>Ga0335076_10004567_pt1 | contig 14019 bp, 13 predicted proteins | sample Lox_Sample_25_FD_206717 | JGI IMG/M metagenome (GOLD analysis project Ga0335076, IMG submission 206717) | Soil microbial communities from Loxahatchee National Wildlife Refuge, Florida, United States - Lox_Sample_2.5 | ecosystem: Environmental > Terrestrial > Soil > Wetlands | place: USA... | reverse complement strand
AATATGGCACCGGCGCCATCATGGCCGTCCCCGCTCACGACCAGCGCGATTTCGAATTCGCCACCAAGTTTGCCTTGAAAATTCCCGTTGTCGTTCTTCCAAACGACCTCCCGCCCGGCGCGGCCGCGCCCAATGCCAGCGCTCCGTTCACCGACTACGGCGTTAGCGTCAATTCCGGTCCCTACTCCGGCCTGACCAGCCAACAAGCCATCGAAAAGATGGTAGCGGACGCCGAGGCCCGCGGCTTCGGAAAAAAAGAAACCAGTTACCGTCTCCGCGATTGGGGCATCTCTCGTCAGCGCTACTGGGGCACTCCCATCCCCGTCATCTATTGCGACAAAGACGGCATGGTCCCCGTTCCCGATTCCGATCTTCCCGTCATCCTCCCGCCCAATCCCAAACTCACGGGCGAAGGGCAATCTCCCCTCGCCACCGATCCCGATTTCGTCAACGTCAAATGTCCCAAATGCGGCGGTCCCGCGCGTCGCGAGTCGGACACCATGGACACCTTCGTCGATTCCTCCTGGTATTTCTACCGTTATTGCGATCCTCACAACGACAAAGCTCCCTACGATTCCGCCAAAGTCGGCTACTGGTTTCCCATCGATCAGTACATCGGCGGTATCACCCACGCCATTCTTCACCTGCTCTACTCGCGTTTCTGGTGCAAAGTCATGCGCGACATCGGCCTCATTCAACAGAGGGAGCCCGCGGCCCGTCTCTTCACCCAGGGCATGGTGCAAAAGGGTGGCGTCGCCATGTCCAAATCTAAAGGCAACGTCGTCGGCGCCATCGAAATGGCCGACAAGTACGGCGCCGACACTGGCCGCCTCTACACCTTGTTCGCTGCGCCGCCGGAAAAAGATCTAGAGTGGAGCGAGGAAGCCATCGAAGGTGCTTGGCGCTTCCTCAATCGCGTCTACCGCCTCGTCGAAAAATCCGCCGCCGCTGCCTCTCCCGCACGCAGCGATTCTCCCTCCACCGCCAGCGAAAAGGTTCTGCTTCGCAAAGCGCACCAAACTCTCCGCCGCGTCAGCCACGATTTCGAAACTCGCTGGCACTTCAATTCCTCTATCGCACAAATCATGGACTTGACCAACGCGCTCTATTCCGCTTCAGCCGATCCCGATGTGGGCCCCCACGTCAAAAAAGAAGTCCTCGAAATTTTGGTGCTCATGCTCGCACCCATTACTCCCCATTTGTCCGAAGAACTTTGGGAGATGCTTGGTCACCACGAAGGTCTGTGGACCGTCCCGTGGCCCGCCTTCGACCCGGAATTAGCCAAAGACGAAGAGGTTGAAATCGTCGTGCAGGTTCTCGGCAGAGTTCGCGGCCGCGTCAAACTTCCCGCCGGCTCTCCCGAAGAGACCGTCCTGGCTCTCGCCAAAGCCGATCCCGCTGTCGCCGCCCATCTCAACGGCAAGCCCATCGCCAAAATCATCTTCGTCCCAGACAAGCTCCTCAACCTGGTGGTGAAATAAGTGACCCTGCACCCCCTCTTTGTGCGGATCAACGTGGCACAGGCACTCCTGCCTGAGCCGCCGGGCTCCCAATCACCATGGGCGCGCCCCCAACTCCTGTCATTTCGAGCGGAGTCCGCGCAGCGAGAAATCTCTCTTGGATCCTCGCGTTTTGCCCACAACTTGCTCGATAGCAGACGCGCTTTGTCCCCCGCACGTCGCGAAGTCGTCAGGGCACGGCTTCAGCCCGTGCCGCGCACTCGCCGAATTTTCTGAGCGGCTTTACCCGCTGAGGAGGTGGATCCTATGAACGGAGCTGCACAGGTGCAATCCCAAACCAAAATGAAGGCCGAACTCGGCGGCATCGTCGTCCTCGATTTTGGCGGCCAGTATACCCAACTCATCGCGCGCCGCGTCCGCGAGCAACAAGTCTTCAGCGCCATCCTGCCTTGCACCGTCTCCCTCGACGAGATTCGCACCCTCAAGCCCGCCGGCATCATCCTCTCCGGCGGCCCCAGCTCCGTCTATGACAACGACGCCCCCAAGTGTGATCCCGCCGTCCTCGCCATGGGCATTCCCGTCCTCGGCATCTGCTATGGCATGCAGTGGGTCGCCAAAAATCTTGGCGGCACCGTCGAACCCGCCGAACGCCGCGAGTACGGTCCCGCGCAACTCAATGTCGAAGCTTGCGAAAGCCATCTCTTCCAGAATTTCCCCGCCAGTCTCAAAATTTGGGCTAGCCACGGCGATAATGTCCACGCTTTGCCTCCGGGTTTTCAGGCCACCGGCAAAACCTCCAACGCCATCGCCTCCGCTGAAGATCGCAATCGCAAAATCTACACCGTGCAATTCCACCCGGAAGTGAAGCACACCGAGCGCGGCACCGAAATTCTCCGCAATTTCCTGTTCTCCGTATGCCACGCCGAGCCCAAGTGGAGCGGCGCCGCCTTCATCCAGGAAACCGTCGACGCCATCCGTGCCAAAGTCGGCACTCACCACGCCATCTGTGGCCTCAGCGGCGGAGTCGATTCCACCGTCGCCGCAGTCCTGGTACACCGCGCCATCGGCACTCGTCTCACAAACATCTTCGTCAACACCGGCCTGCTCCGCAAAAATGAGTTCGAACACACCCTCGAGATGTACCGCGACCGCTTGGGATTGCATGTCGTTGGGGTCGACGCCACCGATCGCTTCCTCGACAAACTCAAGGGCGTCAGCGACCCCGAACGCAAACGCAAGATCATCGGCAATCTGTTCATCGATGTCTTTGCCGCCGAAGCTGACCGCCTGCAGAAGCAGGAGGCTGGCGGCGACATCAAGTTCCTGGTCCAGGGGACCCTTTACCCGGATGTGATTGAATCTGTGTCGGTTAAAGGCCCCTCCGCGACCATCAAAACCCATCACAATGTCGGCGGTCTCCCCGAAAACATGCCCTTTGGCCTCATCGAGCCTCTAAGGGATTTGTTCAAGGATGAAGTCCGCAGTATCGGTAAGGACCTGGGCTTGCCTCACGAGATACTCGTCAAGCATCCTTTTCCCGGCCCCGGCTTGGCTGTCAGGTTATTAGGCGAAATTAATCGTCCAGACTTAGCTACCCTCCGCGAAGCCGACTCCATCGTCGTCGACGAAATCCGAAAGGCCGGTTGGTATGAATGCGTTTGGCAAGCCTTCGCGGTACTCCTGCCCGTAAGAAGTGTGGGAGTAATGGGAGATGGTCGAACCTACGGGCTCACCGTTGCTGTTCGTGTCGTTCAGTCCGAAGATGCCATGACCGCCGACTGGGTACGCCTCCCCGGCGACGTCCTCGAGCGCATCTCCACCCGCATCGTCAACGAAGTTCCCGGAGTCACCCGCGTCGTCTACGACATTTCCAGCAAACCGCCCAGCACCATCGAGTGGGAATAACGGAACACGCGTAAGGATTTCCACAGGCCTGCTTAGTTTCTCAGCAGTTCTTCACAGTCCCCTAAAATGCGAAAAGGCCGCATGGGCAGGGCGTCGCGGCCTTCTTCGTTCGATCAGTTTTGTTCCGGGAGGGCGCCTCCGGAAAAAGCTGCCTACCTATTGGCCATCTTCTGCGCCATATAAAGAAGCAGCTTGCGATCTTCATCGTCGGCTTTGCTCAGCAAGCGGCGAAGCTTGTTGAGGTAGCGCGCCTCTTTGCCCGACGTTCCCCACGCGATGTCGTCTGACGACTTGCGCTTTGGGAGGTTGGGCAGCTGAGGGGGCTCCTCGCCGTCGTAGAAGAGTTGATAAAGTGGGCATTCGAGCGCACGCGCCAGCTTTTCCAATGTCTCGATGGCCGGAACCGTGTGGCCATTTTCGACGCGGGAGATGTAGCACCTAAGTAGGCCGGTACGCTTCTCGATATCACCCTGGGAGAGTTTCTTTTCTTCGCGCAGAGCGCGAAGTCTGTCACCGATAATCATGGGTTGAGTATTCTATACTTAGTTATCAATTGCAAGGGCAATCTTCTAAGCGGTGTGAAAACTCTTATCTTCTTTTCCAACCAAGTCGTTATGTTGCAATACGTACACTCTCCGTTACCTTCTCCGCCCCTCCTTGCCGCAGTGGACATCTGGATTAAAATAGCGTAACCAAACTCCTATGGCCCACGTCCCAAAACCAGAGGAGCCCGGCGTGCCGGCTACGGCGGAGGCCAAACTGGCCGATGATGGTGCGAAGCGGCACGCAGATGACCGGGAACTGGTCACCAAGGCCCAGCTCGGCGACAAGCTCGCTTTCGAAACTCTCGTCGCCAAGCATCAAGGCCGCGTTTTTGCCGTAGCGGGAGGTATTCTGAGGAATCGCGAAGATGTCGAAGACATTGCCCAGCAGGTCTTCTTCAAGGCCTACTTTTCACTCAAACGCTTCGATCAACGGTCTGCATTCAGCACCTGGTTGTACAAGATCACTGTCAATGAATGTTGGGATCTGTTGCGCAAGAAAAAAGTCCGGCCGCTGGTCTTCGAATCGGAGCTCAGTGAGGAGCAGGCCCATGCTTATCACACTTCCGAGCAGCAGTCCGATTATGCCCTCAACGTAAGCGATCGCTTGGAAGCTGAACAGCAGGTCGCTCAATGGCTGGACTGCCTGGATGAGCGGGATCGTTCGATGCTCGTCCTCAAGGAAGTGCAAGGCTTTACCGTGGAAGAAATCGCCGAGATCATGGGCCTCAACGGCAACACGGTCAAAGTCAGATTGTTTCGCGCTCGTCAGCGCATTGCCGATCGCATTCGCAGAAAACGGCGGGCCACCGGCGCGTAACCACGGTTCGGAGATTGCTCGGTACTGCGGAGGATCAGGAAATAGGCCAGGAGAGAAGTGAGGTAACATCAGAATGAATGGTGTAAACGTAAATTGCGAGTGGTTCTTGAACGAACTGGAAGCCTTGCCGCCGGCTGATCGCGCTCACGCGCTTTCTTCCGCGCACTTCCTCGAGCTCTTGCCGGATCAGGCCAAGGCCCATGCTCTCGCCTGCTCCGCTTGCCGCTCAGCCCTCGAGGATTTCGCGGAGACGCGGGCTGCTTTTGCAGGCCCAGTCGAAGCTCCTGTTCACCCCGGGCCATGGTTTGTTTCTCGCGTCATGCACGCCATTGCTGCCCAGGAGCAGGAAATCGAAGAGCGTCAAAACGGTTTCTGGAGTGGAGTCAGGCGCCTCGCTCCCCGTCTCGTCGCTTTCGCTACTTTGCTGCTCATGTTGGGCGGCACTTGGGCTTTCCAGGAACATCGTTCCTCCCATCAATCGATCCAGCCGCAAATGACAGCCTCTGAAGGCATTTTTGAAGCCATGCCCAATGTTCCGGCCAACGACGACATCCTCGTCTCTCACGAGGACCGCCTCCCATGAACCAGGATGCTTTGCGCAAGGCCCGCCTTTGGCTTGCTGTCGTGTTCCTGGTTGGCGCCGCGATCGGCGGCGTCTTTGGCTACAGTTTTGGCCATCGGAGTTACGCGGCCATCGTTACCACTCCTCACCCCACCACCGAGCCCGAGCGCCGCGCAAAACGTCTCGCAGATATGACCAAGGAAATTGGCTTCACTCCCGATCAGGCCGCTAAAGTCGATGGCATTATTCGCACTGCTCACGAGAACATGAAGGACCTTCGGGAGAAATGTGAAAAGGATGTCGACCTTACTCGCGAAAAAGCTCGCGACCAGATTCGTGCTCTTCTCACCGATGAGCAAAAGCCTAAGTTCGAGTCCATGGTCCGCAGGATGGACCAAGAACGCAAAGCCCAACAACAATCCCAACAACCCAAATAATTTGGGGCGCGGCGGGCAGCCGCCTCCGTCAAAAACTAAACTGTCATTTCGAGCGCAGCGAGATACGTTTTTGCATCGCATCCTTTGCGATGAAATCCCTCTTCGTTCTTCGCGGGTGCCCCTCAGGCTCGGAGGTTGGTCTTGGGTTTTCTTTTTCTCTTCTCTGCGACCTCCGCGATTCTCCGTGTCCTCTGCGTAACTCTTTGCCCTAATCTTCGTTCTGCTACTCCACTTTCCGATCCCTCTTCGCTCCTCGCAGTCTCCCAACGTGGCACAGGTCCCCCAACCCGGTGTAACGTTTCTGTACTTCGCTTATCTCAGTACAAGGAGTTCCCCCATGCAACTGCACATCCGAAGGGAGCGCCCCGTCAGGTGGCGCGAATGGCGCGCTAACGTCCGCCACGCCTGGCTCCTTCCCTTCGCCATGATCGAGTACGCCCTGGAGTGGGCCGTTTATGCCCTTAGCAACTGGCGCTTTGTCGAACTCCTCGAGTACCTTGGCAGCTTTGGCGTGCTCATTGCCGTTATCTTTTATTTCGCCGAATCCGGCGACCGCCTCAAGCAGAAGCACTACCAGGCCTGGCAGGTCATTAACTCCGCTGAAGGCAAAGGGGGCAATGGCGGCAGAATCGAAGCCCTCGAGGAATTGAATGCCGACGGCATCTCCCTCGTCGGCGTCAATCTCTCCTCCGCCTTCTTGATGGGCGTTCGTCTGCCGAAGGCAAAACTCGCTCGCGCCGATTTCAACGGCGCCGATGCCCGCCAGGCTATCCTCATTGGCGCAAATATCGACGACGCCAACTTGCGAACCGCGAATTTTCGCCAGGCCCAACTTCAGGGCGCTTCCTTGGCGAGAAGCTTCCTCAACGACGCGGACCTAACCGGCGCCGATCTCCGCAACGCCGATCTCACCGCCGCAACTCTCGACAACGCCGATCTCCATGGCGCCGACCTTCAAGGCCTCAAATGGTCCTCCCTGCAAAGCGTCAAGGGAGCCAACATTTTCGGTGTCACCAATGCCCCTGCCGGCTTCGAAGCTTGGATGGCCGCCAACGGCGCCATAAAAAAACCAGAAGATTAACCCCAGCATGTTTTCCTCGTAGGGGTCCAGCATGTTTACCCTGAGGCACGAAGGGCTGCGCCCCATGTCCGCACGATCGTCGCGTCTTGTCGCAATCTTCTTCTCCGCGCGGGGTGCCCCACCCCGCAGTTTGAGGGTGGGTCTCGGGTTTTCTTCTTCTCTTCTCGGCGCCCTCTGCGCTCCTCAGCGTCCTCTCCGTAACTCTTTGCCTTTATCTTTTTCTGCCACCCGCCGCACAAAAAAATGATCTGTCATCCCGAGCGCAGTCCGCGCAGCGAGGGATCCCTATTCGATCTTTGCGACTCTCACGCTGTTCTCTGCCCCAACAACCCCCTGAATTTGTGCGTAGTTTGCTAATGCCAGGTACGGACTTCTTATTGTCCCCCGCCCGCCGACTCGATAGTCTCACCGGAGCGGCAAGAGTCCGTCCGAGGAGACTCCGGCATGAGTGACGCTCACATCGCCACCAGCAATCGCTTGGCTCTAACAGCCAGGAATGAACTCAAGGGACGCATCCGCCGCATTCGTCTCGAAGACACCCTCGTCGAATTGGCTTGCGGCTTGTGCATGGAACAAGTCCCCGTCGAAATGGCCTTCCAGAAAATTCAGGACAAGGCCCTCGAAACTCTCGTGCCCCTCCTGGACACCCGCATCCTCGAAGATCCCGAAGCTGTCCGCGGCTGCCTCGAACTAGTCGCCGAAGAATCCGAACGCGTCGCTTGGACCGCTCTTCAAAAAGGCACCGAAATGCTCGCTGAAGGTCTGGCCATTCTCGAAGAACCCGAACTCGAGCTCCCCGAAGGCGGCTGGGTCAACTAAATCCTCCACTACGCGAAGGGATCCCTTCTCTTCGCCTGTGTACTGGCCGGTCTTTCGACCCGCTCTTTTCCTTCAATCTCGCCACAAAAAACACGTTTTCATTCCGAGCGCAAGCGAGGAATCTCTCTTCGCGTCTTGCCGCCACTCAAACAGGCATTGTCATCCTGAGGAGCGCCTTTCGCGACGAAGGACCTCACGCACCGCGTCTTGTTTGCATTTCTCTTCCCGGGCTGCGCCACGGGCGGCTTTCGCGCGTGGCTCTTGGGGTTCTCCTCGTAGGGGCGCAGCATTGTTTACCCTGAGGCACGAGGGCTGCGCCCCATTTCCGCACATTCATCGCGTCTTGTCGCCATCCTCTTATCTGCGCCCTCTGCGCTCCTCTGTGTCCTCTGCGTAACTCTTTGCCTTTATCTTTTCCCGCCACCCGCCACAAAAAAAATAAACTGTCATCCCGAACGGAGTCTGCGCAGTGAGAGATCCCTCTTCGATCTCGCGTCTTGCCTCCCCCCGCAAACAACCCTCACACCCTCTTAATCACAATCGCCGTCAAATCATCTTTCTGCGTCGTGCCTTCCGAGTACTTCAACACATCCTCATACAAACTTGAAATAATCTCCGCGGCACTGCTCTCCCGGTGAGCCCGCACGCTATGTTCCAACCGTTCGCTCCCGAACAACTCACCGCTGCGATTCGCCCATTCGAAAAACCCATCCGTCGCCAAAACCAAAAGGTCCCCGGGACGGAACGGCAGCCTCTGCGGCGGGTCCGACACAAATTCCGTCGAAATCCCCAGCGGCAGCCCGTGCGCTTCCATCTTGTCGAACCGGTCTTCCTTCAGCCAATAAACAAACAGCGGCGCGTGCCCCGCCGACAACAGTTCAATTTCTGTATTCCCGGGCCCTAACAATGCCGCCACAAACGTAACAAACCGTCCCTCGCCAACGTCCGTCGACACCGCCGCATTGATCCGCTCCATCGATTCCAGAAACCCTTTGTGCTGGCCAAACGTCGCCCGCGAATATGCTCGGCACACCGCCGCCAGCAGCGCCGGCCCGATGCCATGTCCGGTCACGTCCGCCAGGCCAACCACCAATCGCCCATCCGGTAGCCGCTGCCAGTCGTAATAATCCCCGCCCGTTTGATCCGCGGGCTTATTCCATGCGGCGATATCGTATCCGGACATTTGCGGCATCGTTTTTGGCAATAGCGATTGCTGAATCGAACGCGCAACGTCCAGGTCGTGCTGCAGCTGTTCCACCTCTCGCCGTGTTTCCGCTTCTCGCAGCGCCGCTTCCACCTGCTTGCGAATTTCCCGCGCTACCAGCGCGGCCCCAAGTCCCGCGATCACCAGCGTCAACGCGTACGCGGTAACCGTTTTTTCCGGCGAATACAACGACGCGTTCGTCACAATCCATCGGAAACTCCAGCCGTGGTATATCGCCGCGCACACATACGTTATCGCTGACGCCACTCCGCATAGAAAGCTCACCAGTGGATTCAGCCGCAGTGTCGATAACGTGATCAGCACGAAGTACAGGAAAAACGCGGGATGCACCAGCGCTCGATACTTCTGAGGAATCGTCGTGCTGGTGACCAACGCGATCAGCAGCGCCGGGATCGCTGTTTCCACCAGAATGTTCCACAGCCAGATCCGATGCCGCAGGTTGCCTTCGGCGCTCATCGCGCGGCCAATCTCTCGCAGCACCAGCAGTTCCATCACCGCGAACAACGTCGCCGTAAGTCCCAGCCACAGCAGGGAACCGGCATTTTCGAAATTCCATGCCTCCACCGTTCGCGCCACGCGAAACAGCAGCCCTAGCCCAACCACCACAAACAAAATGTAAATCCTCAGCCGTTCGCTGCGCAGCAGCGCTAATCGAAATGCCGAAGATTCGGAATGTAGGAAGCGCATTGGATCGCGCCGAGCATACGCAACCCCCGCCAGCCCTGACAAGCGCAACTTGCGGGCGCCCCACGGGCCGCCTTTACACGTGGGTCTTCCTTTTCGATCGACGTGTCTTGCCAGCCGTGGACAGGCACTCCTGCCTCTGCTTTCCTCCCCCCAAAAAAATCGTCATCACGAACGGAGTCTGCGCAGTGAGGTACGGTTTTCCATCGCGCGGTTTTCGCGCAATGAATCCCTCTCCGATCTATGCGTCTTGCCACCAATCCCCGTAGCACAGACACTCCTGCCTGTGCACGCCCCCGCGCGTCTCACACGTGCGGCAACGCCGCGATCACCGCATCCGCAAATTCCTGCGTACTCCCTTTCCCGCCCAGATCCCGCGTCAAGTGCTTTCCCCCGCGATACACCTGCCACAACGCCTGCTCCACGCGATCCGCGGTATACGCTTCGCCAATATAATTCAGCATCAGAATCGCACTCATCAACAGCGCCGTCGGATTGGCCACGCCTTTCCCCGCAATGTCCGGCGCGGTTCCGTGAACCGCCTCGAAAATTGCCCCTTCATCCCCAATGTTTCCGCTGGGCACCACCCCCAACCCGCCCACCAGTCCCGCTGCCAGATCGCTCATCACATCTCCATACAAATTCGGCAGCAGCAAAATATCGAATTGTTGCGGGTCGATCACGATTTGCATGCACGCATTATCGACAATCAATTCCTTGTACTCGATCTCCGGATACTTTTCCGCCACCACGCGCACCGACTTCAAAAACAAGCCGTCGCTCATCTTCATGATGTTTGCTTTATGAATCGCGTGGATTTTCTTGCGCCCCACTCGCCGTGCATATTCAAACGCGAACTTCGCAATCCGCGTGGACGCTTTTTCCGTAATGATTTTCAGGCTCTCCACCACCCCGGGCACCACTTCGTGCTCCAGCCCGGAGTACAGATCTTCCGTGTTTTCCCGAACGATCACCACGTCCACATTTTCAAAATGGGATTTCACCCCTGGCAAATTCTTCACCGGCCGCAGATTCGCGTACAGTTCCAGGCTTTTCCGCAACGCCACGTTCACGCTGCGTGCTCCGCCCGCGATCGCCGTCGCCATCGGCCCTTTCAGCGCCACTTTGTTTCGCCGCACGGATTCAATCGCCGCCGCATTTAACACTTCGGGGCCGGTCGTCCCTTTATCGGTATTCTCGGCTCGCGCTTCCAGCACTTCCCATTCAATCTGCACGCCGGACGCGTCCAGAATCCGTCGCACCGCCGCAGAAACTTCCGGCCCGATGCCTTCGCCGGGCAACAATGTAATTTTATGTTTCAGAGAGTCCTCGAGAATTTAGCGTAGAAATTTGCAGTTCCACAATTCGATTTTCAGAGTAGCGCGCCATTCCCAAAAGGGCAAGACCACCCGCCACCTTCGTCATCCCGAGCGGAGTCCGCGCAGCGAGGTACGGTTTTTGCATTGCGCGGTTTTCGCGCAATGAATCCCTCTTCGATCTGCGGGTCTTGCCTCGCACAATCACCGGGTCTCGTCGTCATCCTCTTCTCTGCGCCCTCTGCGACCCTCTGTGTCCTCTGCGTAACTCTTAGCCTTTCGCTTCGATCCCCGCGTCTTGCCACCATTCCCCGGCCCCCACCACCAACCCTGCACTAAAAACCGCGCACCACGCATCTAATCCGCATACCGCGCCGTTGCATCCTTCGCGCGTGTGTTATACTAACTTCGTACTATCCTTGCGGAGCAAAATCCGCAAGTGGAGGCCAAACCCATTATGATCAATCTGACCCCCGTTGCCGCCACGAAGGTAAAGGAAATCATGAATATGCAGAACCCCGTGCCGACCGCTTTGCGCGTTGCCGTGGTCGGCGGCGGTTGCTCCGGTTTCCAATATCACATGGCCTTTGAGAATCAGACCAACGATTCCGACGAAGTCATCGATTTCGACGGCCTCAAGGTCGCGGTCGATCAGATGAGTTCCATGTACCTCGATGGCGTCGAGATCGACTACATCGAGACCCTCGAAGGCGCCGGGTTCAAGTTCAATAACCCTAACGTCAAGAGCACCTGCGGCTGTGGCAGCTCCTTTAGCGTTTAAGCCTTCACTGCTCGCAAAATTTCCAGGGTGCGGCCTCGGCTGCACCCTTTTTTAACTCCCGCCCCACCAGTTCCCCCGCCCGCTAGGAGCCGTCTCACAAATTCGCCACTGGGGGTCGGAGGTTTAGCTCCGACATTCAAATGGCAAGCAACATGGGCTTTAGCCCCTGAGGAATTGGTTTCCGATTTCCGAGACAACTTCCAGTGCTTTACTTCTTTTCCCAGCCCGTTCACCATAACTGACCGTCACATCCCAGGAGGATTCATGGCTGTTCCACAAGTCGTTCTCATTACCGGCACTAGCACCGGATTCGGCAAGTTGTTCGCGGAAACTTTGGCTCATCACGGCCATCGTGTTTACGCCACCATGCGTGACCCCGCGGTCCGCAACGCCGCCAATGCCTCAGCTCTCCGCACCCTTGCCGGCAAAGAAGGCGCCACCATCGAAGTCCTCGAGATGGATGTCGCCGACGAAGTTTCCGTCGATCGCGCCGTCCACGCCTGCGTCCAGCAAGCTGGCCGCATCGACGCGGTCATCAACAACGCGGGATACAGTTTAAGCGGATTAGCCGAAGCCACCACCGTCGACCAGGTCCGCACCTTGATGGACACGAATTTCCTCGGCTGCGTTCGCGTCAATCGCGCCGTCCTCCCCTTCATGCGCAAGCAGCGCAGCGGTTTGCTCCTTCACGTGAGCAGTGTTGGTGGACGCATGGTTGTTCCCGGATTTGCCTTCTACTGCGCCAGCAAGTTTGCCCTGGAAGCCATGGCCGAAACCTATCACTACGAATTGGCCGGGCAGGGAATTGAATCGTGCCTTCTCGAACCCGGTGCTTACCAGACCGCCGTGTTTGAGAACAGGGTCACCGCTGCGGATCACGCGCGTACCTCTACCTACGGTCCCGTTGCCGCCATGCCCGAAAAAATCGCTGCCGTGCTCTCCTCCTCCGCCGCAAACGCACAAGACGTTGCCGATCTTGTGCTCCGCATCGTCGAAACGCCCGCCGGCCAGCGCCAACTCCGCTATCTCATTACCGCCAACCCCACCGGTGTCGACGAAATCAATTCCGTCTCCGCCAAAGTCCAAGCCGCCATCGTGGAGAACTTCGGCCTTCAAGACGCCACCCGCTTCAACTCCCAATCTGCCTCCTCTGCCTCCACGTAACTCCGGATCGCGGCCCCTCACATCGCGCGTTCTGTCCCACTTTGTCTTCGTAGGGGCGCAGCATGCTGCGCCCTATGTCCGCACGATTTGGCCCAAAAAGAAAATCCGTCATCCCGAACGGAGCCCGCGGAGTGAGGTACGATTTTCCATCGCGCCTTTCGCGATGAATCCCTCTTCAATCCCCGCGTCTTGCCTCAATCCTCTTCTCCGCGCCTTTTCTTTCTTCTTCGTCCCCCGCCCGTAACCCTTCCACCACTTTTTCCTTCAATCACTCCCTCGCAACCTTCCATCCCCCCGTATGCTGTTTCGATGAAACTGAACCTCAAATCCGCGCTGGCCTTTTTGTGGTCCCGCCCCGACCCCGTGCTCGCGCAAGCCGGAATTGCCGGCGAACTCTTCGTAGCCAAAATCCGTTTTGCTCCCGACCGTACTTATTCTTCTCATCCCCGTCATTGACGCTCTATTCTTCAAGATTCCCTCCAAGGAAGGCCTCGTCGGCGTCAGCAGCTTCCGTTATGACACTCGCCGTCATCGATGTCGATCGTTTCAAAATGCTCAACGACAATCACGGCCACGCTTCCGGCGATGTGGTTCTCCGCAAAATTGGCGCGACCTTACGCGAGTCCTTCCGCCAAAGTGACACCGTTGGCCGCTATGGCGGCGAGGAATTTGTCGCAATTCTTCCGGAAATGGAGTTGGAAGCCGGCCGCCAGAAACTCGAGTCGCTTCGTCAGCGCCTGGCGCACACCCGCATCGCCATTCCCCATCGCAATGAACAAGTGCAAATCACCATCAGTGTGGGTCTTTCCACATTCCCCGGCGACGGCGAAGATGCCGCCCGCCTCTTTTCTCTCGCCGATAAACGCATGTTCCGCGCGAAGCGCCAGGGCCGCAATCAAGTCGTTGCCAACGAGTCTGCGCCTCCCAATCCCGCCCCGCCCTCCGAGCGCTCGCTCCTCGAGCGCACTCCCTGGCAACCGCTGCGGCCCAAAATAAAATCTGTCATCCCGAGCGCAGCGAGAGATCCCTCTTCGCTCCCCGCGTCTTGCCACCAATCTATTCGCCTGTGTAGTGGCCGGTCTTCAGACCGGCTCTTCGTCCCATCACAAAACCTTGTCATCCTGAGGAGCGCCGTTTGCGACGAAGGACCTCAACCATCGCGTCTTGACTCAATCCTCTGCGTCCTCCGCGCTCCTCTGCGTACTCTGCGTAACTCTTCGCCT
>Ga0335076_10004566_pt1 | contig 14020 bp, 8 predicted proteins | sample Lox_Sample_25_FD_206717 | JGI IMG/M metagenome (GOLD analysis project Ga0335076, IMG submission 206717) | Soil microbial communities from Loxahatchee National Wildlife Refuge, Florida, United States - Lox_Sample_2.5 | ecosystem: Environmental > Terrestrial > Soil > Wetlands | place: USA: Florida... | reverse complement strand
TGATCAGCGCCCCTTCATGCACCTGGGCGAGGCTGAGCCGACCCGCAAAGGGGGCGCGGATCTCGGTATAGCCGAGATTGAGCTGCGCCGTTTCGATCGCCGCGTGGTCGGCGGCGAGCGCGGCGCGGTACTGGTCCTCGGTGCTGGTCGCCTGTTGCAGGGCGTCGATCGACACGTCACCGGTCTTGCTGAGGCTGTAGTTGCGATGGCGGTTGGCCTCAGCGTATTCGAGCGCCGCCGTATCCTTCTGCGCTTGAGCGGTCGCCTGGTCGAGCGCCGCCTGATAGCTGCGCGGGTCGATCTGATAGAGCAAATCGCCTTTGCTGACATCGGCGCCGTCGGACACCGCCGCCTGCAACAGGTACCCCGTCACCTGCGCCTGAAGCGTGACCGAGCGGATGGCGTCTGTCGTGCCGACATAGTCGAGGTAAACCGGCACGGTCTTGCGGAGGACTTGTGTCACCGGAACGCGCAAGGCCGCGACCGGGCTCCCGCCGGCCGGCGGCGCGGCGGCTTTGCCGGTCTCTCCTCCCCGCAGCGCGAAGAACAGAACCAGCGGGGCGAGCAGCAGACCCGCGGCAAGGAGAACGCCGGCCCTGAGCCTGCTCATCGTGCCTCTCCTCCGGTTTCAGTCGCCCGGCGCATGGCCATGCTCACCCGGCTGCATGCCCAGACGCTTCAGCGCCCATTCGCGCATCGCTTCGATCACCGCGTAGAAAATTGGAACGAAGCCGAGGCTCAGGATCGTGGCGGCGAGCATGCCGCCGACGACGGTGGTCCCGATCGACTGGCGCGCGGCGGCGCCGGCGCCGGAGGCGAGCATCAGCGGCAGGGCGCCGAAAATGAAGGCGAAGGCGGTCATCAGAATCGGGCGAATGCGCAAGCGCGCCGCCTCCATCGCCGCCTCGAGGATGCCATAGCCGGCCTCGCGCCGGCGCTTGGCGAATTCGACGATCAAGATCGCGTTCTTGGCCGCGAGGCCGATCAGCAGCACGAAGCCGATCTGCGCATAGATGTCGATCTGCATGCGGCGCAGCCAGAGCAGCAGCAAGGCGCCGAACAGCGCGAGCGGCACGGCGAGAATGATGGTGAAGGGGATCGACCAGCTTTCATACTGCGCGGCCAGAAAGAGAAAAACGAAGATGAGGGCGAGCGCGAACACTTCGCCCGCAACCGACCCGGCCTGCAGCTCCTGATAGGTGACGCCGGTCCATTCGTAGCCGAAGTCGCTGGGCAGGACGCGGGCGGCGCGCGCCATCGCCGCAATCGCCTGGCCCGAGCTGTAGCCGGGCGCCGGGTTTCCGGTGATCTCGGCCGCGGTGTACAGGTTGTAGTGGGGAATGATCTCGGGTCCCACGGTCGAGGTCAGCCGACCAAGCGTGCTCAGCGGCACCATGCCGTTGACGTCATTGCGCACATAGAGGCGCGAGAGATCGCTCTTGTTGGCGCGGGCGCCGTCATTTGCCTGGATCAGCACCTGAAAGGTATGACCGAACAGGGTCACGTTGTTGACGTAGAGCGAGCCGAGGAAGGCCTGCATGGTGTCGAAGACGTCGCTGAGAGAGAGTCCGAGCAGCTTCGCCTTGTTGCGGTCGAGGTCGAAATTGTATTCGGGCGTGTCGGTATTGAAGTTGGTGATGAGCGTGCGCGGGTCGATCTCCGGCTGCTTGCGCGCGGCGGCAAGGAAGGTCTGGACCACCTGCGCCAGCGCCGCCGGGCCGCGGCTGCCGCGGTCCTCGAGCTCGAAATCGAAACCGCCGAAGGTGCCAATCCCCGGTATCGCCGGCGGATTGAGCGCCAGGACCCGCGCCTGAGGTATTGCCGCCAGCTTCGGCTGCACTTCGGCGATGATGCGCGCCGCGCTCTCTTGGCTGCCGCGCTGGTCCCACGGCTTCAGGATGACGAATTGCGCGGCGGCACTGGAGCTGACCGCGCGGGTGACGAAGTCGAGACCATTGACCGACATGATGCTGTCGACGCCGGGGGTCGCCTGCAGGATCTTGCGCGTCGCGGCAACCACCGCCTCCGTGCGCTGCAGCGAGGCGCCGTTGGGAAGCCGCGTGATGACATAGAAATAGCCGCGGTCCTCGGTCGGCAGAAAGCTCGTCGGCAGCGTGGCATAGAGCCAGTAGGTGACGGCGAGCGCAGCGGCAAAGACCAGGAGCGCCAGCCAGCGGCCGCGGAACAGATGGCGCACCGAATCCGCATAGGCGTGGCGCGCCCAGTCGAAACCCTGGTTGAACTTGCGGAACAGGATGAAGTGAGACGGCTTCTCGCGCCGCAGCAGAACCGCGCAGAGTGCCGGGCTCAAGGTCAGCGAATTGAAGGCGGAGAGCGCCACCGACATGGCAATGGTGAGCGCGAACTGGTTGTAGAGCCGCCCGGTGATCCCGGGCAGGAACGCGATCGGCACGAACACGGCACCGAGCACGGCGGACGTCGCGATGATCGGGCCCGTCACTTCCGCCATCGCCGCCTTGGCGGCGGCCATGGGGGCGAGGCCGCTCTCGAGCTGGCGCTGCACGTTCTCGACCACGACGATGGCATCATCGACGACGAGGCCGATCGCCAGCACCATGCCGAGCATGCTGACGGTGTTGAGCGAGAACCCCACAGCCAGCATGACCGCGAGCGTGCCGATCAGCGCGACCGGAATGGCGATGCCGGGAATGACCGTCGTGCGCCAGCTCTGCAGGAACAAGTAGACGACGGCAATGACCAGAACGAGAGCGATGCCCAAGGTCTTCTCGACCTCGCTCATCGACGACGAGACGAACATGTTGGTGTCGTAGCTGATGGCCCAGGCGAGACCCTTCGGGAAGCGCGTCGCGAGCGTCGCCATCGCCGCTTTGACGCTGTTGTCGAGTGCGAGCGCGTTGGCGTTGGGCAGCTGGAAGATCGCCAGGATCACGCCGGGATACTGATTGATGTCGGCGCTCTCGGTATATTCCAGCGCGCCGAGATCGGTGCGCGCCACATCCCTGAGATAGACGGCGGCATTGCTGGTCGTGCCGGCACGCAACACGATATTGCCGAATTGCTGTGCGTTGGTCAGCTCGCCTTGCGTGGTGATCTGGTATTGGAATTGCGTGCCGGGGGGCGTCGGCGCCTCGCCGAATTGGCCGGCCGCGACCTGCTGGTTCTGCTCGAGGATCGCGTTCTTCACGTCCTCGGTCGTGAGCCCCAGCTTGGCAAGCTTGTCGGGGTCGAGCCAGATGCGCATGGCATAGCGGCGCTCGCCGAAGATGGAGACGCTGCTCACGCCGGGAAGCCGCTCCAGCGGATCGACCAGCTGGAGATAGGCGTAATTGCTGATCGTCACCGGGTCGATCGACCCATCGGGCGAGTAGAGGTTGACCGCCATCACGAAGTTGGGATTTTGCTTCGAGATCGTGACGCCGGTCTGGCTCACGACGCTGGGCAGCTGGGCGGCGGCTTGCGACTCGCGGTTCTGCACATCGACGGCGCCGATATCGACGGGATAGCCGATGTTGAAGGTGACGCTGATCGAGGAGCTGCCGGCGTTGGAGCTGATCGAGGAGATGTAGATCATGCCCTCGGCGCCGTTGACCTGCTCTTCGATCGGGGTGGTGACGGTGTCCGCGACGACCTGTGCGCTGGCGCCGTTATAGGTCGCGGCGACGTTGACCTGCGGCGGCGTCACATCGGGAAATTGCGCGACCGGCAGCGCGACATAGGCGATGAGCCCGGCGATCACCATGATGATGGCGATCGACGAGGCGAAGATCGGACGCTCGATGAAGAAGTTGACCATCGACCCGGTCGGGCTGTCGCTAGGAGGTCTCCACGCGGCCGGCGCCACCGCCGGTTCGCGGCGCGGATTCGGCCGGTCGCAAGGTTCTATGCGGGAAGGAGCGCTGCACTCCTCTCAGACAAGGAACGGAAACGGGCCGGTAGCGTTCCCGAGACGCGAGACCAGGATCAATCGTGACCCCAGCCGATTCGCATCGCCGGTCGAAATCGGGCGGGCGGCCAACACATCGCGAGGCGGCGCGCCGGCTCGACCGCGTTCTCGATATCGGGCAGCGGCAGTTTCTTGCCAGTGGCTACAGCGAGACCAGTCTCGATGCGATCGCCCGCGCCTCGGGTGTCGCCAAAAAAACGCTGTACCATCATTTCGGCGGCAAGGCGGGCCTCTTCGCCGCGATTCTCGAAGCGCTGCGCCGGTCATGGATCGCCGAGCTGCAAGACATCGTGCTTCAGCCGGTGGGGCCGCGGCTCGTTCTGGAAGCCGTCGCGCAGCATCTCCTCGAAGTCGGGACCCGGTCGCAGATGATCGCGCTGCATCGGCTGTTGGTGGCGGAATCCCATCGCTTTCCGGAGCTCGTGCAAAAGCACTATGACCGCTGCGCGCCGCGCGGGATGGAGCCGCTTCAGGACTATCTCGGCGCTGCCGCGCGCAACGGCACGTTGCGGCTCGACGACGTCGCTCTCGCCACCGAGCAGTTCACCCATCTCGTGCTGAGCGGCGTCCGGATGAGGCTGCTGCTCGGGCTCGCGCGCCGGCCCGGACCGGCGGAGCGGCAGCGCATCGCCCGCCACGCCGTCGACTTGTTCCTGAACGGCTGCGCCGCGCCGCGCCGGTCGAAGCCGATCGCACACCCAGACCACGCCGCTCCGTCGCCGGGGTTGTAGGGACCGGCTACGGTCCGCGCCGGCGCTGGAACTACCCGGTGACATTGCCTTCTCCACCCGATCGACTACCGGGCGTGAGCAATTGTTTCGTCGGAGGCAACACCCCTTGCGGCTGCCGACAAGAATTATGTTTCGTATGAACTGCGTATCATCCGCAATTCATATGAAAGCGGCTGCCGGTAGCGAGGGGAGACGGGGAGTTTGGCAAAGATTGCAGCGATCGGGATCGCGTTGGTTGCCGTCACCGGCGGCATCGTCGGTTGGCATTTTGTCGCAGCCACCGGTTCGGCGGGTGCCGCGGTCGAACCCAAGGCGTCACCGGCGGTTCCGATCACCGCCGGACGGGCGCAGGCGCGCAACGTGCCGGTTTATATCCGTGGCCTCGGCACCGTGCAGGCCAATTACACGGTTACGGTCAGAACGCGGGTCGACGGCCAGATCATGCAGGTCTTCTTCAAGGAAGGGCAGGAGGTCAAGGTCGGCGACCGCTTGCTCCAAATCGATCCGCGGCCGTTTCAGGCGGCGCTCGAAATGGCGCAAGCCAACAAGCAGAAGGACGAGGCGCAGCTTCAGGGCGCACAGCTCGATCTCGAAAGGTACGCCAAGCTCGTCGCACCGGGATATCAAACACGACAAGCCTACGACGATGAGAAAGCGACGGTCGGACAGCTCGAGGGAGCCGTCAAAGCCGATCAGGCCCAAATCGACGCCGCGCAGCTCAACTTGGATTATGCCGATGTGCGCTCGCCGATCGACGGGCGCACCGGCGCCCGGCTGGTCGATCCCGGCAACTTCGTGCAGGCGGCGCAAGCAACGAGCCTGGTCACGATCACGCAACTGAAGCCGATCTTCGTTCGCTTCACCGCGCCGCAGGACGCCTTCGATACCATTCGCGAGAGCCAGGCCAAGGGGCCGCTCACCGTGCTTGCCTATGCCAGCGACGACAAGACGCTGCTGTCGACGGGCGAGCTCACGCTCATCAACAACCAGATCGACACCGGAACCGGCACGATCCAGCTCAAGGGCACGTTCCAGAACCAGGACGAGCGCCTCTGGCCAGGTGAATTCGTCAATGTCCGCTTGATCACCTCGGTGCGCCGCGACGCGGTCACCGTGCCGGCGCAAACGCTGATGCAGGGACCGGACGGCTACTATGCCTACGTCATCAAGCCCGGCGCGACCGTCGAACGGCGCGACGTAGAGGTGTCGGCGATCCAAGACGGACTCGCAGTTGTCAGCAAAGGCCTGTCACAAGACGAACAGGTTGTCGTCGACGGACAGTATCGCCTCACCAACGGGGTCAAAGTGAGAGCCGCCACGGCGCCACAAAGCGACTGATCTGGTCCTTTCCGGGTGTCCTCGCGCTTTGCTGGAGGGGAGCAGAAGTGAACATTTCCGAGACTTTCATCCGCCGGCCGATCGCCACCGGTCTGCTGATGCTGGGCGTGCTGGTGTTCGGGGCCGCGACCTACCAGCTGCTCCCGATCGCGGCGCTGCCGAACGTCGATTTCCCGACGATCTCCGTCTCCGCGCAGCTTCCCGGCGCCAGCCCCGATACCATGGCATCCTCGGTGGCGACGCCGCTCGAGCAGCAATTCGCCGCGATCCCGGGCCTGACTCAGATGACGTCGACCAGCGGCCTCGGCTCCACGACCATTACCCTGCAGTTCCAATTGAGCCGCAATATCGACGGCGCGGCCGAGGACGTGCAGACCGCCATCAACGCCGCCAGCGGCCTGCTGCCCAAAGATCTGCCGAATCCGCCGACCTACAAGAAGACAAACCCCGCGGACAGAGCCGTGCTGATCTATGCGGTCTACTCGGACGCCATGCCGATCTACAAGGTCGACGACTACGCCTACACGATCCTGGCGCAAAAGCTTTCGACGGTGAGCGGTGTCTCGCAGGTGGTGGTGGCGGGCCAGCAGCAATACGCCGCCCATGTGCAGGTCAATCCGGTCGCGCTGGCCGCAAAAGGCATCGGCCTCGAAGACATCCACACCGCGCTCACCAATGCGACGCTCGACGAGCCGAAAGGCAATCTCGAAGGCGAGCATCAATCCTTCACGCTCGACACCAACGATCAGCTCTTCAACGCTCAAGCCTACCGCAATGTCATCATCGCCTACCGCAACGGCGCGCCGGTTCAGCTCAGGGATGTCGGCGACGTCATCGACTCCAGCCAACTGCCGAGGACCGGCGCCTGGTACGACGGCAGGCGCGCCGAGCTGCTGTTGATCCAGCGCCAGGCGGGCGCGAACACGATCGGCATCGTCGACCAGATCAAAGCGATGATGCCGATCCTCCAGGCGTCAATTCCGCCCACCGTCCATGTCGAGCTCATCTCCGACCGTTCCGAGACGATACGCGCTTCGGTCAGCGACGTCGAAATGACCCTGCTCATCACCAGCGCGCTGGTGGTGATGGTGATCTTCGTCTTTCTGCGCAAGCTCTGGGCGACGATCATCCCGGCGGTGGCGGTGCCGCTGTCGCTCGTCGGCACCTTCGGCGTCATGTACGCGCTCGGCTACAGCCTCGACAATCTGTCGCTGATGGGGCTGACCATCGCCGTCGGCTTCGTCGTCGACGACGCCATCGTCATGATCGAGAACATCGTCCGCTATATCGAAGCGGGCGAGCGGCCGTTCGACGCCGCCATCAAAGGCGCCGGCCAGATCGGCTTCACCATCGTGTCGATCACCATCTCGCTCATTGCCGTTTTCATACCGCTGCTGTTCATGGGCGGCATCATCGGTCGGCTCTTCCGCGAATTCGCCATGACGGTGACCGCCGCGGTGGTCGTCTCCGGCTTCATTTCGCTCACGCTGACGCCGGTCATGTGCTCGCGCTTCCTGAAGCACGAAAGCGACGAGAACACGGGACGGATGAACAAGGCCGCCGAGCGCTTCTTCGACGGTATGGTCGACGCCTACGACCGGGGGCTTCGCTGGGTGTTTCGCCATCAGCCGCTCATGTTGGTGATGACGCTCGGCCTGATCGTGGTCACCGGCATCCTCTACGTCGTCATTCCCAAAGGCTTCTTTCCCGAGCAGGACACCGGTTTCATCTTCGGCGAGGCGGAGGCGCGTCAGGACATCTCGTTCGCTCAGATGTCGCAAATCGAGGAGGATTTCTCCAAGACCATCCTCACCGACCCGGCCGTCGCGGCGGTGGTCGGGTTTGTCGGCGCGACCGGCGGCAATCCAAGCGAAAGCACGGCGCGCATGTTCATTCAGCTGAAGTCGTTCGGCGAGCGGAGCGTCTCGGCACAGCAGGTCATACAGCGTCTCAGACCCAAGGTGGCGAACGTCGAGGGCGCCGCCTTCTACATGCAGGCCGGCCAGGACATCACGGTCGGCGGCCGCCTCTCTCAAGACGAATATCAATACACGCTGAGCGACACCGATACCGAAGAATTGAACCATTGGGCGCCGATCATCCAGCAGGGCATGCAGAAGCTTCCCGAGCTGCAGGACGTGGCCTCGGACCAGCAGATCTCGTCGCCGCATATCGCCATTGAGGTGGATCGCAACGCCGCCTATCGGCTTGGCCTCACGGCCGGCCTGATCGATCAGACGCTCTACGACGCCTTCGGACAGCGGCAGGTCGCGACGATCTACACCTCGACGAGCCAGTACAAAGTGATCCTCGAGGTGCAACCGCAATTTCAGACAGACCCCGCGGCCTTGTCGCGCATCTACCTGCCGAGCGACACCGGCCTGCAGGTGCCGTTGAGTACCGTCGCCCATTTCACCAACAAGGTCGAACCGCTCACGGTCAACCACCAGGGGCAATTCCCGTCGGTCACGCTGTCCTTCAACCTCGCCCCCGGCTTTGCGCTCGGAGAGGCGGTCGACCGGATACAGGCGCTCGAGGCGCGGCTGCGGACGCCGATAACGCTTCAGGGGTCGTTCCAAGGGACGGCGCAGGCCTTTCAGTCCTCGCTGAGCTCGACGCCGTTGCTGGTGCTCGCGGCAATCTTCGTGGTCTATATCGTGCTCGGCATGCTCTACGAGAGCTGCATTCATCCGATCACCATTTTGTCGGCGCTGCCGTCAGCGGGCGTGGGTGCGCTGATCATGCTGATGGCGTTCCGGTACGACCTCAGCGTGATCGCCATCATCGGCATCATTCTGCTGATCGGCATCGTCAAGAAAAACGCCATCATGATGATCGACTTCGCCCTGGAGGCGGAGCGCAACGAGGGCAAAAGCTCGCTCGAGTCGATCCACCAGGCCTGCCTGCTGCGCTTCCGGCCGATCATGATGACGACGATGGCCGCGCTATTCGGCGGCCTGCCGCTGGCGATCGGGACGGGTGCCGGCTCCGAGCTGCGCCGACCCCTGGGCATCGCCATCGTCGGCGGGCTGCTCGTCTCGCAGTTCCTCACGCTCTACACGACGCCGGTGATCTACCTCTATCTGGACCGGATCGCCCATTGGTCGGGCGTCCGGCGGCAACGCGCCGGTGCCGCGATCGTGGTGCCGGGTGAATGACGAGCAAAGCGTCTCAGCCGGCAAGCGGCGAATTGAAGTGCCCGCGGCAGCCGCATCAAGCGACGCGGTATCGCACCGCCTGCCAGCGGAGCGACGATTTCGGCCAGATGCTGGGCACGCTGCTTCATGACGCGTCGCGGCTGATGCGACGCCGCTTCGTCCAACGCGCCCGGGCGGAGAAATTGCCGCTGAACCGCTCACAAGCGGCGACGCTCCTTTCCCTTGCCCGCTGGCCCGGAACGAGCCAGGCGGCGTTGGCGGCGCGGCTCGACATTGCACCCATCACGCTGGTGCGGTTGCTCGACGGCTTGCAGAAGGCACGTCTGATCGAGCGTCGCCCCCACCCCACGGATCGTCGCAAGCGGACCCTGTGGCCCACGGACACCGCCGATGCGGTACTGCGGCACATTCGCGCGATCGCCCGGGCGGTGGAAAGGGAAGCGCTGGCCGGGTTCCATGCCGACACGCGGATGGAGCTGACGAGCGCGCTCGTCCAGGTCAGAGACAACCTCACGCTCGCCACGCGCCGCAGACCAACGCGCCCCGCGGCCGCAACCCGCCTCCCTCCATCGCGGCGACGCCAGAAGGGCCACGAAGCGGCGTTGTGATGGCGATGACGGCAGGAGAACCATGATGGCACGAACATTGCCGAGCCCTGGCGACCAGCCTGGCTCAGGAGGACACGCATCCGTCCGGAAGGCGTCGTTCGCCCTCCTGTTGCTGATCGCGACGTGCCTCTCCGGCTGCGACCTCGGACCGGACTACCGGCGCCCCGCCGTCGCTCCACCCGCGGCGTGGCGCGAGGCCCAAGGACCGGGAACCTGGCCTTCGACGGCCTGGTGGCAAGGTTTCGGCTCGAGCGAGCTCAATGCGCTGATCGCCCGAGCGCAAAGCGCCAATTATGATCTCGGGGCCGCGATCGCGCGGGTCCGCGAGGCCGATGCCGAGGTCCGCATCGCCGGAGCCGCATTGCTGCCCTCGGTGGCAGCCACCGCCGGGGTCACCAGCCAGCAGGTCCTGGCCACGGGGTCCGGAACGAAGGTCAACTACACCGCCTATTCGATCGCGCCAACCGCCTCCTATGAGGTCGATTTCTGGGGAAAGAATTCGGCGGCGCTGCAATCGGCGAAAGCCTCCGCAACCGCCAGCCGATACGATCAGGGGGTTGTCGACCTTACCGTGGTGACGAGCGTGGCGAATACCTACTTCCAAGTGGTCGCGCTCCAGGATCGGCTGCAAGTCGCCCGGCAAAATCTTGGCAACGGCGAAACCGTGCTGCGCGGCATCGAAGCGCAACAGCGGGCCGGAACGGCCACAGAGCTCGACGTCGCTCAGCAACAGACCGTCGTCGCCGGGTTGCGCGCCGCGATCCCGCCGCTGCAGCAGCAGCTGGTGCAAAACATCAACGCGCTGGCGATTCTGATCGGGACGCCGCCCGAACAGGTGACCGTGCCCGAGAGCTCGCTGACGGCTCTTGCGATCCCGTCCGTTGCACCGGGCTTGCCGTCCGAGCTTCTGATCCGCCGCCCGGACGTCCAGGAGGCCGAAGCGGATCTCGTTGCCGCCAATGCGAACATCAAGGTGGCGCGCGCGCAGTTCTTTCCCGACGTCACGCTGACCGCGGCCGGAGGCTTCGAGAGCATGGCGCTGTCGACGCTGTTTACGTCGGCCGGAGGCGTCTACAGCCTGGCGGCATCGGCCACCCAGCCGATTTTCGAAGGCGGCGCTTTGGAAGGGCAGCTGCAATTGTCCCAAGCGCGCTACGACGAGCTTGTCCAGGATTACCGGAAAGCGGTGATCTCGGCCTTTGGCGACGTCGAGAATGCGCTCATCGCGACCCGCAAGACCGACGAGCAGCAGGTCGCCCAGGCGGATACCGTCGCCAAGGCGCGACGCGCCTTCGAGATCTCCGAAGCGCAATACCGCGGCGGCACGGTCACTTTGCTCACGGTTCTCAACACCGAAAACGCATTGTTCCCAGCGGAAGACACGTTGGTCCAGGACAGGCTCGCCCGCCTGCAAGCGATCGTCAGCCTGTTTCAGGCGCTCGGCGGCGGCTGGGAAAACCGCGGGCGCCTCTCATAGATCTCGCGCCAGCGCAACTTCGTCTCTTCGCCAACGCTTGCTATGGTGGGCCGCCCAGCTCGCGCTTTGCGCAGCCGTCGCGCGTGAATATTCCCGTGGTGTCGAGGATGCAGGGATCAGAATTTGCCGAGCTCGCCGCTTTCATCGCCATCGCGGATCACGGCAGCTTCGTCAAAGCGGCGGGAATTCTCGGCATTTCGACGTCGACACTCAGCAAAACCATACGGACGCTCGAGGAGCGTCTCGGCGTCCGCCTCTTCAACCGGACAACGCGCAGCGTCGCATTGACGGAAGCGGGGGAACATCTGAAGGCAAGAGTGCGTCCGGCAATGAGCCAGCTCGGCGACGCGGTCGAAAGCGTGAACGCCTTCCGCGACGCACCGGCCGGCCTGTTGCGCCTCAACGTATCGAATCTCGCCGCCACCATGGTGATCGCGCCCATCCTCGCCGGCTTCGCCACCGCCTTTCCGGGGATCAAACTCGAGGTCAGCGTCGAGGGCGGCTCGGTCGACATTGTCGAAGGCGGCTTCGACGCCGGCATCCGGCGCGACCGGCGGATCGAGCAAGACATGATTGCCGTGCGCATCACCCGCGAATCCCGTTTCGTCGCCGTCGCTTCGCCCGGGTATCTGGCGAAGCATCCGCGGCCACAGACACCGCAGGAGCTGCGCGCTCACAATTGCATACGATTTCGTATGCCTGACGGCACGATCTCGCCCTGGGAATTCGAGCGGAACGGCAAAAAGCTGGTTCCCCCCGTCGACGGCTCCCTCGTCGTCAACAATGTCGATCTGTTGCTGCGCAGTGCGCTGGACGGCATCGGAATCGGCTTTCTGCTTGAAACCTACGTTGCGGCGTTCATCCGCGAAGGTCGTCTGACACCGGTTCTGGAGGCCTGGTCACCGCGCTTCTCGGGCTGGCACATCTATTACCCCAGCCGCCGACAGATGCGCACGCCGCTGAAGGCGTTCATCGAGTTCGTTCGCAACACCCCCCTGCTCTCTTGAGCGTCGTGTCGAACCCGCGTCAGCGTCGCAGCACGAAATCCTGCCACGGCCGGCGCTGTTCCCAGCCTTCGCGCTCGAGCTCGGGGGTGAGGGCCTCGGCCTGCGGATAGCCCAAGCAGAAATAGCCGAGAAAGATCCACTCCGGCGGCACGTCGAGCGCCCGCATCACCTCGGCCGGATCGAGGATCGACACCCAGCCGAGGCCAAGTCCTTCGGCGCGCGCCACCAGCCAGAGCGTGTGGATCGCCATCACCGCCGAATACTCCGCCATCTCCGGCATGGTGCGGCGGCCGAGACCGTGGCCTTGCGCCGTGCCGCGATCGGCGAAGACGGCCAGCTGCAGCGGCGCTTCGTCGAGCCCGGCGAGCTTCAGGCAGGCATAGCGCTGCGCCCGCTCGCCGGCATAGGCAGCGAGCGCGTCGGCGTTGCTGCGCTCGAAATTGGCGCGCACGGCGGCGCGGCGGGCGCCCGCCTCCACCAGCACGAAGCGCCAGGGCTGGCTCAAGCCGACGGAAGGGGCGAGGCTCGCCAGCTCGATCAGGCGCTCGACCGTGCCCGGCGGCAAGGGATCGCGGCGGAAGCGGCGGACATCGCGCCGCCAGCGAATCAGTTCGCGCAGCTTATCTTGAAACGCCTCGTCGAACCCGGTCATCGCTTGCCGCGCGCATCCACCGGCCAGATATCGACGAGCGTGTCGCCGCGCACGAGGTGATAGACATCGTGCAGATTGACGGTGGGATCGCAATGCGGCGTCACGCATTCGAGGATCGCGCCGAGCGGCGGCCGTGGCGCGCCCGGCGGCAAAACCAGCTTGCCATGCTCGTCGCCGAAGAACTCGTAGCGGCTGCCCGGCGGCGCGCCCGCAGCCGGCTCCGGCGCCGGCCCGTCGGTGGCAAAGCATTTGAGCCCGGCATCGCAGGTGACATAGCCCGGCGCATTGACGCTCACCACCGAGGTGGCGACGAAGAGCGCGGTCTCGAAAGGCGGCGCGTTGCGGCCGTCTTTCAATGCGCGGAGATAGTCGACGTCCATGAAGATATAAGAGCCGACCTGCAGCTCCGTGAGGATGCGTGCCTCGGGATCGAGGTCGAAGGTGCCGGTGCCGGCGCCGCTGACGATCGGCACGGCGATGCCGGAGTCGCGCAGCCGCCGCAGCATACCGCCGAGCCGCTCCAGCTCGGCAAGCGTGCGGGCGCGGCGCTCGGCGCGGCGCGCGATATGCTGGAGATTGCCGGAATAGGATTGGATGCCGCGAAACTCGAGCGCCGCGGCCGCAACGGCGGCACGCGCCAGCTGTAGCAGCTCCGCCTCGTCGGCGCAGCCGGTTCGGCCATGGCCGGCGGAAAAATCGACGAGCACGGCGAGCGGACGCCCGGCCGCGCCGGCGGCGCGATCGAGCGCGGCGAGGTTCTCGGGGTGATCGACGACGACGCTCAAGCCGCGCTCCGCCCGCTGATTGAGCGCCATGAGGCGCGCGATTTTGGGCGGGGTCACCACCGGCGAGGTGATGTGCACGCCGGGCAGGCCGCCCTCGACCATCGCCTCGGCCTCGCCCAAGGTGGCGCAGCAGATGCCGAGCGCGCCCGCCGCCACCTGCATCTCGGCGATGCGCGCGGATTTGTGTGTCTTGGCGTGGGGCCGGAGCGCCACTCCCGCCGCACGGGCGGCCATCGCCATCGCGGCGATGTTGCGCTCGAGCGCGTCGAGATCGACGATGAGCGCCGGGGTGTCGAGAGCGGAGCGGCTGCCCGCTCGGCCGATCAGCGCCTCATTGGG
>Ga0335076_10004565_pt1 | contig 14021 bp, 10 predicted proteins | sample Lox_Sample_25_FD_206717 | JGI IMG/M metagenome (GOLD analysis project Ga0335076, IMG submission 206717) | Soil microbial communities from Loxahatchee National Wildlife Refuge, Florida, United States - Lox_Sample_2.5 | ecosystem: Environmental > Terrestrial > Soil > Wetlands | place: USA... | reverse complement strand
CGGCTGGATCAAGATCGCCGGCGACGGCGCGGTCGTGCTGGCGATGAACCGCAGCGAGATGGGCCAGGGCGTGCACACGGCGCTGGCCATGCTGGCGGCCGAGGAGCTCGACGTGCCGCTGGAGCGTGTGCGGCTGCAGCAGGCCGGCCACGACGCCATCTTCGGCAGCGCCGAGAGCTTCGTCGGCTTTCTGCCGTTCCACGCCGACGACCGCGAGCCGGGCCAGGAGTCGCTGGCTTTTCGCGGCGCGCGCTGGATGACGCTCAAGCTGGCGCGCGAGCTCGGCATCAACATCACCGGCGGTTCGGCCAGCGTGGCCGATGCCTGGGGTCCGCTGCGCCTGGCCGCCGCCACCGCGCGGGCGCGCCTGCTCGGCGTGGCCTCGCTGCGCTGGAAGCTGCCGGTGGCGGAGCTCGAAGTGCGTGATGGCGTCGTCAGTCATGCGTCGGGACCGCGCACCCACTACGGCGAGCTGGCCGAGCAGGCCGCGTTGTCGCCACCCGGCGACGTGACGCTGAAGCCCGCCTCGGCCTGGCGGGTGATCGGCCGGCCGGCACAGCGCATCGATCTGGCGCCCAAGAGCGACGGCCGCGCCGTGTTCGGCCTCGACGTGCGACTGCCGGGCCTGGTCTACGCCGACGTGCTGCACGCGCCGATGATCGGCGGCTCGCTGGCGACGGTGGATGTCGATGCCGCGCTGAAACGTCCCGGCGTCGAGCGCGTGGTGCGGCTGCCGCCGCTGGGCGGTGCACCGGCGGCGATCGCGGTGATCGGTCGCAGCACCTGGCACGCCCGCGATGCGGCGCGTCAGCTGCAGGTGCAGTGGCGCGAGCCGCCATCGGGGCCGCTCGATTCCAAGCGCATCGAGGCGGCGCTCGAAGCTGCCGCCCGTGACGCCGCCGAGCACGACAAGGGCTTCGGCTTCCACAGCCGCGGCGACAGCGCCGCGGCGCTGGCCGCAGCTAGCCAGCGTGTCGAAGCGCTGTACCGCGCGCCCTATCTGGCGCACGCGACGATGGAGCCGATGAATTGCACGGCGCTCGTGCGCGATGGCCGCGTCGAGGTGTGGGCGCCGACGCAGGTGCCCGGCCTGGCGCGCGACGCGGCAGCCCGCGTGGCCGGCGTCGACCCCAACGCGGTGACCGTGAACGTCACCTACCTCGGCGGCGGTTTCGGGCGTCGCCTGGAGGTGGACTTCGTCGCCCAGGCCGTGCGCGTCGCGCAGGAGACCGCGGGCCGGCCGGTGCAGCTGTGCTGGTCGCGCGAAGAAGATTTCATGCACGATTTCTACCGGCCTGCCGGCGTGGCGCTGCTGCGCGCCGGCTTCGACGCCGGCGGGCACCTCAGCGTCATCGAGGCGCGCAGCGCCGGCGACGCGCTCGAGCCGCGCTGGATGGCGCGCGCCATGCCGGCGCTCAGCGGCCCGGTTGACGCGCCGGACAAGACCACCGTCGAAGGGCTGTACGACCTGCCGTACGCCGTGCCGAACCAGCGCATCGCACACGTGGCCACGCGCAGCGGCGTGCCGATCGGCAACTGGCGCTCGGTGGGCCACTCGCACAACGCGTTCTTCGCCGAATCGTTCATCGACGAGCTGGCACATGCGGCCAAGGTCGACCCGGTGAAGTTCCGTCTCGACCTGCTGCCGCAGCGCCCGCGCCATGCCGCGGTGCTGACGCTGGCGGCGCAAAAGGCCGGTTGGGGCCAGCCGCCGCCAGCCGGTCGCGCGCGCGGTGTGGCGCTGCACGAGAGCTTCGGCACCATCGTCGCGCAGGTGGTCGAGGTGTCGCTGGGGCCTGACAAGCGGCCGCGCGTGCATCGCGTGGTGTGTGCACTCGATTGCGGTGTCGTGGTGCACCCGCAGGGCGTGGCGCAGCAGGTGGAGTCGTCGGTGATCTTCGGCCTCAGCGCGGCGCTGTGGGGCCGCATCGACATCGACGGCGGCGTCGTCAGGCAGAAGAACTTCCCCGACTACCCGTTGCTGACGCTGGCGCAGACACCGCTGATCGAAACCCACACCGTGGCCAGCGACGGTCCGCCCACCGGCATGGGCGAGCCGGCACTGCCGCCGGTGGCGCCGGCGCTCGCCAACGCGCTGTTCGCGCTGACCGGCCGCCGCCTGCGCGAACTGCCGCTGGCACCACTGGTGGCCTGACGGTCGCACGGCCGCGCAGCCGTTGCCTGAACCGCAGCTGAACGCCAGGTGCGGATTGGCTTCGCGACGCGGTCGTACGTGTTCCCGGGCTTGATCCCGATCCCGCCGCTGCCCAAGTGACCGTGACCGTGAGCGTCAGGTCCGCGCGCGAACCTGGCGCGCCGCGTTGAGCAGCGCTCGCGTGTCGAGCGCCGCCTGGCGCGCGGCGGCGGCGAACTCGTTGCCGCGGCTCGCGTAGAGCACGGCGCGCGAGCTGTTGACGACGATCGGCCCGCTGGTGGCGCCGTCGCGCGAGCGCCAGCCGGCCTGCACCGCGGCCTCGGCGTCGCCGCCCTGGGCGCCGACGCCGGGAATCAGCAGCGGCAGCGTCGGCGCCAGCTCGCGCACGCGCGCGATCTCGGCCGGCGCGGTGGCGCCGACCACCAGGCCGAGCTGGCCGGTGTGGTTCCACTCGCCCTGCGCCAACTGAGCGATGTGCTCGTACAGCAGCTCGCCCGAACCCAGGCGTTGCGCCTGCAGGTCGGCGCCGCCGAGGTTGGACGTGCGGCACAGCAGGATCAGCCCCTTGCCGTCGTATTTCATGTACGGCTCGAGCGAGTCGTAGCCGAGAAACGGCGACAGCGTCACCGCGTCGGCCCGATAGCGCTCGAACGCCTCGCGCGCGTACTGCTCGGCGGTCGAGCCGATGTCACCGCGCTTGGCGTCGAGGATCACCGGCACCTGCGGTGCAATCTTGTGGATGTGCGCGATCAGGCGCTCGAGCTGGTCCTCGGCGCGGTTGGCCGCGAAGTGGGCAATCTGCGGCTTGAACGCGATCACCAGGTCGCGCGTGGCGTCGACGATGGTGGCGCAGAAGTCGAAGATGCGCGCCGGGTCGTGCTGCCAGGCGCCGGGGAACTTGACCGGCTCGGGATCCAGGCCCACGCACAACAGCGAGTCGTGCGCGCGTTCGGCGGCCAGCAGCCTGTCGATGAACGTGGCGGTCATCGCGGGGGCTTCTCGCGGTCAGCGCAGCCGCTTCGCCAGCGTCGAGGCCAGGCCGATGTAGCTGGCCGGTGTCAGCGCGCGCAGCCGTGCCTTCTCGCCGTCCGGCAGCGCCAGCGCATCGATGAAGCCACGCATCGCGGCCGCGTCGATCGCCTTGCCGCGGGTCAACGCCTTCAACTGCTCGTACGGCTCGGGCAGGCCGTGGCGACGCATCACGGTCTGCACCGCCTCGGCCAGCACCTCCCACGCATCGTCGAGGTCGGCGGCGATCGCCGCGCGGTTGACCTCGAGCTTGGCCAGCCCGCGCTGCAGCGAGTCGACGCCGAGCAGCGCGTGGCCGAGCGCGACGCCGAGGTTGCGCAGCACCGTGCTGTCGGTGAGGTCGCGCTGCCAGCGGCTGATCGGCAGCTTCTGCGACAGGTGCGCCAGCAGCGCATTGGCGAGGCCGAAATTGCCCTCGGCGTTCTCGAAATCGATCGGGTTGACCTTGTGCGGCATCGTCGACGAGCCCACCTCGCCGGCGGCCAGCCGCTGCTTGAAGTAGCCGAGGCTGATGTAGCCCCAGACGTCGCGCGACCAGTCGATCAGCACCGTGTTGGCGCGCGCCACGGCGTCGAACAGCTCGGCCATCCAGTCGTGCGGCTCGATCTGGATGGTGTAGGCGTTGAACGCCAGGCCGAGCTGCTGCTCGACCACGCGCCTGGCGAACGCCTCCCAGTCGAAGCCGGGCCAGGCAACGACGTGCGCGTTGTAGTTGCCGACCGCGCCGTTCATTTTGGCCAGCGGCTGCACGTGCGCGATGGCCGTCCGCGCCCGCGCCAGCCGCGCCGCGACGTTGGCCACCTCCTTGCCGAGGGTGGTCGGGCTCGCCGTCTGCCCGTGCGTGCGGCTGAGCATCGCCACGTCGGCGAGGTCGTGCGCCATCGCGGTCAGCGTGGCGCTCAGCCTGTCCAGCGCCGGCAGCAGCACCCGATCGCGCGCGGCTGACAGCATCAGTGCATGGCTGGTGTTGTTGATGTCCTCGCTGGTGCACGCGAAGTGGACGAACTCGCAACACGGCTCGAGCTGCGCGTCGCCGCGCATGCGCGCCTTCAGCCAGTATTCGACCGCCTTGACGTCGTGGTTGGTGGTGCGCTCGATGTCCTTGACCGCTTGCGCGTCGCCCTCGGTGAACGCGCTCACCCAGCCGCGCGTGCGTTCGCGTGCGGCGGCGGCCAGCGGTGGGAACTCCGGCATGCCGGCGTCGGACAGTGCGATGAACCACTCGACCTCGACCTGCACGCGCCGGTGCATCAGCCCGAACTCGGACAGCAGCGGGCGCAACGCATCGAGCTTGGCCGCGTAGCGGCCGTCGAGCGGCGACAGATTGGTCAGCGGCGAGTGCGGCATCGAGCGGCGTTGCTGGAGCGCCGTCGAGCACCCGAGCCAACGCCGTCGATTGTAGGTGCCGTGCGCAGGCGTCTTTCAGAGGCCGACGCGCGCGTGCACCACCGGCAGCGGCTGCGCGGCGTCGCCGACGCGGATGGCCGGCGCGAGCGCGCGCAATGCCGCGTCGGCCGCGTCGCGGTCCGCCGCGTGAACCATCGCCAGCGGCTCGCCACGCGCCACGTGCGCGCCGACACTGCGCAGGTCGGCGAGGCCGACGCGCGCGTCGATGGCGTCGCCGGCGCGCGCGCGCCCGCCGCCGAGCGCGATCACCGCGAGGCCGATCGCACGCGTGTCCATGCCGACCACCACGCCGTCGCGCGGGCTCGGCAGCGGCCGCCGCACGGGTGCCGGCGGCAGCACCTTGTCGGCGCGCCGGAAGACGCCGCGCGGTCCGCCGAGGGCGGCCACCATGCGCGCAAAGCGCTCGGCTGCGCGGCCATCGTCGAGCGCGGCCCGGGCGCGGCGCTCGCCGTCGGACGCGCTCGGCGCCAGGCCGCCGAGCGCCAGCAACTCGCCGGCCAGCGCCAGGGTCACCGCGAGCAGGCGCGGCTCGCGCGCGCGGCCCGCGAGAAAGTCGAGGCTCTCGCGCACCTCCAGCGCGTTGCCGGCGCTGGTGCCGAGCACCTCGTTCATGTCGGTGATCAGTGCGCGCGTCGGCAGGCCGGCCCCGTTGGCCACCGTGACCAAGCTGTGCGCCAGCGCGTCGGCCTCGTCGCGCGTGGCACAGAAGGCGCCGTTGCCGACCTTGACGTCGAGCAACAGGTGGCCGATGCCGGCCGCCAGCTTTTTCGACAGGATGCTGGCGGTGATGAGCGGCAGCGACTCGACGGTGCCGGTGGCATCGCGGATCGCGTACAGCCGTCGATCGGCCGGCGCGATGCGCGCGCTGGCGCCGACGATCGCGCAACCGGCCACGCGCAACGCGCGCACCAGGGTGGCGCGGTCGGGCGTGGTGCGGTAGCCGGGCAGCGCCTCGAGCTTGTCGAGGGTGCCGCCGGTGTGGCCGAGGCCGCGGCCGGACACCATCGGCACCACTGCGCCGCAGGCCGCGAGGATCGGCGCCAGCAGCAGGCTCACCTTGTCGCCGACCCCGCCGGTGGAATGCTTGTCGAGCAGCGGACCCTCCAGCCGCGCGCGCGACCAGTCGAGCACCGCGCCTGAGGTTGCCATCGCACGCGTCAATTGCGTGGTCTCTGTGCTCGTCATGCCGCGCAGGCAGATCGCCATCGCCAGCGCGGCCACCTGGCCTTCGCTCCAACTGCGCGAGACGAGGCCGTGCACGAAGGCATCGATCTGCGCCAACTCGAGCGCACGGCCTTCGCGTTTGGCGCGGATGATCTCCTGCGCGCGCATCGGGGCGTGGGTCAATCGATTCGCCGGATGCGGTCGAGCGCGCCGGGCGCGATCGTGCCCTGTGCCGCGACGTAGCGCTCCAGCGCGTCGATGTCCATCATCCCGGTGCGCGCGTCCTGCCCCTCCCTGAGCGCGGTGAAGTTGTCGCCGCCGGCGGCGAGGAAGCTGTTGATCGTGACGCGCACGCGCTGTTGCGCTTCGATCGCCGCGCCTTGCAGGCGCAGGCTGCCCGCCACGACGCGCTGGCCCGGCGGCTTGCCGGCATCCCACGTGTAGGCGAAGCCGCGCGACACCTGCAGCACGCGCGGCCGCGGCTGGTCGAGCCACTGCTGTTCGAGCACGCGCTGCAGCTGCGCGCCGCTGAGGGTGACGGTGACCAGGTTGTTGTAGAACGGCTGCACCGCGAACAGGTCTTCGTAGCGCACCAGGCCGCCGGCGTCGCCGCTCAGGGCCGCACGCAGGCCGCCGGGGTTCATCAGCGCGAGCTGTGCGCCGTCGCCGGCGGTGGCCGCCAGCTGCGCGTCGGCCACCAGCTGGCCGACCGGCGTCTCGCCGGCCGGGCTCTCGTCGCGCGACAGCGGCGCGAACACGCGCCCCACCGAGCGCTTGGCCAGCGGCTCGGCGAGCCGCTCGTAGACGGCGATCAAGCGCGCCTGCGCCGCGTCTTTCGCGAAGCGGTCGTGACGCACGATCACGTTGTGTGCACGCGCCTCGCGCACGTCGCCCGACGCGGGGTCGAGCACGAGGTCGATCTCGCTCACCAGCGTGCCGTACTTGTCGGCGCTGGTGACCAGGCGGCCGCCGATGCGGCACACGTACGCACGGTGCGTGTGGCCGCTGATCACCAGGTCGACTGCCGGATCGAGCCGCTCGACGATGCGCACGATGGGCCCCGAGATGCCGGGGCACTCGTCGTAGTCGCCGCTCGGCAGTCCGCCTTCGTGGATCAGCACCACGATCGCCTCGATGCCTTGGCGCTTGAGCTCCGGCACCAACGCGTTGACGGTCTGCACCTCGTCGCGGAACTCCAGCCCTGCGACGCCGGACGGCACCACGATCTGCGGCGTGTCCTTCAGCGTCAACCCGACGAACGCCACCGGGATGCCCTGGAAGCGCTTGACGAAATAGGGTGGCAGCAGCGTCTGGCCGCTGCGCGTGTCGATCGTGCTGGCGGCCAGCCAGCGGAACTTGGCGCCGGCAAACGGCTGCGGCCCTCTGCAGCCATCGCCCGGGTGGCAACCGCCGTGCTGCAGCCGCAGCAACTCGGCGCTGCCGTGGTCGAACTCGTGGTTGCCGACGGCCGACGCCTCGAGGCCCATCGCGCTGAGCGCCTCGACGGTCGGCTCGTCGTGGAACAGCGCCGACACCAGCGGGCTCGCGCCCACCAGGTCGCCGGCGGCGACGAAGACGTGGTTCGGGTTCTTGGCGCGCAGTTCGGCCACCGCGCTGGCCAGGTACTCGGCCCCGCCGGCCGCGACGTTGACGGTCTTGGCGGCGTCCTGCGGGTCGCGGATGCGAATGCCGCCTTGCGGCGGCCGGAGGTTGCCGTGAAAGTCGTTGATCGCCAGGATCTTCACCTCGACCGGGCCGCTGGGCCGCGGCGGACCCGCGCACGCGAGCAGCCAGCCGGCGGCGAACAGGGCGATGGCAAGACGCGGGCGCATGAAACGGTGCCGCAGCGCAAAATGCTGACGTGGCGCAAGTGTAGGCACGTCGTGTGCTGGCACCCTGGATGGCGTCTGCAACGCAAGAGGAGTCGGGCATGAGCAAGCGGGATGTGGTGGTGCTGGGCGCGGCGCGCTCGGCGATCGGAACGTTCAACGGGTCGCTGGCCGACATCGAGCCGGCCGAGTTGGCGGGCACTGTGATGAAGGCGGCGGTCGAGCGCTCCGGCGTCGACCCCAAGGCGATCAACTACGTGACGGTGGGCAACACCATTCCCACCGAGAGCCGCTCGGCCTACGTGGCCCGGGTGGCGTCGATCCAGGCCGGCCTGCCGATGGACTCGGTGGCGATGGCCGTCAACCGCCTGTGCTCGTCGGGCCTGCAGGGCATCGTGACCACGGCGCAGAACATCCTGCTGGCCGACTGCGACTACGGCATCGGCGGCGGCGTCGAGGTGATGAGCCGCGGCGCCTACCTGTCCACCGCGATGCGCAGCGGCGCGCGCATGGGCGACAGCAAGATGATCGACAGCATGGTCGCCACGCTGACCGATCCGTTCGGCGTCGGCCACATGGGCATCACCGCCGAGAACCTGGCGGTCAAGTGGAAGATCACGCGCGAAGAGCAGGACGCGCTGGCGGCCGAGTCGCACCGCCGCGCCGCTGCGGCGATCGCCGACGGGCGCTTCAAGGCGCAGATCGTGCCGATCGTCAAGCAGACCCGCAAGGGCGAGGTCACGTTCGACACCGACGAGCACGTGAAGGCCGGCACCACGGCGGAGTCGCTGGCCAAGCTCAAGCCCGCGTTCAAGAAGGACGGCACGGTGACGGCCGGCAACGCCTCGGGCATCAACGACGGCGCCGCATTCTTCGTGCTGGCCGATGCGGCGGTGGCCGCCAAGGATGGCCACAAGGCGTTGGCGCGACTGGTGTCGTACGCGGTGGCCGGCGTGCCCAACGAGATCATGGGCGAAGGGCCGATTCCGGCGTCGAAGCTGGCGCTGAAGAAGGGCGGCGTGCGCCTCGACCAGATGGACGTCGTCGAGAGCAACGAGGCCTTCGCGGCGCAGGCGATCGCGGTGGCGCGCGGCCTCGAGCTCGACATGAAGAAGACCAACCCCAATGGCGGTGCGATCGCGCTCGGTCACCCGATCGGGTGCTCCGGCGCCTTTCTCGCCACCAAGGCGATCTACGAGCTGCAACGAATCAACGGCCGCTATGCGCTGGTGACGATGTGCATCGGCGGCGGCCAGGGCATCGCCGCGGTGTTCGAAAGGCTGTGACCACGCTCGAAGCGGCCTGGCGGCCGCCTTTCGGCGCGCCGTCAGTACGTGCCCTTGCCTGAGGCCGGTGTCGCCCTGGCATCGAGCACCGCCTCGATGTCGGCCAGCAGGCTGCTGGCGCCGATGCGAAAGCGCGCGGGCCCCAGCGCTGGCGCACCGAGCACCTGCTCGACGGCGTCGAGGTAAGGCATCGCCGCGGTCACCGTGCGGATGCCGCCCGAGGCCTTGAAGCCGACGCGTGCCTTGGCGTGCGCATCGGCCGCGATGGCGCGCAGCATCACGCTCGCCGCCTCGGGCGTCGCGCTCACCGGCGTCTTGCCGGTGCTGGTCTTCAGGAAGTCCGCACCTTCGGCCAGTGCGAGGCACGCCGCGCGCTCGATGGTCGCGGCATCGCGCAGCTCGCCGGTTTCGAGGATCACTTTCAGCGTCAGGCCTTCGCACGCGCGCCGCGCCGCGCGCAGCAGCGCGCGGCAGGCGGCATCGTCGCCGGCCCGCAGCGCGCGCCACGGCAGCACCACGTCGACCTCCTGCGCGCCGGCCTGCACGATGGCGTCGATGTCGCGCCGGGTGCGCGCGACGTCGGTCGAGCCGTCGGGAAAGTTGGCGACCGCGGCCACCTTGACCCTGGCGCTCGCGCGTGCGCGCGCCAGGCGCGCGAACCGTGGCCACACGCAGACGGCGGCGGCGCTGCCGTGCGGCCCGACCGCGCGCTCGCACAGCGCGATCACGTCGGCGTCGGTGTTGGCATCGTCGAGGCTGGTGAGGTCGAGGCACGCCAGTGCGATGCGAGCGGCCTCGATCGGCGTGCGTGCAGCGGCCATCACACCTCCAGCGCCGCGACGATGGCTTCGAGCAGCGGCACCGCGCTCGCCCGCGCCGAACCCGCGGCCGCCAGCGTGTGCGCATGGCTCAACGATTCGTCCTCGATGCCGCAGCCCATGTTGGTGATCATCGACAGCGCCAGCACGCGCAAGCCGTAGCGTCGCGCCAGGATCGTCTCGGGCACCGTGCTCATGCCCACTGCCTGCGCGCCGAGCTGCTGCAGCATGCGGATCTCGGCCGGCGTCTCGAACTGCGGGCCGAGGATCCAGGCGTAGATGCCCTCGTGCAGCACGGCGCCGACACGCTCGGCGGTGGCCAGCGCGCGCGTGCGCAGCGCCGGGTCGTAGGCATCGCGCAGGTCGACGAAGCGCTGGCTGCCGGCTTCGCCGATCAGCGGCGAGCGCTGCGCGAGATTGAGGTGGTCGTTGATCAGCATCAGCTCGCCCGGGCGGATCGCGGGCATGAGGCTGCCGGCGGCATTGGTCTGCACCAGCACGCCGACGCCGCACGCGGCCAGCGTGGCGATGGCGCCCTTCATCACCGCCGCGTCATCGGTCTCGTACGCGTGCTTGCGCCCGGCGAGCACGGCGACCTCGTGCGCGCCGATGCGACCCAGCCGCAGCGAGCCGGCGTGTCCTTCGACGCCGAGCACCGGAAACGCCGGCAACTGCGCGTACGGCAGCGTGACGGCCGACGTCACGCAATCGACGAACGGCTGCCAGCCCGACCCGAGCAGCACCGCGATCCGCGGCTTGCGCCCGCTGGCGGTGATGCGCTCGACGCTGCGCGCGATCGCGACGTCCAGGCTCACCGGGGCGCCCTTGGGGCCTGCGGCCCCTTCTCGCCAAGCGGGAGTCGTCCCCTTCGGGCGGCCGGGCGGGGACTCATGGCATCCAATGCCCGGGTCCGAAGCTCGCCGGCAGCAGTTCACCGAGCGTGTGCTGCGCGCGCCAGCCCTGGCCGTCGGCCGACCACACGGGCGTGTCGTTGAGCGCGAACTCGCGCAGCTTCTGGCGGCAGCCGCCGCAGGGCGTCACCGCCTGCGGCGCCTCGCCGGCCACCACCACGGCGCGCACCTGCTTGCTGCCCGCTGCCACCAGCGCACCGAGCGCCACCGCTTCGGCACACAGGCCTTGGGGCAGGGCCGCGTTCTCGACGTTGCAGCCGACGTGCACCCGGCCCTGCTCGTCGAGAAGCGCAGCGCCGACCGCGAAGTGCGAGTACGGCGCATGCGCGTGCGCGCGCACGGCGCGCGCCGCGTCGGCCAGGCGTGCCAGATCGTGTTCGGAGACAGGGTTCATCATCGAGTGGGTCATTTCGCATACGGTACACCCAGGGCCTTGGGCGCGCGTGCGCGGCCGATGAAGCCGGCCAGCAGTACCACCGTCATCACGTACGGCAGGGCCTGGATCACCTGCACCGGCACCGCGCCGACGAGCGGCAGCGGCGAACCCTGCAGGCGGATCGCCGTCGCGTCCAGAAAGCCGAACAGCAGGCAGGCGAAAAAGGCGCCCACCGGCCGCCACTTGCCGAAGATCATCGCCGCCAGCGCCATGTAGCCGCGGCCGGCGGTCATGTGCGGGATGAACGACGGGTTCTGGGCCAGCACCAGGTACGACCCGGCCAGTGCACACAACACGCCGTTGAGCGCCAGCGCGGCGTAGCGCAGCGCCGGCACCGAGACGCCTGCGGCGTCGACCATCGCAGGATTCTCGCCGGCAGCGCGCAGGCGCAGGCCGAAGCGCGTGCGCGCCAGCAGCCACCACACCAGCGGCACCAGCGCCAGGGCGGTGTAGACCATGCCGTTGTGGCCGAGCAGGCCGATCGCCAGCGCCGCCAGACCCGTCGGCAGGCCCGCCAGCGCGTCGGCCGACGCCGCGAACCACGGCGCGAGGCGCACCACGTCGGGCAGCGCCGGCGTCTGGCCGCCCTGGTGGAACCAGGCGATGCCGAGCACGACGGTGAGGCCGGCGGCGGTCATCGTGATCGCCATGCCCATCACCACCTGGTCGCCACGGTGGCTGACGCAGGCGTAGCCGTGCAGCATCGACAGCGCGACGCCGACCACCACCGCGGCCGCCATCGCCAGCGGCAACGAGCCGAACACCGCCGCCGCCGCGCCGGCGCTGAAGGCAGTGAGCAGCATCTTGCCTTCGAGGCCGAGGTCGATCACGCCCGAGCGCTCGCTCAGGCAGCCCGCCAGGGCGCACAGGATCAGCGGCGTCGACACGCGCAGCGTCGAGGCGATCAGCGTGCCGACGGCGACGTCATCCACCAGGGTCATCCATGCACGGCGCGCGGCGCGAGGCGCCGCTCGATGGCGAACCATGCGCGCGCCAGCGTCGGCGCCGCCACCTGCGCCATGGCGCCGGAGAACAGCACGATCAGCCCCTGCAGCGTGAACACCATGTCGCGGCTGAAGCCGGCGATCTCGAACGCCAGCTCGGCGCCGCCCTGGTACAGCGCGCCGAACAGCAGCGCCGCCAGCCCGATCCCCACCGGGTGGTTGCGCCCGATCAGCGATACCGCGATGCCGGTGAAGCCCGCGCCGACCACGTAGTCGAGCAGCAGGCGGCCCTGCACGCCGGCCACCTCGTTGATGCCGACGAAGCCGGCGAGCGCCCCCGACAGCAGCATCGAGAACATCACCTGGGTGCGCGGCCGGATGCCGGCGTAGCGCGCCGCCTCGGGCGCGAAGCCGACGGCGCGCAGCGTGTAGCCCGGCCGCGTGCGCCACAGCAGCAGCTGCACCAGCACCGCGGCGGCCACCGCCAGCACGAGGCTCAGGTTCAGCGGCGAGCGCGGCCATTCGATGCCGAGCACGGCCAGCACCTCGTGTACACCGGGCACGTGCGCGCCGGGACCGAAGCTGCGGCTCTCCACCGTCATGTTGCCCGGCTCCTTGAGCACGTTGATCAGCAGCCACGACAACAGCGCCGACGCGATGAAGTTGAACATGATGGTGGTGATCACCACGTGGCTGCCGCGCCAGGCCTGCAGCGCCGCAGGAATCGCAGCCCAGGCCGCGCCGAAGAGCGCCGCGGCGATCACCATCAGCGGCAGCGCCACCCAGGCCGGCCACGCGTCGGCCAGCCACAGCGCGACCAGGGCGGTGCCGATGCCGCCCAGCATCGCCTGCCCTTCGCCGCCGATGTTGAACAGGCCGCCGTGAAACGCCACCGCCACCGCGAGCCCGGTAAACACGAAGGTGGTGGCGTAGTACAGCGTGTAGCTGATGCCGAGGCGGCTGCCGAAAGCGCCCTTGACCAGCAGCGCCAGCACCTGCAGCGGATCGAGCCCGATCGCCCGCACCACGACGCCGCACACCGCGAGCGCCAGCATCAGGTTGAACAGCGGCAGCACCACCAGGTCGAGCCAGCGCGGCAGATCGCGCGCCGAGCTCATGGGGTCACGCCGGAGGGTTGCTCGGCGTGGCCGGCATCGCCCATCAGGCGACCCAGGACGCCCTCGGTGCAGGCCTCGATCGGCAGTTCGCCGCTGATGCAGCCGCGGTTCATCACCAGCACACGGTCGGCCAGCGCGAGGATCTCGTCGAGCTCGGCGGACACCACCAGCACGGCGCCGCCGGCGTCGCGCATCGCGCGCAGGCGGCCGTGGATGAATTCGATGGCGCCGATGTCGACCCCGCGCGTCGGTTGGCCGACCAGCAGCACCCGCGGCTGCGGCATCGCCTCGCGCGCCAGCACCAGCTTCTGCTGGTTGCCACCGGAGAACTGGCCGCTGCGGATACGCGCGTCGCGCGGCCGCACGTCGTAGCGCTCCATCATCGTCATCGCGTCGGCGAGCATCGTGTCGTGCCGCATCCAGCCGTGGCGGTCGTAGCGCGGCCGCGCGTGATAACCCAGCACCGCCGACTCCCAGGCCGCGAACGACAGCACCAGGCCACGCCGCTGGCGGTCCTCGGGCACGTGCGCGAGCGCGAGGTCGCGCGCGGTGGTCGGGTCGAGCCACGACGCCGGCGTGAAGCGCCGGCCCGCGAGGCGCAGCTCGCCGGCATCGGGTACCAGCAGGCCCGACAACGCATCGAGCAGTTCGCTCTGCCCGTTGCCCGACACGCCGGCGATGCCGACGATCTCGCCGGCGTGCAGCGCTAGCGAGATGTCGTCCAGCCGCGCGACGCCCGACGCGTCGCGCCAGTGCAAGCGTTCGGCCCGCAGCAGCGGCTCGCCGTGCGACGCCGAACCGGGGACGTCACCGCCACGGCCGAGCTGCACGCGACGGCCGACCATCGCCTGTGCGAGCGCGTCCATCGTGGTGTCGGCGGTCGCGCAGTTGAGCACCACACGGCCGGCGCGCATCACCGTCACC
>Ga0335076_10004564_pt1 | contig 14023 bp, 12 predicted proteins | sample Lox_Sample_25_FD_206717 | JGI IMG/M metagenome (GOLD analysis project Ga0335076, IMG submission 206717) | Soil microbial communities from Loxahatchee National Wildlife Refuge, Florida, United States - Lox_Sample_2.5 | ecosystem: Environmental > Terrestrial > Soil > Wetlands | place: USA... | reverse complement strand
ATGGGTCATCGTGCGGGATCCATATTACGAGCCTCTTCTGGTTTTTGGGGGTTGGCGCAGAGTGGATGACCTTGAGAACCGGACCATCGCGATTTGGGCGAAAGATGGCGTGCCGCCGGCGACTCCGATCAACTCGCCTCAAAAGCCTCTGCCCTGGGAAGGGCTACTCTGGGGCACGTTGCCAATTGCAAGCAGCATCGTCGCGATGCTCGTAGTTCTGATTCCAGACCGGCGGCGCGCTGAACAGAAAGCTCCCGAGGTAGGAGCCCCGCGTCCGCGGGAGAAAGATCTGGTTCTTGGGAGATTGACCTCGTGAAGAAAGGCCGGCTTCTTGCGTTGCTTCTCGGACTTGCCACCATAGCACTGATTGCGATTGGCACGCTATGGCCTAACCAATCGGGGTCTGGTGTCGTCGACGCGAACGCACAATTACTAACTTCGGCTTCATCCCCCGAGAATGCTGTAAATGTGATCTTGCAGAGGATCGCGAGGCATGATTGGGAATCGGCTTACGAGAGTTTGGGCAATAAGTCACAGTTTACCGAAACGGATTTCACGCGCGACCTCACTGGCGACTATGGAAGTCTGCGTACGTATGCAATGCTCGACGGATATGACATTCGTCCGTTACATGCTTCATCCGATGAAGCGGAGATTCGCGCCAATCTGAAATGGGCGTCGGTCGTGGGCACGTTTCGCGATTCGCGGGATCTCCGCGTGACTAGAAACGGGAATCGTTGGCAGGTTTCGTGGCCGGTCGTAAAAGAGCCCAAGGTTCCTCCGCAAGTTATTGCCGTCAACTATCTGCGGTGGGATGTGATTTACCGCGGGCCAGACGACGATTGGGGCACGCAGGATGTTGAACCACCCCACGTTCGCATTGTGGCAATGCGACCGATAAGTCGTGATGGCGGCGTGATCGTAATGGGCGAGATCCTTAATGAAGATGTCGTGCCGGCGTTTGTCACCGTAAAAGCAGCCTTGCTCGACAAGGGCGGCGCCGTGCTTGCAAGTGAGGACAGCTTCGACAAGATCTCGCACATTTTGCTTCCAAAGCAAGTATCTCCGTTTCGTATTGATTTTCCCAATGTGTCTTTCTCGCAAGTTGACAGTGTACGCATGCAACCGGATTCGGGTCTGGTGGCAGCTTCGGCTGATCCTGTAATCGCGGTCGAAGATCAAAAATTGGCCCCTGTTCCCGATGCATCACTTAGCGGAAACTTGGTAAATCAGAGCGGCCAGGTTGTAAATGTAGTGCATGTAATCGGCACTTTTTACGATAACAAAGGCCAGATTATCTGGGTCGCAGACGAATATCCGAATCGCGCATTGCTGCCCGAGACGCCAGAACGATTTCTCATATCGCTTCCGGCGGACGTTTCCAATAGGGTCACGAGTTATCACGTGGTGACGAGCACTTACAGCGCGAGCCGGTTCCAATGAGAGCCGGCCTCACATCGCTGCTCACGCTAATGGCCATCTTCATCTCGGTACGGTGTGCAACAGCGGAGCAACCTGCTCTTCAGGCGCCAAGAACGGCGGTAGCGGGCAGCAAAGTCGTTTTGGGCACAAGCGGCTCCGGAAAAGCATCCTTGTACATTGTCGGTCAGGGAGCGGCGATCAGGCGTGAGATTCAATTAGGCGAGCAGGTCTCATTGAGTTCCGGCGACTTGTATAATGCCGGACGCTACCTCGTTTTTCTTGTCGCTGACGGCATAACCAGGTCTGCTCAGTTTGACCTGTTACCCTCGCAGAAAACTGCAGCTATCAGCTTTCTTGCCAAGCCATCGCGCTTGCCGGTTAATGTAGACGATGGGTTGAGCGGAGTCGTTTACGTCTTTGACGCTTTCGGAAACCTGATCGTGGCGCCACAGCAAGCCTCATTCGAACTCTCGGAGACGAATGGTGCGAAGCAAACGCGCAGGGCGATCACTAGCAACGGCGTTGCGTGGGTGAGAATGAATTCAGCCCCGAAGGCAGGACCAGCGGCCCTGTTGGCAAGTGTGGGAGGCGTCACTGAAAAGCGGATTGTGCAACAGGTCGCCGGTGATCCATGCCGTTTGAAGATGACGGCCAGACGCGAAGGCAGGAACGTTATTTTGGAAACTGATCCGGTTCGCGATTGCGCCGGTAACCCGGTTCCCGATGGCACGATCGTTACGTTTACGGAAGCATCTGGTTCGCGCGAGGCCACGGTTGATGTACCCGTGAAGCGGGGCGTGGCGCGAACGACACTTCCGAACCCGCCGAATGCCGTGATCTCTGTGGCGGCTGGGATTGTGATGGGAAATGAGATTCGCTGGAGCGACGCGCAATGATCCGTCAGAGCACAGGCAGAAGGTCCTTGGTTGTCCTATTTGCCGTGTTGTGCATCATTGTTTGCGTAGGGGCCGATGTGCCCACCGTCAATCTTGCGTCGATGGATAGGGTGGGGCCGCGACCGCTCGAACAACAAACTCAAACCTCTGTCATTCGGGACTATCTCGAGGCCTGGGGTGTCATGAATGCTGCGTTTCAACGTGATGAGCCGGCACTGCTGGACGCATACTTTATCGGCGCGGCTAGAAGGAAGTTGGGTGCCACGATTCATGATCAGACAGGTCTCAACCTTCAGACGTCATACAAAGATAAGTCCCACGACATAAGAATCGTTTTCTATTCGCCTGAGGGATTATCGATCGAACTCGTAGATGACGTCGAATATCAAGTTGAGCTTCGCGATCACGGGAGCAGCATCGGCTCGCAGAGCGTGCACGCTAAATACATTGCTGTACTTACCCCGACCGAGACGAGGTGGAAGGTTCGGATCTTTCAAAGCGGCGGGAGCACATAGCGAGTATTTGGAGCGCGATGAAGGGGAATATCATCGACCAAGCTAGCCGGGGGCAAGTATGATTTCGGTTGTAATTCCAATTTATAACGAAGCGGAAATCCTATCGATCCTGCACACGCGTCTGACTGGCACCATGGCTGTGACGGGTGCGGATTGGGAAATTGTCTATGTGAACGACGGATCCAAAGACTCATCGCTTGATATTCTGCGGAAATTCCAATCACAGGACTCTCACGTGGTGGTGGTTGATCTTTCGAGAAATTGGGGTCACATGGGCGCGCTGCATGCGGGTCTGCAAACGGCTCGAGGTGACGCCATAGTTCTGATGGACGGTGATCTTCAGGATCCTCCTGAGGTCATAGTTAAGATGGTCGATGCCTGGCGAGGCGGAGCACAGGTTGTCACGGCGGTTCGGAGAAGCCGACAGGAAAGCCGCAAGTTGCTGGCCATCCTGTTCCCAATTTTCTATCGCGTGCTTGCGGCGATCTCTGACTATCCGATTCCACTCAATGCGGGTATTTTTGGGCTCCTTGATCGACAGGTTCTCGAGAGCCTGAATGGACTGCCGGAAGGGAATCGGTATCTACCGGGTCTGAGGGCCTGGGTGGGATATCGGACGGTTACCGTGTATTACGACCGGCAAGACCGAATTGGGGGCGAAGGAAAACTTTCCTACATAAGCCGAATAAAGTATGCAATGGATGCAATTACAAGTTTTAGCTATAAACCATTACGACTAAGTTTTGTCCTGGCTCTGACGGCTATATTTCTTGGTGTCATTTCTCTGATTTCCGGCGCCAACTCTATGGCGCACGGTCTCTTTGCAGCGATCTGTTTCATGAGTAGCTTGACATTGTTTTGTCTGGGGGTTATGGGAGAGTATCTTGCGCGAGTGTATGACGAAGTGCGAGGCCGACCGCTCTCGATCATCAATCGCGTCTATCGATGTGAAGAGTTATTCAGACCGTCTGAGTTCGGTTCAACTGTCGGAATACAGCGAATGAGTAACGGTGAGGCCAAGACATTGTCTCCGGCCGCCTAGGATTCAGGTTCAAGGCGACGGGACGGTCACTTCGATGCGGTGGAGGCTCGCTCCGCAGAATCACATTTAGCTGCACGCTCTATGGCTGTACCTTCTTCATAGTCATTCCAGGTCGCAATTACGAGGAAAGGCTCAGGATTCTCAGAGGCGATACTCATCGTGTCCTTGAGGGTGGCTCCACATCGTCGAGAGATATATCTTTTCAATCCCCACGAGGCGTTGCGATCGTCGAAACCGGGCCATGCCGCTCCGATGGCAATTTTATCCGGGTACTTGGTTCGCATCGTCTGATAGAAATCCTGCAAATAGTCTTCCCCCCAATTCGCACCATCGGCTGACCAGCCCTTCTTGCCCGGATTGATCCAGGCATAGAAGCCGTCAAAGGCCGATGCATAAGGGGACGAGCCGTATTCGTAGATGAGTAGCGGAGATGGGTTCCACTTATTTATCTCGGCGCGCACGCGATTCCAGTCAGTCTGCCTTCCTTTTGGGAAAATGAAAATGACGGGCCTTCCCTGGTAAGTGAGATATGCCTTACTACCTCGCGCGCCAGATCCAAGATATTTTTCTCGGAAGTCGTCGAACGCCGTAAGAGCATCGTCCGTTGCTTCGGCGGTGTCTTGGTCGGTTTCGTCATACATCATTGCGACGTTGAAGTTCGTCTCGGCGGCGATGGATTGAATTAATGCATAGCTTTTATCGATAAAGGGTTCCCGATCTCCGTACCAGTCGACAACGAAGCCCGAAATGCTCTCTCGCTTGGCCTGTTCAATCTGTTTCTTGATCGTGACGGGATCCTGGGATGAATAACCAACGTCGATATGCTGCGGATGGCCAAACCAAGGCTCGTATACAGCTAGAACCTTAGTAGTATGCGCGGCGGATGGTGGCACGCTATCCACAAAAGCATGCTGCGGGCCGTTATGAAAGCAACCCTCAAGACTGAGGAAGGCGAAAACGGCAATGGATAGTAAGAGACGTGGAACCATCGTGCCTGTTGGATTAGAGGCACGGCTTCGCGTGGGGGTTGCAGGCCGGGTCGTGGGCAGCCAGCCATAGATACGAGGCATCTGAAATGTTTCGAGTTGGGACGACTCGCCTGGCCGACAGGAGCGAGTTGACTTGACATATGCCGCTTTGGACCCTGGTGCCGATTTTGCCACAGGCTGTGATGAAGAAGATCAGCGCCCACCACAAGACGCCGCGCGAGCGTGTGCTCAGCGGGAGTGCAGTCATGTTGACTGGGCTGGGCGCAGTGACCCTCATTAACTTCGCCTACAACATTGCAGTGGCGCGGTTTCTGGGACCGGTCGGCTACGGTCACACCACAGCGGTATACACGCTGCTGATTTTGATTTCGTCGGTTACGCTTTCTTTTCAGATTCTGACCGCAAAAATCGTCGCCCAGCAAGCATCTTCAGAGAAGCAGAGTAAGGCATATCGACAGTTTCACTGGCAAGGCTGGGCGGCCGCCGTCTTGGTCAGCACATTTATCCTTCTTTTCCGAGACGTCATAACAGCGTATTTGAACCTTCCTAATCCGATCCTCATCGTACTGCTGGCGATCGGTACAACGTTCTATGTTCCCCTCGGAGCCCGACGTGGCTACCTGCAAGGCGTGTGCGACTTCCGTCGTCTGGCACACAATCTCGTGCTGGAAGGTCTTTGCCGACTGACGGGCTCGGTCCTCCTTATCCAGATGGGCTTTGGCGTGAGAGGGGTTATTGGGGCGAACGCCGCCGCGGTTGTCATTGTCTACTTTGCCGCGCGTCCGAAGCTCATGCCTGCCACTGACCAGGCGCACGCGGTCCCTATCGCTTTTCGCGAAAGCTTGCAGGCGGCGATTTTCTTTGCTGGACAGGTTGTCATTAATAACTGCGACATTGTGGTAGTCAAGCATTTCTTTCCTTCGGATGAAGCGGGGATCTACGCAGCCGTGGCGATGGTGGGTCGAGTGGTATTCGCTTTCTCGTGGGCTGTGGTCAGTAGTATGTTCCCGATCGCAGCACAGACCGGCAGCCGGAAGCAAGACGATCGTGGCGTCCTAGGCACATCATTATTGATCGTTGCCGGAATTTGCTTTGTGTTTATGTCGGGGCTTCGCATTGCTCCGAGTGCTATTTGGACGCACCTATTTGGAGCGCGGTTCGGCGCAGTCGGTGGAAGCAACTTTCGATATCTTCTGGTGCTTTACGCGCTCTCGGCAGGTATTTATTGCATGAGTGTTGTGCTGATCTCCTACGAGATGTCGCGCAAGATCGCGAATACGGGGTCGGTGCAATTGGTTATTGCTGGGGCGGTGATTGCTGGCATCTATCGTTTCCATTCCTCGTTGGCAGAGGTCATCTGGGTGCAAGTCGCCATGATGGCGGTCTTATTGTTGTGCGTGGCCACGCCTTTCGTTATCCCTCTGATCACCGGTAGCGACGAAACGCAATGGGCTGTCCCAGGGCTGGTGAGAGTGAGAAGGCGAGTATCGGAAAACGAGGTCATCGCAGAGTTCCTCAAAAACGATTTCAACTCGCCAGAATTTGCGCAGTACAGAGGTCAACTGGAAGCCTTGGTCGCAACTCCGAACGTCCAAGACGATCAGGAAAACTCAGTTAGGCGTGCGCTCTTTAATGTTCGTCACGGCCAGTTATGGAGGGAACTGCCCAGTGATACGCAATGGTTCGAAGCCGAAATTAGTGCCAACGATCTTGATCGGCTTCGAGTTTTTCCCCGGGCGCAGTGGCGAAAGCTGGCACTAGGTAATTTCGGACTGGCACAAGTTGCCGATCGTATTCTCGATGAGCGTTATCGTGAACGCGCCACAACCACGTTTCTCGAAAAAATCGACGATTTGCGAGATCAGCTAATGCAGGACGTTGTGGGGGGCGCGGTGTTGCTGATTGGGCGCAACGAAGGCGGCCCCTTCACGATCCTTGACGGTAACCACCGACTGGTGGCCGCCATGCTGACCTCCCGCCGGACGCTGGAACGGTTTCGATTCTTTTGCGGTCTGTCTCCGAACATGACACGTTGCTGCTGGCACCAGACTAACATTCTGACGTTGACGCGCTACGCAGCGAACATGCTTCGCTACCTTGTCCATGATCCCGAGGCTGAACTGGTCCGGTTGCTAGGGCGAACTGAGGCTGCACGAGCGTAGCGATTAACCAGACTCACACCTTGCATGTTGCATCGGAGCATGCGGGACTTACTTTTCCATTCAACTCTCACCTGGCACAAGTTGCGGCAAGTTGATGCACTTCTGAGTTTCGCAAATGCCCAAATAGGCAACCTAAACGCTTCAAAATGCGTCAATATTGCGATTATCCAGGGGATAACCTTATCTCGAAGTATCGGCCCGGAGGGCTGAGAGCCTCAATGCGACTGCTGAGTGTTCGGCTAATCGTGTCCCTTATTCTCGGCGTGACATTGGTGTCATTCGGTTTCTCGTATTACCAGGTGCTGGCAGAAAAGCGCACCCTGCGCCACGAATTAGAGAGGCGATCAGAGCTGCTGGGCGAGAGCATTGCCGGGAACGTTGAGAGATCATCATGGGAAGCGGGAAGTGACCAGGGCCTGACACGCCTGGTGCAACAGTTCGGAAATCGTGAGCACCTGCTCGGTGTCGCCGTATACGATCACCAGGGCACACTAGTTGCAATCACTCCGGAGCTGGCGCCGATTCTTTCCGTCACACCTGCCTCGCTCACACAGGCCATCACCCAGAATCGCGATGAAAGTGCATTCGTGCGGCTGGAGAAAAGCGGACAGGTGCACATTCTCGCATTGCCATTGCAGCGGGATGGCCACGTGATCGGCGGATTGGCCGTGGTGCACGACGTCGCATATATCCGTGCGCAAACTTTGCGAGTGTGGCGCGAGACCTTTTTCCGCGTGCTCGCTTTGGTCGTTTTGATTGTGAGCATCACGCTGGTGATCGTGCGCTGGAGCATTGCCGGGCCGATTGCCCGGGCGGCGCAGTGGATTCGCGCCATGCACAGCGGAAGAATTTCTTCACGGCATGAGATGCCCGACCTGGAGATTTTTCGACCATTGGCAAGAGAGGTCGCGACTATTGCTGAAAGTCTTCGACGAGCTCGAAACGCCGCGGAGAATGAAGCGCGATTGCGGGAGGCCGCTGCCTCGCGCTGGACGGCCGAACGCCTCTCGGTGCACGTCCGAACCCAACTCGGGGGGAGCCGGCTGTTTGTGGTCTCAAACCGACAGCCCTATGAGCATCAACGAGACGGAAAAAATGTTAAGGTCGCAGTCCCTCCGAGCGGTTTGGTGACGGCGCTCGAGCCAGTACTCAACGCGTGCGACGGCACCTGGATCGCCCACGGAAATGGTAATGCCGATGCGGACGTCGTCGACTCAAAAGACAGATTGCGCGTTCCGCCGGACGACCCGCGTTACACGCTTCGGCGAGTGTGGCTAACCAAAGAGGAAGAAGAAGGTTACTACTATGGATTTGCCAATGAGGGATTGTGGCCTCTTTGCCATATCGCCCACACGCGACCCATTTTTAGAGCCGATGACTGGAAACGCTACGAAGAGGTCAACCGTAAATTCATGAAGGCGCTGCTCGAGGAGACGGCGGATACACCGGAACCGGTGGTGCTGATCCAGGACTATCATTTTGCGCTATTGCCCCAGCTGTTCAAGGAAAAACGGCCCGACGCACGTGTCGCCATCTTCTGGCATATTCCCTGGCCAAATCCCGAGGCGTTTGGCATTTGTCCCTGGCAGCACCAAATCATCGAAGGACTGCTGGGTGCTGACCTTATCGGATTTCATATTCAGTCACACTGCAACAATTTTCTCGAGACCATCGATCGTGTACTGGAGTCGCGTGTGGATTGGGAACACTTTTCCGTCATGCGCCATGATCACCAAACCATCGTGCATCCATTTCCGATTAGCGTGGATTTAGCGGAGACAAAAGCCGCCGATGAGCCGATTGCGACTTCCCCATATGAGGAACGGGTAGAACTTTTTCGCAGCGTCGGGGTTGAGGCTACGCGCCTGGGAATCGGAATTGATCGGGTCGATTACACCAAGGGAATTCTTGAGCGCTTTTTGGCGATTGAACGCTTTCTCGAAAAGTATCCGGCATACCAACGTCAGTTTACGTTTGTACAGATAGGAGCGCCAAGCCGCACACACATCAAGCGCTATCACGACCTTTTGGCCGAGGTCGAGGCAGAAGCTGAGCGAATCAACTGGCGGTTTCAAACCGGCAAATGGAGGCCGATTGTTTTTCTAAAGCGTCACCACAGCCATAAAGAAATCGTTCCTTTCTACCGGGCTGCGGACCTGTGCCTGGTTACTTCCCTTCACGACGGAATGAATCTGGTGGCCAAGGAATTTCTGGCGGCCCGGCGCGACGAAAGCGGTGTGCTCATTCTGAGTCAATTCACCGGGGCGGCGCGAGAGTTACGGGATGCTTTGTTGGTCAATCCCTATGACATCGATCAAACCGCAGACGCGATAAGACTTGCCCTCGAGATGGAACCCGAGGACAAACACGTCCGCCTGCAACGTATGCGGAGAGTTATACGAGAAAACAATATCTACCGATGGGCTGGCAATCTTATTAGTGAGCTCTGCGAGCTGCGCCTGGATCGCGCCGAGGAAAACGAAAGACTTCGTGCGGATGTCTCGGCCGCTGGTAGCTAAACCCGGAGGATAGTGCTGAAGAAAGAGAGTTCATCAAAGATTGAAGCGTTCTTGGAGTCAGTCGCGAGCGCGTCGCGAAGACTACTGATGCTCGATTATGACGGTACCCTGGCTCCCTTTAGAAAGGAAAGAGATCAAGCCGTTCCTTATCCCGAGGTCGTGTCCAAGCTTGAAGCGCTCGTGCGCAGTGGTCACACGAGAGTTGTAATTATCTCGGGGCGCGAAATCCACGAAGTGGCTTCTCTTCTTCGCGTCACGCCCGTGCCCGAGTTATGGGGAGTCTACGGCTTACAGCACCGCAAACTCGATGGGGTGGTTGAGATTTTGCCGACAGACGAGAAATATGTGGTACCGCTCTCCAACGCCCACCGCTGGCTGGAGTATCAGCAATTGATGTCATTCGTCGAAGTGAAGACTGGGAGTATTGCCGTGCATTGGCGTGGGCGTAGTGCGGCAGAAGTTGAAGAGATTCGTGGGCGAGTGCTTCTAGGTTGGAGCGCGGTGGCACAGAATTCCGGCCTTTCCTTGGTGGAGTTTGATGGAGGCCTTGAGATCCGGGTTCCCGGACGAGATAAAGGCGATGTAGTACGAGCGTTGCTAGATCAGAAGGGTTCGGACGTGTGCGCCGCTTACTTAGGAGATGATGTAACTGATGAGCCTGCCTTCCACGCAATTCACGGACGGGGATTGGGCGTCTTGGTACGGCCCGAATGGCGCGGGACAGCTGCCCAGGCATGGCTCAAACCACCTGCTGGAGTTATAGAATTTCTCGCAGCATGGCTGGATCGCTGTCAACACGCTGTTAAGAACGACGCGAAGGCGGGAGCGGCAAACTGTTAGAGATGCATACATGCCGACTCTCGGTGTGGTGGCGGATACACCTGGCAAGTTGCTCACTGTCGATAAGTGAACCGAGCAATAGAATGGACCTGTGGGAAATCAGGGTTATCTCCTGGGAGCGGGGAAGGACGCGAGATCCGCGCCTTTCAACGCGCCCCGACTGTCACATCGTCGACGATGGCTCAATCGATTTGACGTGAATCATATTCGTGTCGCTGTCCAGTGTGCCTGTCACCCTCACGTCTCTTCCCTGCAAAGTTTTGGCTTGATCGTCATCACTCACCGTGAGCTTGTAGTCACCATTTGCCGAGTGTAAGACGTATTTTCCGCCCTGCATGGCGAGGCTGCCCAGGAACGTTCTGTCTTCGTCAGAAGTGAGCGACGTTGCTGAAGTTGGATAGCCTTCCGCTGGCCCTTCGGCCGACGGTTGCTGCTTGGTTGGATCTTGTTTGGAGGGAGGAGTCTGCATCGAAGGATTCTGAGACGGCGAGGAAGTGGGCGCATTCTGTGCCAGCGCTCCGCCGGCGGCCAATGCGAAAATGAGTGCGCAGCCAAGCGACAATGTTCTTAAATTCATCATGCATTCTCCTTTGCTTTTAAGCGAACATTTCGACTCGAAGAAGCAAGAGGTATGCCAATTATCTCTGCACGCATTTTCATGGCGTTGGAACCTCAATGTTCAGTCGAAATCGACCGGTTCATTCACTTTGATGTAGCTGGAGCCGAGAGCCCGCAATTTCTTCGTACCTTATCGACTGTAGGAGAGCGGACATCGTCCAAACTGCAAGCCATTTGAACTGTTAAAGTGGAAAGGCGCCGTTGGGAACGTCATCAGACTACTCATGCGAAAAACTAACAAAAAGCCTGTGCATGCGCTCTTCTCCGGTGCAGTCGGGATCGCAGCAACCCTTGTCATGGTCGCCGTGACTTTCAGTTCCACGGGTGCTAAGGCAGATGCATCATCCCGATCGGATGCGTTAGCCTTCCTTACTAAAACTGTCGGCTGGTATCACCAATTAGACAGCGAGCGTCAGATTGCGACTGATCCTACCGAAGTAGTGATTGTTGCGGACAATTCTCAAATCGCTGCGGAAGCGGTTCGCCTGGCATTCGATTATGCAAGAGCCGCAACGGGTAATACCCAAAGCAGCCAAGCCCAAGCCAAAGAGGGCGAGGGCTCGTCCGGACCACAGCAATCTCAGGCCCTCATCCAACTGTCGACGAAACTCAATTCGGAAGTTAGTCAACTGCAATCTACGCTCGACTCGCTAAAGAAAAAACAGGAAACAGCATCGGCAAGACAACTCACAAGTGTGCGCTCTGCAATCGCCGAAACCCAAAGTGAACTTGATCTTGTTTTGGCCCGGAGAGATGCGGTTCAGAGCATGGCCGAGTTTGTTACACAAATGGGACCGAGCGGACTCGGAGTGAGCGGCACTCGTGCGGAGATTGAGTCGCTGGCACGCACCCTGCCCCCAGACGTGACGGCGCCCTCAGGATCAGGAAAGGCTAACGAAAGCGCGGCAGCGAAAACCACCAGTGCTGCGCCGGCTGTCAAAGCAACACCATCGGGGTTTTGGGGACTGATTACAGACCTATTTTCTATTTCCCGAAAGAATCGCACTCTTGACCAGTTGATCCAGAGCACAGATGCGCTCACGGAGTCTTCCAAGGAACTACGAGGAGGGCCGCTCAATAAGCTCAAAGAATTGGCGCAAGAAGCAGACTCCCTGGCAAAGCCAGCTACCACGACCGATGCGGCCGCGCTTGCGCAGCAGAAGCAAAACATTGATGCAATGACTTCTCAGTTCAAGCAGGTTTCGGCGCTTGTCCTGCCTCTGAATAAGCTAGGGATCGTCTTGGGGTTGTATCGGGCGAACCTGACTAACTGGCAATCTGCCCTTGGAAGCGAATTAAAGTCAGATCTCGAAACGCTGTTTCTTCACCTGGCGGTGCTTGGCCTGGTCATCACTGCGGTTATTGGAGGCTTCGAGGTCCTGCGACGTACCATCATTCGATATGTGCAGGAACCACGCCGCCGCTACCAGTTTTTGTTGCTTCACAGGATTGCATTGTGGACGGTTATCGGATTAGTTGTCGCATTTTCCTTTTCAAGCCAAATCGGATCGGTGGCCACCTTCGCGGGTCTGTTGACGGCTGGGATAGCGGTCGCTCTACAGAATGTTCTCGTTTCGATTGTCGGGTATTTCTTTCTCATCGGTAAGTTCGGCATCCGTGTCGGTGATCGGGTACAGATTTCTGGCGTCACCGGAGAGGTCGTTGAAGTCGGCTTGGTTCGCTTGCAAGTGATGGAGTTTGGGGGAGCCGCGTCCAACATCCCAACTGGCCGCGTCGTTGCTTTTTCGAACTCGATTGTCTTTCAGACCAATGGGCTTTTCCGTCAAATTCCGGGAACCAGTTTCGTGTGGCACCAGATCACACTTACCTTGGCACCAGAGAGTGATTATTCCGTCGTGGAAAAGCGCGTATTAGGGGCGGTAGAAAAGGTTTTCGCGCAATATCGCGACAAAATGGACCGGCAACGCCGACAAATGGAGCGGACGTTGTCATTTTCCTTATCCAACGAATTGAAACCACTAAGCAAGTTGCAGTTAACAGCCACCGGCATAGAGGCGGTCATAAAATTTCCGGTTGACTATCAGGATTCCGCGGACGTCGATGATCGTGTTATCCGGGAGTTGCTGAGTGCCATTAATGAAGAGCCCAAGCTAAAGGTGGTCGCACCTACAGCGCCGACTTTAACCGTAAGTGCGATTGAAACGCCGGCAACGTCGAGTTAACGGTGCGACACGACATAGAATAGTTGACTTAGAACACTGCAAGAACTAAGAGCAGGGATGAGGTCCCTGCTCGGAATCGAATAAGGCGGTACTAGCAGCAATTGACCGAGTTATGCGGCACTACGCGGCCCTCGCTACGTTCTTCTTCTTGTCAAGAACTTCGGACTCGGCCTGAAGCCAGTCCTCGACCTCTGATCCACCAATCCCCCTGCGTTCCTCATAGATTTCGTAGGCTCGCCGACGGATATTATTCTCAAGTTCTGGCGCGACATCAGATGAAAGTTGGTTTGCTTTTTCCTGCTCGATGCGTTTCACTTTTGAATCTCCTTTGTGGGTCGCGGAACTGCGCTCCGAACCTCACGGAGAAACATTGCAAGTGAAGAGTCGGCCACGACAGCTCAAACCCTGACGATAAAAGCGATCTGGAAATCACCTGTCTAGCTTGATGAGTCCACTCTAGCACTGGCGACGCGGGACTGAGACTAGGGTTGATCCTGTAGTTTGAAACACGTGCCAGGAAGATTTCTTGGACACATTCAACTTTCTTACCACTTTTTTCTCCACGTTTTCGAAGTCAGCTCTTCTTGGAAATTTCCCGCCGAGAACCGATGAAAACAAATCGAAATATGGGGATAAGGCTGTATTGCTGGGCCTTCCCGTTGGAGACAAGATTTCGACGGAGAAAGAAATTGTCAAACGGACAACGCAAACTATTCAGGCCCGGCGATGTCGTGCCGACTTCTGGCCTCTATGCCGTTTTGCACTCGACGCCTCACCGGCTCATTGAGCACGAATGGTATATCGCGGGGAATCATTTTCGCTGTTGCCGCGCGTGCC
>Ga0335076_10004563_pt1 | contig 14024 bp, 12 predicted proteins | sample Lox_Sample_25_FD_206717 | JGI IMG/M metagenome (GOLD analysis project Ga0335076, IMG submission 206717) | Soil microbial communities from Loxahatchee National Wildlife Refuge, Florida, United States - Lox_Sample_2.5 | ecosystem: Environmental > Terrestrial > Soil > Wetlands | place: USA... | reverse complement strand
CGACCTCGACCCGATCTACAAGCGGCTGCTCGACGAGCCGGTGACCGCCATCGTCGCGGTCACCGGCTCGGACGGCCGGCCCAACCTGACCCCGGTCTGGTTCGACTACGAGGGCGAGGTCGTGCTGCTGAACCTGGCCACCCACCGCAAGAAGGTGCCCTGGCTGCGCCAGGTGCCGTACGCCACGTTCCTGCTGATGAACCCGGAGAACACCTACCACTGGCTCAGCCTCAAGACGGAGGTCAGGCGGGAGATCTCGGAGGACGACCCGGCCGAGGGCCAGCGGGTCACCGATCAGCTGGACCGGATCTGGGTGAAGTACACCGGCAACGAGCCGCCCTACGCGCTGCGCGACCCGTCGATGGACGAGCGCCGGGTGCTGTTCGAGCTCGAGGTGGTCAAGGTGGCGACGTTCGGGCGGCCGTAAGCGATGATGCCCCGCGTCGTGGTCACCGGCGGGTCGGTGGGCGGCCTGACCGCCGCGCTGGTGCTCCGCGACGCCGGGTGTGACGTCACGGTCTTCGAGCGGTCGTCGGCCGCGCTGCAGGCCCGCGGCGCGGGCATCGCCGCCCTGGAGGCGACGCTGCGGTACCTGACCGAGCGGGGCGGCCGGCGGGTGGCCGACGTGTGCTCGTCCACCGGCTGGATCCGGTTCCTGCGGCCCGACGGCAGCGTCCGGCACGAGCAGCGGCACCGGTACCTGTTCTCCTCCTGGAACACCATCTACCGGTCGCTGCTCGAGCTGTTCGACCCCGGCCGCTACCTGCTCGGCCACGAGGTCACCGCGTTCAGCCAGGACGCGGGCTCGGTCCGGGTGACGCTGGCCGGCGACGCGGGCGCCGTCACCGGCGCCGACGCCGACCTGCTGGTGTGCGCGGACGGGGTGAGCTCGCTGGCCCGGGCCCGGCTGCTGCCCGAGGTCAGGCCGTCCTACTCGGGCTACGTGGCGTGGCGCGGCACGGTGCCGGAGCGGGCGCTGCCGGCCGCCGCCCGCGAGCTGTTCGGCGACGCGATCACCTACCAGGTGCTGAAGGACAGCCACATCCTCGTCTACCCCATCCCCGGGCTGGACGGGGCGCTGATCCCGGGCCAGCGGCTGGTCAACTTCGTCTGGTACGTCAACGTGGCCGAGGGCGAGGAGCTCGACGAGCTGATGACCGGCCGGGACGGGGTCCGCCGGGCGGTGTCGCTGCCGCCCGGCGCGGCGCGCGGCGAGGCGATCGCGGGCCTGCGGCGCGCCGCCGAAAGCGAGCTCGCCCCGCCCATCGCGGCCGTGGTGACCGACGTGGCCGAGCCGTTCGTGCAGGTCGTCTACGACATCGGGGTCCCGCGGATGGCGTTCGGCCGGGTCTGCCTGCTCGGCGACGCCGCGTTCGCGGTCCGCCCGCACGCGGCCGCGGGCACGGCCAAGGCCGCCGCCGACGGCTGGGCGCTGGCCGCCGAGCTCACCGCGGCCGCCGGGGACGTGCCGGCCGCGCTGGCCCGGTGGGAGCGCGGCCAGCTCGCCCTGGGCCGGTCGCTGCTGGCCCGGTGCCGGGAGATCGGCGACAGCTCGCAGTTCGGCGGCACGTTCCGGCCCGGGGACCGGCGGCTCATCTTCGGCCTCTACGAGCCGGGGAACTAGCGCCCGGCTCGCCGCCTGTCACATCGGGCTGGCCGGGATCCGTCATGCCTGCGACGGAACACGACAGGGACAATGTGACCAATGGACGACGACGACAAGCTGGCCCGGCGGTTCGAGGCGAGCCGCCCCCGGCTGCGGGCGATGGCGTACCGGATGCTCGGCTCGCTCGGCGACGCCGAGGACGCGGTCCAGGAGGGCTGGCTGCGCGCGGCCGGGGCCGACTCGGACGACGTGGCCAACCTGGAGGGGTGGTTCACCACCATCGTGGCCCGGGTATGCCTGGACATGCTGCGCTCGCGCAAGTCGCGGCGGGAGGAGCCGCTGGACCCGGACGACGCGGTGGCGGCTGGGTTTGAGCAGGGCCCGGAGCAGGAGGCGATGCTGGCCGACTCGGTCGGGCTCGCGATGCTGGTGGTGCTGGACAACCTGGCGCCCGCCGAACGGGTCGCGTTCGTGCTGCACGACACGTTCGGCCTGCCGTTCGGCGAGATCGCCGCGATCACCGGCCGGACGCCGGCCTCGGCCCGCCAGCTGGCCAGCCGGGCCCGGCGCCGGATCCAGGGTTCGGAGCATCCCCGTCCGCGGCGGGCCCGGCAGCGGGAGGTGGCCGAGGCGTTCCTGGCCGCGGCGCGCGGCGGCGACCTGAGCGCGCTGGTCGCGGTGCTCGACCCCGACGTGGTGCTGCGGGCCGACGCGGCGGCCACGCCGTCCGGCCGCCCGGTGACCGTCCGCGGCGCGGCCGCCGTGGCCGGCGGGGCGCGGATCGCCGCGGGCCGGGCCCGGTACGGACGGGTCGCCCTGATCAACGGGACTCCCGGGCTGGTCGTGGCGCCGCGCGGGCGGCTGGTGGTCGCGCTCGCCTTCACCTACTCCGGCGACACGATCAGCCAGATCGACGTCATCGCCGACCCGGACCGGCTGGCCGCGCTCGACCTGGCCGTCGTCGAACCGTGACGGGACCCGGCCTGTCCTTCCACCTGCTCGACGGCGGACAGGCGGCCGCGCGGGCGGAGGAGTTCCACGCGCTGCACGCCGAGGTGTACGCCGATCCGCCCTACCGGCAGGCCGGTGACGAGGAGTACCCGCGCCGGTTCGCCGTCCAGCGCCGCCAGCCCGGGTTCGTCCTCGCCGAGGCCAGGAACGGCGGCTACCTGGTCGGCTACGCGGCCGGGATGCCGTTGCGGCCGTCCACCTCGTGGTGGCGGGAGCTGACCACCCCGCTGCCGGACGACGTCACCGCCGAGCATCCGGGCCGGACCTTCGCCCTGACCGACCTGCTGGTGCGGGCACCGTGGCGGCGGCAGGGCATCGGACGGGAGCTGCACGACCTCATCCTGGCCGGGCGGCCCGAGGAGCGCGCGACGCTGGTCGTGCTGCCCGCGGCGGCGGCGGCGCAGCACGCGTTCGGCGCGTGGGGCTGGCGGAAGCTGGCGCGGACGCGCGCCGGGCCCGCGGAGCCGGTGGCCGACGTGCTGGTTACCGATCTGGGCTGAGCCGCACCACCTCGCCGCGGGCGTCGCTCAGCCGGGCGGCGTCCAGCACCTCGAGCGTGGCCCCGGCGTCCCGCGGGTCCACCGGCAGCGGGCCGGCGCCGCGCACGGCGCGGGCGAAGGCGGGCGGCGGATACTGCTCCATCCGCGACTCGAAGCCGGTCACCTCGCCCAGCGCGCCCGCCTCCAGGAGCGCGCGGACGGTGCGGAAATCCGCGTCCCAGCGCCGGTTCTGGTAGACGGTGAGCAGCACGCCGGACCGTTCGGCCTCGTGGACCAGGGCCCGGGCGCTGGCCGCGTCCGGCGTGAAGGGCTTGTCGCAGACGGCGGGCAGGCCGAGCGCGATCGCCTCCCGGACCAGGGCTTCGTGGGTGTCCAGCGGCGTGCTGATCACCACGGCGTCGATTCCGGCGGCGGCCAGCTCGCCGAGACTGCCGAAGGCGGGCAGGCCGGGGTGGTCCGCCGCCAGCTCAGCGCGCCGCGGCGGGGAGCGGGTGAGGACCCCGGCCAGGGTGCACTCCTGAGCCCGCCCGATCAGCGGCGCGTGGAAGTAGCGGCCGCCGCGGCCGTAGCCGGCCAGGCCGATCCTGACTGGGGTCACGCTGGATCCCTGAGCTGGGTGAGGATGCGGGCCAGCTCGGCGCGGTCGGTCGGGCTGAGGCGGCCGAAGACCCGGCCCGCTTCGGTGCCGCGGATCGCGGCCAGGACGTCGGTGCCGTGCTCGGTCACCTCGACCAGCGTGGCGCGCCGGTCACCGGGGTCGGCGCGGCGCCGGGCCAGGTCCCGGGCCTGGAGGGCGTCCACCACCTCGGTGGCCGAACGGGGCGCGATCTGCAGCCGGTCCGAAAGCTCGGACAGGCGCATCGTCCCGTGCCGCCGCAGCGTCCGCAGTGCGCGCAGGTGCGCCGGGGTGATGTCCCAGGGGGCCAGCGTTTCCTGCGATCGCTCGCGGAGCTGGCGCGCGACCGCCCAGAAGGCTTCGGACAGCGCGTCATCGCCGGCCAGGTCGGCCGCCGCCTCGTCGTGGTCCTGGGTCACGGGAATAGCGTAGCAGCCTTTCCTGTTGTAGCCTCATATTGAGGTAACCTCAGCATTATCCCCGGCTCTTATCGAGAGGAGTTCGCTCTTGGCTGCAACCCAGACGAACCGAGATACTCACGGCCGCGGTCGCCGGACGGTCACCGCGGCGGAAAAGGCGCAGGCCCGCGACGTGTCGCTGCGCCGCATCGGGCGGCTGTTCCGCCCCTACCGGTGGCAGCTGGCCGTCGTCACCGCCATCATCGCGGCCTCCTCGCTGGTCGGGCTGGCCTCGCCGTTCCTGCTCCGCGCGATCATCGACACTGCGCTGCCGGACCGGAACGTCCAGCTGCTGGCCTGGCTGGTAATCGCCATGGTCGCGGTGGCCGCTATCACGTCTGCCTTCGGCGTGGTGCAGACGTGGATCTCCACCAAGGTCGGCCAGCACATCATGCACGGGCTGCGGACCAGCGTCTTCACGCACCTGCAGCGGCAGTCGATCGCCTTCTTCACCCGGACCCGCACTGGCGAGGTGCAGTCCCGCATCCAGAACGACATCGGCGGCATGGAGTCCGTGGTGACCTCGACCGCGACCTCCATCGCCTCGAACCTCACCACCGCGGTCGGCACCGCCGTCGCCATGGTCGCGCTGTCCTGGCGGCTGTCCCTGATCTCGCTGGTGGTCATGCCGCCCGCCGTCTACCTGACCCGCAAGGTCGCCCGGATGCGCCGGGCCATCACCGCCGACCAGCAGCGCGAGCTGGCCGATCTCAACGTCACCATCGAGGAAGGCCTGTCGGTCAACGGCGTTCAGCTGGCCAAGACGATGGGCGCCGGCCCGGCCCTGGTGCGGCGGTTCACCGCCTCCTCGGCCCGGCTGATCGACCTGGAACTGCGCTCCCAGCTGGCCGGGCGCTGGCGGATGTCCTCGCTGAGCATCATCTTCGCCGCGATCCCCGCGGTCATCTACCTCGCGGCCGGCCTGCCGGTGACGGCCGGCGCGGTCAGCATCGGCACCCTGGTCGCCTTTACCACGCTGCAGAACAACCTGTTCCGGCCGATCACCGGGCTGCTCGGCACCAGCGTCTCGGTGATCAGCTCGCTGGCCCTGTTCGCGCGGATCTTCGAGTACCTCGACCTGCGGGTGGAGGTCGACGAGCCCGCTCACCCGGTCCGGGTGGATGTGGCATCGATCCGCGGGCATGTCCGGTTCTCCGACGTCAGCTTCACCTACCCGGGCGCCGACCGCCCCGCCCTGTCCGGTATCGACCTGGACGTCCCGGCCGGCCGCACGCTCGCGCTGGTCGGCGAGACCGGTTCGGGCAAGACCACCCTCGGCTCGCTGGTCGCGCGGCTGTACGACCCGAGCGCCGGCACCGTGTCTATCGACGGCATCGACCTCCGGGACCTGCGCTTCGCCGACCTGGCCGCGATCGTCGGCGTAGTCAGCCAGGAGACCTACCTGCTGCACACCACCGTGCGGGAGAACCTGCGCTACGCCAAGCCCGGCGCCACCGACGCCGAGATCGAGGACGCCGCGCGCGCGGCGCAGATCCACGACCTGATCGCCAGCCTGCCCGACGGCTACGACACCATGGTCGGATCGCGCGGGCACCGCTTCTCCGGCGGGGAGAAGCAGCGTATCGCCATCGCCAGGACGCTGCTGCGCGATCCGCGCGTGCTCGTGCTCGACGAGGCCACCAGCGCGCTGGACACGGAGACCGAGCGGGCCGTGCAGAAGGCGTTCGACGCCCTGGCCCGCGGCCGGACCACCATCACGATCGCGCACCGGCTGTCCACCGTGCGGGACGCCGATCAGATCGTCGTGCTGGATCACGGCCGCATCGCCGAGTCCGGCGATCACGGCAGCCTGCTGGCCAGCGACGGCCGCTACGCCGAGCTGGCCGCCGCCTGAGCCTGGCGGTCAGCTGGCCGGCTTGACGATGTTCTCCAGCGGCTGGCCGGCCATGAAGCGGTTCAGCTGCGCGGCGATCAGGCGGTCCGCGCGCGGGAAGAAGGCCGAGCTCGCGCCGCCGACGTGCGGCGAGATCAGCGCCCCGGGCTGGCGCCAGAGCGGATGATCGGGCGGCAGCGGCTCCGGGTCGGTCACGTCCAGCGCCGCGCGGATCCTCCCGGTTTCCAGCTCGGCCACCAGCGCGTCCGTGTCGACCAGCTTGCCGCGCGCCACGTTGACCAGCAGGGCGCCGTCCGGCAGCAGGGCGAGTTCGGCGGCGCCGATCATGCCCTCGGTCTGCGGGGTGTGCGGGGCGATGAGGAACGTGACGTCGGCCTGCGACAGCAGCCGGTGCAGCTCGTCGATCGGGCGCACCTCCGGCGGTCCCGTCCTGGCGTGGCGGGCCACCCGGGTGACCGAGGCGACCTCGAAGCCGTCCAGCCGCCGCTCGATCGCCTGCCCGATGTGCCCGTACCCGATGATCAGGACCCGCTGGTCGGCCAGCGCGCGGCCCCATTGGAAGCGCCACGCGCCGGCAGTCTGGTTGCGGGCGAAGTCGTCCAGGTGCCGCCCGCTGGCCAGGGCCAGGGCTACCGCCAGTTCGGCCGTGCTGGTGTCATGCAGGCCGGCCGCGTTGCACAATGTGACCCCCGGCGGCACCAGCGGCAGGAACTCCTCGTAGCCCGCCGTCAGCGTCTGCGCCACCTGGAGCTTGGGCATCTCCGCCGCCCGGGCCAGGACGGCCGGCCCCTTCATGTAGGGCAGGACGTAGAAGGCGACCTCGTCGATGGTGCCGGGGAACTCGTCCCCGTCCGCGCGGTAGAAGTCGAGCTCCAGCCCGGCGGGGATGCCGTTCAGGCGGCGTTCGGCCTCGGCGCGGTCGGCGTAGGGCACCCAGGCGAGTGGCATGAACCGGCCTCCTTCCTCTGCTGGCGCGGTTCCACCAGTAACATAACCGGCCGCCGTCCAGCAGCGTGGCCCGAGGAACGCTCCGGTTCCGAGCCGAGGCTGCGCGTGGCATAAAATCGGACTTCAGTCACTCTGGCACCGCCCGCACCAGATCGTAAGGCATGGATGCCGCGTTCATGTCGTTCCAGCAACGTGGATGGGGCATCCATGTCGTATCCGCGGAGCCGGAGCGCGCGGCGCGGACCGGAATCACCAGTCACGAGTACGCTGCAGGAACTCTGGAGCACCAAGGGTCACGTCCCCCGCCCGTTCCGCCAGCCCATGACCAGAAAAATCGCAATTTGGTCTCAACGCCGGCGAGGTGATCATTTCCCCCCATACGATGCTCGCGTGCGGCGGGGACGTCCAGAGGGCCTGGCCGGGGGCAGCCGCAGATCGGGGACCACGAAGTGCCGTTCCGGGCCAGGATCATGGCTTCCGCCATCCGCTGAGCCTTCCCCAAGGGCTGTCTGGCCAGAGCGGTCGCAGGGTCCGCTCTGGCCAGTCGGCGGATCGAGGCTCATCGCACCAGCGCCGCGGATCCCGCGGCGCTGTTGCGTTGTACGGCGGAAAACTGGGGAACCGAAACGCAAAACTGGGTAACGCTCCCGATCCTGAACGCGATGGTGCCGCCATACCGTCGCAGTGTAAGGAACGAAGCGGTCCGGGCCTGCGCCCCGCGATCGCGTCCCAGGGAGGAAGAACTATCCATGCGCACCATCAAGAGCCTGAGCAGGCTGGGCGTCGTGCTGGCGAGCCTGGCGGCCATCGCGGTCGGCTTCGCGAACAGCGCCTCGGCGGCGATGATCCCGGTGCCGGGCGGCGGTGGCGGAGCCGCCGGCCCCGACGCCGGTCCCGTCACCGTGGTCCGCACCGTGGTCGTGGGCGGCACGCCGGGCTGGCAGATCGCCCTGATCGCGGTCGTGGCCGCGCTGGTCACGGCGTTTGCGGCCGTGCTGGTCGAGCGGACCCGCATGGCACGCCGCCGGCCGGTCCGGCCGATGGCCTAGCCCGAAGCCGGAACCGCACCCCACCGATCAGGAAGGACCGACATGCCCAGGTTCATGGATTTCCACGCCGACCTCAAGCTGCCGCCCGAGGCGATCGCGCAGATCGCCGACGATACCCGGCACGAGCGCGCGGACGAGTTCGGCGTCCGGCAGGTTGAGCTGTACCACAACCCGGAGGGCCAGGTGTACTGCCTGCTCGACGGCCCCGACGAGGACGCGATCCGCAAGCACCACGCCGCGCTCGGCGTGGACTGCGGAGCCGTCCACCAGGTGGACGGCATCACCTGAGGCGGGGGGCAGCCCGGCGCCTGAACCCTTCCAGGCGCCGGGCTCGCGCCGTTCCTGGGGCGAATGTCGGTGCTCCATGGCAGGATCAGACCCGCCATGTTCCACGCGGACCTGCACATCCACTCCAAGTTCTCGCGCGCGTGCAGCAAGGACTGCGACATCGAGCACCTGTCCTGGTGGGCGCTGCGCAAGGGCCTGCGGGTGCTCGGCACCGGCGACTTCACCCACCCCGCGTGGGCGGCGGAGCTGAGGGAAACCCTCGTGGAGGCCGAGCCCGGCCTGTTCCGGATCCGGCCCGACCTGGAGAAGCGCCTCCTCCGCGACACCCCGGCCAGCTGCGCGGGTGACGTCAGGTTCATGCTCTCCGTCGAAATCTCCACGATCTACAGGCGCGACGACCGCACCAGGAAGGTGCACCACCTCCTCTACGCACCCGGCTTCGAGGCGGCGGGCCGGATCACCGAGGCGCTGGCCCGGATCGGCAACCTGGCCTCGGACGGCCGGCCGATCCTCGGGCTGGACTCGCGCGACCTGCTGGACATCACGCTGTCGGCCGGCCCGGGCTGTTTCCTGGTACCCGCACACGTCTGGACGCCGTGGTTCGCGGTACTCGGCTCCAAGTCCGGCTTCGACGCGGTGCGGGACTGCTACGCCGACCTGGCCGATCACATCTTCGCGGTGGAGACCGGCCTGTCCTCTGACCCGCCGATGAACTGGGCCTGTTCCGCGCTGGACGGGTACCGCCTGGTCAGCAACTCCGACGCGCACTCCCCGCCGATGCTGGGCCGGGAGGCCACCGTCTTCGACACCGAGCTCAGCTACTTTGCCATCGCGGCCGCCCTGCGCACCGGGAACGGGCTGGCGGGCACGGTCGAGTTCTTCCCCGAGGAGGGGAAGTACCACCTGGACGGGCACCGCAAGTGCGGGGTGCGGGTCGAGCCCGAGCAGACCAGGGCGCTGGAGGAGATCTGCCCGGAGTGCGGCAAGCCCCTCACCGTCGGCGTGCTGCACCGGGTGGCCGAGCTCGCCGACCGCCCGCCCGGGTACCGGCCTTCTGGCGCCGCCGGGTTCACCAACCTGATCCAGCTGCCCTCTATCATGGGCGAGATCCTGGCCACCGGGCCCAAGAGCAAGAAGGTGACCGGCGAGGTCGGCCGGCTGACCGCCGCGCTCGGACCCGAGCTCGGCATCCTGCGCGACGTCCCGCTCGACGACGTGCGCCGGGCCGGCGGGTCGCTGCTCGGCGAGGCCATCGCCCGGCTGCGCCGCGGCGAGGTCATCAGGGACGCCGGCTACGACGGGGAGTACGGCACGATCCGCCTGTTCCAGCCGGACGAACTGCGCGAGGTGGCCCTGTTCAGCCTGGCCGGCGCCGGGGAGAAAAAGAAGGAGGCCGAACGGGCCCGGCTCTCCCGCCCGGCCGCCCGCCCCGTGCGTGCCCGGGGCGGCGCCCACCCGGCCGTGCCCGCCGCGGCCACGACCGGATCGCTGCTGGACGGGCTGGACGAAGACCAGCAGGCCGCGGCCAGCGCGGACGGCCCGCTGCTGATCATCGCGGGGCCGGGCAGCGGCAAGACCCGCACGCTCACCTACCGGATCGCCCACCAGATCGCCGGCTGCGGGCTGTCCGCCGAATCCTTCCTGGCCATCACGTTCACCCGGCGCGCCGCGCAGGAGATTCAGGACCGGCTGGCCGCCCTCTGCCCGGGAGAGGGCCAGCCCACGGTGACCACGTTCCACGGCCTGGGCCTGCGGATCCTGCGCGAGCAGCACGAGGCGGCCGGGCTCTCGCCGCGGTTCGAGGTGGCCGACGAGGCCGCCGCGCTCCGGGTCGCCACCGAGGTGGCCGGATCCGAACGGGACGGGCGCACGTGGCTGGGCAGCGCGGAGCTGCGGCGCGCGCTGGCGGAGCGGGACCTGGTCGACTTCGACGGCCTGGTCGAACTGGCCGCCGCCGTGCTCCGCGACGACCCGGCCGCCGCGGCCGGGCTGCGCGCCCGCTGGCCGCGGATCAGCGTGGACGAGTACCAGGACATCGACCCGGCCCAGTATGAGCTGCTCCGGCTGATCAGCGGCGACGGCGCCGGGCTGACCGCTATCGGCGACCCGGATCAGGCCATCTACCGGTTCCGCGGCGCCGACGTCGGGATCTTCGGCCGGTTCGGTGCCGACTTCCCCGGCGCCAGCACGGTGGAGCTGACCAGGAACTACCGCTCCAACCCCGGCATCGTGACCGCCGCCATGGCGGCCATCGCGCCGGCCACGCTGATCCCGGGACGGGCCGCGGTCGCGACGCGAGAGGGCCCAGCCGACATCGTCACCCTCGACGAGGCAGCCGACGAGCACGCCGAGGCGGCCTGGATCGCCGCCACCATCGACAAGCTGCTCGGCGGGGCCTCGTTCCACAGCCTGGACAGCGGCCGGGCCGACGGGCACGAGCACGGCAAGCTCGGCCTGGCCGACATCGCCGTGCTGTACCGCACCGACGCGCAGGCCGGGCCGCTGGCCCAGGCGCTGACCCGGGCCGGGCTGCCGTTCCAGAAGCGCTCACACGACCTGCTCGCGCGCCGGCCCGGCGTGGCCGACGTGGTGCGCGAGCTACGGCTGGCCACGGGCGGCGACGTGGCCGGGCGGGTGACCGCCGCGGTGCGCGGCATCGCCGCCGCCCGGGGCGAGCGAGACGCCACGGTGACGGACGTGCGCGCCGCGGGCGACCTGCTGCTGCCGCTGGCCGGGCGCTGCGGCGAGGACCTGGAGCGGTTCCTGGCCGAGATCGCGGTGGGCGCCGAGACCGACGCGCTGGACCCGCGGGCCGAGGCGATCTCCCTGCTGACCCTGCACGGCGCCAAGGGGCTGGAGTTCGACGTGGTGTTCCTGGCCGGCTGCGAGCGCGGCCTGCTGCCACTGCGGCTGCCCGGCTCTAGGCCGCTTACCCCGGAGGACGCGGCCGAGGAACGGCGGCTGCTGTTCGTCGGGATGACCCGGGCGCGGGAGCGGCTGCTGCTCAGCTACGCCGCCCGCCGGACCAGGCACGGGGCCGAGGAGCTGACCGGCCGGTCCTCGTTCCTGGCCGCCATCACCCCGGCTCCGCCCGGGCTGACCGCACCGCGGCGCTCGCGGCGTCCCGCGGACCGCCAGCTGCGGCTGCTCTAGTCGCAGGCGACGGGCACCCGGACCCGTTCGGCTCCCATCTGAGCGGGGGCGTCGTCGTGACGGGCGCCGGTCCGTTCGGCGCCCAGCCCGGCCGCCACCACCAGCGCGACGCCGGCCAGCGCCCACGGGCTGGGCACCTGACCGAGCAGCGCGAGCCCGGCGAGCAGGGCGAGCGCGGGCTCCAGGCACATCAGGGTGCCGAACGCCGCCGTGGTCAGCCGCCGCAGCGCGTACATCTCCAGGCCGAACGGGACGACCGGCAGCAGCAGCGCCAGGCCGAAACCGATCAGCAGCAGGTGCGGCGTGAGCGCCCTGCCGATGTCGGGCGCCGCGAACAGGGTCGTCACCAGCGCGGCCACCGGAATGGACACCGCGAGCCCGCCCAGGCCCGCGACCTCGTCCCCGACCGCCTGGGTGAGCAGGATGTAGCCGGCCCAGCAGACGGCCGCGCCGAGGGCGAAGACGACGCCGAGCAGGCCCTGCCCATTCCCGGCACCGCCCTGCCACGGGTGGGTCAGCACCAGCACGCCCGCCGCGGCCAGGCCGGGCCAGAGCAGCCGCCGGCGGCCGCGGCCGCGGGCGACGGCCACGCCGAGCGGGCCGAGGAACTCCAGCGCGCTGGCCACCCCGAGCGGCATCCGGGCGATGGCCGCCATGAACAGCATGGTCACCCCCGCGGTCACCACGCCGAGGGCCACCGTGGCGAGCAGGATCGGGCGCCGGAACCGCCAGGGCCGGGGCCGCACCGCGACCAGCAGGATCACCGCGGCCCAGGCCAGCCGGAGCCAGACCGTGCCCAGCGGGCCGATCTCGGCGAACAGCGGGACCGACAGCGCCAGGCCGATCTGGACGCAGGTCATCGAGCCCACGGCCATCAAGGCCCCGGCCCGGGGCGATCCTGCGCTGACGCTCATGACTGCCAGTAGATACGAGGCCGATCGTCCGTGTCCACGTGAGATTAATGGACATACCGTTCATGAATACTGAATGATTTGCCCGTGGACCCGCGGCGCCTCGAGCTGCTGCTCGAACTGTCCCGCCTCGGCTCGATGCGGGAGGTCGGGGAGGCGATGCACGTCACCACCTCCACCGTCTCGCAGCAGATCGCCGCGCTGGCCCGGGAGGCGGGCACCGCGCTGATCGAGCCGGACGGGCGGCGGGTCCGGCTGACCCCGGCCGGGCGGCGGCTGGCCGGGCACGCGGTCACCATCCTGGCCGCGATCGAGGCCGCCCGCCGCGACCTGGACCCGGCCGCCCCGCCAGCCGGAACGGTCCGGGTGGCCGCCTACGCCTCGGCGTTCCGCCAGGTCCTGCTGCCGGTCGCCCGGATACTGGCCGTCCGGCAGCCGGAGGTCCGGCTGCACCTGCTCGAGCAGGAGCCGGCCGAGGCGCTGAGCCTGCTCGCGGCGGACGAGGTGGACCTCGTCCTGACCTACGACTACAACCTCGCGCCGGCCAGGTTCGGCCGCGGCCTGCGGGCCGAGCCGCTGGCCCGCACCCCGTGGCGGCTGGGCACGCCGTCCGGCCCGGGCCCGCGCGGAACCGCGGTCGAGGTCTTCCGCTCGTACCGGGACCATCCCTGGATCGTCAACTCGCGCAACACCGCCGACGAAGACGTGGTGCGCATCGTGGCCTCGCTGGCCGGCTTCGAGCCGCGGATCACGCAGCGTGCGGACAGCCTGGACCTGGTGCAGGACATGATCCTGGCGGGCCTGGGGGTGGGGCTGCTCCCGGTCGGGCGGCCCGCCGTCCGCGGGGTGACGCTGCGGCGGCTGCGGCAGCCGGAGGTGATCCTCCGGTCCTACGCGGTGACCCGCCGCGGCCACGCCGCCTGGCCACCGCTGGCGCTGGTGCTCCGGCTGGTCTAGGAGGTGGCCGGTCAGTGACGGGTCAGCCTGGCGTCGCGGTGTAGGCGGCGATGGTCCGCTCGGCCATCGCGCGCGCCCCGGCCTCGTCGGCGCCGCTGGCGATGTGGGCCTCGCCCCAGCGCTCGCCGCTGAGCGTCATGAACCGCTTGCCCTCGTCGGAGACGGCCCAGGCCATGGCCTCCGCCGGGTCCAGCGCCGGGGCGCCGGACAGGTGCAGGCTCAGCCCCAGGATCGCCGAATCCCAGCCGATGCCCACCGCGGCCGGGCCGAACTCGGCCCACCGCTCGTCGCTGACGTGCGCGATGTGCTCGATCTCCAGCCGGGTGCGCGCGGCCGCCTCGGCCGTCAGCCGAACCTCGATCCAGCTCACCTCGCCGCCGTACTCCCAGGTGGCGAAGAAGCTGTCCGGCGGGTCACAGCGCTCGATCGTGCCGCCCGCGTTGCCTTCGAGCTGGTAGCGGCCGCCGAGCTTGAGTTCCCCGGACACCGGCAGGAACCACCGGGGGATCCGCTCGGCGCTGGTGCACGCGTCCCAGACGTCCTCGATCGCGGCGCGGTACGTCTGGCTGATGGTGACGGTGCGCGCCTCGCCCGCCTCGAGCACCCGTGTGCCGACCTCGCGCCGGACGGCGTTGATCTGCTGGGTCACGTCGATCATGGAGCCTTTCCCCT
>Ga0335076_10004559_pt1 | contig 14029 bp, 12 predicted proteins | sample Lox_Sample_25_FD_206717 | JGI IMG/M metagenome (GOLD analysis project Ga0335076, IMG submission 206717) | Soil microbial communities from Loxahatchee National Wildlife Refuge, Florida, United States - Lox_Sample_2.5 | ecosystem: Environmental > Terrestrial > Soil > Wetlands | place: USA... | reverse complement strand
TGGAGTCGGCCCACTCGCTTCAGGTCTGCGGATTCTCGCCGACGTATTTGGCGCGCGGCCGGATGATCGCGTTCTGCTCGTACTGCTCGATCGCGTGACCGATCCAGCCGATCGTGCGACCGATCGCGAACAGCGTGAGCGCGGCCCCGTCGGGCAAGCCGAGCGCGCGCGCAAGCGCGACGAGCGCGAAGTCGACGTTCGGCGGCTCGCCGAGCACGTCGTGCGCCGCCGCGACGAGATCGCGCGCGTATTTCGCGCCCTTGGTCTTCGGCAGGCGCGCGAGCAGCACCGCGGCACGCGGGTCGCCGCCGGGATACAGCGGATGCCCGAAGCCTTCGATCGCCTCGCCGCGGCGCAGGCGCTCGGCGAAGCCCCCGCGCAGTCGCGCGCTGCGCCGCAGCGCGTCCCAAAACGCTTCCATCCGCACCGTCGTGCCGCCGTGCTTCGTGCCCTCGAGCGCCGCGAGCCCGGCGATCACGACACCGTACGGCGAAGAGCCGGCCGATGCGACGCAGCGCGCCGTGAACGCCGACACGTTGAGCTCGTGGTCGGCGCAGAGGATCAGCGCCGCGCGGATCAGCTCGACGTGACGAGACACCCGCCAGGCCGCCGCGAGTGCCGCGTCGATCGTCGGCTCGCTCGACCGGCCGGCCGCGACGTGCGCGAGCAGGTGCAGGATCCGCCAGCCCGCGCGCGCCACCGAATGCGGGCGCAAGTCGTAAGCGAGCGGATCGGCGGGGGCGGCGAGCGCGAGCGCGGCCTGCGCGCGCGCGACGAACGGCGCCCCCGGTGCGGACCGAGCGCCGCTCGGAACGGCGACCCGCGGCGCGTCGCCGAGCCCCTTGCCGTCGGCGTTGCCGGACCAGATCAGCGCGGCCACGTCGGCCAGCGAGCTCGTGCGCGCGAGCTCCGTGGCATCGCGCCCGCGGTAGTAGATGCGGCCGTCGCCGATCAACGTGATCGACGACTCGAGGATCGGCAGTCCCCAATGCAGCGCCTGCTCGGCCGCCCTCTCGGGGTTGCGCCGCTCGCGCGTGCGCGCGCGCAAGCGCTCGACGTCGTCGCGCGAGTACCGGCTGCGGCGTTCGACGCCGGGCGCCGCCTCGGAGCGTATCCGGCCGCGGCTCACGTAGGCATAGAGCGTGGCGCGGCTCACGCCGAGCATTGCGGTCGCCTCGGCCGCGTCGATCCAGGCCGGCTTGTTCGTGCTCATGTTGATTATTCGATCAATATTGACCAGAAACGCTAGACAACTTACCTTGCCGCGCCATGGAAACGCAAACCGCAATTCGCGCGAACGGCGGCCTCGAGGGCGTGATCGCGGCGGAGACGCGCCTCAGCATGGTCGACGGCGAGCGCGGCGAGCTGATCGTCGCGGGCCATCGCCTGGAGCAGCTCGCGGGACGTGCGTTCGAGGACGTCGTCGCGCTGCTCTGGGACGCGGCCGGCCATTGCGGCGCTCGGGTGACTGCGGCCGCGCTGCCGCCCGCGACGATCGCGCTGCTGCGCGACGCCGCCGCGCGTCGAGTCGAGCCGATGGACGCGTTGCGGATGGCGGCCGGCACGCTCAGCGCGCCCGACGACGGCGCGGCCGCGCGTCTGCTCGTCGGCTCGTTCCCGACGATCGTCGCGGCGTACGCGCGCCTCAACCGCGGCGAGGAGCCGCTCGCGCCGCGTGCTTCGCTCGGGCTCGCCGCGAACTACCTCTTCATGTCGAACGGCGCAGAGCCGCACCCCGAGCTCGTGCGCGGGCTCGAGACGTATCTCTCGACCGTCGCCGATCACGGCTTCAACGCTTCGACGTTCGCCGCGCGCGTGATCGTGTCCACCGGCTCCGATTTCGTGTCGGCCGTCACCGGCGCGATCGGGGCGCTCAAAGGTCCGCTGCACGGCGGCGCGCCGGGCCCCGCGCTCGACATGGTGCTCGAGATCGGCGACGCGGCGCGCGCCGAGGCGGTCCTGCGCCGCAAGCTCGAGAGCGGCGAACGGCTGATGGGCTTCGGCCATCGCGTCTACAAGGTGCGCGATCCTCGCGCCGACGTGCTCGCTGCCGCGGCCGCGCGGATGTTCTCGCGCGCGGGCGACGTGCGGCTCTACGAGCTCGCGCGCGCGGTCGAGGCGAAGGCGCTCGAGCTGCTCGAGGAGTACAAGCCGGGCCGGCGGCTCAAGACGAACGTCGAGTTCTACACCGCGCTGCTGCTGTGCGGGCTCGGGCTCGAGACCGCCTTCTTCGCGCCGACGTTCGCGATCGGCCGCGTCGCGGGCTGGACCGCGCACTGCTTCGAGCAGCGCGCGCTCGGCCGCCTGATCCGCCCGCAGAGCGCCTACGTGGGGCGCTTGCCGGCGTAGGTACGGAGCTCGCGATGCTCTGGATCTTCGCAACGCTCGTGGCGGCGGCCGGACAGACGGCGCGCAACGCGCTGCAGAGCAGCCTGACCGCTTCGCTCGGCACGCTCGGCGCGACGCAGGTGCGCTTCCTCTATGGCTTTCCGTTCGCGCTCGTGTTCCTCGCGCTCGTCGCGGCGGCGGCTCGGGCATCGGTACCGGGCCCGACGGCCGCGTTCGTCGGCTACACGGCCGCCGGGGCGCTCGCGCAGATCTTCGCGACCGCGCTGCTGTTGGCCGCGATGCGCGCGCGGGCGTTCTCGGTGGCGACCGCCTTCACCAAAACGGAGGCGGTGCAGGTCGCGCTGTTCGGCTTCGTGTTCCTCGGCGACGCGCTGACGCCCGCGCGTGTCGCCGCGATCGCGATCGCGACGGGCGGCGTGATCGTCGTCGCCGCCGAGCCGGGCACGGAGTGGAACGCTCGCAACGCGAAGCCCGTGCTGTTCGGGATCATGTCGGGAGGCTTGTTCGCGCTCGCGGCCGTCGGCTTTCGGGGCGGGATCCTCGCGCTCGGCGACGCGCCCTATTTCCTGCGCGCGACCACGACGCTCGTCTGGTCGCTCGGCATTCAAGCATTCCTGCTCGGCGCGTGGCTCTTGGCGTTCGACCGCGTCGCGCTCGCGCGCAGCGTCGCCGTCTGGCGGCAGTCGCTGTTCGCCGGCTTCATGGGCGCGTTCGCGTCGCAGTTCTGGTTCCTCGGCTTCTCGCTGACCGCGGCCGCGAACGTGCGTACGCTGGGGCTCGTCGAGGTGCTGTTCGCGCAGACCGTATCGCGCCGCGTGTTCGGTCAGCGGGTCTCGGCACGCGAGGCGGCCGGGATGGCGCTCGTGCTCGCGGGCGTCGCGCTGCTGCTCCTCGCGCCCTGACTCCGAACCGTCGCGGCCCGACAGCGCTCGCTAGTTGCGCTTCAAGTTCCGCAGCACGGCATCGAAGTCGAAATTGATGTCCGCGTCGGTGACCTTGGATTCGTGGTATGGACGCAAGTACAGCGCGTGGCACGCGTCGCAGGTCGCGCGCAGAGCGAGCCCCTCGGCGCGCAGTTGCTGCTTGCCGGCGGGGGTGTCCGCCATGGTCTCGGCTGCTTTCGACGCGGCGCCGGCGAGCCGGTAGAAGCTATCGAAGTCCTTCCATATAGCCGGCAGCGCGAGCGTCGCGGGCGTCTCGGCATTCGGGTCGTAGAGGTTGGTCGTCGGCGGGAAGAGATGCGGAAGAGCGAGCAGCATCACGTGCACGGTGTTCGCGTTGAGCCGCAGCCCATTGAGGTCGTCGGTGTCGACGACCTCGAACGTGTCGATCGGCTGCATCAAATGCTCGATCTCCTCCATGAGCTCGCCGCGCGCCGCGATCACGTCCTTCGGGTTCGTGATGCCGGTCCAGCCGGGACCGTCGCCGGGACCGGCCTCGGCCGAGAGCGCGACGCCCGCGAGCGCCAGCGCACCGATCACCGCTCGACGTATGAAGACCCCGAATCGCACGAACCCCGTCTCACCGACATGCCGTCATTACGGATAGCGTAAACACGCTCGGCGCGCGGCTCGATAAGGATTTCTACCTAGTTTTCGCGCGGGCGCGGCTGCGGCCGCAGCCGCGAGCTAGTGCACGGACTGGAGCGGCCGCGGCTTCTCGACGACGTAGCCCTGAACGAAATCGACGCCGAGGCCGCGCAGCGCTTCGAACGACGCCTGGTCCTCGACCTGCTCCGCCACGACGCGGAAGTCGAGCGTGCGCGCGAGCTTCACCATCGCGGAGACCATCTCGCGGTTCACGCTGTCGTTCTCGACGTCGTGCGTGTACACGCCGTCGATCTTCAGATAGTCGAGCGACAGGTTCTTCAGGTTGGCGAACGAGCCGATGCCGCTACCGAAATTGTCGAGCGCGAAGCGGCAGCCGATGCCGTGCAGCACGTTGATGAAGCGTTGCGCCTGATCGAGCTGGCTCACGACCGCGGACTCGCGGATCTCGAAGCAGATCTTCTGCGGGTCCACGCCCGTGTGGTCGAGCACGTCGACGACGAACTCGAGGAAGTCGTCGTCGCCGAGCGTCTGCGCGGAGAGATTGATCCCGCAGGTGCGGCCATTCGGCAGATGCGGCGCGCCGCCCGCGATCGCGGTGAGCGCGGTCTGCACGACCCAGCGATCGATGTGCGACATCAGCTGATAGCGCTCGGCGGAGCCCAAGAAATGCGACGGCAGGATGCTCGCGCCCGATTCGTCGCGCATCCGCAGCAGGATCTCGGCCGCCGGCCCCACCTGCATGCGGCCGGTGAGCGCGACGATCGGCTGCACGTAGAGCTCGAATTCGTTCTCCTTCAGCGCGCGCTGCAGCTTCTGCAGCCACTGGATCTCGCCGCGCTCGCGCGCGAGCACCTCGTCGCGCGTCGAGTACACGTGGATCCGGCCGCGCCCCTGCTGCTTCGCGACGTAGCACGCGGAGTCCGCGGCAGACAGCACGCCTTCGGCGGAGCCGCTGTCCTTGCCGACCTCGACGAGCCCGATGCTCACGCCGATGTCGAACACGTGATCCTGCCACGCGAACTTGTGGTCGGAGACGGCTTGGCAGATGTCGTCCGCGATCTGCCGCGCCTTGTCGAGCGGACAGCCGGCGAGCAGCATCGCGAACTCGTCGCCGCCGACGCGCGCGACGGTGTCGGAATCGCGCACGCGCTGCTTCAGGAGCGCGGATATCTCGCGCAGCAGGTTGTCGCCGGCGATGTGGCCGCTCGTGTCGTTCACGAGCTTGAAGCGGTCGAGATCGAGATAGCTCACGACGTGGCTCACGCCCTCGCCGCGCGCGGAGTCGAGCGCGGCGCCGAGCCGGCGCTCGAACTCGGCGCGATTCACGAGCCCGGTCAACGCGTCGTGGCTCGCCTGGTACGACATCTCGCGCGCGAGCCCGCGCACCTCGCTCACGTCGTGGAAGATCACCACGCAACCCGCGATCTGCCCGTCGGGCCCGCGGATCGGCGAGGCCGTGAGCTCGGTGGAGAACTCGTGCTCCGCCTGCTTGCTGAGCAGAAGCGCGCGGCGCCCGAGGTTGATGCGCTTGCGCTCGCTCAGGCATTTCGCGACGGGATCGCCGAGCGAGCTGCGATCGACCTCGTCGACGAGGGTCAGCAAGTCGAGCAAGCGCTTGCCGAGCCCCGCGCTGCGCGTGCCGCCGAGCAGCTGCTCGGCGGCTTCGTTCATGTAGTCGATCGTGCCGTTCAGGTCCGTCGTGATCACGCCCTCGCCGATCGACTCGAGCGTGATCCGCGCCTGCAGCTTGCCACGGCCGAGCGAGGCTTCGAGGCTCTTGCGGTGCGTGATGTCGTGCGCGACCGTCAGGAACGCGTTTTCGCCGCGGAACTTGAGGCGCTTGCTGTAGAGCTCGGCCCAGAGCCCGCGCTCGTCGCCGCTGATGAGCTGCACCTCGATCGGTTGTAGGGGCTCGGTGGCCTCGAGATGATCCGCGATGTGCTTGCGCATCACGGCCCGGTAGGCGGGCCGCAACAGATCCACGATCGGCTTGCCCACGAGCGTCGCGGCATCGACGCCGAACAAGTCGCCGGCGGCCGGGTTCGCGAAGAGGATCGTGTCGGTGTGGATCAGCGCGACCTCCGGCAACGTGTCCGCGAGTGCGCCGAACAGGCCCGCGTAGGGATCGGGCGGAGTCTCGGCCGTGGGCGGCGGCGGCTTCTCCTCGCCGTGGTCGAGCAGCCGGTTGATGCTCGCGGCGATGTCGACGAAGGGGCTCAGCCGGCCGTTGACCGCGATCCGAGCGCCGGGTTCCTGGCGACGCGCGACGAGGTTGTGCAGATCCTCCCTGATCCGCTCGATCTCGCGGACGTACGGCTGCCTCGAGCCGACCCAAGCGAGCGCGAGGAGCACGAGCACGAACAGGAGCAGCCCGACCACGAAGACGGGATTAGCGAGCATGTCGGTCATCGCGCGCGCTCGTTCAGCACGAAAAAGCGAGCCGACGCTCGGGACAGAGCATCAGCGTCCAATGACTGGAAAAAATCCGACAGCGAGATCCCTGCTGGCACTTGAGAGCGCGGCCTTTGTTCGTCGGCGGTAGCCCTCGCCGACTCTTGTTCTTGTCGCACCCGCCGGGGCGCAATTTCCTGTTTCGGCGGTGATTTAAGATACAGCAACGTCAACCGAGGATCGTCCGGTTTTGACCATAATTCTTCAGGGACCGCCTTGTGGGACCTGCCTAAACTCCGTACTCTACCGCGTTCGCACTTCCGCACTGGCTCAGCCGCACCAATACGAATGAACCTCGAAGCCGCACGGGCGCAGATGCTCGGCCAGCAGATCAGGGCGTGGGAAGTCCTCGACGATCGCGTACTCGAGGCCATCGCGCAGACGCCGCGCGAGCGCTTCGTGCCGCCGGACTATCGCGACCTCGCGTTCGCCGACACGGAGATCCCGCTCGCCCACGGCCAAGCGATGCTCGCGCCGAAGATCGAAGGCCGATTGCTGCAGGCACTACAGGTCGAGCCGGGCGACGAGGTGCTCGAGGTCGGTGCCGGCACCGGCTTCCTGACCGCGTGTCTCGCGCGGCTGGCGGAGCGCGTGTACAGCGTCGACATCTTTCCGGAGTTCGTGAACTCGGCCCGCGCGAACGTCGCGGCGGTGGGGCTCGGCAACGTCGAGATCGAGACGGCCGACGCGCTGCAGCTGGACCTCCCCGGCCGCTTCGACGCGATTGCCGTGACGGGCTCCATGCCCGTGCTCGACGACCGCTTCGTACGCATGCTCAGGCCCCAGGGCCGCTTGTTCGTGGTCGTCGGCCGCGCGCCGGTGATGGAAGCCCGGTTGATCACGTTGCTGCCGACCGGCGGCACGACCTCGCAGAGCCTGTTCGAGACGGTGCTCCTACCCTTGATCAACGCGGAGCGACCGGAGCCGTTCGTCCTCTGACGAGGACGTGGCAGCGCCATGCCCGGTGTCCCGGAGCTCACGCCTACGGAGTTCTGCGCGCGCTGGTCCGCGGACGAGCGCGGCACGAGCGTGGTGCTGCTCGACGTCCGCGACCACGACGAGCTCGAGGCGGCCGCGGTCGCGCAAGCGCGCCACATTCCGATGCGCGAGATCCCGGGTCGGCTCGGCGAGCTCGATCGCACCGTGCCGCTGGTCGTGATGTGCCACTCGGGCGGCCGCAGCCGGCGCGTAGCGGAGTTCTTGCTCCACAACGGTTTTATTCAGGTCTTCAACCTCAGAGGCGGAATCGACGCTTGGTCAACGGAGATAGATCCGCAAGTTCCTCGGTATTAATGAACTAGGCAGGGTAACCAAGATGACTCATATGAAACGGACGTTGACCATGGCGATCGCGAGCCTCCTCACGGCGGCGGCGAACGCTCAAGCACCGGCTGAGCCGCCCGCGCAGACACCGGCGCCGGCGCAAAACGCCGCGCCCGCGCAACCCCCGGCGCCGGGACCGGCACCGGTGAGCCTCGTCGATATCTACAAGCTCGCGCTCGACCGCGACCCCACTTACAAGGAAGCGGAGGCGCAATATCTCGCAACGAGCCAAGTGAAACCGCTGGCGCGCTCCTCGCTGCTACCGAACCTTGGGCTTCAGGGCACCTATTCAGGTCGCTACTCGGACGTCCCGGGCGGTGCGCTGTCGACGACCGGCATACCGGCCGGCAACCGGACCGTGATCGATCAGAACACCCATGGCTGGGGAGTCAGCCTGAGCCAGACCGTATTCGACTGGGGCCAATTCAAGACACTGGACCAGGCCTCCAAGCGCGTCGCGCAGGCGGAGACGACCTACGGAGCCGCGAGGCAGGACCTCATCAATCGCGTCTCGACGCGCTATTTCGCCGTGCTAGCGGCCGAGGACAACCTCGCGTCCGCGCAGTCCGCGCGCGAGGCGATCTCGCGGCAGCTCGAGCAGGCCCAGCGGCGCTTCGAGGTCGGCCTCATCGCGATCACCGACGTGCAGCAAGCACAGGCCGGCTACGACACGGCGGTGGCCACGGAGATCGCCGCGCAGCAGACGCTCGCGACGGCGCACGAGTTCCTGCGCGAGATCATCGGCGAGGACGCCGCGAAGATCGCGGGGCCCAAAGAGGATTTTCCGCTGCTCTCGCCGGATCCCGCGAGTCAGAACGATTGGGTCACGCGCGCTCTCCAGAACAATCTCACGCTGAACGCCCAGCGTCTCGCATTGGACGTCGCGAACGAGCAAACGCAAATCGACCACGGCAGCCACTACCCGAAGCTCAGTTTGTCGGCGAACTACACCGACCAGACGCAAGTCAACACGCAGTCGCTGTACTTCCCGCCGAGCAGCGGCATTGCGTCTCCGATCACGACGACCTCGTCGCAGTTTCCGACCGGCAACAGCTGGACGCTGAACCTGACGTGGCCGATCTACGCGGGCGGAGGGATCAACGCGCGCGTCCAGCAAGACGTCTACCTCGCTCGCGTTCAGATGCAGACCGTCGAGCAGTTCGTGCGCCAGACCGAACGGCAGACCCGTGATTCGTACCTCACCGTGCTGTCCGACATCTCGCGCGTGCGCGCGCTGAAGCAGTCCGTCGAGTCGAACCGCACCGCGCTGCGCGCGACCGAGGCGGGCTTCGAGGTCGGCACGCAGACGACGGTCGACGTGCTCGTCGCCCAGAACGCCCTGCGCCTTGCCGAGACGGACTATTCGCAGAGCCGCTACAACTACTTGCTCGCGGTGCTCGCGCTGAAGCAAGCCGCCGGCAGCCTGAACGACGCCGACGTGACGGAAATCGACGGTTGGCTGCAATAGCGAACCGACGGCCATGAACCGGCCGCCGCGCACGCACATCCCTGCGCGCGCGGCGGCAGCGCTCGTCGCCGCCGGCACGTTCCTTGGCCTCGCGAGCGGCCCAGCCTTTGCCGACGGCCCCGAGCCGCGCTTCGAGCTCACGCCGTACCTGGGATATCGGATCGGCGGCGAGTTCCAGCAGCAGGACGGGCCCACGACTTACGAGCTCGACGAAGGCAACTCCGAAGGGCTGATCTTCAACATCGTCGCGCGCGACGTGAACACGCAGTGGCAGGTGCTCTACGGCCAGCAGAGCACGAGTCTCAAGACGCCGCTCACGTTCGATCCTTCGGCGCGACTCGGCCTCGACGTCGAATACTTCCAATTCGGCGGCACGTATCTCTTCGACGACGACGGCGACGACACGCGGCCGTTCGTCTCGCTCACGGCAGGCGTGACCCACTTCGCGCCGACGCTCGCGGGCGTCGACGCCGAGAGCTTCTTCTCGGGCTCGATCGGCGGCGGCGTGCAGCTGCTCAAGACGCACCGAGTCGGCGTGCGGCTCGAGGCGCGCGCGTTCGCGACGTTCGTGAACACGAACGGCGCGATCTTCTGCCGTAGCGGACCGCAAGCCGGCGGCTGCGCGATCTCGATCCACGGCACCGCGCTCTACCAATTCGAGGCGAGCGCCGGGGTCGTGTTCCGGTTCTGAGCTCGGTTACGGCGGAGCCGCGGCGGCGGTCGACGCATCCGCACCGGCGCTTCGCGGCAGCGTCTCGACCACCTTCGAGCGGATCACGCCGAAGAACGGGTTGCTCCGCACTCGGGCGAACGTCCCGAGCGGCACGAGCAAGGCACCGTTCTCGCCGCGCGCCGGGAACGTGCCTAAGTTGTACTTCGTCGGACTGCCCTCGGGTGGGCCCTCGAGGCCGTAGAGCGGATCGTCGACCGGGAACGGCAACGCGACGTGGCCGAGCGACAAGATCCCGCGCGGCCACTCGAAAGGCAGATCGCGCTCGGAGAATTCCTGCTCGCCTTCTTCGCGCACGAACGCGCCGACTGCGCGCGTCGACGCGTCGCGGTTCGCGATCACCGTGATCTTGAACGGCAGGTTCGTCGCCGCGCGCAGCCGCTCGAGCGACTCGAGCGGGCCGGGCGCGACGAGCGCCTCGAGCTGCTCGGAGCGGTTCACGTCGAACACGACGAGCTCGTGGCCGTGCGGCGGCAGATAGTTGAGCAGCCCGCGCACGACCTCGCCCGCCGTCACTGTCGAGTCCACGACCGACTGGAACATCACGACGCGCGGCATAGCCTCGAGCTTGCCGCGCGCTTGCGCGTCGTCGAGCTCCGCGCGCAGCGTACGAGTGAGCGTGTAGATCTGGTTCGCCGCGTTGACCGGAAACGAGTTGTACTTGTACGGGTCGTATTCGGGCAGCACGTCGAGCCAACGCGACTTCTCGAGCCCCGGGACGAACGCGAGATCGGCGAGCACGTTCGTGAGCACCGCGAACGGCGAGATACCGATCGCGGCCGATATCAGATAGAGGCCTTGCGGCTTCGGCAGAGCCGAATCGTCGAGCGCGCGCACGGAGTAGAGCGTGACGAGCGCGGCACCGGTCGAGTGGCCGGCCGCGATGAACGGCTTGCCCGGAGCCTGCGCCGCCACGTGACGCGCGGCGAGCGCGACGGCCGCGTACCAGTCGCGCCAGCTCACGTCGGTGAGCCCCGAGGGCAACGTTCCATGGCCCGGCAGCCGCAGCGCGAGCACGTAGTAGCCTTGTGCGTACAGCGTATCGGCGAGCGCGCGCATGCTGTACGGCGAGTCCGACAAGCCGTGGACGAGCAGCGCGGCGCCGCGGATCTCGGTCGGCACGAGCTCGAACGAGCGGTTGTACGGCGTCTCGAGCGCGATCCGCGCCGGAATCGAGCCCGGCGTGTAGCGGCCGAGCAATTGCGTGTCGGCCGCGGCCGGATCGTCGAGCACCTTGCGCCTCAGCTCGGCGAATAGTCGGTCCTCGAGCGCGCGATATTCGACGAAGGTCTTCGGCGCGTCCGCGTTCCGCGCGTGAAATTCCGCGGCGAGCGATACCTCGTGCCACGGCCTCAGGTCCGCGAGCCGCACGCGCGCCTGGAACGCGAACACGAGCACGATCGTCACGAGCACGGTGACGCAAAGTCCGGCCAGGTAAAGGAGCCACTTCAAAGCGCGCCGGCCCGTGATCATCGCTCGAACCCTCCCGAGGACTTGCGCAACGTCGCGGCGCGCCGCGCGTTTGCATGTGTTCCGCACAAACGCCGTCGCGCCGGCCCACGAGCTCATGCCGGTCCGCTCTCAGGCTACGGCGGCGGGATTGCGTTGTCGCGGCGCTGCGGTAGGCTACCGCAACGGCACGATGACAGTCACATGAGCACAGAACAACAAATCGAATCCGAGCTCACCGGCGCCGAGAGCGTCCTCGCTCCCGCTCTGGCGCCGAGTCGCGCCTCGCGCCGCGTGCTCGAGCCGGCCGAGCGCATCGCCGAGGTGCTCTTCGGCCTGATCATGGTGCTCACGTTCACGGGCTCGTTGAGCGTGGCCGAAGCGTACGGCTCGCCGCAGGGCGGCGCCGACGTGCGCGCGATGCTGATCGGCGCGCTCGGCTGCAATCTTGCCTGGGGCGTGATCGACGGCTTGTTCTACTTGATGAGCTGCCTCGCCGAGAAAGGCCGCAACCTCGCAACGTACAAGGCCGTGCTCGCGTCCACGACGCCCGAGGAGGGCCGCAGTCTGATCGCGGGCGCGCTGCCGCCGGTGATCGCAGCGCTGCTCCAGCCCGCGGAGCTCGACTCGATGTACAACCGCGCGCTGAAGTTGCCCGAGCCGCCACGTCACGTGCGTCTGGATTTCAGGGACTGGTGGGGCGCGTTCGGCGTCTTCCTGCTCGTGTTCGTCGCGACGTTTCCGGTCACGATCCCATTCATGATCTTCCAGCGCCTCGGCTGGGCGATGCGGCTGTCGAACCTCGTCGCGGTCGCGATGCTGTTCCTCGCGGGCTACGCCTATGGCCGCGTGATCCACCGCTCGCCGCTCGCGATCGGCGTCGTCGCGGTCGTCATCGGGCTCATCATCGTGACGTTCACGATCGCGCTCGGCGGCTGAGCGAGGACCGCGCCGCGCCCGATACCGACGTTCGCCCCGCAGATCGCTCACCAGCTATACGTGACGAGAACCATCGCATGAATCCAGTCGTCGGCCGTTGCGGCGCGCACGTACTGCCGCGCGGCTTCGCCGGGGAATAGCGCTCCGAGCACGCCCGTCACGAGCATGCGCTCGTTGACCTGCCACTCGGCGGTGAAGTTGAGCTCGTCGCCCCAGTCTTTACTCACCACGCCGAAGCTCGCGGGCCGGTCCAGCGTGAACTTGTACAGCATCGCATTCAGCGTGAGGTCCTCTCGCGGCGCGAGCTGAACGCGCAGAAGGCTGCTGATCAAGTTGCCGTTGCCGAGCGCGTACTCGCCCGTGATCTCGCCCTGGTACCACGAGCCCCAATCGGTGAAGCCGTATGCGATCTCGTGGAACCCCTCGTCGACGGGCGTCGCGGGATTGTCGCCGTCGAAGTGCGCGTAGCGGTAGCTCAGCACCGGCGACCAGCTCGGGTTTAACAGCACGTAGCTCACTTCGCCGTAGTAGCCGCGCGAGGAGACCTGACTGCTGCTCTCGTCCGCGTATTCGGCCGCGACGCCGAATCCGCTCTCGCCTCGCCAACTCGCGCGCGCGGAGTAGACGTCGAGCTTCACCGAGCCCGCCACGTTCGGGTCGACTTCCATGTAGGTCGTGCCGAGCCGCGCGTCCTCGCCGAATTTGTACTCGACGTTCGCGCCGTACGCTTCGCCGAGCGGGCCGCCCTTGCGCGGGTTATTCCTGACTCGAAACGCTTCGAACATCCACGTGTCGCTGTCGAGCGTCGCGACCAACGCTCTGGTGAATGCCTTACGCATCGCGAGGTACCAGCCGCCGCGCTCGGCGCCGTCTTCCGCGCCGTCGTTGATCAAGAGGCCGGTGCCGATGTTGTAGTCCTGACGGCCGAGCGTGATCGTGAAGGTGTCGTTCTCGAGCGCGTCGAAGAGATCCTCGACCTTCCAGCCGACGTTGCCGAGCTCGAGCGTGAGCTCGGACTTCTTGTCGAGCCCGACCGTCAGGCCCGACGCGTCGTCGCCGGCGGTGCTCGTGTACACCGCGCTCAGCGCGGAGAAGAACGTGCCCTTGCCCGCGCGCGTCTCGAAGGTGAGGCCGGGCGAAGCGCCGATGTCGGCCCAGGTGTCCGTGCTCGCGCCGAGGAACGCCTCGGAATTGCCGAACCACGAATCTTTTCCGCCGTACCAGGCCGCGGCGAGGTCCAGCGTGAAATCGAGCTTGGTGCCGCGCTCTGCGTCTCTATAGAGCTCGTGCTCGGCGAGCACGAGGCGCGGCGCCACGCCGAAACCCACGGCGAGCATCGCGCCGGCCAGGGCTGCCTTCCGAGCGTTCATTGCGCCTCCCTTGCCGCAAGAAACCGCGCCGGTCCGGACGCCGCGGCGCGGAGAGCCTTGTGTATCACACTCCGCAACGAAGGTCGGTATTATCCGCAGACGCCGTAGTGTGCAAACCCCGAGCCGACCTGCGAGACTCGGGCGACGGCGGGACCGCCACGGACCGAAAAATAACGACAAGGGGAAGCCATGCAGACCGACGACGCCGCCCTCGACCACAAGTCCAAGGACGAGAAGAAGCACAAGCACGACAAGCTCAGCGGCAAGGACTACGAGAAGGATCTCGAGAAGCTGCACGGCGAGCTCGTCGCGCTGCAGCAGTGGATCGTCGCCGAGGGCGCGAAAGTCTGCGTCGTGTTCGAGGGCCGCGACGGCGCCGGCAAGGGCGGCACGATCAAGG
>Ga0335076_10004558_pt1 | contig 14029 bp, 11 predicted proteins | sample Lox_Sample_25_FD_206717 | JGI IMG/M metagenome (GOLD analysis project Ga0335076, IMG submission 206717) | Soil microbial communities from Loxahatchee National Wildlife Refuge, Florida, United States - Lox_Sample_2.5 | ecosystem: Environmental > Terrestrial > Soil > Wetlands | place: USA... | reverse complement strand
GCATCCGCTGCCCCCGACGCTGCCGAGTTTCTTGAGGTCGTCATAACTGGAATCGGTAAAGCGGAGTACGGCCTGGGTGAAGTTCTCGCTGAACTCGTTCTCCTTGGTGAGCAGTTTCAGCGAATTTCTCTCGCTTGCAGTCGGAGGATCGAGGACGAAGTTGCCGTCCCCGGTGAACACCGCACCAGTGACTTTGCCGTTCACTGCAGGGACGAAGCAGATTGTCCCCGAACGGAAGTGAAATGTCCCGGCATCGCGTTTTAGTTCCCCGTTACTTACAGTTATTGCCTCGCCGCCCAACCCTAAGTTGCGGAGAGCTTGATAAGTGGGATCGGAATTCGGTCCCGGTGGAGGAGCCGGGTTGTCCGCTGCCGAGGCGGTAAGAATAGATGTGAGGACTAAGAAGAGAGTTAGTGAGATGGCTAAAGACACGAATACACAGGAACGAAGCACGCGCATGAGATACGACATGAAACCTCCCGGGGGGAAGGAAACGCTATTATCCCCGCTTCTCGGGAAAACGCAAGGGCGGGGATCACGGGGAGCTATGAGCTACGAGCTTTCAGCTTTCAGCTTTCAGCTTTCAGCTCTCAGCTTTTCAGGTTTCAGCGCTGCCGCTTGCACGTTGCAGCGCATGATGGCGGCGGTCTCAAGCTGGCACAGAAATTGTTCAGCGTCCGGCTGCCAGGCGCGTTGCCAGGCGGGCGGGGAGCTTGGCTGCGAAGATACGGTCTTGGGCAGATTTCAGGTTGTAAGGCGTGCGATGAAAATGGACGACCTGCGGATCCGAATCGTACAAAGCGAATGCGGCGCGCCAATCCCCATCACGCGGTTGGCCGACAGAGCCGGGATTGATCAGATAGCGCGCGTCGGACTTCAGGTGCAGCGAGACGGATTCGGGCTGGCCGACAGTCCGGTATTCCGGCCGGAAGCCATCCGCGGCCGACCCGTTGGCAAAGAATCCGCCCTGCAGGTGGGTATGCCCGAAAAACGTAAGCGGCGCCTGCAGTGTAATCAGGGGAGCAAGGGCATCGCCGAGAGAGACCACATACTCGTCTTCATCGTTGGGAGAGCCGTGCACCAGTTGAACCTGGGGAAAATCTGGCATGGCAATCGGGCCATGGGGCAGGGACCGTAGCCAGTCGAGATTGTCAGCGGTGAGCTCATTACGCGTCCAGAGCGCTGCGGCGGCAGCCATCGGATTGAAGTCGTCAAGGTCCATAATGCCGGTGGCAGCTTTATCGTGATTGCCGCGGACGAATATTTTTCCCAGATGCCGCGAACGTTCTGTGACTTCATTCGGGCTAGCGCCATAGCCGACGATGTCGCCAAGATTGACGACAACGTCGTGATCGGGAGCCGCCGCTAAGCAGGCATCAAGAGCTTCAACGTTGGCGTGGATGTCGCTGAGCAACAATATGCGCACAGATCACCGGACAAATTGCCGATTATAGACCCGCCGGGCCCGCCGTGGACGCCTGATTTACCACCGGACAGCGCGCCCAGTGTCCCCGCGTGATTTCGACCAGAGGTGGAACAGCGCGCGTGCATTCGGGCTGGCGAAGCTCGCAGCGGGGTTCAAAGCTGCAACCCGAGGGCAGGGCCTGCAAGGCGGGAACCGTACCATCGATCGTCTGCAACGCGCGGGAGCGGTCTGTAGCAAGGTCTGGCACAGCCTTCAGCAGTCCCCGAGTATAAGGATGCGCAGCCGCCCGAAACACATCGGACTTCGATCCGAGCTCGACCAGGCTTCCCGCGTACATCACCGCGACCCGGTCGGCGACCTGCGAGACCACGGCGAGGTCGTGCGAGATAAAGAGCATTGCGAGTCCAAACCTGGCCCGCAGGTCCGCCAGCAACTCGAGAATCTGTGCCTGGATCGTGACATCGAGCGCAGTGGTCGGCTCATCTGCAATGAGCAGACGCGGACGATTCACAACCGCCATGGCAATCATGACGCGCTGGCGCATTCCGCCCGAAAGCTGGTGTGGATAATCGCGCGCGCGTTGCGGTGCCTCAGGAATCGCCACATCGTTCATAGCCTCCACCGCGCGCTGCCAGGCTTCTTTCTTGCTGACGGCGTTGTGCGCCAGGACCGCTTCAGCGATCTGGTCGCCCACGCGCATCACCGGATTGAGCGCCGTCATGGGCTCCTGGAAGATCATGCCAATGCCCGAACCTCGCAGTTGGCGCATGTCGTCTTCTGGAAGGGATTGCAAGTTGCGCTCCACCGACCCGTTCTCCGCGAAGAAGATCTCGCCCGAAACCTGGGCTTGTAGAGGAAGAAGCCGCATGATGGCCAGGGATGTAATCGATTTTCCCGACCCAGATTCGCCAACGAGCCCAAGCACTTCCCCGGCGCCAATGGAAAAGCTCAAGTCGCGGACAGCATCAAGGAAAGGAGGGGCACTCAGGCCGGTGCGGGAGTCCGGTGGCCCGACTGTATGATTCCTGCCCGCCGGAAAGCGGATGGTTAGCTGGCGAACCTCGAGCAGAGCAGACACTCGACTATGTTAGCAGCGAGAGAATTGCCTGCGCTTCAACTCAAAGCAGGGGGCATCGAAGCTTCGCTTTGGCGAATACCCTATTGCCCCAGAATCAGCGGCAGTCCGTTTTTATTGTTGCCGATGACCACGACTTTTGTGTTGCCGCTCTTGGCAAGATTTTCGGTCGCTTCGATCCCCTTCCATTCGAGCAGGGAAGGCGTGATGCCCTGGGCGACGATTTGCTGAAAGTCACGAACGCCTGCGGCTTCGATGCGCTTTCGCTGAGCTTCCTGCGTTTCTTTTTGCAGACGGAAATTCATGGCCAGCGCTTCCTGCTCCGCCTGTTGCTTCGCTTCGATCGAAGCTTTCAGGGTAGCGGGAAGCTGGATATCGCGAAGCAGCACATTTTCCACGGTGATTCCGCGCCGGCCAAGATCATCGGTGATCTTGTCCAGAATCTGCTTGGCGACCATTTCACGCTCGCCGGTGTAGAGAGCGTTGGCGGTGTGGGACGCGGTCGCTTCACGGATGGCTGAGCGCAAGGTATTCTCGACTACTTTTTCTTCGTAGTCAGCGCCGATCCTTTGAAACACTTCTGCGGCGTGGTCAGGGTTTAAGTGATAAATGAGCGAGGTGTCGAGACTCATCATCAATCCTTCGCTGGAGGGAACGCTAGCCGATTCCTTGATGGTTTGTGTCTGGACCGACATTTCATTGTTCGTTTTCAGCGGATTGATCAGGTGAATCCCTTCGCCAAGGGTTTCGCCAGTGACTTTGCCGAAGAGCGTCAAGACGCCGACATGTCCGGTGCCGACGCGGGTAACGGCGCTGAAAAGCAGGATGACCAGGAAGAAAGCTACGATGCCTATGCCGATGAGCCGAAACAGTCCACCACGGTTGCCGCCGGTGTCGATCACACGACCTCGAGCAGGATCAAAAATTGTCATGTTTATTCTCCCCCTGAAATTCTAGGCGGCAGGGGAGGCAGGATGAAGTGTCTTATGAGGAGCATAGTCCGCGTAAGGTCCGGGGCGGTTGTCCGATTCAAGGCAAATGAATCTTGCCCGATTCCTGCGCATCTCTTACATTAACGATATGAGCAAGATTCACATTCCAACCCCTTTGCGCCAGTACGTGGGTAAGCAATCGTCCGTTGACGTTCAGGGAAGCACGGTGGGCGAAGCGATGGACTCGCTGGTTTCCCAGCACCCTGACCTGCGCAAACACCTGTACACCGAAGAGGGCAAGCTGCGGGCTTTCGTGAACCTCTACGTCAACGATGAGGACATCCGGTACCTGCAAAAAGAAGCGACTGAGTTGAAGGATGGTGATAACATTTCGATCGTGCCTTCGATCGCCGGAGGCGCGGCCTGACGGGGTTCTGAAGGATGCGCGGCCTGATCAAAATGAAGCCTGCCCCTAACACTCGCTGTTGTATGTGTTGCCCTCCCTGTCGTTAGTACTCCGCGAATCGATCCCGGCGACTTTCAAATCAACTGAGGCTTTTATGGCGACTATCACTGAAATTCCGGTAACCCTAGACAAAGACGAAATCCTGCGGTATTCGCGGCACCTCATCATGCCTGAGGTCGGCATGGAGGGGCAGCAGAAGCTGAAGGCGGCGCGCGTGCTGTGTATCGGCACTGGCGGATTGGGATCGCCCCTTGCGCTTTATCTGGCAGCGGCGGGCGTGGGCACGCTTGGGCTCGTGGATTTCGACGTGGTGGATTACACAAATCTGCAGCGGCAGATCATTCACTCCACAGCCGACGTGGGCCGCAGCAAACTGGATTCGGCGGCGGACAAGCTGAAGGGTATTAATCCCTTCCTGAATCTTCAGACGTTCAACACCAAGTTGAGCAGTGCCAATGCGCTGGAATTGTTTCGCGAGTTCGACATCATTGCCGACGGCACCGACAATTTCCCGACACGATACCTGGTGAATGACGCTTGCGTCCTTACCGGAAAACCGAACGTTTACGGATCGATCTTCCGGTTCGAAGGACAAGCCAGCGTATTCGCGACCGAAGAGGGCCCGTGCTACCGCTGCCTGTATCCTGAGCCGCCACCGCCGGGTCTGGTTCCCTCATGCGCGGAGGGTGGCGTACTGGGCATTCTGCCCGGGCTGGTTGGCGTCATGCAGGCCACGGAAGTGATCAAGCTGATCCTTGGCATCGGCGAGCCGCTCATTGGCAGGTTGTTGCTGGTGGATGCTTTGGGAATGAAGTTCCGCGAGCTGAAGCTGCGCAAGAATCCGGATTGCCCGGTGTGCGGCGTGCATCCAACGGTCACGCAACTGATAGACTACAACGAGTTCTGCGGAATTCGCGGGGAGGAGAAGCCAGTGTCGAGCGGCGTCCCGGAAATGCAGGTGGAAGAGCTGAAGCGGCGGCTCGATGCCAAAGAGGATTTGTTCGTTCTCGATGTGCGCGAGCCACACGAGTACCAGATCTGCAACATTGGCGGATATCTGATTCCACTGAACGATCTGCCGAAGCGCGTGAACGAGTTGGATTCAAGCCGAGAAATCGTGGTTCACTGCAAGATGGGCGGACGGAGTGCAAAGGCGGTTGGCTTCCTGCAGCAAGCGGGCTTCAAGAAGGTCACGAATCTCGCCGGGGGAATCACGGCCTGGGCGGACCGCGTGGATCCGAAGGTGCCGAAGTACTGAAAAGCAGTATCCAGTTCTCAGTTTGTGACGCGGGCACTCTTGCCCGCGTCTTTTGTTGGGCGCCACAGTTCCGCTCGTGGCCGTTGTAAACTCAACCGATGCCTTCTCACTTTCCCCGCACTGGTCCTAAACATCTGTTTGAGCCGCATGAAAGTCCTCCCGAACATTACCTGATCGCACATACTGACGGCGGAGCACGCGGGAATCCTGGGCCTGCGGCGTATGGAGTTGTCATCAAGGATGAGGCGGGGCGCAAGGTCGCGACGCTGAGCGAGTATCTCGGGCATCAGACCAACAACTTCGCGGAGTACCAGGGCCTGATCGCTGCTCTCGAGTACGCACTTCAGCATGGGAAGGCGCTAAAGGTGATCAGCGACTCGGAGCTGTTAGTGCGCCAGATCAAGGGCATTTACAAGGTAAAGAATGCGACGCTACAGGACCTGCATGGGCGCGCAAAAGAATTGATTACGCAGATGGAATGGTTTTCGATCGGGCACGCGCTGCGTGAACATAACCAGGAAGCAGACCGTCTGGCGAATGACGCGATGGACAAGGGGATGGGGCGGGTGCGGGCGGGCGCGGCCAGTCTTCCCGCGCAACCGCAGGAATTTGACGGAGTCGTGCGGGATGGGAAAGTGGAGTTGTTGGGGGGAAGTTTGCCCGAGGGGACGAGGGTGCAGTTGCGGGTTAAGAAGTGATGGGGTTGGGCGAGCGTGCCGAAGCCTTTGACGCGTGTGTATGGGACCTGGCAAAAAGCAGGTTCCTCACCGCCGCTACGCGCGGTTCGGAATGACATCAGACAGAACCAACCCAACCACACTTCAGTCAGCGGCGGAGGTGTGATCGTGGATGATCTTCCATCCATTTGTGGTTCTTCGGAACACCAGGGTGAACAAGCCGTGCGGCGTCTTTCCATCGGGCATGGTTAGATGAAATGCTCCGCGGACGAAGGCTGCATTAGGGCCCAGGATTTCGATGCGCAGATCCGAAAACTCCAACTTTCCCATTTCATGACCCGGGCCTGAATACTTTGCGAGATAGCGATCTCGTGTTTCATTAAAACCGTGCTGCTCCTTCGCTCCAGAGAAGAAGGTGATGTCGGGGGACTCCAAATAGCTGGTCAAAAATGCATCGAGGTCATGGCGATTCCAGGCGTCCTGCTGTGCATGCATCACCTGCTCGATGGCTTGTTTGTCGGATGTGTCCTGGACGGCTTGCCCAGTCGGCAGTTGCCACAGAAGGCAGAGTGCGATTGGGAACCAGAAGCTAAGCTTCACGAATCCTCCTTGATCAATGCGATTCTTCACTCACGGGAGCTGTGTCGGGCGTGTCGACTTTCTGCGCGACCGCGTGCGGCGCAACAGGGGCAGGCTGGAATTCTCCCGCGTCTTTCCCGGACATCGCAGCAGTCATGAAATTTATCCAGATGGGCAGGGCCGCATGCGCTCCCGTCTCTTTTGCGCCGAGCGATTTCTTTTCGTCATAGCCGACCCAAACTCCGCAGCTCAATGTTGGCGAAAAACCGACGAACCAAGCGTCGGTAAAATCGTTGGTCGTCCCGGTTTTCCCGGCCACTGGAAATGGCAACTTGGCCGCAGAGATGGCTGTGCCGTGCAACACAACTTCACGCAGCATGGAGGTCATGATTCGCGCAGTGCGCTCGCTTATGACGTCTTTGACATCGGGGAAGTCTTCCTCAAGCACCCGGCCTTCATAGTCGGTGACGCGCCGCAGATAGCGGGGCGTGATGCGCACTCCATCGTTAGGAAAGACACTGTAAGCGGAGGTCTGCTCCATCAGCGTGATCTCTGCCGATCCTAGTGCGACAGGCAGATAAGGAGGGATTTTCGAGGTCACGCCGAAGCGGCCAGCGTAGTCAATCACGCTCTTGATTCCGACTTTGTTGGCGAGTTTGAGAGCCGGAATGTTTCGTGATTGCGCCAGAGCGCGACGGAGTGTGATCAGGCCTTCGAATTTCTCATCGTAGTTGTGAGGGGAATAGGCGCCGGATGGAGTCTCGAAGCTCACGGGCTCGTCGAGAATGGTATCGTCGGGGCTAGCGCCTTCGTCGATGACGGTTGTATAGACGTAGGGTTTAAAGGACGACCCGACCTGCCGCAGAGCTTGAGTGGCGCGATCGAACTTGGAATCGTTAAAGTCGCGGCCACCAACCAGGGCTTTGATGCCTCCGGTGGAATTGTCGATGGCGAGCAGAGCGCCTTGGGCACCGGAGTCCTGCTCGAGGCTGACACGGGCGGCGCCGTTCGGCGCCAAAGAAATTACCTTTACGTAACAGATGTCTCCAGGCTTAAGGATGTCCGCGAGTTTCTGTTGCGTCCAGGTAACATCGGCCTGACCTAACGCCGCGGTGTAGCGGCCGACCTTGAGAGTTGCGATCCCGGTTCCGGAAGAGGTAACCAGCGCGTGAATGTAACCGCCGACCTCGGGTTCGTCGTCCCAGTCGGGATGCGCGTATTTCTCGAGCACAGCACCCTCCGTGACTACGTTCTCGAGATGACCCTTCCAGCCGTGGCGGCGTTCGTAGGCGGCAAGGCCATCGAGGACGGCCTGGTTCGCGGCTTTCTGCATGTCTACATCGAGTGATGTGTAGACTTTCAGTCCGCCTTCATGGACCTGATCCGTGCCGTACTTTCCTTCCAGGTAGCGGCGAATCTCTTCGACAAAATAGGGAGCCAGGGAATTCGGGTCGTGGGCGAGCCGCAAGACGATCGGCGCCGAACGGGCCTCGGCGGCCTGGGTAGCGGTTATCTTCCCATCCTCCAGCATCGCGTTGATGACGAGATTGCGCCGCTTTTGGGCGCGATCCGGATGATTGATTGGCGAGTAAACACTCGGTCCCTTGGGCAGGCCGGCCAAAAGAGTGGCTTCGTCGAGCGTCAGGTTTTTCGCAGGCTTGCTGAAGTAATACTCGGAGGCCGCTTCGAATCCGTAAACCCCATGCCCGAGGAAAATCTGGTTGGCGTAGAGCGTGAAGATCTGTGGCTTGGTGAAATGGCGCTCGATCTGGATGGCGAGCATGGCTTCCTGCACTTTGCGTTGCCAGTTGCGATCCGGCGAGAGAAAGAGATTGCGGGCAAGCTGCATAGTGAGCGTCGAAGCGCCCTGAACCTTCCCGCCGGAAGCGATGTCGCGATAGGCAGCGCCAACGATGCGCCAGAAATTTATTCCGGAATGGCGGTAGAAATCCTTGTCTTCGATCGAAACGAGCGCGTCGCGCAGGACAGGCGGATAGTCGTCATAGGTGGCAACCACTCGGCGCTGCAATGCGAATGAGCCGATGACGCGTCCGTGGTCGTCGTAAATTTCGGTGATCGAACTCGGGCGGTAGGCTTCCAGCGCGTCGACCTGTGGCAGGTCGGTCGTGTATACGAGCAATAGTCCCGCGGTAGCGCCCACGAGGGCCGACACCAGTACGAGCAAGCCGAACAGCACTCGCCCGACGAGTCTTCGCCCTCCGATCTCCACCTCGGGAAGATTTTCGTAGAGGGACTTCATGAACCGGTGAGGTCAGGATAGCACCTTGGGGGACGATTTCTTGGGTGGAGGATTGGGGTTCGACGGGGGAGGCCCACACAAAGGTTTTGTAATCATGAGCGGCGTCGGAGCCGTCGCGGGGGATCCTACGAACGCCAGTGCCTGTTGATATTGTCGGGTGGGAATGCTCACGGTGCATGCGCCCCTAGTGATCCTGTCTACAGCACTGGTGCGGGATGCCTCCTTGAGGTCCCTCGGAAGGCTTGCGGCCTCCCCAGGATGACAACGAATTGGGGGCAGCGCCTTGCGTTCGCATGGGACGCGGCGGAAAGCAGGTTCCTCACCGCCGCTACGCGCCGGTTCGGAATGACATCGGGGGCTGCCTGCGGCGCAAAAACAAATCGCGCGCCAATGCGGCACGCGATCGGAATAAATTGGCGGGTTGGTTGAACTAGCCGGCGCGGCTCTTCAGAACTTCGATTGCCTTGTTCAGTTGATCGTCGACGTTGCTCTTGGGCTTGGTTTCGTCCTCATTATTGGCAGGAGCCTGATCTTCGTCGTCCGGTCCGAGATTGTCTTCGGAATCGGCAACCAGAACGTTAGGAGCGACTGCGTTATCCTGAATCGCCTTTCCGCTCGGGGAATAGTACTTCGCGACCGACAGGATCAGCGCACCGCCGTCAGGCAGGTCGATGGTTTTTTGAACGGAACCTTCGCCGAAGGTTTTGTCGCCGACGACGTCTCCGCGGGCATTCTCAAGAATTGCGGCGGCAACAATCTCGGCCGCTCCCGCCGTCCCCTTATTCACAAGAACCGCAACCGGCAGCGAGGTCACCGCTTTTGACGGATCCGCATTGAAAGCCTCGCGGGGATATTTTTGTCCCTGCAAATAGGTGATCGTACCGTGATTCAGGAACAGGTTGGCGGTTGCGACGCCTTCGGCTTCATCGCCTTCAGCGCAATTCCGCAGATCGAGCAAGATTTTTTTCGCGCCCGAGTGCTCGAGCGATTTGATTTTGGCCGCGATCTCTTGCGGCTTGCCCTTGCTGAGCGCCTCGGCTTTCACGTATCCGATGCCGTCTTCGATCATTTTGTCGGAAACCGGAGGCATGCTGACCACGTCGCGAGTGACCACAATCTTCTGTGGTTCCGCTTTGCGAGCCCGCACCACCGCAACGGTGAGATTGGATCCCGGCGTCCCGGCAATCATGGCGCGGATCTCAGGCAGGGACATATCTCGCGTGCTCTTGCCCTCGATCGATTCAAAGATGTCCGTGGGCTCAATGCCAGCCTTCTCGGCGGGCGAGCCCGGTAGGACGGCCACGACGTCCGCATAGCCAAAGCGCTTCGAGACTACCGCGCCGATGTCGGCCTTGCCCTCGATCTTGTGGGCCTTATAGGTCTTGTACGCGTCGGCAGACATGTAGCTGGAATTGGAGTCGAGCGACTCGAGCAGCCCGTGCAGCGCTCCGTCGGTCACCTTCGGGATGTTGGGCTCTTCCACGTACTCACTGCGCACGCGCGAGAGCACCTCACTGTAGACCTGAAGTTGACGGTAAGAGCCGTCGTTGGAGGAGGCGTGCACGCCCCCCATCGAACCCACAACGACGAATAGAAGAACGGCAAAGGAACTGAACAGAATCGCTGCCTTGGTTTTCATGGACATCAATTTGATCTTCTTCTGGAAGGGATGACTTCCTGTGGAACTGGAATCATTATATCGCTCTAGATGCTGTTTTCGATGCCCCGGGTGCTCAATTTGGGTGCCTGAAAGTAACAGGGGCTCGGGTCCGAGGTCTGCGGTAGAGAGCCAGCAATTTGTCATCCTGAGCGGCGGCAAAGGCGTCGCGGGGGATGCTACGAGCCTCATGGCTGTGGATATTGTGGGCGAGAACGGTCACGGTGTATGCGCCGGTGGTGATCCTGTTTACCGCAGTGGCGCGGAAAGCCCCCGTAAGGTCCCTCGGAGGGCTTCCGCCCTCCTCAGGATGACAATGGGTTTGGAGGCTACGTCATTAGCCCCTTGCGGCGCCTAAAGGCGCATTTGCTTGTGGGCGCCAACGGCATCGCTGAAGCGATGCCCTGATACGAATCAACTGCATACGAATCGACTGGATACGAGCCGAAGGGCGCGACGGAACTCGAGAGAAACAAACAGTTTAGGCTTGTTATGAACCCTGCGTGATGGTGAGGGTCATGGTGGTTTGCACGGATACCGGTCGGCCGTTCATTACGTATGGCTTGAATTTCCAGAGCTTTACGCCATCGATGGCTGCGCGGGCGAAAGCAAGAGAGCCTTGCTGGAACTTGGCGTCCTGAACCGAGCCGTCGCGTCCAATCAGCACCTGCAGAATGACTTTCCCACTCTGCCCCTTAATGCCCGACGGATAATTGATCACTGGCTGATCGGAGAGCAACTGGCGCTCTGTCGCTTCGGGGACCGCGACCGGCTCAATGGCAGGGAGCGCGGCTTCGATCGGCTTGTTGCCGCTGGAATCCGGCGTCATTGAAGCGATTTGCGTCTTCAGACTTGAGGGCACACGCTCCGGAGCAGCAGAGCTTTCCGGCTGAGGATTCCTTGGAGGCGCCGGCCGGACAACCGCCGGAGCTTGAGCAGGAGTTGAAATCGGGGTTTGCGGTGGCGGATTGTCGGTCGGGACGTTCGGAGTCGATGAGATGGCAGAGGCCGCAGCACCAGCAGCGGCTTGGATCCCGGTCAACGGGGTTCCAGTCGAGGGTTGATTTCCCTGCGGGGCCTGTGAAGTACCGTCTGCTGGCGTGGTCGAACCATCGGAAGGCGGAGTCGCAGCATCGGGGCTTCCGACGTTGGGTGTTTTCTTGGCCGTCGGATCAACGACGGGAACAACTCGAATCTGCGATGGATCGGTCGTGGCGTCGGGAATGGCCTCGGCAACCGGAAGCTTGTACTCATCTCCAGCGCGACCAAAACTCTCATGCGACGGAGGCGCCTGCGGGGTCGTCACTGGCTGGGGATTCAGCCATGTGTGCAACGCCTGTTGACCATGTTTCCAACCCGCTTGCAACTGCGGATGCCAGGGCGCTTGCGGAGCAGCCACAATCGCACAGGCGGCGATCGCCGCGGCTGCAATGATCGGGCCTTTGCCTAGACTGAAGTGGAATTGCGCTTTTTTCTCTTTCTTTTCTTTTTCCCCTTCGCCGGCAATGTACGCAAAAAGCTTTTGTTCTTCCTTATGCTCTTGTTCAGCGCTGCTGCGGGATTGGGCTGCAGTTTTCTCCGCTTCCGGTGCGGAGGCAACTGGCTGAGGGTAAGACGGTGTCTGGTCGAAACCCAGCAGCTCCGGCTTGTCAGGCTTGGGAGGTGATGGAAGATTGGATGGTGGAGCGTTCGACGCGGCGGGTCGTGCAACACCTCGGGTCCTTAGATACCACTCCAGCCCTTTCGGCTCTTCGGGTCTAGGTGGAGCGGGCAGAGGCTCCGCTGGAGCGGCAACCGCCGCCGCTACAGGCTCAAGATCCTTGAGGGGATCGATTGGCCCAGTGGATTCCTCACCCGCGACCGTGTCTGTAACAAGGTGGCTGGCGGGAGCATTTGTAGACTGGAGAAAGTCCCCAGCGCGAAGCGGTTTTTGTTCTTGAACCCTCGAAGGGAAAGTAGCAGCTGAACCTGCCGATGCTGCCGCCGCTGCGGCTTGCGCGGTAGCCGCGGTCTCTTTTGCCCGCAGAAGATCCCGGGCGGTCGTAAGCGTGTCTTTGACCTGATTGATCAGGATGGGCTTACGCAGAATTGAATTCGCGCCCGCCTGAAGGGCTTTGGGCACGCTGGCATCGTTGCTGACGATTGCCAGAATGAGCGGGCGTTCACTGGCCTTGCGCTCGCGAGCTGCGGTGAGGACCAAGCCCGCTTCCGGCTGGTTGTCCCAGTCAATCACGACGATCTGAAAGGGTTCGTGGGTGACTTTGTCGACGGCGTCAAGCGCCTCGGAACAGTGATCTCCCTCGACCCCGAGGTCAGGCAGCACCTGACAAATCGGAGTCGCGGCTTCCCCATCAGAGGAAAACAGAAGGCAGCGAAGGGCCATCCTTGTCAGGCTAGGGCCATGCAGTAACCGCAGCAAGATTACTGAGGTGGTCTTTCAGCTGCGGCGTGCGCGCTCGGAAGTGCATGTACTACCAGAGCCTCAGCGCGTTAGAATGCTCGGTCCTCATGGGCCCGCAAGAACAGAACTACTGGCTGACCACCGTCGAAATGCCAGCAACCGACGGCAACAGTCCGCTGCCGGACGTGGTGGACGTGGCAGTGATCGGGGCCGGTTTTACCGGACTTTCTGCTGCGCGGACGCTGTCAAAAAAAGGCGCTCGTGTCGCTGTACTCGAGGCACACACCATCGGCTGGGGGGCAAGTTCCCGGAACGGCGGAATGGTGCTGACTGGCCTGAAGCTGGGCGTCAACAAGCTGATCTCGATGTATGGCCGCGAGTTGACGCGGCGCATGTATGCCGCCTCGCTGGCCTCGATGGACTGCGTAGAGCAGATTGTTCGCGAAGAAGGGATTGATTGCAGCTTTTCCCGTTGCGGCCATCTCGAAGTTGCGTGCAAGCAGAAGCACGTCGATGATTACCAGCGACAGGCGGACATAATCGAGGTTGAATTCAATCACAAGCTGCGGGTTATCGCCCGGCACGAGCTGAATGCGGAGATCGGGTCGAACATTTATTACGGCGGCATGGTCGATGAAGTCAGCGCGGGGTGCAATCCGGCGCGCTACGTGGCAGGCCTGGGCACATCGGTGATCAAAGCGGGGGTTGGAATTTTTGAAAATACCCGGGTCGACTCGATCGAGCGCGAATCGCGGAACGGAGAGGCAGGGTGGCGGGTAGGGACGTCGCGAGGCCCGCTCTGGTCGCATGAAGTATTCGTCGGTACCAGCGGCTATACAAGTCAAGCGACGCCTGCGCTGCAGAAGAGACTGGTTCCGATTGGATCGTTCATCATCACGACGGAAGTTCTGCCGGAACTGCTCGCGCGCGAACTGAGTCCGCGGAACCGGATGATCTACGACTCGAAAAACTATTTGTACTACTACCGCCTGACTCCGGATCGCCGCATGCTGTTCGGCGGCCGCGCTGCGTTCTTCCCGGAGACCGACCAGACGATTCGCCGCAGCGCCGAACTGCTTCGCCGAGGGATGATCCAGGTGTATCCGCAATTACGCGATGCGCGCGTGGAATATGTCTGGGGAGGAACCCTGGATTTCGCCTTTGACATCATGCCACATGCCGGGCAGATGGACGGCATGTACTATGCGGTTGGTTACGCCGGCCACGGCGTGGCCATGGCGACTTTTCAGGGACAGAAAATCGCCGAACTGATGGCTGGAGAAAAACCGGAAAATCCG
>Ga0335076_10004555_pt1 | contig 14034 bp, 14 predicted proteins | sample Lox_Sample_25_FD_206717 | JGI IMG/M metagenome (GOLD analysis project Ga0335076, IMG submission 206717) | Soil microbial communities from Loxahatchee National Wildlife Refuge, Florida, United States - Lox_Sample_2.5 | ecosystem: Environmental > Terrestrial > Soil > Wetlands | place: USA... | reverse complement strand
CGGCGCTGGTGAACGCGGAGGTGACCGCATCGTCCACCACCTGCTCGGGCAACGCGGTGGCATCCACCACCATGGCGTTGATCCCGCCGGTCTCGGCGATCAGCGGCACGATCGGGCCCTCGCGATTGGCGAGCGTGCGGTTGATGGTGGCGGCGGTGGCGGTGGAGCCGGTGAAGGCGACGCCGGCGAGCGCCGGATGGGTGAGTGCCACCTGCCCGAAGGGCGGCCCGTCGGCAGGGGTCAGCTGCAGCACCGCGGGCGGGACACCCGCCTCGTGCAGGAGGCGCGTCATCGCATGCGCGACGAGCGGCGTCGCCGGCGCGGGCTTCGCCACCACGGCATTGCCGGCGGCAAGCGCCGCCGTCATCTGCCCGGTGAAGATCGCGAGCGGGAAGTTCCAGGGACTGATGCACACGAACACGCCGCGGCCGTGGAGCGAGAGCGTGTTGCGCTCGCCGGTGGGCCCCGGCATCTGCGCAGGCGCGGCGAACAGCTCGCGCGAGCGCGCCGCGTAGTAGCGGCAGAAATCGACCGCCTCGCGCAACTCCGCCACCGCATCGGGGAGCGTCTTGCCCGCCTCGCGCACGAGGAGACTCAGGATCCGGCCGCGGCGCGCCTCCAGCAGATCCGCAGCGCGCCTCAGGCAGGCGGCACGCTCACCGGCAGGCGTCGCGTCCCACGCGGGCTGCGCCTGTGCCGCCGCACTCATGGCCTCGCGGATCTCCTCCGCAGTCGCATCGCGCGTGAAGCCGACGGTTGCCGCGCTGTTGGCGGGCGAGACGACGGGCACGCGCGCATCGCCCGGAGTGCGGCCGGAGAGGATCGGTCCGCCGGCGTAGCTCTCGGTGGCGTGCTGGCGCAGCTGCGCCTCGAGCACGGCGAGCGTTGCGGGGTCGCCGAAGTCCTCACCGGCGGAATTGACGCGCTCCGTGCCATAGAGCGCCGCGGGCTCGCGCACGCGCGGCGCGGTCGGCGACTGCGCGTCATTCAGCGATGAGACGGGATCACGCACGACCTGCTCCACGGGAATCTGTGGGTTCATGAACTGGTGCACGAAGGAGCTGTTGGCGCCGTTCTCGAGCAGCCGCCGCACGAGATAGGGCAGCAGGTCCTCGTGAGTACCGACCGGCGCATAGACACGCACCGGCGGCATGTCCGGGAGCTCCGCGCGCGCCGCCTCGTAGAGCGCCTCGCCCATGCCGTGCAGGCGCTGGAACTCGTAGGCCGTCTCCTCCGGGGCGAGCGCGAGAACTGCGGCGACCGTGTACGCGTTGTGGGTCGCGAACTGCGGGTAGAGCGCATCGCGCGCCGCGAACAGGATCTGCGCCCCCTCGAGGTAGCTCGCATCCGTCGCCGCCTTCGAGGTGTAGACCGGGAAGCTCGCGAGCCCGCGCTCCTGGGCACGCTTGATCTCGCTGTCCCAGTAGGCGCCCTTCACGAGGCGGACGGTCATGCGCCGCCCGCAATCGCGGGCGAGCTGCGCCGCCCACTCGAGCACCAGCGGCGCGCGCCGGCCATAGGCCTGCACCGCAAGCCCGAGTCCCTCCCAGCTGCGCGTCGTGGCATCGCGGGCCAGCAATTCCACGATGTCGAGCGACAGGTCGAGCCGGTCCGCCTCCTCGGCATCGATGGTCATGCCGACGCCGGCGCGCGCGGCGCGCCGCGCCAGCTCCAGCATGCGCGGACCGAGGCGCTCGCTGACCCGCTCACTCTGCAGCAGCGTGTAGCGCGGCTCGAGCGCCGACAGCTTCACCGACACCGCCGAGCGCCCGTGCACCGTACCCGGCGGCTGCGTGCCGAGCACATCGATCGCGTGCGCGTAGGAATCGAGATAGCGCTGCGCGTCCGCCTCGGTGCGCGCGCCCTCGCCCAGCACGTCGAAGGAGCACAGCGCGAGATCCGCCTCGGTGCGGGTGCGGGCGAGCGCCGCATCGATGGTCTCGCCGACGATGAAGGCATGTGCGAGCGTCTGCATCGACTGCTTGAGCGCCGCGCGCACGATGGGTGCGACCACGGGCTTGGTGATGCTGGCGGCGGACAGCTCGCCGGCGAGCTCGGAAGACACCTCGGGGAGCAGCCGCCCGGCGGCGCCGAGCAGCGTGAATCCGGTGCGCAGCAGGATGTCGGTGTCGCCGCGTACACCCGCATCGCGGATGGCGGCGAGCCGCTCGGCGATCAGCTGGTCGGCACGCTTCGCATCCGGCGTGCGCAGCAGCGCCTCCGCCAGGCTCATGAGGGCCCTGCCCTGCGCGCTGTCGAGCGGGAACTGCTCGAGCATGCGGTCGACGAGCGGACGCGAGCGCTTGTCGGCACGCGCCGTCTCGACCCAGCGCGCGGCGCGCTCGCGGGCGCGGCTCAAGAGCGCCTGCACCGCCGTGAGGTCGGCGATCAGCTCGCTCGAGGCGCCCGCCTCCGGGCGCAGCGTCGCCCCGCGCAGCCGCGTGCGCAGCGCCGCGAGGTCGCGCGATTCGGCGGCGCGGCCCGTGTGTTGCGTCTCGGCGCTCATCTCAGCGCGCGCCCAGCACGGCGGCGACCGAGCGCGCGAAGTACTCGAGGTTCTCGCGCCGCAGGCCGGCGACGTTCATGCGGCCGTCGTCGACCATGTAGATATGGTGCCTGGCGCGCAGCTCCCGCACCTGCTCGGTGGTGATGCCGAACAGCGAGAACATGCCGTGGTGGCGCGCGATGAAGCTGAAGTCGCGCCCGGGACAGGCCGCGGCGAGCTGCTTCACCACCTCGCTGCGCAGCTCACGGATGCGGGCGCGCATGGCATCGACCTCGTCGGTCCAGAGCTTGCGCAGCGCCGAGTCGGTCAGCACGCCGTGCACGATCGCGGCGCCGTGGTCCGGTGGCATGGACCACAGTCCCCGGGCCAGGCGCACCAGCTGACTCATGCTCGCATCGGCCTGCGCCGGCGTCTCGCACACCACGCCGAGCGCGCCGGTGCGTTCGCGGTACAGGCCGAAGTTCTTCGAGCACGACACGGCGAACAGCACTTCCGGAAGCTCGGCGGTGAAGAGGCGCAGGCTGAAGGCGTCCGCGTCGAGCCCCTCGCCGAGCCCCTGGTAAGCCATGTCGATGAAGGGCAGGAGCGAGCGGCGCTTGACGACCGACAGCACCTCGCGCCACTCGGCCTGCGACAGGTCGGCGCCCGTCGGGTTGTGACAGGCGGCGTGCAGCAGCACCACCGCGTGCGGCGGCAGCTTCTCCAGCGCCGCGATCATCTCGGAGAACGCGACGCCGCCGCGCACGGCGTCGTAGTAGGGGTAGCGCTCGAGCTTCAGGCCGCTGCCCGAGAGCAGCGGCACGTGGTTCACCCACGTGGGGTTGCTCACGTGCACCATCGAGTCCGCAGAGGCGTAACGGATCAGCTCCGCCCCGAGGCGCAGCGCCCCGCAGCCGCCCGGACACTGGATCGTGCGCACGCGGCGCGCGGCGAGCGCCGGGTGCTCAGGTCCCAGCAGCAGCCGCGCCATCTCCTCGTTGAAGGCGAGGTTGCCCGCGGGACCGACGTAGGTCTTGGTGGTCTGACGCGCAAGCAGCGCGCTCTCGGACTTGCGTACCGCGGCCGGCACCGGCGTCTCGCCGTGGTCGTCGCGATAGACGCCCACGCCGAGGTCCACCTTGCGCGGATCGGGGTCGGCGCGAAACGCCGCCATGAGGCTCAAGATCGTGTCGGCCGTGATCAGCTCGAGTCGCTCGAACATGACTACCCTGAATGCCGCAAATCGTGGGGGCGCAACGGTAGCACGTCAGCGCGAGCCACGCGGTGCAGGGCCGGCCACCACCGCCCACGGCCCCTTGCCTGCGGGGAGCTTCGCCACCACCGCAAGGCTCCCCGTATCGATCACGGCAACCTCCCCGGCCGGGCCATCGGCGCTGTAGAGCCGGCCGCCGCCGCTACCGAGTGAGATACCCCAGGGACGGCCGCCCGTGCTCACCTCGGCGGTGAGAGTCGGGCCCGAGAGAGCGATGGCAGCAACGCTCGCGCCGCGCCCGGTGCTCACGTAGAGCCGGCCGCGCGCCGCATCGAGCGCCACGCCCATGGGCCGTGCCTGCGGGCGCAGCTTCATGAGCGGCTCCGCAGGCGTACCGCCCGGCAGGGCGATGCGATAGAGGCTCGCATCCGCCTCTCCGGAGACATAGGCGATGCGGCTGTCGGCCGTCACGGCGAGATCCCGCGGCCGACGCCCCACGGTGGCCTTGCCCTGCACCGAGTTCGACCTGCTATCGATGATGGTGACCGTGTTGTCCTCCTCACTCGTCACCAGCACCCAGCGGCCGTTCGGCGATACGCGCACGCCTTCGGGCTCGGCCCCGACCGGGACCGTGGCGAGCACATGGCCGTGGACTGAGTCCATGACCGCGAGCCGCCCGGCATCCTCCTCCGAGACGTAGAGGCGCCGGCCGTCGCGGCTCACCGCGACGCGCTCGGGATCCGACACACCGGTGAAAACCGCGATGCGGGCGAGCGCCCGCGTGTCGATCACCGCGATACCGTCCGCCGCGCGATCGCGCGGCAGCCTGGCGCACTCCTCGTCGGGGATCGGCGGCGGGCATTTCGGCAGCCCGCTCAATGGCACGTAGAGGCGCGCGCCGTCGGGGCTCAGGACGAGTCCCCGCGGCCGCTTGCCGACCTCGATCGTGGCAATTGCCGCACTGCGATCGGTGTCCAGCACCGTGACCGTGCCGTCGTCCTCGTTGGAGACGTACAGCCGCTCGGCCTGCGCCGCCGCGGGTGCCATGAGCAAAGCCAGGGTGAGGCAGCACCAGGCCGCGGAGCTGCGCCCCGCGGGGACGGGGTCAGGGGCTTGAGGCATGGCTTTTATCCTAAGGTCCGCGTGGGATACGACGTAAGTCCCACTTGGCAAAGCCCGACATGTTAAGTTATCGAACCCTGTCGAGAACGCGTTCCCAGAGGTCGTGAATTCACCGTATGTCCGCAATTAGTAAGGCCGAAAAGCCGCCCCTGATCTGGGCGAACACCCTGATGTTCGCCATGACTTTTGTCGCCGCGGCGGTGCTCGTGCCCTGGTACGGGCTGACGCACGGCTTCTCGATTGCGGACTGGGTCTGCGCCATCCTGCTCGCCGGGGCCAACGGCATGGCGATCACCGGCGGCTACCATCGCCTCTGGGCGCACCGCACCTACGACGCGCACCCGATCCTCAAGGTCTGCTATCTCGTCTTCGGCACCATGGCGCTGCAGAACTCGGCGTTTGCCTGGTGCAGCGGTCACCGCACCCATCACCTGCACGTCGATGACGTCGACCGCGACCCGTACTCGGCGCGGCGCGGCTTCTGGTTCTCGCACATCGGCTGGATGCTGCGCGAATACCCGAGCGGCGCGAACGACTTCAGCAACATCCCGGACCTGAAGAAGGACCGGCTGCTCGCCTTCCAGCACCGCCATTACGTGCCGCTCGCCGTCGGCCTGAACGTCGGCCTGCCGATCGCGCTCGGCCTCGTGTTCCACGACGTCTGGGGTATGCTGATCCTCGCCGGCTTCCTGCGCCTGGTGTGGAGCCATCACGTCACCTTCTTCATCAATTCGCTGGCCCACATGTGGGGCAGCCGCCCGTATACCGAGGACAACACCGCGCGCGACAACCCGGCGATCGCGGTGCTCACCTACGGCGAGGGCTATCACAACTTCCACCATATCTTCGCGCACGACTACCGCAACGGCGTGCGCTGGTGGCAGTGGGATCCGACCAAGTGGATGATCGCGGCGCTCGAGCCGCTGGGGCTCACGCGGCGCCTGAAGCGCACGCCCTCGTTCCAGATCCAGCGGGCGCTGCTCGCCATGCAGTTCAAGCGCGCCCAGGCGGGCCTCGCACGCCTGCCGGCCGCCGGGCACTCGCACATCGAGCAGCTGCGCGCGCGCATCGCCCACGAGTACGAGACCTTCCTCGCCGCGATCGCCGACTGGGCGCGCGTCAAGGAGCAGTGGCTCGAGGAGAAGCGGCGTGCAGTGCTCGAGCAGTGGCAGCACGTCGACCTGCAGAGCAAGCTGCGCGAGATCGAGCGCACCCTCAGCCGCCAGCGCCGGCGCATGCGGCTGCTGCAGGCACAGCTCGCTTAAGGCCCCGGTCCCCGTCTGATCGACCCGCCGCCGCCGCGCGGCGGAGGGCGGCCGCGCGCTCGCGTACAATGGCGCCATGGGCCGCATCTTCGAAGTCCGCAAGCACACGATGTTCGCGCGGTGGAACCGCATGGCGAAGCAGTTCGCGCGCATCGCCAAGGACATCACCATGGCCGTCAAATCGGGCGGCCCGGATCCGGGCTCGAACCCGACGCTGCGCCGGACCATCCAGAATGCGCGCGCCGTCAACATGCCCAAGGATCGCATCGAGGCGGCCATCAAGCGCGCCGCGGGGCGCGATGCCACGAACTACCACGAAGTGCTCTACGAGGGCTACGCGCCGCACGGCGTGGCGCTGCTGGTCGAGACCGCGACCGACAACCCGACGCGCACGGTGGCGGCGGTGCGCAACGTCATCACCAAGAACGGCGGCAATCTCGCCACCTCCGGCAGCGTCAGCTTCCTCTTCAGGAAGATGGGCGTCTTCCGGCTCGATCCGGCCGGCATCGATCAGGACGACCTCGAGCTGTATCTGATCGATCACGGCCTCGAGGAGATGGGCGAGAGCAGCGGCGAGAAGGGCGAGCCGCAGCTCGTGATCCGCTGCGCGTTCGCGGACTTCGGCAAGCTCCAGGAAGCGCTCGAGGCGCGCAAGCTCACGCCGCTCTCCGCCGAGCACGAGTACATCTGCACCGCTCCCACCGAGTTGCCGGAGCCGCAGGCCACCGAAGTGCTGACGCTCATCGACCGCCTCGAGCAGGACGATGACGTGCAGCGGGTGTTCCACACTCTGGTCTGAGGGCGCACGGCGTGCAGGATTACCGCCTCGAGCCCGCCCGCCTGAACGATGCGGCGCGCCTCGCGGCGATGTCGCACCAGCTGATCGAGTCGGGGCTGCGGCCCGCGTGGGGCACGACCCGCATCGGCTGGCACGTACAGCACCCCGAGAGTGTCGTGCTGACGGCACGCAGCGATCGCACCATCGCGGGCTTCGCGATCATGCGCTTTGCGGATGAGGTCGCGCACCTCAATCTCCTCGCGGTCGATCCCGAGCACCGCCGCCGCGGCATCGCCCGGCGGCTCGTGACCTGGCTCGAGGAGACGGCGCTCACCGCCGGCACCTTCCGTATCGGCCTGGAGCTGCGCGCGCAAAACGAAGCGGCGCGCGCCTTCTACGCCGTGCTCGGCTATCGCGAGCTCGGACGCGTGCCGGGCTACTACCAGGGAGTGGAGGCGGCGATCCGCATGGAACGCGACGTGCGCGTCAGTCGACCGGCCGCGGCTCGATCCTGAACTCGAACTCGTAGGAGTGGCTGCCGTCGGCGGCCACCTTGATGCGCATGCTGCCGGTGATGCCGGTGAGCTCGCCGGTGCCCGAGTCCGGCACCACCGTGATGGTCGACTCCGGCGCGCCGCGCTTCATGGTGGCGCTGTGCAGCAGCACGAAGCTCCCGGCACGGCCCCGGAGCTTGCCGGTGACGCGCTCGAGCGCCACGTAGCCGGCCGAGCCCTTGACCTCGCTCTGCATCGCCAGCATCTCGCCCTTGGCGCTCGCCTCGAGGTCGCCGTGGAACTGCTTGTCGATGGTGAGCCGGCCGAGATTCGCGGTGCGCGCGATCTGGGTGTCCGGCTTCTGCGGCATCACTTTCACATCGAAGGCGCCGCTCGCGTGGGTCATGCGGGTCTCCTCCCGGTCTGCTCGGCTCTTGCGCTGTGTCATGGCGGTCAATCCGGCATGGGCGTCAGTTGCCCGGCGAGCGCGTCCTCGAACCCGAAGTTGCGCAGGTCGCGCACCCGTTGCGGGAACAGTATGCCATCGAGGTGATCCACTTCGTGCTGCACGACGCGCGCGTGAAAGCCCTCGACGGTGCGATCGATGGGCGCGCCGGCCGCATCGAACCCCTGGTAACGCAGCCGCCGGTAGCGCGGCACGAGTCCGCGCATCCCCGGAACCGACAGGCACCCCTCCCAGCCCTCCTCCTGCTCGGAGTCGAGCGTCGTGAGCGTGGGGTTCACCAGCACCGTGTACGGCACCGGAGCGACGTGGCGGTAGCGCGGGTTCTCCTTCAGCTCGAAGATCACGACGCGCTGGCTGACGCCGATCTGCGGCGCGGCGATCCCGGCCCCGCTCAAGCTGCGCATGGTGTCGTCCATGTCGGCGATGAGCGAGGCGAGCTCGGCGTCGAAGCGCGCGACCGGAGCGGCCACGGCGCGCAGCAGCGGCTCGCCCATCTTCAGGACTGGCCGGACCGGCATGCGCTCCTCTCGACGGCAATTGAGATCCGGTGATCGCGAAAGACGAGGGGCGCGCCGGCTCCCGGCGGCGCGGCAGCGCGCTCGGCCGCGGCCACCGCCTCGGTCACGAGGTGATGATGCGGCGAGAGCTCGCACACCGGGTCGGCATTGGCCGCATCCCCGGTGAGCAGATAGGCCTGGCAGCGGCAGCCGCCGAAGTCCCGCGAGCGCTCCGCACAGCTCCTGCAGGGCTCCCGCATCCATGCCTCGCCGCGGAATTGATTGAAGGCCGCCGAGTCGTACCAGATGCTGCGCACGTCGTGCTCGCGCACGTTCGGCAGCGCGAGCCCGGGGAGCATGCGCGCCGCGTGGCACGGCAGGGCGGTACCGTCGGGAGCGATGCCGAGGAAGATGCTTCCCAAGCCGTTCATGCACGCCTTGGGGCGCGTCTCGAAGTAGTCCGGCACCACGAAGTACACCTGCATCTTCGAGCCCACGCGCTCACGAAAGCGCCGCGTGACCTCCTCGGCGCGCTGCAGCTGCGCGCGGCTCGGCAGCAGCTGCGCGCGATTCAGCCACGCCCAGCCGTAGTACTGCGTGTTGGCGAGCTCGACGTACTGTGCCCCCATCCGCTGCGCCATCTCGAGGATCTCGCCGACGTGGTCGATGTTGAGCCGGTGCAGCACCACGTTCAGCACCATCGGATAGTCGTAGCTGCGGATCAACTCCGCCACCTGCGCCTTGAGCTCGAAGGTGCGCGTGCTGCTCAGGAAATCGTTCAGCTCGCGCGTGCTGTCCTGGAAGGACAGCTGGATGTGATCGAGACCGGCGCCTTTGAGGGCGCGGATGCGCTGCTCGCTCATCCCGACCCCGGAGGTGATCAGGTTGATGTAGTAGCCGAGCGCGTGCGCCCCGGCGACGATCGGCTCGAGGTCATCGCGCACGAGCGGCTCGCCGCCCGAGAGCCCGAGCTGCACTGCTCCGAGCGCGCGCGCCTCGGCCAGCACCCGCAGCCAGTCGGCGGTCGCGAGCTCGGGCCCCGTGGCCGCGAACTCCGTCGGGTTGTAGCAGAACACGCAGTGCAGCGGACAGCGGTAGGTGAGCTCGAGGAGCAGCCACAGCGGCGGGCCGACTGCGTGCGACGTCTGCAGCGGCGGGCCCACGCTCATTCCCGCAGCTCCACCCAGCGACGCTCCAGCGCGAGCGTCACGAACGCGGCGACATCGTCGCTGAGACCGGTTGTCCCGAAGCTGCGCTCGAGATCGGCGACGATCTCCTTGAGCGTGCGCACGCCGTCGCAGCGCGACAGGATCGCCCCGGCGCTGCCGTTCAGCTTCACCATCCCCTCGGGGTAGAGGAGCACGTGCGCCTCCTGCGCCGGCTCCCATTGCAGGCGCAGGCCGCGCGCAATCGCCGGGCGCGCCCCGGGTGCCACCGCGCTCACTGCGTTACTCCGTATGCGAGTGCCATCGCATCGTTCATCTGCCAGAGGATGTCGAGCTTGAACTGCAGCACCTCGAGCGCGCGCTCCTGCGCGGCGCGCGTCGTGAAGCGCCCGAGCGTCACCTCGAGTGCGAACTCGACGTCGCGCCGGGCGCGCGACACGCGGCTCTGGAAATACTCGAGGCCCGCCGCCTCGATCCACGGGTAGTGCTGCGGCCAGCCGGCGAGCCGCTGGCGATGGATCTCGGGAGCGAACAGCTCGGTGAGCGAGGCGCACACACCTTCAGGCCAGGGCGCGCGGCGCGCGAAGTTGACGTAGGCATCCACCGCGAAGCGCACCCCCGGCAGCAGTTTCGCGAGACTCTCGACCTCGGTGCGCCCGAGGCCCACGGCCTCGGCGAGCCGCAGCCAGCACTCGATGCCGCCCGGGTCCTCGCCGTAGCCGTCGTGGTCGAGGATGCGCTGCACCCAGCTGCGCCGCACCGCTCGCTCCTCGCAGTTGGCGAGGATCGCCGCGTCCTTGATCGGGATGTTGATCTGGTAGTAGAAGCGGTTGGCCACCCAGCCGCGGATCTGCTCGCGCGTCGCGCGGCCTGAGTTCAGCATGAGGTTGAAGGGATGGTGGATGTGATAGGCGCGCCCGCGCTCGCGCAGCCGGGCCTCGAACTCCGCGCGTCCCCAGGCGTCCGCGCTCACAGCGCGATCTCCAGCCCGTCGGCGGCCACTTCCACACCGGCGCCCTCGAGCAGCCGCCGCTCGGCGGAATCTTCGTCCAGGATCGGATTGGTGTTGTTCACGTGGATGAGGATGCGGCGCGTGCTCCGTGGGAGCCTCCCGAGCCATTCGAGCATGCCGCCCGCGCCGCTCTGGGGCAAATGCCCCATGTCGCGGGCGCGTTTCGCGGACAGGCCCTGCCGCAGCATCTCGTCATCGCTCCAGAAGGTGCCATCGACGAGCACGCAGTCGGCCGCCTCGAGCGCGCGCCACACCGGCGGCTCCATCGCCCCGAGCCCCGGGGCGTAGACGAGCGAGCGGCCGCTCACTGCGTCACGCACGACGAGCGCGACGTTGTCGCCCGCGGTGGGGGCGGCCCGGTGCGGTGAGTACGGGGGCGGCTTGCTCATCACGGCGAGCGCCCGCCAGCTGACCCCGGCGACGCCCTCGACCGTGAACTCGCCGCCGTCGCACTCCATCGGCCGCCGGTCGACGCCGCAGTAATGCGCGAGCACGCCGAATATCGGGTTGCCGTGCGTCAGGTCGGCGCACACGCTGTCGGTGCACCAGATGGCGAGCGGGCGCTGCGACTCGCGCAGCATGTAGAGGCCGGCCGTGTGATCGACCTGCGCATCGACCAGCACGATGCCGGCGACGCCCGAGTCGCGCGGCGCACGCGCCGGCTGCAGCGGCGCATGGCTCTTGAGCTGCGCGAGGATGTCGGGAGAGGCGTTGACGAGCGCCCAGGCACTCGCATCGGCGCCGGCGACAGCGATCGAGGACTGGGTGCGGGGTGTGGCACGGACGGTGCCGTTGCGCACGCCCGAGCAGTTATGGCAATTGCAGTTCCACTGGGGAAAGCCGCCACCCGCGGCGGAGCCCAGCACGCGGATCTTCACGATGCATCGGCGGGAGCGCGGAACCCGGGACGGCCGCCCCGGGGCGCGCAGCGGCTATGACCTAGCGACGGGCGATATACAGCGTGATCTCCATGCCGAAGCGGATGTCGATCGCCCGTGGAGTTTCCCAGCGCATGGTCGATGCTCCTGAAGCTGCGTCGCAGCAAACATACCGAATTATCCCCGGCACCGTCAAAACCCGGGGGCAGCGGCGGCTGTCGGCTCCGGCCGACAAGCGCTCAGACGCCGGAATTGCGAGGGATCGCCACGCGCCGCGTCAGGCGGTCGAGCGAGCGGCGCGCCGCGGCCTTGGCGATGTGCTTGCACCAGAGCGGCTCGCGCTGGCCCGCCTGGCGGCGGAACTTCTCGCAGTCGCAGGTCCACAGGATATGGTCATCCTGCGTCTTCAGCACCTGAACCGTGCGGCTCGTGAAGCTGTAGGTGCCGATGATCTCGTTCTCGGCCGGCTTCTGCCGGCGCATTCTTATCGCGACCATGGTGAAAGCCTAACCCACCCGGGCTGTGGATGGCTTGTGGATTAGTTGTGGATGCTCCTGTATAGCGCGCCGGCGCTCCGCGGACCGGCGCACGGCAGCGCGCTTGACAGTCTCACGAGGATACGATCTTGGCCTTGATCGCCTCGTACTCGGCATCCGTGATGAGTCGCGCGTCGAGCAGCCGCTTCGCCTCCGCCAGCCGCCGCACTGCATCATCGCCCGAGGCGCCAGCCGACGGCAGGGCGGATCCCGACATCACCTGGATACCGCCGGAGCGCGCGCGCAGCTCCTCGAGCTCGCGCACCCGGCGCTTCTCGCGCCACGCCTGATCCTGCGCCTGGCAGATGCGGTACACCGCCTGCGCCTGATCCTTGCGCAGGCCGTGCAATTCCACCCGCTGCGCACCCTGCGTGCCGAGGGAGGCAAGGTCGGTGGCCTTGCCCGCGCGAATGCCGAGATCGGCGCCGAATACGCCGACGCGCAGTGTGACCTCCTCAAGGTCCTGCCAGCGCACCGAGGCGAGACCGAAGCCGCCGAGCAACGGACGGCTGACGATGAGCAGCCGGCCGCTGGTCGCGGCGACCAGCACCCGCCGATGCGTGAGCGCGAACACCCGCCGCTGGATCGCCCACGCCTCGACGCTCTCGCCGGGGATCAGTACCGAGCGCAGGTCGGCGAGCGGCTTCTGCAGTCCCGCCTCGTCGGCAATCGGTGGGTCGCTCATATGGAGAGGCTATTCCCGGCTAATTTTTGGTGGCGATCGCGGCACGCAGCTCGCGGAGCTTCTCCTTGACGAGGCGCGCGTTCGCGGGACCCATGCGGATCAGGAGCTTCTGACCCGCCGAGCGGGCCTCGAGACCCGGATCCGCAAAGGTATAGAACACCCGCGGCTGCTCGAGCTGAATGGGAGGCGCGACCTCCGGCGTCTCGAGCAGGTGATCGATCACCTCGACGAGGCGGTCGTTGAAATACTTGCCGGGGTAGCCGAGGTCCTCGTAAGCCTGCTGGAAGAGCGGATAGAGCCGCTTGTAGACGCTGACCAGCGACTTCACGTCGGCCGCCTGCACCGCACGCACGAAGGTGTTGTAGCGCTCGAAGTTGGCCTCGCTCAGGACCAGGAGATCGCCCTGCGGCGAGACCACTGTCTGGCCGGGTGTCGGCTTCACCGGCCGCAGATCCACGGCGACTTTCTTGCGCGGCAGGTTGTCGATGGTCACCACGATGTGCCGCACGATGTTCTGCGGCACCAGCAGCGTCTCGATGGTCGGGCGTCCGAGCGCTGCCGTGAGCGCATCCTGGACCACCGGGTCGCTGTCGTTGAGCGTCGGCAGCGCCTCCGTCCCCCCGCCCGCAGCGGGCAGCGGGTGCGACACGGCCGGCTCGGCGGGCGCCGGCGCGGGTGTCTGTGCAACCACCGGGGCGGGTGCGGGCGCGGCCGGATGGAACAGGAACTTGTACCACAGGCCGAAACCGGCGACGGCCACGAGCACCAGCCCGCCGATCCACCACATGAGCTTGCGGCGGAATGAATCCGCGGTCTCTTCTTCCCACATCGTGAGAGGTCCTCACAGGCACGCGACAGCCTTGACTCTACTCTCCTTTGGCGGGCGAGGCCCATGCCCGTACAGTCGTACCGGTTGCAACAGACTGTACGCGGTGTGAAATCTCCGCTCCCGAGCTCCTCGCGGCCGCCGCGCTGTGCTTCAATTCCAGCCATGTCCCACGCCTTCCATCCGGCCGTCGCCAACTGGTTCACCCGCAGCTTCGATGCGGCCACCGCCGCGCAGCATGCGGCGTGGCCGGCGATCGCGGCGGGGCGGCACGTGCTGATCAGTGCGCCCACCGGCTCCGGCAAGACCCTCGCGGCTTTTCTCGCGGTGATCGATGAGCTGGTGAGGTCGGGCGTCGCGGGCGGCGGCCTGCCGGATGAGACCGCGGTGGTCTACGTCTCGCCCCTCAAGGCGCTCTCCAACGACATCCACCGCAACCTCGAGGCGCCGCTCGGCGGCATCCGCGCCGGGCTCGAGGCGCTGCGTCTGCCGCCGCTCGACATCCGCACCTTCGTGCGCACCGGCGACACGCCGCAGCACGAGCGCGCAGCGAGCGCCAGGCGCCCGCCGCACATCGTGGTGACCACCCCCGAGTCGCTCTACATCCTGCT
>Ga0335076_10004554_pt1 | contig 14037 bp, 14 predicted proteins | sample Lox_Sample_25_FD_206717 | JGI IMG/M metagenome (GOLD analysis project Ga0335076, IMG submission 206717) | Soil microbial communities from Loxahatchee National Wildlife Refuge, Florida, United States - Lox_Sample_2.5 | ecosystem: Environmental > Terrestrial > Soil > Wetlands | place: USA... | reverse complement strand
GATGCTCAAGTGGTAGCCACTGTTGCGGCAGCTTCCGGCTCCGGAAATGCGCAGATCTTGCAAAACGGAGTCTGGAGCAATTCAGTTCCGTTCACTTCGAGCGCGCCTAACATCGCTTCGGTTTCGCCTTCTTCGGGTTCGGCCGGAACACAAGTCACAATCAGCGGTTCCGGTTTTGGGAGCAATGCGGGCAACTTGCAGCTGGGAACTCTCCCAGCTGTAATTTCGAGCTGGAGCGATTCGCAGATTGTGGCCACTGCAGCCACGAATTCACTTACTGGCATCGCACAAGTTCAGCAAAACGGACTGCTCAGCAATGCGGTTCGATTTGTCGTGCCTACGGCAGGTTTCGGCACGGGAAACGCCGTGACCATCACCCCGAGCCGCATGAATCTGCTCGTCGGTCAGACCCACGCGATTCAGGCACTCAATCAAGCGGGCTCACTGGTAACTGGATTGACGTGGACGTCAAGCGACCCGACCATTGTCTCTCTCTCGACCGACGATCCGCCAGTTTTGACCGCACTCGCCCCGGGTCATGTGACGATTACCGCTGGTGATTCCTCCTGTGATGTAACTGTCTGGACCGGGGCTGGATTGCCGGTCGGAACCACGATCTGGTCAGCCCCGGGTGACGGTTCTGGGGTTGCGGAAATCATTCCAGCTGTTCCCAGCCCAACTGGAGTTGCCGATACGTTTGCCATTCAGAATTCGGGTACGGTGCAAGCGCTTACCGCGGATGGACAAGTCGCTTGGACAGCCACTCTCGATTCAAATTACACATCCGTCAATGCTGATTTTTTCGGGGGCTTGGTAGAGACGACGCCATCCGCCGTGAAGCGATTCGATGGCATCAGTGGTCAAGAGACGACGCTGTACAACTACAACAATTCTGGCTATGGCAACCCCACAAATTATCATACCGATGGAACGATCTTCACGGTCGATGGCGGCATGGTTGTTGGTCTTGATCCCACGACGAACGCAGTCAAATTCACCGTGGCGATGGACCAGAGTTCGAACTTTGAGGTCCACACGTGCGAATACACCTCGACCGTTTCGGGACAGAGTCCCCCCAACGTCGGGACATCACTTCTGGCAGGTGACGGGAACTTTTATGTGTACTATCAGTATTCGAATACCTCTTACGCAGATGCACCTTTGTGCAGCGGCGACGCCTATGTGAAAACCACTTCCGATGTGCTGCTGCAAGTGGGGTCGGACGGCAGCTCCTCGAAGTTCTTCCTCGGGCAGAGCTCCATCACCGACGAGGTCGTTTATTTCAATGATCAATACAGCGGGTTCATCGACAGCCATTCCGAGGGAGGAAGTTCTGCGGTTGTCACTTCCTTGTTCAGTAACGCAAATCAAGGGGTTATCGCCACCTACCAGGGAGGAGGGACGAACTCCTACTGCTCGACGCTCACCTACTACTTCTATCCGAATTCGAACCTCACCAATCAGACTGGTTGCGTACCGGCGACTACAGGGCAAACAGCAGTAATGACAATCGGGGGATCCGGTCCGACGCCGCAAGTAGCTACCTGGGGTAACTTCACTCCGAGGCTCCAAGCGCTTGACGGTACCTTCTATGGAACCATGGCTGACGGGTCCCTGGGAGCGCTAGATCCCTCTGGCAATGTGAAATGGACCTCGCCGGGAATCGCGCCGCAGATGATTCTTGCCGACGGCAGCGTGGTCGGCTATTCAAGCTCCGGAGAATATCAGGTCTTAGACCCGAACGGCGTCAATATAGGAATGGCGACAAATCTCCCGGAGCTTACCTGGAAAGGTGCGTATCAAATTGGCTCGGTCGATTCGGTAGTCGCACCAACCATCACGCTAATGACCAGCCTTGCCAGCATCGTCGGAGGAAACCTGACAGGCAACGCTACACCTTTCGTACATCACTCCTTCGGTCTGTTCTGGTGTGGTTCCGGCTATGCATCGCAAGGTTACGTGTCGGGCACGCCGTGCATTGCGAACGCCGGGCACGATGTAGTGTGGGGATATTACCCACTTAGTATAGGTCCGACGGCGTTGCAGGATTTTTCAGCTGCCCATCCAAGCTGGGTAGGCACCATCGAGAGCAAGGCTCTGCAATCGTTTCAGAGGGCGTATGCAAAATATCCTATTCTGGTGCAGCTGGCCGACTATCAACCGAGTAAGACGCTCACTGGCTATGAACAAAACCCAATGCAAGAGTATGTGGCCTATGTCCTCGGCGACTCGCCAGCACCTGCTTATGGAGTCACTGTCCGGACAACGCCTAATAGCAAAGTCTATTATTTTGCGTTCATGGAAAGCGCTCAAACCGCATTGGGAGGCCCAGCGAACCTGCAAACCGGCGCCGGATGGAACAACTATAGCCCGACCTACCCTCCACAAGACACGTCAGGGTTCGTCAGCATGTTAACGGCTTTGGGAACAGCGTTAGGCAATACCGCGGCTCACGAAATGGGACACCATCTGGAAGATTACGGGGCGGCAAGTGGGAACGTATTTCCGAATATGGACTGCGGGAGTAGCCCTGAGAATACCCTTAATCCTGGTGTCGCTTGTGAGAATAACGATAACTTTGTCTACGCGTTCTTCAATGGCAGTGGCCTGCCCCAAGAGGGGGGGACGAGCGGCGGCGCTATGTTTTTCTACGGAGTTCCCGGGGGAACCCCATGGGTTCCTCCTCAGACTCCCATCCACTGGGGGACGAGCGACGATTGCTGGCTCAGGAATTACGCGAGTCCCGGGAGTTGTAAATGACCATAGACCAAGCGGCACGCAGCCAGAATCAGGTTCCCCGAATCGGTACGCCAGGCGAAAGTCCTGCCCGACGAATTCTCGCGGAGCTGTTTTTCTCCTTTTATCTGCCTGCGCTTGTGGTCGCGGCACACGAACGCGATCCAGGCGGGCCATGGGCCGCCCGCTTGCTTCGTTGGGGAGTTTCAGCTGGTTATCTGCCTAACCACTCTGGCTTGGAAGATCATCGGATTTTTTACTGGGACTTCCTTCTTGTTTGGTGCATTGCTCTTGTCCTGTTCCTATTTCTACGAGCAGTCCGCAATCACCTGCAAGAAAATCATCTGTTCATGGCCATCGGGATCCTTGTCCTAACGGCTTATCCGTTGGCGCTGATTTACATTCAGATGGGCGTTTCTGTTTTCCTGTATCTAGAGGCAGTCCTTTCGGTAATCGCTTATGTATTGTGGTTAAAGGCAAAACGGTCCGTCTCAACGGCGGCCGCTTGCGTCTTGCTGGGAATCCATTTCATCGTTTGGTCCACACTTGGCGGCGGATCATCTCTTTCCCGGGCTGCATGGACAGCGGTTTGGCCTGGCCTGTACACGAGACCCGGGGCGAGCGGTCCGTTCACGAGTTTTTTCTGGTTATGCTATCCGATAATTGGTTTTGCCCTCGCGGTGCTCGTTGGAATCTGCCTTCGTGAATCCATGAGAAAAGACCGCCCGGCCAGCGGAGCTTGATTCCGGCTCTTTCGAGCCGCTTCCGATGATCCGCCCGTAGAATATTGTATTTTCTCGATGATCGACTCACCCCTCAGCCCGGGGCCGGACGAAGCGCCTGGGGTCATTCCTGTTCAGTATAATCAACATATAAATATTATCTAATTCCCCCGACCCTTCTCCCATGGTACCGGATAGGTAGGGAGCTTCAATCCGAGGCCCAGGGGGACCTCGAGCCGGACCATTTATATTTTATCTATCGCCCGTTTCCCCTGGCGCGGTTCCCTTTCATTCCGGTGCCTTGAAGCTTGCCTTTGCGGATCTAAGTCTTGGGCAGCTTTGCGGTTACCAAAACCTGTTCTCCTTTGAAAAAAGAATTGTGGAGGCACCGATGCGACCCAGATTGGGAGATCGATTGAGATGCTCGAATCCTGCATGCCACCTGGAAGTCAGCGTCTCCGACGCTGGCCAGCAACTAGAGGTGAGCAGCCTGCTGCACTGTTGTTGTGGCTTCCCTATGAAGAAGGCTTATCAAAAGCCGCTGGTTACCAAGGTCGCGATGACCCACAGTGAAAAGGCGCCGAGATGAGCGCTTCCACGGGAGGCGTCAACCGCAGGCGAAGTCAGAGGGGTCGTACTGCAGATTCCGGTCGTCGTAGAGGTCGAGATCGACGGAGGAAATCCCGTCCGACTGAAAGCCCTGACACTGGTCGTCAATGCACACGGAAGCCAGCTCGAAATGGGACTGCCCCTGCGAACTGGCCAAAAGATCTCTCTCATCAATCCAGCCCCGGGCCAACTGCGCGGCCGTCCAGAACGGACCGCCAGGCGGCATCGACTGATCTTTCAAGCGATCTTCCACGTTCTGGGCGTTCGAATGCCCGCCTGATGGGTCCGCCATATAGGCGTAATCGTCCAAGGCTACGCCAAAGGCTTCCATATGCTGTACATCGATCTCTCGGAACAACGGTCTTATTTGAGCGGCAAACGATATCGCCATGGCTTTTAGCTTCGCAGAGGTTCGGTGCCCGCACTCAGGATGTTCAGATACCGGGGATAAGCAAACAGGCGGTCTCTGCGTTTGCCCGTGGATTCCTTGGCGATTTTCAGGGCGGTGAGCGTTTCGAGAGCACTCGTGACGGTGGGGATGGACAGTTTGAGGTCTCTTGCTGCGGGGCCTATCTTGGTCAGCGGGTGAGCTTGCAAGTATTCGTGAACAGCTAAGCATGAAGCCGCCTTGCGGCCCGTCGCTCGAATCTTTTTCCGGTCTGATTCAAATAGATGGAGAATTTGAACGGCTGTGTCGGCTGCCTGACAAGCCGTAGTCTCGGTTTGCGATGACAGAAGGGCTTCTTTGCGGACATAGAGATAAAGGAAAAGACGCGTGTCGGGTACCATCGACGACGGCACACTCTACTTTACCGTTCGCTTTACGGACAAGACGAGCTTCTGTCTCCGCTATGTCTCTGACATGATTGTCGTCAGCGCGGACCTCAGCGATTGGAGAGACGGGAATAACAACGTCATTCGCGAGTACATGAAACCGATTCCGACGTAGGGATACTAAAGCGTACGGAACTGGCGGCTAGGACCGCTTGTGCCTAAGACCCGGTTCCAGGTGAGGCAGCCTAGAGATACATTAAGTACGTTATACTTGACATATGAGACGCTATAGCATACTCTGGGGGTGTCTTCGTGGAGGTCAATGTGCCCCATCAGCCCTTTAGAGATGAACTAGCGGAACGTCGTAAGATGGCGCTCCTGTCCTTCTATTCCGCAGCGGTTCTCTCCGTTATTACCGCCGCCCTCTCAAGCAGAATTCCGACCTTCCGTTTGCCCTTGCTAGTTCTTTCTGGCCTAGGAACAATCTCGGCCATCTTTCTCCTGCTGCGTTTTCTGTGCTCAAACGACGAGCACGAACGCCTGATCAACTATCGTGCCCTCACATTCGCCTTCGTTGGAACGTTGCTGTTCTCTGCGGCCATCGGCTTCCTTCAGAGCTTTGGCTTCCATCCCATCTCGTGGCTAGGCATTCCCCCGCTGATGATCATTTTGTGGAGTTTCGGACTGATTCTCTATTCGTGGCGGTACCGATGAAGACCAGGCTTCGCGTATTGAGAGCGGAAAAGGAATGGTCGCAGGCCGAGCTCGCAGCCTATGTCGGCGTCGCGCGCGGCACGATCAATGCCATTGAGACCGGCAAGTACGATCCGAGTCTGCCGCTGGCTTTCAAGATCGCCCGTGCTTTCGGAAAGAACGTGGAAGAGGTGTTTTTGTATCCGGAGGAAGCAGACCAACCGCGTCCCCCGCAGGTCTGAGTTCCGCCTCTCGCAGTCGCAACATGATGTCTAAGAGTTCGCAATTTCCGCTCCCTTCTCTCCCAGGTTGCTCGAAGTCTATCCCCGTCTTATCGCCAAGCTGAACGGAAAGGAAGTCTGTTATGGACCGTCCCTATAGCATTTCCGACTTTGCATTCCCAAACCGCTGGGACCGGGACGAAGGTCCAGACTTGCTGGAGAGAGCCGTTCGAGGTTCACGCACGGATAGGGAGCTTGGCCGAGGAGAGTCCGGGAAAGGTCCAGACTCCGGCCATGCACACAGGTTTGATCGCTCCCGCACAATTTACCGGGGTCGCGAGCAAGACTACGCTTTGCGCAATTCGGAGGTTCGCACGCTCACCGACCTAGCCAAGTTTCGCGTGGTGCCGGAAGACGATCTCGCCCGCTTTGGATACCAAGGCAGTCGTGATCAGATGCAAAGCGACATCCGCAGCCTCACGCGTCAGGGCCTCATTGAGGAGCGGACTATCGAGGGGCATCGATCTTATTCCACCAAGGTCCTAACCCTGACGAAGGAAGGCCACAGGCTTGTCGATCGGGCACAACTGGTCCCCCGCCGGCAACCCACATATCACGGTCTGGTGAAGGCGAAAGAAGCCCGGCACGACGCCGACGTCTATCGGCTTTATCAGAAAGTGGCCAGAGAAATCGAGGGCTCCGGGGGCAAGATAAGACGAGTCCTACTCGACTTCGAGCTGAAAAAAGACCTCTACAAAGCGCTCTCCCGGATGCGGCCCGATAAGGACCCGCGCTACGAACGCATCTTCATTGCGAACCAATTCGACCTGAAAGTGGTGAACGGCAAGATTCCCATCCCTGATCTGCGCGTCGAGTACGAGGATGACTGCCGGGACGTTCGCCGTCTTGACCTCGAGATTGCCACCCGCGACTACAGACCCCAGGGGCTGGGCGAAAAGGCCAAGGCGGGGTTTCACATGTTCGCCCGACAGCAGGACCATGCCAAGTTGCGCCGGGTCCTCGACACCCACGAGATCACCGCCAGGATATTCGCCCTATGAAGATCCTTCCCATCTATACCGAGGCCCTTCGGGGATTCGGCTACACCGAGGACGAAGCTCGCTTTCTCTACCTTGTGGCCACTCATTCCGGGTATTTCACCTGTCAGCAATTCCTACAGTTCATCAAGACAAAACCCGGCAAGCGGAGTGTGGCGTTTGCCCGAAAGGTCGTCGAGAAGAAGCACGCCACCACCAAAGAATATCTGCGACACGGCCGCGTGTTTCATCTATTCTCGCGGAATCTCTACGAAGCCATTGGTAGGGAAAACGTGCGTTTCCGGCGCGTACATTCGACCGAGTACATTCGGACTCGGCTCATCGCGTTCGATTTTATCCTCCGAAATCAGAACTTCAGTTATCTCGAATCCGAGAACGAAAAGGTCTGTTTTTTCTGCGAACGCATGGGAATCGCCAAGAAACTCTTGCCGCACAAGCGCTATGCCGGGGCCATCAAGGACAGCCATACGGACCGCTATTTCGTGGATAAATTTCCCATGTTTTATAACCCTGCCGTCTCTCTCCCGCCTGTAGTGGTGTTCAGCTTCATCGATCCGGGCTTTGAAAGCATGGCCAGTTTCAAGACCCATCTAGATGCCTATCTGCCCCTCTTTTGTAAGCTCCCCGACCTCCGCCTCTACTATGTCGCAACCTGTGACACAAACTTCGAGCGCGCCAAGAAGCTGTTTCGACAGACCTTCGACTGCCTTTGGAATCCTGATTCCCCTTCTGGACTGTTGGACTATTTCCGCACCCGGCGGACTTGGGATGAAAAGAACTTCGCCAAGCTCAGCAACAACGACATCATCTTCCTCAACGAGGCGAAAGAGAGATTTGACGATCCCGGCTTCGAGAATCTTTATCAGAAATGGCGGGCCGAAGAGATCAGTTCGAACACCGTTAGGACGGAATCCGTGAAGTTCCAGCGGCCCGCTCAGACGAGCATCACCTTCGCGACCGTAAACGGGCAGGCGGCTTTGTTTGAGCGTTACCCGCGAGCGCCGGTCAATATCCCCGGGAAAAGTGCTGAGCAGACATCTTTCCCGGGAGATTTCACTTCCCGGGTCACCTCGGAGTGGAGATAAGAGGCAGAAGGAGCAGGCAGATGCAAAAAATTGGGCGGCAGAACGGACGCGGCCAAAACACGATCAGAGGCGGGAGCGACCCCATCGCGCCGCGAAATCGCGGCCCGATCCCTCCGGGCTTCGGGGGTCACTCCCGCCTCTTGCTGCTGCGAAGGCGCAGCTCGTGTTTTGGCCGCGCAGAGGGAGGGAATTAGGAATTCTGTAAGACAACACGTCAGACAAAACCTTAAGGAGGAACGAATAAGAAGTATGGCAATCATCAAGGCACCACCCAAGCAGCCAAAGTCAGTGACGATCCAGGCGCGAGTCGAGGAGTCAGTGAAAATGCAGCTCGACCAATACGCCAAGTTCATCGACTCCACTCCGTCCTACGTCATTACGGAGGCTCTAAAAGTCCTATTCAAGCGCGACGACGAGTTCAAAGCCTGGCTAGGCCAACACGCTAATGGTGAGAATTCAGAACAGATTCGGGAAGAGGCTCTCACGAAGACCGCATAACAACATGAAGACCCGTCCAACACAATTCGGTGTGCGCGAGAACACAGCGTCGTCACGACAGCATGCCCCGCGCCGTGCAGTGAACACTTCGATTCTGCAGTGCGATCCACTGTCTATGAGCGAGCAGCAGGACGAGAGCACGCAACAACTGGCCCCTCTCATCAAAGAAACATTCGAATTGCCACTCGCAGAGCCAGACCAGGGGGCCACAGGGGGAGGAGACAGCGGAACGACAACACCAGGATTGGTCGGGGACGGCAAACGCCCAGTTGTTGAACGTCCTCTTACATGCGAGGAAGCCGCGGCCTTTGTGAGGGTTCATCCAAAGACCGTCAAGCGCATGGCACGGAACGGAGAACTTCCGGGACATTTCCGCTTTGGCCGTTGGTTTTTCTACGCATCTGAGCTGGACTGCTGGATGAGAACAGAGTTACATTCATCACGTCACTCGTGCCGCTAGAACATAAGAGGAGAGTTTTTCATGTTCAAGCGAGCACGGCATCAATTCGGTTGGTTGGAAAAGCGAAAAAGGAAGCGAGGCCCCGAGGTATGGGTTTGGCGATACCACGCGGATGCCAACAGTACCAAGCCAGCGATTGTAGTCGGGGATGTAACGAAGTATCCGACTAAATCAGACGCTTGGGAGGCAGCAGAAGGCGTTCGATTGGCAATTGGAAACCCCGTACAGGCCGATCTTGTAACCTTTGGTGGGCTCGTCAACCGCTTTCTTAAGGAAGCGTTGCCAGAGCGGAAAGGAACTGCCGACCGTTATCGTTCGTGGATCTTGAATCACATCAATCCACGATGGGAGGCAGTGCCACTTTCCAAGGTCAAGCCCTTAGCCGTAGAGATGTGGATCAAGGGATTGAAGCTTGCACCAAAGAGCAAGGGCCATGTTCGAAGCGTAATGCACATCTTGTTCGAGTGGGCGATGCGCTGGGAACTCATGGAGTACAACCGGAATCCGATGAGCCTGTTAAAGCTCAAAGGGCTTACAAAGCGAGTAAGGCAACCTCGAGCTTTGTCGGTTGAGGAACTTCAGAGTCTTTGGACGCATCTCGACGAAGACACACGGACAATGTCCATTGTGGCGGCATCCCTCGGGCTTCGAGCAAGTGAAATGCTTGGGTTGCGTTGGGAGGATTTCGACTGGAAAAGTTTGCGAGTGAAGATTCAGCGGTCCTGGGTCTACGGCAGAGTCGAAGATGTAAAAACCGAAGGCTCGGAGAAGTGGTTGCCACTGGACACGAATCTCGCGGACATCCTGCGCCAGCATCGGGAGAAGATGCCCGATGAGTTGTTGGGAACCGGTTGGGTCTTCGTTAGTCCTTTCACGGGCAAGCCCTGGTGGGCGCACAAACTTGTGCGGTATCACCTTCGGCCTGCCGCAGAGAAGGCTAAGATCGGTCGAATCGGCTGGCACACGTTTCGTCACACGTATTCGACTCTCTTACACGCTTACGGGACGGACATGAAAGTCCAACAGGAATTGCTAAGGCACTCGGACATTCGGACGACGATGAATATCTATACGCACACAGTGTCACCGGCACTGCGCGAAGCGAATAGTAAAGTCGTTCGGATGATTTTGCCTGAGAGGAAAACGGCGTGAAAATCGCGCGTAGAATCAGGGGGCAATCCGGGGGCAACCGCAGTTCCGTCTATAGACAACAAAGGACTTACGAGTACAACTCATTCCGCAGAGTTCCTGTAGATTCTGCGACTTGATAATTTCGATCCCCACCGCCCCTACCAAACTTCTCAATGACTTAGATATGTGTCAATTCCCCTTCCTAGGCGCGATTGCCCGTGAACCTGTCGGTGTTCTTGGCAGGTGACGCCATCCGGCGTGCGGATTCCCCGCCAGTACAATCCGTGTAGCGGGCTACCTCTGTTCAGGCCTTTGCACGAACGTCCTGCCGAACTTGAGGGCCAGCGCGTTCGCATCGTCGGGGCAATCCAGCGCGGGTTGCATGCCCTCATTCCGTTCATCCGACGAGTCATGGCTCGTGAACAAGCCAGCGCTACTGGACTGTCACCGAGACGTTTGTGGCGTGTTGCAGTGTGCCCGAAGTGGCCGTCACGGTAATAGTGAAGGTCTGAGGTGGCGGAGGAGCAGAAGCTCCTCCACAGGCACTGAGTGAAATCAAGATCCCAGCGCATGCCAAACCTCCAGCCATCCGAAGGGCCCGCCGTGGCGACATCTCTCGGCGAACTGAGGGAACAATCGTGAGCAGCCACACGAGCGCAATCGCAAGGGCGAGACCGAGCCTATACCCTGTGGGAGCCCGCCATTCTCTGAATAAAGCCAAATAAGCGGAGTTGGCCGGGGCGGCGATCGTGAGTGTAGAAGTTGGCGAATTCGTGCCAGGGGGGATGTTGGCCGGCGAGAGCGAGCAAGTCGGCATCGGTGCCGGCCCGGAGACGGAGCAGGCTAACTGGATAGCCGAAGCAAATCCTTTTTGCTCTGAAATCGAGAGCACATCCGTGACTTGACTGCCCGTAGCGGCGGTGAGCGATTTTGCAGCTGCGCTCAGGGCAAAGTCTGGCGCGGTATTAAATGTGGCCGTGACTGTTTCGTTGGAATTCAAAGCAAGCGCGCATGCGTTTGGATCCGTACCCGTGCAAGCGCCGCTCCAGCCACTGAAAACCGAGGCTCCAGAAGGAACCGCCGCGAGGGAGATGGAAGTACCTGGCTTATAAAGCGAGGAGCATGTTCCTGCGGAGTTACTACAGGAGAGCGCGTTGTCGCTTGACGTTACGGTTCCGCTGCCGGCGCCCGCGACGCTGATGATGAGATTGACTCCAAGAACGAACGATGCGGTGACGGTTTTGTCGCCGTCCATCGTCACCGAACAAGTTTGCCCTGTGCACGCACCGCTCCAACTGTCGAAGATCGAATGTGCATCAGGTTCTTCGGTGACGCTCACGAAGGTTCCGTCGAAATACTTGTCGTTGCACACGCTCCCACAATTGATCCCGCTGCCGAATCCATGGGATGCAATGACCGTTCCCGAGCCGGTTCCCGATTTCACCGCGGTCAGGGTGTACACGGCCTTGACCGTGCTGGTCTGCACTGCAGTGTTGTTGGCTGGGATTGCGTCTGTCTCGTTTCCCGTCACGGTCATTGTGTTCGTGAAGGTGCCGGCGACCGAAGGCGTCACCAACAGGGTGATCTGTGCGTACTGTCCTTTCGCGAGGCTTCCCACATTGCAAGTGATCATAAGACTCGTGTGCCCGCAACTTCCGGCCGTGCTGGTTGCCGATGCGAAGGTCATCGCCGACGGCAGATTGTCCGTGAACGTCACTCCTGTCGCGCTCTCCGGTCCTTCATTCAGTACAATCACGCTATACGTCAGGTTCTGCCCGACGCCTGCCGGTTCCGGCGACACGCCCACCTGAATCAATCCGATATCCGCCCCTGTGGCGGCGGTTTCAGCGAGCAGCACATCGACGTCGTTCGTGGTATCGATCACCACGAGGTCGGCCAACTGGTCGCCGTTCAGGTCCACCGCGATGCCCAAATTGCCGGGGTCTGCAAATCCTATCGGTGGATCAAACGTCCCGGACCCATTCCCGAGCCTCAGCTCCATCGTTACCGTGCTGGCCGCTCCCGGGAACGCCGAGGTCTTTACCGAATGACGGTCGAGAATGTCCACCTTGCCATCTCCGTCGAAGTCTGCGGCGAAGACATTTCCGACTACATCGAATCCTCCGAATCCAAATTCGTTCCTGGACCAGGACCCGCTTGCAAAAATCTGTTCGCCGCGAAAGGTTCCGTCTCCATTGCCCAAGAGAACGCTATAGTGCGACGTTCCTTGACACTGGTTTGCGCCGCAAGTGCCCTGCGTCGAGGTGACGAGCAGATCGATGATCCCGTCGCCGTTGACATCCGCGATTTCAATAATCCCTGGCGTAAATCCGGCCGACAGTTGCGTCTGTTTCCCATCTCGGAAGGTCCCGTCGCCCTGTCCCAAAAGGATTTGCAGTTCACCTGCGCCTGCCACCACCAGGTCCACCTTTCCATCCCGGTCAAAATCGGCTGCTGCCACCACCATGCACGCAATCAGTGCTACTCCATCGGCGCACGGCAAGCTATTGCGAACTTGCATCGCGGCCTGAAACGTCCCGTCCCCTTTTCCCAACATCAGGCTCACACTGAATGCGGAACTGAATTCGCTGATCGCCAAATCCGCTTTCTGGTCGCCATTAAAGTCCGCTATGGCGATCTGCGTTGCGTAGACCGACAACACCGTCACTTTCGCCGCTTGCAGCGTTCCATCTCCGTTTCCCAGCAGCACGCTGATCTTTCCCGGTGCGTTTCCCGAAGTATCTCCTGCCTGAAACACGGCGACATCCAGCTTCCCATCTCCATTGAAGTCAGCCACAAAAATCCACTCGGGCGTAGGGATCCCTGCATCAAAATTGACCGCGGGTTGAAACGTGCCGTCGCCATTGCCGAGCAGCACGCTTACCTTCCCGCTACCCGGATTGGCCACCATGAGATCCGCCTTGCCGTCTCCGCTTAGATCCCCGGCTACTACGGACTGCGGAACTGCGCTGACCGCGTAGCTCTTGGCGGGCGCAAACTCCACAGCCATGCTATGTGAAGCCACTGCGCTGAGGGCCAGCAGCAGCACTGCCATCTGTTTCATCGGCATCGTTCTGCTCTTCATGATCGGTGCTCTCCTTGTGCAGTGCGAGTTACGTGGCGCCGGGGAACTCTCCCAAGCCCTCAGGCGCCACGCCTTCCATCGAAACCGGATGATTGCTTGTCAGAACAGAAACTGTTTTTTCGCGTTTGCCGTGATGACCACTGGCACCGTCGTTCCGTCCGGCAACGTAAGCGATTTCTGCACCATCTGCAGCTCTGCCTGTCCGTTCACAAAAACCACTTTGAGCACCGAGGTCCGCACGAGCGTACCGTTTTCAAAGAACTCCACGGTCATGGTCCCGGTGCAATCGCTGTCTACGACAAGGGTTCCAGCCATGGTTTCCTCGGCGTAGCCACCTCCCACGCTTCGGGACTCCCCTCCGGTGACGTGCCCGCTGATATCGACAGTGGCCTTACCCACGGCCGCCACGGGAACGGCACCGGTCGGAGTGATCAGCACGCCCGTCAGCGTGAATCCGTAGCTTCCCGCTGCCCCTAACATTGAGCATTGGTGCGCTTCGGTGGTTGCTGCGGACATCAGCGCCACGTTCATCAGCACGCCCAGAAACACAATTGCCTGCAACATGCGCTTCATATTTCCTCCTGGACTTCCCCCCTAGTTGGCAGGAGCCTCTTTGGTGCCGCATACCTTCACTCAACCTGCGTTGGCTTGCAATTCCCCGGTCATCCTTTTTTCCTGAACTTTTTCTCCCTTACGCGTCTTTACAGGAAGAAGTTCTTACTTATCGGTTAGTTGAGGCACGAAGAGGACCGTGGTAAGCTCCCCCGAACACAAGCAGGGTGGCCTGGTCTTATGGAGCATTCGTCCACTCGTTCGCCGCAGAGAATCCGCTTCGGTTCGTTTGAATTGGATTTTCAAACCGGAGAGCTTTCTCAGGACGGCCGCAAGGTCCGCCTGCAAGACCAACCCTTCAAGCTGTTGGTCCTTCTAATCGAGCACTCCGGACAAGTCATCACTCGCGAGGA
>Ga0335076_10004553_pt1 | contig 14038 bp, 11 predicted proteins | sample Lox_Sample_25_FD_206717 | JGI IMG/M metagenome (GOLD analysis project Ga0335076, IMG submission 206717) | Soil microbial communities from Loxahatchee National Wildlife Refuge, Florida, United States - Lox_Sample_2.5 | ecosystem: Environmental > Terrestrial > Soil > Wetlands | place: USA... | reverse complement strand
TTACTCACCCGTTCGCCGCTCGAGTACCCCGAAGGGCCTTTCCGCTCGACTTGCATGTGTTAAGCACGCCGCCAGCGTTCGTCCTGAGCCAGGATCAAACTCTCCGTTGATGTCTATTAACAACCGCTCGCTACTGCTCGCGGGTTGTTGACATGAGAGAGCTTCCCCGACCGGTATTTAAAACCGGGCGCGGAAGCGATCATGGCCTCCGTAGTGAGATCAGTTCGTGATAGACACGAGCCGTCCCACTGACGGGGTTGTGCTTTTGCACTGGCTTTTAGCACGCTGTTGAGTTCTCAAGGAGCGGGCGCACACCGTCGGGGAACTCGCGCTCCCCTCTAGGGCAACCATTCCACGTTACCAGGTGGGGAAGCTCTCGTCAAGACAGTTCCGGAGAACTTTGCCGACTCGTGAACCCTACCCTGCCACCGGGACGACCCCAACCCCGGCTCGCGCACGCGCGCACGCCTTGGTTAGTAGGACTTCCTGGTGGCCGCCCGGGGACCTGACCGCTTTCGCGTTCCTCCCCGCCGGGCAACAAGAACTTTAGGGGTGCTGCGCGGCTTCGTCAAATCGAAGTCGGCTACATCTTGTTACCGCAGGTCAAACGCCGTGTAGCGGCGCATGGGCGGCTCGTGCGGCCGTGCCTACGCGGCACGACGCGAAGAAGAGATTTCCCGGAAATCACCCTGTCGCGTTGAGCCTTCCCCGGTGCCGTCCGCACCAAACTCCCCCGGCGAGGCGGCTACCACCACGCGCTCCCGCGCACGGCCGGGCGCCCGCGGGGTGGTCAGCCGGCCGGGCGTTCGCCGGGCGGGACGACCTCCACTGCTCCGACCGTGCGCCTGCCACGACGCAGGATCAGGTAGCGGCCGTGCAGCAGATCATCGGGGCCGGGGGCGGCGCTTACATCGGTGACCTTGTGGTTGTTCAGGTACGCCCCGCCTTCGGCGATGGTCCGGCGAGCGGCCGAAACGCTCGGCGCGACGCCTGCCGCCGCCATCAGGTTCGGGAGCGCGGGCAGAGCGTCGTCGTCACCATGGGCCGGCAGCTGGTGCGGGCGCAGCTCCGCGACGGCCGAGGCCAGGGTGCGCTGGTCGAGGTCGCTGAGCTCGCCCTGGCCGAACAGGGCCTGGCTCGCCGCGATCGCCCGGCGGGTCTCGTCGGCACCGTGCACGAGCGCGGTGATCTCCTCGGCCAGCGCGCGCTGGCCGAGTCGGGCCGCGGGCCGCTCGGCGCTCTGCAGCACCAGTGCCTCGATCTCCTCGCGGGACCTGAAACTGAACACACGCAGCAGATTCGGCACCTCGGCGTCGGAGACGTTGAGCCAGAACTGATAGAACGCGTACGGTGACATCAGGTCCGCGCTGAGCCAGATCGCGCCGCCCTCGGTCTTGCCGTACTTGGTACCGTCCGGCTTGGTGATCAGCGGGGTGGCGAGCACGTGTACCGACGCACCCTCGACGCGCCTGATCAGGTCCACGCCCGCGACCAGGTTGCCCCACTGGTCGCTGCCGCCCAGCTGCGCGGTGCAGCTGTACCGGCGGTAGAGCTCCAGGAAGTCCATGGCCTGCAGCAACTGGTAGCTGAACTCGGTGTAGCTGATCCCGCCGGCTTCCAGCCGGGCCTTCACCGACTCCCGGTCCAGCATCCGGTTGACCGAGAAGTGCTTGCCGATATCCCGGAGGAAATCGAGCACGTGCATGGACCCGGTCCAATCCAGGTTGCTCACGATCAGCGCGCTCGATTCGCCCGCGTCGAAGTCCAGGAACCTGGACACCTCGCCGCGGATCCGCTCCACCCACTCGGCTACCGTCTCGCGCGGGTTGAGCACCCGCTCGGCCGATTTGCCGCTCGGGTCGCCGATCAGCCCGGTGGCGCCGCCGACGAGACCGATCGGGCGGTGCCCGGCGAGCTGCAGGCGGCGCAGCGTCACCAGCTGCACCAGGTTGCCGATGTGCAGCCCGGCCGCAGTGGGGTCGAACCCGCAGTAGATCGTGACCCGGCCGTAGTTCAGCGCCTTGCGCAGCTCGTGGATGTCGGTCGTGTCGGCGAGCAGCCCCCGCCAGCTCAGTTCCTCGATGATGTCGTCCACGCCTGCATGGTGCCACCTGCGGGCGGTCAGGGGGTAACCGGTGTGCGTTTACGCGGCGCGTACGGCCGGTAAACCGAGACGGTCGGGTCGCCGTCAAGCCAGAACCGCCAGGGGAACTCGCCCGCGCGGCTCACCCCGACCCGGGGGCCGACGGCTATTCTCCGGGGGGTTCCGGGGGGGTCGTCCCCCCGGGCCAGCACAGTGCCCCGGGGACTTCCAGGGGGGTCGTCCCCCCGGGCTGGCACACTCCCCCGGAGGGTTCCAGGGGGGTCGTCCCCCCGGGCCAGCACAGTGCCCCGGGGACTTCCAGGGGGGTCGTCCCCCCGGGCTGGCACAGTCCCCCGGGGGGTTCCAGGGGGGTCGTCCCCCCGGGCTGGCACAGTGCCCGAACGGGCTGGCGTGCTTGCCCCGGCGCGAACCCGGAGCGCAGACGCGGCGGCGCACACGTCGGCTCCGTCCAGCGACCGGTCGATCCCGAGCGCCTGGCAGAGCCGGGCCGGCCCGCGGGCCAGATCGCGGGCCGCGACACGTGCCGGGCCCCGGGCCCGCCGGGCGAGGGCCAGGTCCGCGCCCGCGATGACCGCGCCTGCCCGCAACAGCACCGCCGAGGCGCCATCACCGAGGGGGCCCTCCTCCCCCAGGCAGACTATGTTCACGCAGAAGTGCATGCCGTAGGTGAAGTACACGTAGGCGTGCCCGGGCGGGCCGAACATCACCGCGTTCCGCGGGGTCTTGCCCCGGTAGGCGTGCGAGGCCGGATCGGACCGGCCGGCGTACGCCTCCACCTCGGTGAGCTCGACGGCCACCAGGCCTTCTGCGGTCTGCCGCTCGAGCACGCAGCCGAGCAGGTCCGGCGCGACCTCGACCGCGTGCCTGGCGAAGAATTCCCGCGGGAGCGGCACCTACCCGACGTCCTCGCCGGCCCACGCCGCGTGCGCGTCGACCGTGGTGCGCAGCGTGGTGATCTGCTCGGCGACGCGCTCCGGCGCCGTGCCGCCGTGCCCCTTACGGGCCGCGAGCGCGCCCTCGACGGTCAGCACCCGGCGGACGTCGGGCGTCAGGTGCTCCGAGACCTTGGCCAGGTCGGCGTCGGTCACCTCGTCCAGGTCGCAGTCATGCACCTGGCACCACACCACCAGGTGCCCGACCACCTCGTGCGCCTCGCGGAACGGTACACCCCGGCGGACCAGGTACTCGGCCAGGTCGGTGGCCAGGGTGAACCCGACCGACGCGCTCCGGCGCAGCCGGTCGGGGTTGACCCGCAAGGTCGCGACCAGGCCGGCCATCGCGGGCAGCACCAGGAGCAGCGTGTCGACCGCGTCGAACACCGGCTCCTTGTCCTCCTGCAGGTCCCGGTTATAGGTCAGCGGCAGGCCCTTCAGCGTGGTGAGCAGCCCGGTCAGCCCGCCGATCAGGCGGCCCGCCTTACCCCGGGCCAGCTCGGCCACGTCCGGGTTCTTCTTCTGCGGCATGATCGAGGAACCGGTCGCGTACGCGTCGTCGATCTCCACCCAGCCGAACTCCTGCGCGGACCATAGCACGATCTCCTCGCCGAGCCGGGACAGATGCACGCCGATCAGCGCCGCGGCGAAGCAGAACTCCGCCGCGAAGTCGCGGTCGGCGACCGCGTCCATCGAGTTCGGCGCGGGCTCGCCGAAGCCGAGTTCGGCCGCGAGCACCCGCGGGTCGACCGGGAGCGACGAGCCGGCCAGCGCGCCGGACCCGAGTGGGCTGACCGCGGCCCGCTTGTCCCAGTCGCGCAGCCGGCCGACGTCCCGGGCGAACGCCTGCACGTGCGCCAGCAACTGGTGGCCGAACAGCACCGGCTGCGCGTGCTGCATGTGCGTCATGCCGGGCGCTGGCAGGCCGCCGGCGGCGGCCGCCTGGTCGATCAGCGCGGTCTCCAGCTCGGCCAGCCTGCTCACCACCAGCCGGACGTTGTCCCGCAGGTACAGCCGCAGGTCGGTGGCCACCTGGTCGTTCCGGCTGCGGCCGGCCCGGAGCTTGCCGCCGAGGGCGCCGAGGCGCTCGAGCAGGCCGCGCTCGAGCGCGGTGTGCACGTCCTCGTCGGCGACCATGGGCCGGAACGTCCCGTCGGCACAGGCCCGGTCCAGGTCGTCCAGGGCCTTGAGCATCGCGTCGAGCTCGGCGTCGGTCAGCAACCCGGCCCGGTGCAGTACCCGGGCGTGCGCGCGGGAGGCCCGCAGGTCGTACCGGGCCAGCCGCCAGTCGAACTGCACGCTGACGGACAGCCGGGCCAGCGCGTCCGCGGGTCCGGCGACGAACCGCCCGCCCCACAGCCGGGTGGCCTCGTCCGGATCCCCTGTCCACCGTTCCTGTGCTTCCACAGTCTGCCTTTCTACCGTACTAACGCCTCAGTTTTGTCGCGGTACTCGGGTCATCGGCGACGCTCGGCCCAGCGCGCGAAGTCGGCGGCCAGGGCGTCACCTCCGGCCGGATCACGCGCGATGACCAGCACCGTGTCATCGCCGGCCACCGTGCCGAGAATCGGCGGCAGGGCCGCGTGGTCGATGACCGAGGCGAGAAACTGGGCCGCCCCGGCCGGGGTCCTGAGCACGACCAGGTTGGCGCTTGCCTCGGCGGAGGTCATCAGCTCGCCCAGGTAGCGCGCCAGCCGTGACGGGCGGGCGGGCTCACCCGCGAGCCGTTCGGCCCCGGACTCGACCGCACCGCCGGGGTGCGAGCCGGGCCCGCCCGGCTCTTCCGGCAGGGCGTAGACCAGCGTGCCCCCGGAGCGCAGCCGGACCACACCGAGCTCGTCCAGGTCCCGGGACAGGGTCGCCTGCGTCACGTGCACTCTGGCGTACCGCTCCAGCAGTTCGGCCAGCTCCTCCTGGGAGCGGACCTGCTGGCGGGCGAGGATGGCCGCGATCTTCGCGTGCCTGGCCGTCTTGGTCAGCGGGGTGGTCAAGGTTGCTCCACCCGGCCGAAGGCGCGGGGGGCCTCGGGGGGGTCGTCGCACAGGAAATGCCTGGTCATGAGCTCGCCGCGGCGAGGATGCCGGGTAGCGCGGCGGTGAACTCGTCCGCCTCCGCGGCGGACAGGATCAGCGGCGGGGCCAGCCGGATCGCGTCCGGCTGCACGGCGTTGACCAGGAACCCGGCTCGGCGGGCGGCAGTCTCGACGTCCGGGGCCACCTCGGCGGTGAGTACCACCGCGCGCCACAGCCCGGCGCCACGCACGCCCGCCACCAGCGGGTGGCTGATCTCGTCCAGGGCGGCCGCCAGGTGCTCGCCGACCGTGGTGACGTGGGCGAGCAGCCCGTCGCGTTCGATCGCCTCGAGCACGGCCAGGGCCGCGGCGCAGGCGACCGGGTTGCCGCCGAAGGTGGAGCCGTGGTCGCCCTTGGCGAAGCCGGCGCCGGCTTCGCCCAGCCCGACGCACGCCCCGATCGGCAGCCCGCCGCCGAGACCCTTGGCCAGGGTCAGCACGTCGGGCCGGACGCCGGCGGCCTGGTGCGCGAACCACGCCCCGGTCCGGCCGATGCCGCTCTGGATCTCGTCGAGCACCAGCAGGGCCCCGGCCGCGTCGCACGCCTCGCGCGCGGCGGCCAGGTAACCCTCGGGAGCCGGCACGACCCCGCTCTCGCCCAGGCCGGGCTCGAGGAAGACTGCCGCGACATCGGCGCCGACCGCGCCGCGCAGCGCCGCGGTGTCCCCGTAAGGCACGAACCGCACGGTCAGGCCGAACGGGGCGAACGGCGCGCGGATCGATTCCTTGCCGGTCAGCGCGAGCGCGCCCATGGTCCGGCCGTGGAAGCTGCGCTCCGCCGCCACGATCACCGGGCGCCGCGGTCCGGCGATGCGGCGCACCAGCTTGACCGCGGCCTCGTTGGCCTCGGCACCCGAGTTCGCGAAGAACACCCGGCCGTCGATGCTCGCGGGGGGGTCTGGGGGGGTCGTCCCCCTGGGCCAGCACAGCAGGGCCAGGATGCGCTCGGCCAGTTCCACCTCGCGCTCGTGCAGGAAGAGGTTGGAGGTGTGCGCGACCTCGGCCACCTGGCGGCTGACCGCTCCGACGAGGGCCGGGTGGGCGTGCCCGAGCGAGCTCACCGCGATCCCGGCGATCAGGTCCAGGTAGGCGCGGCCGTCGGCGTCCCAGACCCGGCAGCCCCGGCCGCGGGCTATGGCCAGCGGGGGCACGCCGTAGTTCGGCATGAGCGCCGCGGCGAACCGTTTCCGCAGGGCTTCAGTCTCGGTCACGGCTGCGTTCCTTTCTCGGGCAGGACCATGGTGCCGATGCCGGAATCGGTGAAGATCTCGAGCAGGACGGCGTGGCTGAGGCGGCCGTCCAGGACGTGCGCCCGCGGGACGCCGCCGCGCACCGCCGTCAGGCACGCCTCCATCTTGGGGATCATGCCGGCCGAAAGGCCGGGCAGCAGCCGCTCGAGTTCGGCCGCGGTGACCTCGCTGATCACGTCGGCCGACGACGGCCACTCCCGGTACAGGCCGGCCACGTCGGTGAGCACCACGAGCTTGGCCGCGTCCAGGGCCACTGCGAGGGCGGCCGCCGCGGTGTCCGCGTTCACGTTGTAGATCCCGCCTTGCTGGCCCGCGGCCACGCTGGAGACGATCGGGATCCGGCCGTCGCCGAGCAGCGCCTCGATGGCACCCGGGTTGGTGGCCACGATCTCGCCGACCAGGCCGATGTCCACCGGCATGCCGTCGACGACGGCCGCCTTGCGAACCGCGGTGAACGTACCCGCGTCCTCCCCGGACATGCCAACGGCGAACGGGCCGTGCCGGTTGATCAGGCCGACGATGTCCTTGTTGACCTTGCCGGACAGGACCATCCGGACGACCTCCATGACCTCCGGCGTGGTGACCCGGAGCCCCGCGGTGAACGACGACTCCACGCCCAGCCGGCCGAGCTGCTCGGTGATCTGCGGGCCGCCGCCGTGCACCACGACCGGGCGCAGTCCGGCGTAGCGGAGGAACACCAGATCTTCGGCGAAGGCCAGGCGCAGCGCCTCGTCGGTCATCGCGTGGCCGCCGTACTTGATCACCACGGTCTGGCCGTGGAACTTGTTCAGCCAGGGCAGCGCCTCGATCAGCGTCGCCGCCTTGGCCGAGGCGGCTGTGATCCGCCGGTTGCCGGTCACTGTCATGCCAGGTCGGCCCTATGTTCAATAGTCATTGTTCTCGTGCACCTAGGCGGCGGTCAGGTCGGTGGTCACTGTCATGCCAGGTCGGCCCTATGTCGAATAGTCACTGTTCTCGTGCACGTAGGCGGTGGTCAGGTCGGTGGTCAGGATGGTCGCCGAGTGCGGGCCCGCGGACAGGTCCACGGTGATCGTCACGTCCGTCGGCTTCAGGTCCACCTTGGCGCGCTCGTCGCCGGGGGCGCCGTGCCGGCAGACCCAGATCCCGTTGATGGCGACGTTCAGCCGGTCCGGCTCGAAGACCGCGCCGGTGGTGCCGACCGCGCTGATCACCCGGCCCCAGTTCGGGTCCTCGCCGCCGATGGCGCACTTGAGCAGGTTGTTCCGCGCCACGGCGCGGCCCGCGGTCACGGCGTCGGCCTCCGAGGCGGCCCCCACCACCTCGATCGTGATCATCTTGTTCGCGCCCTCGGCGTCCAGCTGAAGCTGCCGGGCCAGGTCCGCGCACACCTCGGTGAGCCCCATGGTGAACTCGGCCACCTCCGGCGTCACCCCGGCGGCCCCGCTGGCCATCAGCAGCACCGTGTCGTTGGTGGACATGCAGCCGTCGGTGTCCAGCCGGTCGAAGGTCACCGCGGTGGCGGACCGGAGCGCGGCGTCCAGCTGCGCGGGCGTGAGATCGGCGTCGGTGGTGAGCACGCACAGCATGGTGGCCAGCCCGGGCGCGAGCATTCCCGCGCCCTTGGCCATCCCTCCGATGGAATAGCCATCCACCCGCCGGAAGGCAATCTTGACCACCGTGTCGGTGGTCCTGATCGCGTCGGCGGCGGCCAGGCCGCCGGCCCGGGACGCGTCGGCGACGGCGGCGTCCACCCCGGGGAGCAGCTTCTCCATCGGCAACCGCTCTCCGATCAGGCCGGTGGAGCAGACGGCGATCTCCCCGGGTGACTCGCCGATCGCGGCGGCCAGGTGCTCGGCGGTGGCGTGCGTGTCCTGGAAGCCGAGCGGCCCGGTGCACGCGTTGGCGCCGCCGGAGTTGAGCACCACGGCCCGGACGCGGCCGCCCTCGACGACCTGGCGGGTCCAGGTCACCGGGGCGGCCTGCACCCGGTTGGTGGTGAACACGGCGGCGGCGGACCGCGAGGGCCCGTCGTTCAGGACCACAGCCACGTCCGGCTGGCCGGACGGCTTCAGTCCGGCCGCCACTCCGGCGGCCCGGAAGCCGGTTGGGGCAGCGACGCTCACTGTTCCTCCAAATGTTCGCGCCATCCGGAAGCCCTTCGAGCCACCGGCCGCTGGCACGGGCCGAGAAGGCCCGTGCTCGCTGGCCGGTACAAATGGAGGGGGAAGGGGAGGTGGGCGGGACTCACGGGGCTACTCCGTGGGCGGTCAGGCCGGCGGTCTCCGGCAGTCCGAGCATGAGGTTGGCGATCTGGATGGCCTGGCCGGCCGCGCCCTTGACCAGGTTGTCCAGGGCACAGACTACGACGGCGCGGCCGGCGTGCGGGTCGGCCGCCACCTGCAGGTGAACCGCGTTGGAGCCGAGGGTGGCTCCGGTGACCGGCCAGCGGCCGTCCGGCAGGACGTGCACGAAGGGCTCCGGGTCGTAGGCATCGCGCAGCGCCTGCCGTAGCTGGCCGGCCGTGGCGGCCGACCGGGCGGTGCAGGTGGCGAGGATGCCACGGGCCATCGGGGCCAGCGTCGGGGTGAACGAGACAGACACCGGCGCCGGCGCGGGCAACCCGGCCCGTTCGGGATCTATGTTTTGCTCTATCTCCGGCGTGTGCCGGTGCGTTCCCCCGACCTGATAGGCGGACATCGACCCCATGACCTCGGTGGCGAGCAGGTCGGACCGCAGCGACCGGCCCGCGCCTGAGGTGCCGGACGCGGCCACGACCACGATGTCGGCCGGCTCGGCCAGGCCGGCGGCCAGCAGGGGGGCCAGCCCGAGGATCGAGGCGGTAGCGTAGCAGCCGGGTGCGGCCACCGTGGTGGAGGCCCTGATCGCGTCCCGGGCGCCGGGCAGCTCGGGCAGGCCGTAGGTCCACTGGCCGGCGTACGGCGTCGGGTAGTATCCGGCCCATGCCCGCGGGTCGGCGAGCCGGAAGTCGGCGCCCAGGTCGATGACCTTGAGGTGGCCGGGCAGGCGCGCGGCGAGTTGCGCGGACTCCCCGTACGGGAGCGCGGTGAAGAGCAGGTCGGCGGCGGCGAGGATGTCCGGATCGGTGCCCGCGAAGACGGTGCCGTCGAGGCCGGGGTGCCCGGTCAGCTGCGGGTGCGCCACGGTCACCGGCGCGCCGGCGTTGCTGTTCGCGGACAGCGGCCCGATCTCGAGGTCGGGATGGCCGGTCAGCAGGCGGAGCAGTTCACCCCCCGCGTAGCCACTGGCCCCCGCCACCGCAACCCTTGCGCCCATATGCCCCTCGCGTCCGCCGTCTGGAAGAGTATTCATCATAACGCATGAATATGCAAAAGTGTCGCGGTCGTGATGGCCCGGCCCGGCGCACTAGGGTGGGGCCGGGAGCGAGCGGGAGGCGTAGTGGAGCGGGACAGGGCACGCCGCGCCCTCGCGGCTCTCGGCGGCGGCGTCTGCCTGGTGGCGGGGTGCTCATCCGCGCAGGCGACAGCCGGACCGGGCGCGACCTGCGGCAGCACGCACACCGCGGCCGGCGTGCCGGTCATCATCAAGGTCGCCAAGGGCTCGGTGGACTGCCGGACCGCGATGCAGGTCGAGGCGGAGTACGCGGCGAGGATAAGGAACGGGCAGGTGGCGGGCAACGGCGGCGGCGCGCCGACCGTGGTGAGCGGCTGGACGTGCCAGGGATACGCCACGCCCGAGGTGCTCAGCACCGGGAACGCGTCGCAGTGCCACACCGGCAGCGCCGTCGTCCTCGCGGTCTTGCCGGTACCGGCCGCCACGAGCACGTCCGCCTAGGAACCCGTCGCGCGACGGAACAGGCTCGGCGCCTGACCCTCCCCGTTCGTGCCGCGCGGGATGCTGCTGACCGCGCTCAGCCCCCTGGTCGTGCTGATCATCTGCACCTGGTCCCGGCCGCATCGCTTGGCCCGGTAGAGGGCGGCGTCCGCGGCTGCCATGAGTTCGGCGTACTCGCGCTTGCCTCCGGCATCCAGCGCGGCCACCCCGATCGATACCGTCACGTGCACCCGCTCGCCGCCGGTCGCACCGGGGGCGATGATACACAGGCCGGCGATGGCGGACCGGATCCGTTCGGCGATCCGGAAGGCATCCACCGCCCGCGTCTGCGGCAGCAGCACGGTGAACTCCTCGCCGCCGAAGCGGCCGGCCAGGTCGTACTCGCGCAGCATCGTGCTGAGCGTGTGCGCGATATCCTTGAGCACCTCGTCCCCGGTCAGGTGGCCGTAGGTGTCGTTGATGGCCTTGAACCGGTCGATGTCGAGCAGCACGATCGCCAGCGACGTCCTGGTCCGCACCGCCCGGGCCACCTCAGCGGTCGCCTGGCGCTCCCAGGTCGCCGCGTTCAGCAGGCCCGTCTTGGCGTCGGCGCGGGCGTCTTGGAGGAGCCGGGCGTGCCGCACCGACCGCTGCAGCAGCGTGATGAAGGGAAACGCGAAGACGAGGGCGATCCAGCTGTAGGCCACGCAGAACGTGACCAGCACCGCCACGCACAGCTCGCTGACGTCGTTGTACATGGGCTCCCGGGCGAACTGCTCATCACGGACGCTCACGGCCGGGTTCGAGCCCTTGATCGCGGTCCAGATCAGGACCTGGTTGACGGCCCACTGCACGGCCGCGCAGACGGCCACGACCGGCATCCAGGCCAGCGCGTGGCCGGCCGGGTTGGCGGCCGCGCCGGGCACCGTGTGGATGAGGACCCGGAAGACGAGGGCGGCGGTGACATAGCTCAGCCCGATAGCGGCCGCGCTGAACACGCGCCGGTACATCGGAACCTTGAGAATCCGCCACTGGGCCAGCGCGAAGCGCACCGCCGGAAGCACCGGCACGTAGGCGAGCGGCAGCAGCATCGCGACCGGCAATTCCCAGACCGCGTACACGTCCTTGACGAACCCGAGGTTCTCGCCCGCCCGCCTGGTCAGCTCGACGGTGGCCCCGCTACATATCAGCAGTCCGGCGAACAGCTCGAGATCGTGGGCGCGGACGGTCACCGTGCCCGAGGCGACCCCCAGGACGACGGCATCGGCCAGCACCACCACGATGACGAAGGCGGCCACCCAGCGAGGAAGCTCCCAGATCGGCCAGTCCCGCCAGGTATGCCAGGTATGCCAGGTATGCCAGGTATGCCAGCCCCGCCGGTCACGCCAGCCCCGCCGGGTGCGTCGTGCCCGCAGCCCCGTGTTCCGCTCACGGGTCGAGCGGATGGCATCCACCGGTGTCTCCTTGGCAGCCGCGAGTGCGTTGAACCTAGTCGGGGGGCAGGACGTACTCCCTAGTGTCCCGGATTGCGGCGGCAAGGACTGCTGAACGTCAAAATTTCGCTACTCAGCGAGATAGAACCATTTAAATCTCCTGGCGCATTGCGCACGCCTCGTTACTCCGAACCCTCAGCCGTAAGGAGTTCCTCCAGAGCTATCCGATATTTCGGACTTACGAGCCCTAGCCGTCGTCATCGACTAAGCTGCCCGGCTTGACTCATGACTTAGCAATCCCCGCGCAAGGGAGGAGAAGCGTCACCATGCGCACCAGCAGCTGGAACTAGCACCCGACCGCCCGATAGACCGCGGCCAGTCACCCTGAGGAGGCACGCACCATGCGCACCAGCAGCTGGAGCTAGAAGGCTTCGCGCCGGGCCGGGCGGGGCCCGGACGCGGTAACCTCACGCCGACCCGGGCGGGGCCCGGACGCGGTGACCTCACACCGGGCCAGGCGGGGGCCGGACGCGGTGACCTCAAGCCGGGCCGGGCGGGGACCGGGTAAGGAAATCTGCGCGCGGCGGAACACGCTGGGCGCGTCCGCTCGGTTGCCCTTGACGCTGTCGTCATCGGCGCGATCCGCTCCGCTGATCGCGCTCAGGCCCCTGGTCGTACTGATCATCTGGACCTGATCCCGGCCGCCGGACTTCGCCCGGTAGAGCGCGGCGTCCGCGGCCGCCATGAGTTCGGCGTACTCGCGCTTGCCGCCGGCATCCAGCGCGGCCACCCCGATCGACACCGTCACGTGCACCCGCTCGCCGCCGGTCGCGCCGGGGACGATGATGGACAGGCCGGCGATGTTAGCGCGCACACGCTCAGCGATCCGGAAGGCGTCCACCGCCCGCGTCTGCGGCAGCAGCAACGAGAACTCCTCGCCGCCGAACCGCCCGGCGCGGTCGTAATCCCGCAGGAGGCTGTCGAGCGTCCGGGCGATCTCCTTGAGCACCTGGTCGCCGACCAGGTGACCGTAGGTGTCGTTGATCACCTTGAACCGGTCGATATCGAGAATCGCGACCGCAAGCGAGGTCCTGGTGCGGACCGCCCGGGCCACTTCCGCGGTTGCTTCGCGCTCCCAGGTCGCCGCGTTGAGCAGGCCCGTCTTCGAATCGGCCCGCGAGTCGTTGACCAGCTGAACGTGCCGGAGCGACCGCTGCAGCAGCGTGACCACGGGCAGCGCGGCCAGCGCGAGCAACGGGTTGCCGGCCACGCCGTAGGTCACCAGGACGCCCGTGCAGATCTCGGCCCCGTCGTTGTACAGCGGCTCGCGGCTGAACACCTCGGTCCGATAGGTCGCCGCCGGGTCGGTGGCCTTGACCGCCGTCATGAGCATGGTCTTGTTCACGGTCTCCTTCACCAGGACGCTGACCGCCATCACCAGGGTCCACACCGTGCCGCGGCTGAGCGTCCCGCCCGCATCCTGCGGTATCAGGCCGGACAGGCCGTGGAAGGTCACCGACGCGGCTCCGTAGGAGAGGCTGAGCATGGCCCCGCTGAAGACCCGGCGATAGACCGGGGCACGCCGGATCCGCCATTGCAGGAGCCCTATCCGGATGATCGGCACGACAAGCGCATAAAGCACCGGCAGCAGGATGGCGGCCGGCAACTCCCAGACGCCCGCCACGTCCTTGATCATGCCGCCCTGCTCTCCCGACTTCCTAGTCAGTTCCACGGACATCGCCGTGCAGCCCACCAGGAGGCTGAACAGGGCCAGGTTGCTCGTGCTGACCGCGGTGGACGACGCGGCGACGCCGAGAGCGGCCAGGTCCGCGGCGATGACCGCGAGGATGAAGATCACGAGCCAGCGGGGCAGCGACCAGAGCGGCCAGCTACGGACGGCAATCGACTGTCGCAGCAGGCGACGAACCGCTCGCATCGGTGCCTTCCTCATACGGCCTGCCGCCTCGTCGACCACATAAAAGCTCTCCGGACCATGTTCCCGTATCGTCAGCGCAAGAGAGCGCACAACGTGAAAACCCGGCTACTCACCGGTAGAAGAATACCTCCCCTCTGGGCTCCGAGCGCAACAAGGTTCCTTCTCCGTGTCAGAGCAGTTGCACAAGGTTACCATCGTATCGGATCATTCCGACATTAACCGCAAAGCACCCCTCCGGCTTGATTGCGGGCAACAATGGGTACCCGCAACACCCAACCGTTGCGTAGGGACGCGCGGGAGGGAGTGCGCATGTGCGCCGAAAGCTGAACCAACGCCGCCGGTCGGACGTCTAGGTTAGTTACTCCAAGGATCCAAACCAACACCCAGAGAGAGGAGAGCCTCATGCGCGACAGCCACTGGGGCTGAACCCGCCACCCGCAACCAGCCACCGCACGCAGAACGGAGCCCGCCATGCGCGACAGCCACTGGGGCTGAACCCGCCACCCCGCAACCAGCCACCGCACGCAGAACGGAGCCC
>Ga0335076_10004552_pt1 | contig 14038 bp, 10 predicted proteins | sample Lox_Sample_25_FD_206717 | JGI IMG/M metagenome (GOLD analysis project Ga0335076, IMG submission 206717) | Soil microbial communities from Loxahatchee National Wildlife Refuge, Florida, United States - Lox_Sample_2.5 | ecosystem: Environmental > Terrestrial > Soil > Wetlands | place: USA... | reverse complement strand
GGCCGCTCGTTGTCCAGCGCCCACGGCTCCGCCGAGGTGCCCATGGTGAACGGGCCGCCGGGCACCTCCACCTCGGCCGGCAGGTGCAGCGCGTCCGCGGGCGGCGGGCCGGGCGGCGCCGCGGTCAGCACCGGCGCGCCCTTCCTGAGCTGGTGGGTGGCCAGCATGGTCTCGTCGTGCTGCTGCTCGTGCTGGGCCACCATGCCGAACGCGAAGCCCTGGCTGACCAGCCGGGAGCCGGTGAACGCGGCCGACCCGAGCACGTCGAGCACCCGGCCGCGGACCTCGTGCGCGTACGCCCGGGCCTCGGCCGGCGGCAGCAGCGGCAGCGTGGGCCGCTCCACCCGCGGGTGCTCGAACGCGTCGTACAGCGGGTCGATCTCCGGGTGCATCGGCTCCCGCCCGCCGACCGCGCGGAGCAGCCACAGCTCCTCCTGGTTGGCGATGTGTGCCAGGTCCCAGACCAGCGGGGACATCAGCGGGGAGTGCTGCCGCACCAGGTCGGGCTCGTCCACCGCGTCGGTCAGCAGCTGGGTGCGTTCCCGCGCGGTCAGCAGGTTGCCTGCGATCAGCTCGCGGAGCTGGCCGTCTCCGGTGTCCGCCGCCGGGCGGGTCGCGTCCGGGGTCGGCGTGGCTGTCATCTGTGCTCCTCCTGGTTGACGGTTTCCCCGGGCAGCCGGATGTCGTGCAGATAGCGGATGATGTGCGCCGGGTCTTCCGCCCCGTGCGCGTCGTCGAGCAGGTCGTCGGCCGGGCACCGGGCGCGCAGCACATAGCGGTTGGTGAACGCGGCCACCGCGTCCCGCACCGCGGCCGGGGCGCAGAGGCGGCCCAGTGCCTCGTCGGCCGCGGCGAAGCACTTCCCCGCGGCCGCGGCCAGTTGCGGGTCGTCCAGCCCGAACCGGGCGGCGCGCAGCCACAGCTCGTCCGGGGTGCCACAGAGCGAAGCCGTCGCGGCCATGGCGGCCTGCGCCGCGACCGGGTCGTCGAGCAGGGCGGACACCACCGCAGTGGGCACGATCCAGCCGTCGCCGGGCTGCGCGTCGATGACCCGCAGTTCCAGGTGGCCCTGCGGCCGGACCGGCGGGAACAGGGTGGTCATGTGATAGGTGAGGTCGTCAGCGGTCGGTCCCGGGCTGGCCGCGCCGCGGATCCAGTCACGGAACGTCAGCCCGGACGGCGCGACCCACCGGGTGGACCCGGGCTCGCGCAGGCACATGACCGAGGCGTCCAGCACATAACGGGCCCACGCGGCCCGCGGGTCGCCATCCTCGGGCCAGCCGTTCCCGTTGCTCTTCGGGCTGGGCACGGCGTTGGCCGGGGCCCGGGTGCGGCCCGGGTCGAGCCGGAACCAGACCGCCTGCCGGGTCGACTTCCAGCCGGACGCGCGCCCGCCGCGGAACGGGGAGTTGGCGAACGCGGCCACCAGGACGGGGCCGAGCGCGTGCAGCAGGTGCCAGCGCCAGCGGAAGCCCGCGGGCCCGGTCCGGTCCTCCCCCGCGTCCACGCACACCTGCACCGACGCGGTGCTGCACATCATGACGCGGCCCCACGGGCCGCTACGGTCGAAGAATTCCTCCATGGCCGCGTAGCGCGGCTGATCCAGCACACGCCGTGGCGGCCGGAGCGGGTCGAGGCCATGCCCCGCGAGGCTGAGCCCGGCCGGCGCGATCGCCTGCCGCACCGCGGCGAGGTCGGAACGCGCGGCGGCCACGCAGTCGCCCAGGCCGGACGCGGGCGCGGAACTCAGCTCAACCTGGCCGCCAGGTTCGGTGGTAAGCCGTCCCCGGCCAGGGAGCGCTCCGGGCTGGTCCAGGCGGGCGAGGGCCCGCGCCACCCGCTGCTGGTCGACGGGACGAGCCGGGTCTCGGCCATCACAGACCAGCCACTCCAGCTCGACGCCGACCTGCCCGGGCGGGCCGGTCTTGAAGCAGATTCCATGGGCTTGCTCTTCGGCCTGCCGCTCGGTCAGCGGCGGGCCAGCCAAGCGAGCATCATTGCCGCGCTCAGAGGTCATCTATGCGCCCCGTCCGGGTCGGGTTCTGACCGGCCACGTTGATAGGAAACGAACTCCCTGCCGCTGCAATTCCGCTCGGATTTCCAGCCTGCCATACCCTGGGTTCCGCAGCCCATGCACCCTAGAGGGAGGCCGGTTTGCCCGAGCTCGCGGTGGATGTCGTCGTCGTCGGTATGGGCCCGGGTGGCGAGGACGCCGCGGAGCGGCTGGCCGCCGCGGGCCTGTCCGTGGCGGGCGTGGATGACCGGCTGGTCGGCGGGGAGTGCCCGTACTGGGGCTGTGTCCCGTCCAAGATGATGATCCGCGCGGCCAACCTGCTGGCCGAGGCACGCCGCATCCCGGGCCTGGCCGGGGCCGCGGTGGTGCAGCCGGACTGGGTGCCGGTGGCCCGCCGGATCCGGGTGGAAGCCACCGACGACTGGGACGACACGGTGGCCGTGGACCGGTTCACCGGCAAGGGCGGCCTGTTCTTCCGCGGCCACGGGCGGCTCACCGCGCCGGATCAGGTCACCGTGGGCGGCCAGGTGCTCCGGGCCCGCCGCGGCATCCTGCTCAACCCCGGCACCGAGCCGGCCGTGCCGCCGGTCGACGGACTGGCCGGCACCCCGTTCTGGACCAACCGGGAGGCCATCGAGACCACCGAGGTGCCCGGGTCGCTGGTGGTGCTGGGCGGCAGCCCGGTCGGGGTTGAGCTGGGCCAGGTGTTCTGCCGGTTCGGTGCCCGGGTGACCGTGCTGGAAGGCAGCCCGCACCTGGTCCCGGCCGAGGAGCCGGAGTCCGGTGAGCTGCTCCGCGAGGTCTTCGCCCGGGACGGCACCGACGTGCGCACCGGGGTCAAGCCGGCTGCGGTGCGGCACGACGGGGCTCGCTTCACGGTCACCCTGTCCAACGGCGGGGGGGAGGTCACCGCCGGGACGCTGCTGGTGGCGGCCGGGCGGCGTACCGACCTGGCCGGGCTCGGCGTCGGCGTGCTCGGGGTGGACGAGGCCGGGCGCACCATCCCGGTGGACGACCACATGCGGGTGGCGCCGGGAGTGTGGGCCATCGGCGACGTCACCGGGCACGGAAAGTTCACCCACATGTCCATGTACCAGGCTGGCATCGCGGTGGCGGACATCCTCGGCCAGCCGGGGTGGGCGGCCGAGTACCACGCGGTGCCCCGGGTCACGTTCACCGACCCGGAGATCGGCTCGGTCGGGCTGACCGAGGCGCAGGCCCGCGAACAGGGCCTGACGGTGCACACCGGCTTCGCCAGGGTGCCGGAGTCGGCCCGCGGCTGGATCCACCAGGCGGGCAACGACGGGTTCATCAAGCTGGTGGAAGACGCCGGCCGCGGCATCCTGGTGGGCGCCACGTCGGCCGGGCCGGCCGGCGGCGAGGTGCTGAGCATGCTCACGCTGGCCGTGCATGCCCGGGTCCCGGTGCGCCGGCTGGGCCAGATGATCTACGCGTATCCCACCTTCCACGGGGCTATCCAGTCAGCGGTTCAGTCACTGGGCTGACGTCGGCCCGGTCCCGGCCGCTGAACTTCCAGAAGCTGGGCAGGGCCAGGCATACCGCGCCGATGGCGGCCATGCAGACCAGGCCACCGGACCAGGCCGCGAACCGGGGCGTGGTCACGCTGGCCACCCCGCCGGCCCGCAGCTGCCCGGCCGACGGGCCCACGCTGTAGCTGAGCAGCTCCACCCCGGCCAGCCGGCCGCGCAGCTGGTCCGGGATGGTCTGGTTCCACAGCGTGTCCCGGAAGATGCCGCTGACCATGTCGGCCGCGCCCGCGGCGAACAGGCAGCCCAGCGCCGCGGCCAGGTCCGGGGCCAGGCCGAACCCGGTGATGGCCAGCCCCCAGCCCGCCGCGGCCAGTGCGATGGCCCGGCCGTACCGGTGCACCCGGCCCACCCAGCCACCGGTGGCCGAGATGGCCAGCGGCCGCGCAGCGGGGAAACGTCCATCCGCAGCAGGCTGCGGCTCATCCAGCGTGTCTCCCCGGTCGGCTGCCCGCACGCTAACACCCAGCTCCGCCCGGGTTCACCCCATTTTCCGCCGGCCCATGATCACCAATTCGTGATCAACCGATCGGTGTCGTCCCGGCAGCAGCAATCGGTTGATCACGATCGCGCACCCGGGCCGGCCCGGGCCTGGTGGTTAGCTGGCTGGCTGGTGTGGGGGGAAGCCGGGCAGGTTGCCGGGGCGCAGGCCCTGGGTGGTGGCCACCTGGCGGAGCAGGGCGATCAACTCGGCACGCTGCTCGCTGGTCAGGCCGGCGCTCATCCGCTGCTCATGCTCGGCGGTGACCGACCGGACCTTGTCCAGCGCGGCCCGGCCCTGGTCGGTCAGGTACAGCGCGTGCGAGCGCCGGTCCTCCGGGTTGCGCCTGCGCTCGACCAGGCCGAGCTTCTCCAGCTCATCCACCAGGAAGACCATCCGGGTCGCGTTGACCCCCATCGACTCGGCGATGGCCTGCTGCGACCGGCCCTCGTTGGCCGCCAGCCGGACCAGCACCCCGGCCTGCCGCTGCTCCAGGCCGAGCGGCTGCAGCCGCTCGCCGTACTGGCGCGCGCCGTACATGCCCAGCTGGACCAGGAGGAAGGCCAGGCTGCCATACGGGTCCACGGCAACGTCGTCCACCAGGCAACACTATCACCGTGTAAAATACTTGCTGCCTAAAATCATCTCTGCTAGAAACTATATTGACTGCCTAGATATCAGCCGGCGGTTCCCAGCCAGTGGAGGTGACGACAGCAATGTCCGGAGTATCTGTCACGTCCCGCCCACCCGCGGGTACCCGGTTCAGCCCGGAGGAGGTGATCCGGCGGGCCAGCCTGGGCACCGCGGTGGCCCTGCTCATCCAGTACGGGCTGGGCATGTGGGTGAACCTGTACGCGACCATCCCGGCCCGCGATCAAGGGGGCGGTGAGTTCGCCGCGATCGGCCGGGCCCTGTCGAACGGGCCGGCCGGGCTGGCCGTGCACACCGCGCTCGGCCTGCTGCTGCTGGCCGGCTCGATCGTGCCGCTGGTCCGCGCGGTGGCCGCCCGGCGGCCCGCGTTCATCGTCACGTCGGTGCTCAGCCTGCTCGCCATCCTGGGCGCCGCGGGCAGCGGGGCGGCGTTCGTGAACGCCGGGGCCAACGGTGCGTCGCTGGGCATGGCCCTGCTCACCGCGGTGGCGCTGCTCTGCCAGCTGGTGAACCTGTTCCTGCTGGCCGGCCCCCGGCCCGCGCGCGGCTGACCACGCGCGGGCCGGTGCCCGCCACTAGCCGGGTAGCCCACTCAGCCGCCAATCACGCACGGCACATCCCACGGGTCATAGCTCTGGCAGACCGCGGCCGGGTTACGGAACAGCCCGATCGACGGCAGCGCCACCCCCTCCGAGTTGAACAGGGTGAGGTTGGCGTTCGGCGTGCCGATGCCGGTGCCGGGTTCCCACGGCACGCCGGGGATCCAGTCCGGCGCCCAGTAGAACAGCCCAGCGCCCAGCCCGTCCGGCACCTGGGCCAGGATGGACAGCTCGTCGGTGACGAAGGACAGCTGGCCGCCCGGGCTGGCCGGGTAGCCCGGCGACAGCTGGCTCGGCTCCCAGACGAAGTTGCCGGTGCTGTCCCCGATCGGGCTGTTGCCGTTGGCCAGCGTCCACGGGTACTGGGTCTCCGATATGACGATCTTCTTGTGGAACTGGGTGGCCAGCGCGTCCACGTTCTGCCGCATGGCCGAGATCGGGCCGTGGAAGAACGGGTAGTAGGACAGCCCGATCACGTCGAACGGCACGCCCTGGGCCACCAGGTTCTGGTAGAAGGCCTGGCTGAGGCTGTTGTTGCCGCCCTGGTCGTAATGCATCATGATCAGCAGCTGGTGGCCCGCCGGGTTGCCCGCCCGGGCGCCAGCCACACCCGCCTTGAGCAGCGTGGCCAGGTTGTCGTAGTCCGCCGGGTTGGACGGGTCGTTCACCTCGCCGACCGGCCACAGGATGCCGTTCCGGATCTCGTTGCCGATCGAGACCATGTCCACCGGGGTACCCTGCTTGGCGAACGCCGAGATCACCTGCTGGGTGTAGGACCGCACGGTCGCGGTGAGCTGGGCCAGATCCTGGCCCTGCCAGGCGGCCGGGATGTTCTGCTTGGTCGGGTCGGCCCAGAAGTCGGAGTACATGATGTCCAGGTAGATCTTCATCCCGGCCGCGTGCACGCTGCGGGCCAGGGCCAGGTCGCTGGCCAGGTCGCTGTACCCGGCCGGCGGGTCGACCCAGAGCCGCATCCGGACGTAGTTGGCCCCGTTCTCGCGCATGATCTGCACCGGGGACTGCTGCTGGCCGTGGTAGGTGAACTTGGCCCCGGCGGCCAGTTCCTGCGGGGTGAAGGACAGGTCCGCGCCCAAGTCCAGCCCGGCCGCGGCCGGATCCGGCCCGTACGTCCGGAACTCGCCCACGCACACGTCGGCGCCGGTGTCGCTGTACACGGTGATTTCCGCGTACCGGGCCTGGGTGCCCTGGGGCAGCGGGAAGTACATCGGGTTGCCCGGGTCCAGCGCGACGTTGCTGGCGGCCGGCACGGTCTGCCAGTTACCGGACGTGGCCGCGGTCTTGATGGTGGCGCTGGCCGATGGGCTGGACGAGTCGAGCGTGATACCCAGGTCGCTGAGCGCACGGACCTGGCCGAGGTCGACGGTGAGGGTGCCGGTCCAGGCCGAGGTGCACCAGTCGGTGCCCGCGTCCCCGTCGATCGCGTTGGACGCCGGGTCGCCCGATTCGGTGGAGTCGGCGCTGGCCGTCCCGGACAGGGCCCAGTTCACGGTGGGTACCGTGCCGCCGGGCGGGTCGCCTCCCGCGGCCTGCACCCGCGCGGCCGAACTGGTCAGCAGCGGTACGAGCAGGACGGCGGGCAGCGCGGTGATGGCCAGCCGGCGGCTTAACCCGCGCCGGGTGGCTCTGGTCAGGTACTGGGCGAGCCTGTGCAGGGGCGCATCGTGCATGGTGATCTCCGTTCTGCTGGCCGCTGGGCGCGGCTTGAACCCCTGGCCCCCGGGCACGGACCGAGCGTGACCGGACGCAATCGAACATGACCGGACGTAACCGCACACGGGGACTCATCCCGAACCCTAGAACCAGGGTCATCCGTGGGCAATGGTGGGCCGGCTGGGTCCATGGCCGGCCGGCCGCCGCGATGCTACGGGCGGTAGTTTGGTGCCCGACAGGAGGCGTGCGGATGAGTGGTGTGACGCATCTGGTCCAGTCCGGGCCGCTCATTCTGGCTGCGCCGATCGCGGCGGCGGCCGGCGCGATCACCTTCCTGTCGCCGTGCTGCCTGCCCCTGGTGCCCGGCTACCTGTCCTACGTGACCGGCATGTCCGGGACCGACGCCCAGCGGGCCGGGACCGCCGGCCAGGCGGCCAGCGTGACCGCGGCCCCAGCGGCCGGGCTGGCCGCGGCGGGCGGCAGCGTCAGCGTGGCCGCACCGGCCGCGGGCGTGGCCACCGGTGGCGCGGCAGCCACCCCGGCCCACGGCCGCACCTTGCTGGGCACGCTGCTGTTCGTGCTCGGTTTCTCGCTGGTGTTCGCGACCGAGGGGCTGGCCTTCGGCAGCCTCGGGCTGGTGCTGCAGCGGCACTCGGCCGGGCTGACCCAGGTGCTGGGTGCGCTGACCATCGTGCTCGGCCTGATGTTCGCCGGCGTGTTCGACCGGTTCCCGGTCACCGGGCGGATCGCCCGGCCGTCGTTCCGGCCCCGGGCCGGGCTGGCCGGTGCGCCGCTGCTCGGTGTGCTGTTCGCGCTGAGCTGGACGCCATGCGTCGGTCCCACCCTGAGCGTGGTGCTGACCATGTCCTTCACTTCCGGCACCGCGGTGCGCGGCGCGGTGCTGGCCTTCATCTACGGGCTGGGGCTCGGCATCCCGTTCCTGATCGTGGCGTTCGCGTTCCAGCGCGGGATGACCGCGTTCGGCTGGGCCCGGCGGCACGCCAAGCTGATCGCCCGGATCGGCGGCGGGCTGCTGGTGCTGGTCGGCGTGCTCGAAGTGACCGGCGCCTGGACCGCCGCGATCCTCTGGCTCAAGGTGCACTGGGTCGGCAGCTACCAGTCCCCGCTCTAGGCCGGCCTGGGTCAGGCCTGCCGCGGCGGCAGTGGCGGCCGGACCCGGGACGGCCGGTCCGAATAGCCCGGCGGCTGCGCGGCCGGCCGGGCCTCCAGCTGCTCCATGGCCAGCCGGGTCGCGGCCGCAAGCTGCGGGTCCCGGCCCGCGGCCCAGTCGTCCGGCGAGATGAGCACCTCGATGTCCGGGTCCACGCCGTAGTTCTCCACGCCCCAGCCGAACCCGTTCAGCCAGATCGCGTAGCGCGGCACCGTCATCGAGCTGCCGTCGACCAGCTGGAACGCGTCGCCGATGCCGATCACCCCGCCCCAGGTGCGGGCGCCCACCACCTGGCCGAGGCCGAGGATCTTGATAGCCGCCGTCACCATGTCCCCGTCCGACCCGGCGTTCTCGTCGGCCAGCGCGACCACCGGGCCGCGCGGTGTGTCCTTGGGGTAGCTGACCGGCTGCATCCAGCGCGGCATGTCCCAGCCCATGATCCGCCGGGCCAGCTTCTCGATCACCAGCTCGGACACGTGGCCGCCGCGGTTCATCCGGATGTCCATGATCAGCGTGTCCCGGGCGATCTCCACCCGCAGGTCCCGGTGGAAGTGCGCCCAGCCCTCGCCCATCATGTCCGGGATGTGCAGGTAGCCGGCCCGGCCGCCGGACAGCTCGCGGACCAGCCGCCGGTTGCCCGCGACCCAGTCCTGGTACCGCAGCCGGCGCTCGCTGGCCAGCGGGGTCGCCGCGAACCGGCGGACCGCGCCGTCCGGGCCGGCCACGGTCAGCTCGACCGGCTTGTTCACCGCGCCGATCAGCAGCGGCCCCGGGCCGGCCAGCGGATCGACCGGCCGCCCGTCCACCGCGAGCAGGATGTCGCCGGGCTGGACCCCGGTACCCGGCGCGGCCAGCGGCGACCGGGCCCGCGGGTCGGACGACTCGCCGGGCAGCACCCGGGCTATCCGCCAGCTGCCGTCCGGGTCCCGGGCCAGGTCCGCGCCGAGCAGCCCGGGCGCACCGTCGCCGTCCTCCCCCGGCGAGCTGGACGGCCGGATGTAGGCATGCGAGGAGCCCAGCTCACCGACCACCTCCCAGAGCAGGTCGGCGAACTCGGCCGGGCTGCCGACCCGCTGCAGCACCGGCCGGTACTCCTCGGACACCCCGTCCCAGTCCACCCCAGCCATGTCCGGCACCCAGAAGTCGTGCCGCATGTACCGCCGCGCTTCGCCGTAGGCGTGCCGCCAGAGCGCGGCCGGGTCGGCCAGGAACCGGGCCCGGGACAGGTCGACCTGCACCGTGTCGCCGCCGTCCTGGTCCGCCTTGCGCTGCGCCGGGACCACCCGCAGCTCGCCGCCGTCCCGTACCACCAGCCACTCGCCGTCCCCGCTGGGCTCGAACCAGTCCAGCCCGGAGACCAGCTCGGTGGTCTTGCGGCGGCCGAGATCGTAGCGCTCCAGGACGGGCCGGGGCTTGCTCCCGTCCGGCACCGAAGCGCCCTCGCCGAGCACCCCGATGACCGGCTCCCTGAGCCAGGCCAGCCCGCCCGCGACCGCGCGCAGCGAGGAGTAGCGCGACTCCGCTACCGGCATGCTGAGCACCCGCTCAGCCAGCCCGGTCACGTCCACCACGACCGGCGGCGGGCTGTCCGCCGCGTCCCCGTCCTTGTCCCCCGCGCCGTCAGCCGCCGCCGCACTGCCCGCGGCAGCACGGCCCGCGGCAGCACGGCCCGCGGCAGCACGGCCCGCGGCACCGTTCTCCCCGGCATCAGCCGGCCCGTCGCCGCCGTCCTTGCCGTCCGGCTTGTCCGGCCCGTCCCCCGGCGGCCGGCCCGCGGTGAGCGGGGCGAACGGCGACGGCGTGTCCGCGGCCAGCACGACCAGGTACGGCCGGGACCCGTACGGGAACGACAGGTCGAAGAAGTGCGCGTCATACACCGGGTCGAAGACCCGCGCGGACATGAACGCCAGGTACTTGCCGTCCCGGGTGAAGGCCGGCTCGGAATCGATGAACCGGCCCTCGGTCGCGTCCACCACCTGGCCGTCGGCCAGCCGGGCCAGCTTGATCCGGCTCAGCGGCTGCGGACCCGGGTGGGACCAGGCCAGCCAGGCCGAGTCGGGCGCATAGGCCAGCCCGGACACCGCCCCGTCGTCGGACGACGCCAGCTCGGTGACCGCGCCGCTGGCCACGTCCACCAGCAGCACCCGCCCGTCCCGGGCCGCGACCGCCAGGGTGGATCCGTCGGGCGCCGCGGCCAGCTCGCTGACCAGCCCGAGCTGGCCCTCGGCCAGGCGGCGCGGGCCCGGTGGCGGGCTGCCCGGGGTCAGCTCCGGGCCGGCCGCCGGGGCGATCTCCACCGCGTCGGTGCCGCCGGCGTCGCTGATCCAGGCCACCTGGCCGGTCTGGCCGAGCACCTCGGGCAGCCGGTGGCGGGCGTCCGGGGAGACCGCCAGCGCGCGGGCCGGGCCGTCCCGGTGGGTCAGCCAGTGCACCGTGCCGCGGACCACCACCGCGCTGGCCTGCCCGGCGTAGTCGCAGGACAGCCCGCCGAGATGGTCCTCGGCCGAGATGAGCCGGGGCACCAGCGCGGTGCTCGCCGAGCCCAGCGTGACCGGCACCGGCCGCGGCTCACTGTCGGCGCTGAGCTCATCGAGGATCCACAGCTCGCCACGGCACTGGTACACCACCCGCTGCCCGTCGGTGGCGGCCTGCCGGGCGTAAAAGCCGTCATGGTCGGTGTGCCGGCGCAGGTCCGAGCCGTCCAGCAGGCACGAGTACACGTTCCCGGTGCCCTCGTGGTCGGACAGGAAGGCCAGCCGGTCACCGATCAGCATCGGGCTGGCGAACTGCCCGTTCAGGCTGGCCAGGATGCGCTGGAACGCGCCGCCCCCGGTGGCCGTCCAGAGCCGGCCCGCGGTGCCGCCCCGGTACCGCTTCCAGTACGCCGGGTCCCGCCCCCAGCAGCCGTTCAGCAGCGCCTGCGCACCCGGCTCGATGGCCACCCCGGCGACCGGCCCGTACGGCAGTACCCGGGACGGACCGCCATCCGGCGGTACGGCATGCGCCCAGAACTGGCGTTCAAAAGGCTGCCCGCTCGCGGTCAGCGCGATGATCTCGCCGTCCGGTGTCCAGCCGGCCACGGTGCCCGTGTGCTCGCCCCAGTAGGTGAGCCGGCCGCCGGGCGCCGCGCCGTCGGTGCCGGCCAGGTAGACCTCGGCGGGGCCGTCCCGCCAGCTGACCCAGGCCACCGAGGCCCCGTCCCGGGCGAACCGGGGCCAGGCCGCCTCGGCCTGGTCCGCGGATAGCCGCCAGGCCCGCCCGCCGCTGGCCGGGGCCAGCCACACGTCGTCTTCGGCGATGAACGTCAGGAGGTCACCCTGAACATGCGGAAAGCGGAGGTACCCGGCTGAGGTCATCGCAACATCGTAGGGCGGCCCGGCCCGGCCCAGCCGGCCAGGTCAGGCTGTCGTTGACCGGGTGGAGGTCACTTCCTGGACTTGGCGTCCACGATGGTGGTGACGACGCCCGTCGTGACGTCGTAGACGTGCCCGGAGACGTGGACGTTCTGCGGGACCTCCTCGGCCCAGAGCACCCGCTCGACATCGGTCCGGACGGTGCGCGCCGGGTCCAGCACCGGGGTGTCGTTCAGCGTCCGCTCGTCCACTCCCATCCGCTGGGCGAAGCCATGGCGCAGCTCATCGTCGGCCAGCAGGGTCGAGCCGCAGTCGGTGTGGTGGATGATCGCGACTTCGAAGTAGGGGCCTTCCGGAGCCTTGCTGTCGACCAGGTAGCCGGCGTAGGCGATGTCCTGGATGACGGCCGGGGTGATCCGGCCGCCGATGTTGCGCTGCACCAGCGCGTCGCCGAGCCGGACCCCGAGGATCTGGGCCGGGTCGACCCGGCAGTCGATGCAGGTGACGATGTACAGGCCCAGGTTGGGGATGAACGGCAGCCGGGGCATGTTCCGGCGTGCGTCCGGGTCGGCGGCGAAGGCCTGGTTGCGTTCGAGCAGTGGGGCGATGGCAGACATATCTCCATCGTTGACTGCCCCGCCAGGCGCGGCGAGGGGCCGGACTGCCCGCTGCCGTACGGATTCTGCCTGGCGTGCGCTCGGCTACCCGCGGGCGCTCTAGCCGCCGATCCGAGGGCCCCGGTACGCGGCCCGGTAGGACGTGGGCGTGGCGCCGGCGTCGCGGGCCAGGTGCCGCCGCAGGTTGGCCGCGGTACCCAGGCCGCACCGCGCGGCGATGTCCTCAACCGGCAGGTCGCTGATTTCCAGCAGGCGGCGGGCTTCGCGGACCCGCGCGGCGGCCAGCCAGCGCATCGGCGCCAGCCCGGTCTCGGTCACGAACCGCCGGGCAACCGTCCGGGGCGCCCAGCCCGCATGCCGGCCCAGGTCGGCCACGGTGAGCGGCTCACCCAGATGCTCGAGCGCCCATTGGCAGGTGGCGGCCAGGCCTTCGCCGGGCGGCGGCACCGGGCGTTCCAGCCACTGCGCCTGCCCGCCGTCCCGGTGCGGCGCCACCACCATCCGGCGGGCCACGCTGACCGCCGCGTCGCTGCCATGATCGGCCCGCACCAGCTGCACGCACAGGTCGATCCCGGCGGCCAGCCCGGCACTGGTCAGCACCGGGCCCTCATCCACCCACAGCACATCCGGATCGACCTTGACCGCGGGGTACCGGGCTGCGAGCTCGGCGGCGTACTGCCAGTGCGTGGTGGCCCGGCGATGGTCCAGCAGCCCGGCCGCGGCCAGCGCGAACGCGCCGGTGCACACCGAGACGACACGGGCGCCGCGGTCGGCCGCCCGGCGCAGCGCCGCGCAGACCTCGTCGCCCGGGTCCACCAGCGGGAGGTATCCCGGCACCACGACGGTGTCCGCGGCGGCCAGCGCGGCCAGGTCGTGCTCGGCCAGCACGGCAAAGCCCGCGGTCGACCGGACCAGCCCGGCCGCCGGGGCGCAGACCATGAAGTCGTAGCGCTTCGGCAGGCCTGGATCGGCGAAGACCTGGGCCGGGATGGCCAGATCGAACGCCTCCACCGTGGGCAGGGCCAGGGCCACCACCGCATGCACGGGGCAAATCCTAGGTCAGCCGCTCAGACCTTCCGCCATTGCGGCACCCAGGCCCCGTCGGTGACCTCGTAGTCGCCGAACAGCAGCGGCGCCTCGGCCCGCATCAGCTCGGCGATCTTGCCGAAGACCAGCCGGATCTCCTCCTCGGCGCCGGGATCGGTACGCGCCTCGATGGTGTGCCGCAGCGTCCGGATGTTAGCCGTCCAGACCATCCCGGTGGCCACCCCGTCCGGGGCCAGCCGCCGCATGAACGACGTCTTGTGCTTCTTCTCGTGGAACGGTACCCCGGCCTCGTCCAGCCCGAAGTGATCGGCCATCCAGCGCTGGAAGTCCTCCATCTGGTCCAGCAGCGCGGTGGCCCGCTTCATCAGCTCCGGGTCCTGCCGGGCCCAGTCCGGGAACCAGAACGGGATGTCGTCCAGCCGGACGAACCGCAGCGACTCCTGCGACACCGCCGTGCCCGGCCGGTGACGCACAATTTCATGGCTGGCCACTCTGGAGATGTTGTGCAGGACGAATGTGAAGCTGGCGTGCTCCAGCACCGAGCCGTGCGCCGACTTGAGGATGTTGGCCAGGTACTCGGCGTGGTCGTTACGCACCCTGCGCACGTTGGGGTTAAGCCCCGGCTCCCAGGCGCGGTAGCAAACTTTGCCGGCGAACTCGGCCAGGTTCTGCGCGTCGTCCAGGTCGCCGCGGTCCAGCCGCTCCAGCCAATTCTCGCCGCCCACCTCCCGCAGGTAGGCCGCCATCTGGCCGTAGTCGATGGCGGGCCGGGCGACCAGGAACACCTCAGGCTGGACAGGTCTCATGCGCCGCACCCTACCGGGGGCCGCCGACATCAGCATCAGCAGGCGCGGCCACCCGCGCCCGGCATAGCCGCAGCACGTTGC
>Ga0335076_10004551_pt1 | contig 14039 bp, 8 predicted proteins | sample Lox_Sample_25_FD_206717 | JGI IMG/M metagenome (GOLD analysis project Ga0335076, IMG submission 206717) | Soil microbial communities from Loxahatchee National Wildlife Refuge, Florida, United States - Lox_Sample_2.5 | ecosystem: Environmental > Terrestrial > Soil > Wetlands | place: USA: Florida... | reverse complement strand
GCGCTATGGGGCGCACAACTATCACCCGCTCGACGTAGTCATCGACCGCGCCGAAGGTGTTTGGGTCCATGACGTCGATGGCAACCGCTACCTCGATTGCCTGGCAGCTTATTCTGCCGTCAATCAAGGACACTGCCATCCCCGCATCCTGAGCACTCTTATTCAGCAGGCCTTCCGCGTCACGCTCACTTCGCGCGCCTTCCGCAACGATCAGTTGCCGCTCCTCTATGAGGCCTTGCACAAGCTCACCGGATTTGACATGGCGCTGCCCATGAATTCGGGCGCTGAGGCCGTCGAAACTGCAGTCAAGGCAGCGCGCAAGTGGGGATACAAAGTCAAGGGCATTCCGGACGGCCGAGCTGAGATTATCGTCTGCGCCAACAACTTCCACGGTCGCACCACTACCATCGTGAGTTTCTCGACCGACGAACAATATCGCGACGGCTTTGGCCCCTTTACTCCCGGATTCAAAGTCATTCCTTATGGCGATGCCCGGGCCCTGCGAGAAGCCATTACGCCCAACACTTGCGCTTTCCTGGTCGAGCCCATCCAGGGAGAAGCCGGCATCATCATTCCCCCTGCCGGATATCTGAAAGAAGCTGCCTCGGCCTGCAGCGAACACAATGTGCTTCTGATGTGCGACGAAATCCAGTCTGGTCTCGGCCGCACCGGCAAACTCTTCGCCTATATGCATGAAGGTGTAAAGCCTGACGTGCTCATCGTGGGCAAGGCTCTTTCCGGAGGCTTCTATCCTGTCTCCGCTGTGCTCGCCTCGCGCGAAGTGCTAGGCGTGTTTCATCCCGGAGATCATGGCAGCACCTTCGGCGGAAATCCGCTCGCGTGCGCTGTCGCTCGAGCCGCACTCGGTGTTCTGGAGGACGAGAAGCTTGTTGAACACTCCGCCGAAATGGGGGCGTACTTTCTCGCCAAGCTGCAGACTCTGCGCAGTACAGACTTGAAGGAAGTCCGCGGCAAAGGCCTGTGGATTGGAATCGAACTCCACAGCCCGGCGCGTCCTTACTGCGAAGCGCTAAAAGCGGAAGGAATTCTGTGCAAGGAGACACACGATCGGGTGCTGCGCATCGCCCCGCCGCTCACTATCACGCGCGATGAAATCGACTGGGCGTTCGAGCGCATTCGACGGGTGATTGAACCTCGCTCTTAGACGGTCAGTGAGCTTGCTCTGAAAGGCGCGGCTTCGGGCCGCGCCGGCAAGCCGCCAGTGCCGTCAAGATTGCCCAATCTGTGCAATTGATCTAGACTTGCGACGCTCAGTACACACACCCTGTTGCAACCTAAGGAGAGAAAGATGAAGACACGATCGATCATCGTGGCCGTTGCAGTGTGCTGCCTTGCGGCCGCGGTTTGCTGGGCCGCAAACCCAAACATCGGAACATGGAAACTGAACGAGGCCAAGTCGAAGATCCCCGCCGGCGCCGCCAAGAACAGCACCGTCGTTTACGAAGCAGCAGGCGACAAGATCAAAGTCACCGTAGATGGCGTCGACGCAGCGGGCAAGCCCACACACAACGAATGGACGGGCAAGTTCGACGGCAAAGACTATCCCCTGACAGGTGATCCCCAGTCCAACGCCCGTTGTTACAAAGTCGTCGACGAGCACAACATGGAATTGACGAACAAGAAAGATGGAAAGGTTACGCTCTCGGGACGCATCGAAATCTCGGCAGACGGCAAGAGCCGCACCGTGACGGTAAGCGGGACCGATGCCAGTGGCGCCAAGGTCAGCTATTCCGCTGTGTACGACAAACAATAATTCGAACGGCTCGAATCTGGTCGGCCCCGCTTTTATTCGCTCCTCTCAGAGAATTCAGCGGGGCGTACTTGCGAGCGAGCTTTGGAAAGGACGCACTCGCTGCGACTGAGACGGTCTTTCGAATTAACGTCAAGAGTGACAAGCTCGAACCAGTCCCCAACTCAAGCAACCCTTGGCGCAAGACGCCCTGCGCTGCACAGTTGAAGGTCGGATGATGGACGGCTGTTACCTCACGTCGATCTGTACTTGCATCGCCAGCATCATTGCCCTGGATGCCCAGATTCCTTAAGCGTTTCCGGACATCGTTCTTCAGCGAAGGATGAGTAACACATCGCGGCAGTCCGGCACGATTCACGCAGTAAAACAAACGCCCGCCTTCGGATTGCTTTTTCTCCAATTAGCTCTTCAAAAGTCACTTTCTTTCCGCCTCGCCTTGGCGTAAAACATAGCTTCTGTTCTCGTCCGGAATTTCCCCAAACTGAGGTGTCCATTCCGTGCTCTCCGTACTCCGTCGCCTGCCGCTGTGCTACCTTTTCTTGATCTTGCTGGCCGCACAAATGGAGGCCACGGATGTATGGAATGCTCCGGCGTTTTCCGTGGACCCCACCGCTCTGCGACAAGCTGCGGATGCGGTCGCGCCCGGCAAGCACAGCGAAGTCACCGTGCTCCTGAACGACATGCACTTCGGCTTCGACGATAGCGGCAAAGTCGAGGAAACACGCCATCTCATTTATCGCGTGGAAAATCAGCAAGGTGTCGAGCATTGGGCCGAGATCAGTGGCCAGTGGGACGCCTGGCACCAGTCCCGACCGGAAATCAAAGCCAGAGTCATCACGCCTGACGGTGTTGTGCATTGGCTTGACTCGAAGACGCTCAACGATTTTCCCGTTCACGAGGACGCTCCCGATCTTTACACCGATGAGCGCAGATATGGTGGCCCGTTGCCGGCAATCGCACCGGGAGCGATCGTGGAGCGCGAAATCACTTTTCGTGATACCTCTCCCCTGTTCGCTGCAGGCTCGGTAGACGAACTGACCTTGGGATGGAACGTGCCTGTGAACAGAATTCATGTCGTGCTCACACATCCGGATGCCCTGCCGTTGCAATTCAGGGTCGACCTCCTGCCTGACGCTTCCGTAGCCAAAACTCACGAGAACAGTACCGAAACCATCACACTCGATCAGGGTCCGCTGCCTGCCTACCCCGATCAACCGGATCACGTTCCAGCCAATGTGGTGCTTCGTCCCAGGCTGCAGTTCTCGACTGGCACTTCCTGGCAAAAGGTCGCCTCCGAATACGCCCGACTTTCCGAAGAAAAGGTCCGACCCGCGGATGTTCAAGCACTACTGTCGAAACTCAATCTCAAGGACGGCTCTCGTATCGACATTGTTCGTCGCATCGTTTCCGCGCTGCACAAGAACGTTCGTTACACCGGCGTCGAATTTGGCGAATCCAGTCTCATCCCTCAGCCTCCATCCGAAACTCTGCGGCGCAAGTACGGTGACTGCAAAGACAAGGCCACGCTTCTTGTTGCCATGCTGCGAGCCGCCGGGATTCCTTCCCATCTCGCTCTTCTACAGGCTGGGCCTGGGCTCGATGTCAACCCGGATCTCCCCGGCATGGGCATGTTCGATCATGCGATCGTTTATGTACCCGCCTCTGGCTCCGACCCCGAACTCTGGATCGATGCCACAGCCCAGTATTCACAAGTCGGAACGCTTCCCTGGATGGACTACGGTCGACTCGCCCTTATCATCAGCGACAAAACCGATTCCCTGAAGACAACGCCTCAGCTTACGGTCGAGCAGAATATGCACCGCGAGCTCCGCATCTTCAGCCTTATGGAACACGGCAATGCCAGCATTTCTGAAATCGATGAACTGTCCGGGCCGGAAGAGGGAGATTATCGCGAATTCTACTCTGGCAACGCCAAGGAGATTCATCAAAGTAGCGAGTCTTATGTAAAGGAAATGTATCTCGCCGATTCCCTGACTTCACTCGAGCACGAAGATTTGTCCGATCTTGAGAAATCTCCAGCGATCAAGTTCGTCGCTAAAGGACGGCGCGGTACAACCGAACTCGACCACGCAGTGGTCGCTATTCGCGTCGAGGGTCTCTTTGACCGTCTGCCGAGTTACTTCCGGACGCCTGAAGACAAACAGGCGAAAGCTCAGGAATCGGGAGACTCCGACTCCGAGCAATCTCCGACCCGAACCGCCGATTGGCAGATCAATCCCTTCGGCACTGAGTGGCACTACAAAATTGCTGCTCCCCTTGGCTTCAAAATTCGCTCCCTTCCACCGGACAAGAGCGAACAGATCGATTCCATCCACTTCACGCAGAGTTATTCGGCGAACTCCGACGGCACGGAAGTGGAAGCGGTCCTCCGTGTGGAGAGCTCGGTCACGCGCATGAACGTAGAGCAGGCAAAACAACTGCGCGACGCTGTGGTAAAGGCTCGAAACTCCGACCCGATCCTCATCACTTTCGATCACGTCGGCGAATCGCTCATCGCTGCCGGGAAAATCAAAGAAGGGTTGGCCGCTTATCGTAAGATCGCAACCCAGCATCCCAAAGAAGCGCTTCACCAGGTCCAGTTGTCCCAGGCTTTGCTCTCTGTGGGGTTAGGAGACGAAGCTCGAATTGCCGCGCGGAAGGCGATTTCGCTCGAACCGACCTCTGCGCTTGCCTTTAGCACGCTCGGAAGCGCTCTGAAGAGTGATCGAATCGGTCGCGTTCTCAAGAAAGGTATGGACTACGAGGAAGCCGTCGCTGCGTACAAGAAGTCCATTGTCCTCGACCCTAAAGACAAAGATACGCGCGCCAACCTGGCTCTGCTTTTGGAATATGACCTTGACGGCACTCGCTACTCGGAAAAGGCTCACTTGAAGGAAGCCGCAGCTCAATTGCAGGAGCTGAAGAAAATCGACGAAGACTACGAACGCGCGTACGAAGACAACATTCTTTACGATCTCTGGTACGCCCACGAATATCAGGCAGTTCTAGATTACGCCGCTACGCTCCCTGCGTCAGACGTGCGCCGTGGGCTGGTTGTTGCCGCCATCGCCGTGCTTCAAGGCACCGATGCCGCCTTGAAGAAGTCGATCGAAGTCACCGGCAGCGAACAGAACCGTAGCCAAGTGCTCATGAATGCTGGTGCCGTCCTCATGCGAGTGCGCAAATATCCGGAGACCGCCGCTTTGTTCACCGAAGCTGCTCGCGGACAGGCCAACGGCAGTCAAGTCGCCCGCAGCGCATCCGTTCTGGCCAATACCAAGCCCTACTCGGAAATCAAGATCGATGCCAGCGACCCTCGCAGCATCGTGCAGAGACTCTTTTCAAAGATGTTGAGCAGCGAACTCACTCTCGACGAGTTCAGGCTACTTCTGTACATAGATCCCCTCGCCACTGACGACGTTCCGACCCAACAACAGTTCGATCAGATGATGTCGACGCTGCACGCCCAGATGGAATCCACACAACTTCCGCTGACCGCCATCGCCGATCTCGCTGTCTCCAACATGCACTACACCGTCGACGGCAATGACTCGCTCGGCTATAAGCTCATCATCGAGGCACCAGGTTCTACCGCCCAAACCACATTCGTAATCCGGGACGGGTCCCAATACAAAGTGGCCGCGTTTTCGACTTCCGACAATGTCATTCCCGAGGAACTGGCCTTTCTCGCCCTGCGCGAACTCGACCACAACGACTTGTCCGTTGCTCGCAACTGGCTCGATCGCGCTCGCGACCTGGTTCACATCAACTCCGGAGATGATCCGCTCTCCGATCAGCCGTTCCCACACTTCTGGACTAAGGGTCAGGACGCCGATGTCTCAGCGATTCGTACCGCGGCTCTGGTTCTGCTTCCTTCGAAATATCTCAAGGACAAGAACCTCTCAGTTCTGATCGCCGCCCGCGACGCAGCCAAAACTGACATCGATCGCGCCCGCCTCAACCTCGTGCTGGCGTCGGCCTACTCTGCCCAGCAGCGTTGGGCCGACATGCTTCCCGTGGCCCAGGATCTGATGAGGCAATATCCCGCTTCCCTGCGCGCCTTCGCTCTCACAACCAGCGCCTTGGCCGGATTGAATCGGCTCGATGATTGGAACGAACTCGTCGGCACGCGCATGTCCGCCCACCCCGACGAGATGGCTTATGTCCGCTCTAACGCGCGGCTCGCCGTCTTTCGTGGAGACTTTGCCAAAGCTCGGGAAGTCACCAAGAGCATCATCGACAAGGGGCAAGGAATTAGCGAAGACTTCAACCTGTACGCCTGGTATGCCTTGTACCTTCCCGGCCCAATCGACCAGGAGACCATTGACATCGGGATTCGCGGCAACGATCTCTCCAAGAACGCCAATTTCGCAATCCTCCACACCCTCGCCTGCGTTTACGCCCAAGCGGGCAAAACGACCGAAGCGCGTGATCTCTTGCTCAAAGCCATGGAGGCGCAGCACATCGAAGAACCGAACTCGGAAATCTGGTTCGGATTTGCCCTCATCGCCGAGCAATACGGCGTCAACGATGCGGCCGTAAAAATGTTCGAGCGCGTTGAAAAGCCCAAGACTGGGTTTCCTGGCGACACTTACTCCTTAGCCCAACAGCACTTGCGCAATCTCAAACGCACTGTCCAAGAAGCCCCGGCCACTGGGTTCTGAACACAGGCGCCGTTCATTCGGACAAAGCTATCCACGGAGCCGTGGCTGTTCTGTGGGGCGTACCGAACCCCGAAGGCCCCCCCTTGACAACCCCGCATTCCTCGCTTTAGAATTAGCACTCGATAGGCATAAGTGCTAACACACATTGCCTAACCCAACCAAATCATAGGGTTACACAGTTTTCAGTCGAAGCACACTCAAACCTTCAACTACTTGAAAGGAGTTCGCACCATGGCGAAATTTGCACCCCTTCACGACCGCATCCTGGTTCGTCGCGTTGAGGAGGCTGCCACCACCCGTGGCGGCATCATCATCCCCGACTCAGCCAAGGACAAGCCCCAGGAGGGCGAAGTCATCTCTACCGGCAAAGGCCGCACCAACGACGAAGGCAAGACTTTCCCTCTGGCAGTGAAAGAGGGCGACCGCATCCTGTTCGGCAAGTACTCCGGCACCGAGATCAAGATCGATGGGGAAGAGTTCATCATCATGAAGGAAGATGAAGTCCTCGGCATCCTGACCGGCGCCGCTGCCCCGGCCAAGAAAGAACTGGCCGGCTCGAAGAAATAGCTCTCAGCCGTCAGCTGTCAGCCATCAGCTAAAACTGATGCTGACAGGCAGCGGCCAGAAGTTCCAAGCTGAGAGCTGACAGCTGATAGCTCCCAGCCAAGAAATCGCAGGCCAGTCCTGCAAAGAAATTATCGAAGGAGATGACAGACAATGGCAAAGCACATCGTTCACGGAGAAGAATCCCGTCAGGCAATTCTCCGCGGCGTCAACCTTCTGGCCGACGCCGTGAAGGTCACACTGGGCCCTAAGGGCCGCAACGTAGTTATTGAAAAGAAATTCGGTTCGCCGACCATTACCAAAGACGGCGTCACCGTTGCAAAAGAGATCGAATTGAAAGACGGCCTTGAAAACATGGGCGCGCAGATGGTTCGCGAAGTCGCCAGCAAGACCTCGGACGTCGCGGGCGACGGCACCACCACCGCCACCGTTCTTGCCCAGGCTGTCTATCGCGAAGGCGTCAAGACCGTGGCCGCTGGCGCCAATCCGATGGCCCTGAAGCGCGGCATCGAGACCGCCGTCACGACCATCTGCGGCAAGCTGAACAAAGAAGGTGAGCGCGAGAAGGGCGAACTCGACAAGTATTCCAAGCCCGTTTCCGGCGACATGATCAGCCAGGTCGGCACCATCTCGGCGAACAACGACGAGACCATCGGCAAGATCATCGCCGAAGCGATGAAGAAAGTCGGCAAAGACGGCGTTATCACGGTTGAGGAATCCAAGACCCTGGAAACCCAGCTCGAAGTCGTCGAGGGCATGCAGTTCGATCGCGGATATCTCTCGCCCTACTTCGTGACCGATCCGGAGCGCATGGAAGTTGCCATCGACAACGCCTACATCCTGATCAACGAAAAGAAGATCAGCTCGATGAAGGACCTGCTCCCGCTGCTCGAGCAGATCGCGAAGAGCGGCAAGCCGCTTCTGATCATCGCCGAAGATGTGGAAGGCGAGGCCCTCGCAACGCTGGTCGTCAACAAGCTGCGTGGCACGCTGCAGGTCGCGGCCGTGAAGGCCCCTGGCTTCGGCGACCGCCGCAAGGCAATGCTGCAGGATATCGCTATCCTGACCGGTGGCAAGGCCATCACCGAAGATCTCGGAATCAAGCTGGAGAACGTCCAGATCTCCGACCTCGGCCAGGCCAAGAAGATCACCATCGACAAGGACAACACCACCGTTGTCGAAGGCAAGGGCAAGCACTCCGAGATCGAAGGCCGCGTGAAAGAAATTCGCAGCCAGATCGACAAGACCACCAGCGACTACGACCGTGAGAAGCTGCAGGAGCGGTTGGCGAAGCTGGTCGGCGGCGTGGCCGTGATCAAAGTCGGCGCGGCGACCGAAACCGAAATGAAGGAAAAGAAAGCCCGCGTGGAAGATGCGATGCACGCGACGCGCGCAGCCGTGGAAGAAGGCATCGTCCCCGGCGGCGGCGTGGCTCTGGCCCGTTGCGCTGCAAGCCTCGACAAAGTCAAGGCCGAAGGCGACGAGCAGATCGGCATCAACATCGTCAAGCGCGCCATCACCGAGCCGCTGCGCATGATCGCCGAGAACGCCGGCGAAGAAGGCGCAGTCGTGTTGGGCAAGGTGCTCGACAACAAGGACACCAACTTCGGCTACAACGCCTTCTCCAACGAGTACGAAGATCTGGTCAAGGCTGGCGTGCTCGATCCCACGAAGGTCGTGCGCACCGCCCTGCAGAACGCCGGATCGATCGCTTCGTTGATGCTGACCACCGAAGCCCTGGTCGCCGAGATTCCTGAAAAGAAGGAAGCTCCATCGGCCCCGGGACATGGCGGCGGCATGGGCGACATGTACTAAGAACTGCTTTTTGGCTACTAGCCTTTGGCTTTCAGCCAGAAAAGAGAAACGCAGGGTTCCCCCACTTCTCGCCGTATTTGCGAGAAGTGGGGTTTTTCGTTTGTTGAAACTCTTCCACTAGAAACCTTTCTTGTCTCCCAGATTGACATCCAATCGGGACTGACAAGGCCGGATGTTCCGGTTGTCGTTACCGAAGGTCAAAGGCTGCGGATACATTTACCCCGAGTTTGGCACCCCATATCGTGAAGGCTCTAGTCCGGACCTCAGGGAGCAATGGTAACCGCGATGCCCGAATTCAGAGTCATCTCGAAACCCGTAGCCACCCAAATCCTTTTCGCCGTCGCGCTGATCACAGCTGCTGTGGCACAAGACCGCCTTCGTCCTGAGACTCCAGCAGCCGCGTCCGGGCCGGCATTCGATGTGAGCGTTGGCTACAGCTATGTGGCCATGCAGGTTCCGGGCGCGGGAACAGTCAATCTGAATGGCGTGGACAGCAGCGGCGGGATCCACTTTTCCCGGCGTTGGGGAGCCGTTGCGGACGCCAGCTATGTCCGCGGATCCAATGTCTTCGTGACAGGACACGACAGCTACGTTTTGAGCGCTCTTGCCGGCCCCGTGTTCTATCCATGTGGACGGAGAGGAACATGGCTGTCTATTCGAGCACTTGGGGGGGCGGGGCTCGTAGATAGCGCTGTCCCAAGCGGGCAGTCCTACTTGCATGGATGGGTCGCGCGCCCCTCGTACGCAGTGGGTGCGGGTCTGGAGCATTCTCTGCCCGGGCCATTTGCGGTTCGCATTAACGGCGATTATCTGCGCACAGCGTTTGTGAACTCCGCAGAAGTCGTGCAGCTGCAGAACAATCTCCGGGTTACTGCAAGCATTGTCCTTCGCCTGAGACAGGGCCTTCTCGCCAGCCACTGATGTAGTGCAACCCTCGTTCCTTGATCATAAGGAATTGGGCCTCCAAGCCGTTGAAGGCCATGCCCGATAGTGAATCCGATTTAGAATGCTGGTCCTGCATTACTTAGAGATGCAGCGTGGGCGGAGGCTGGGTCATGAAATCTACTCTCATCTTGCTTGTCGCGGCGTGCCTGGGCGTTTCGTTGGCCGGGCAAGCGTCAGCGCAATCGGACGAAGGCGCGCACGTGCTGGCGCTCGACAATTCATGGAACCGGGCACTGGAAACCAACGACGCGAAGGCACTTGACCTGCTCCTGGCGGATAGCTTTGTTTCGATCGACATTGACGGCAGCATGCAGTCCAAGGGCGAATTCCTGGCGAGTCTCAAGGCGCCCGGATACCACGCTCCGTCACAGGCTGTGACCGAACAAAGCAAGGTGAATGTCTACGATAATGCGGCGGTGGTGGTCGGGGTGTTTCGCACCCAGAGTTCGCAAAAAGGAAAATCCGTGACACGCCGGGAACGCTTTCTCGATACCTGGGTGAACGTGAATCACACGTGGAAATGCGTTGGGTCGGTGACCGTGTTAATTTCGGTGAATTAGGTACAGCTGTGCGGTACAGGGCGTGGGAAGCTCTTGGAGTTTGCCGAGGGCCAAGCGCATAGTAGTTGCGTGCGAAACTTCACTCGTTGGCTTTTGTCTCTCTCTCGCCTCTTCGTCATCTCTCTAATATATCTTCTTCCCTGCTGCACTTGGGCGCAGACATTCAACCTGTGGCCGGGAGTGGCGCCCGGGTCGGAGCGCTGGACGCAAAAAGAGCAGTCAGTCGAGGCTCCGTATGGGACGGTGCTCATCAACGTGGTAACGCCTACGTTGACGGCTTACTTGCCAGAAAAATCCAGGGCGACGGGAACCGGCATCATCGTCGCGCCGGGCGGAGCGTGCGTTGCACTGGCGATTAAGCACGAGGGCAGCGATGTCGCAGAATGGCTTCGGGACCATGGCGTCGCTGCGTTCCTGCTGAAGTATCGGATCCCAGAGAAGAAAGGTGAAGGCATCCCGGCAGACCTCAATATGGACGAGGCCTGCAAGTATGGGATCGCGGACGGAATTCAGGCGCTGAAGTTGGTGCGGCAACGTGCGCCAGAATGGGGCGTAGCTCCAGACAAGATTGGGTTCATGGGATTCTCGGCGGGAGCCATGGTCACAAGCGGAGTGTTGCTGCAGGAGGATGCGACGTTGCGTCCGAATTTTGCAGCGCCGATCTATGGCGGGCCCTTCGGGAAGATTCCAGCGATCCCAGCGAAGCTGCCTCCAATCTTTATGGCCTGGGCGCAGGATGATGGGCTTGTGCTGGACCAGATTGTTCGCTTCTACGAAGCGCTGCGGGCGGCTGCTTACAAACCGGAGGCGCATATCTACTCCTCGGGTGGGCACGGGTTCGGGATGAAAAAGCAAGGGACATCAAGCGATCACTGGATTGAGGAGTTTTACTTCTGGTTGCAGGCGCAGGGATTGGCGAGAACCAGCCCTTAGACGCATACATTTCGACTTCTCCCAACGTCGGCGAGACCCTTCGACTTAGCTTAAGACGGGCCGGGTGGCAACCCATTGTTCAAGAAAAGCTTGAACCGTCGAGGACGCAAAGTGCGCCAAAACAAAGTCGTCTTACCTATACGGCTGAGAGCTTTCTCTTGGCTGACTCCAGTGCGGCTTCGAGTCTGCTAGCGTCGGGGAGGCCACCTTGGGCCATGTCTTTGCTTCCGCCGCCTCGCCCTCCTAGATTTGCCATCTCTTCCTTCATAAGCGCGCCCATGTCAGATGGCTGACCGGCGGACTGGGCGAGGATGAGCGATGGTTGCGGAGAGGTTGCGGCCAGCAGCACAACTGCGTTAGGAGCAAGACGAGTGAGTTTTTGTGCGAGGAGCTTGACGGAATACAGGTCGCGATCGGTGAAGGTGCGGATCACGAGCTTTCGTCCATCAAGCTCGGGAGTTTCGGCCAGGATGGCGGTTGCCTGGGCGGCGGCGAGTTCTTCCTGCGATTCTTCTCGCTGTTTGCGAAGGGAACGAATCTCGTCGAGAGACTTCCGCGCCTGTTGCGGCGCGTCATAGATATGGGCCGAGAACAAGCCAGCCGCTTCCGTGAGAGTGGTGAAATCGCGGCGGGCGGTCCAGACGGCGCGCTGTCCGGCAACGAATTCGACGCGCCATCCCTGGCGGACTTTTTCCGTCCTGCGAAGAAGGATGCAGCCGATCTGCCCGGTCTGCGAGACGTGAGTGCCGCCGCAGGCGCTGAGGTCGAAGTCGTGAATGTCAACGATGCGGAGTTGGTCGCGCTCGGCGGGCGGCAGCTTGCGCAGGCCGAGCCTCGCGGCCTCCTCGCGGCTGACGAAACGGACTTCGACTGGCCGGTTCTCTAAGATGGTCTCGTTGGCGAGACGTTCGGCGGACTCGACTTGCTCCCGGGTCAGAGATGGCGTGTCCAAGTCAATTGAGCAGTAGTCGTCGGCCATGTGGAAGGACACGGTGGGAATGTTGTGCAGGCGGACGAAGGCGGCGGAAAGAACGTGTTGTCCGGAATGCTGCTGCATGTGGTCGCGGCGGCGTGTGGGATCGACCTGCCCGTGAACTTTAGTTCCGGGCTTCAAGTCCTTCAGCGGGGCTTCGAGGTAATGGACGATGTGTCCATCTTCGGAGTCGGCAACCTCGGTGACTTTGAGACGTTCGCTTTCGGTTGTGATGAAACCAGTATCGTAAATCTGTCCCCCGCTGGTGGGATAGAACGCAGTGCGGTCGAGAATCAGTGCCGGGCGATTGCCTCCTGGAATTGCGTGGACCGCGGCATCGAAGTCGTACAGGAAGGAATCGTGGTAGTAGAGACGGTCGGTCATCGGAGAGTTTTATTTAATCACAGGATGCGAGTGGTCGCAGGGAGATTGAGACCAAATCTTCATCGCGAAGTACGCAAGACGACGCGAAGGGCGCGCGAAGAAGAACCTTCGCACGCATCGCTTCGCTCCGCGAGGCGGACCGGAGGGTCCGCCCCCACGTGGTTCAGTACGGACCGATGATTCCGCCGATTTGCCGTGCGGCTGGCTTCGCCGACGCAACTGGCTTAGCGCGGGAGTGGACAGTTGCCACGGTGGCATCAAGTACATCCAAATATTTCAGGCCGCTGCCTGTATTGAAGAGGACTACAGTGTCTTCCGGCTTGAAGAAACCGTTTGCCCGCAGTTTGCGATAGGCAACCAGGCAAGCCGCCCCTTCCGGGGCAGCGAACATGCCTTCCACCTTCGACCAGTGACGCGTGGCCTCGAGGATTTCTTCGTCCGTTGCACTGACGGCGGTGCCATTGCTCTTTTTTAGAATGTCGAGAATCAGGTAGTCGCCGTAGGGCTTTGGAACGCGAAGTCCGGAGGCGAGCGTGGCGGCGTTGGTCCACAACTCGACCGAGGACTTCCCTTCCTCCCAAGCCTTGACGACAGGTGCGCAGCCTGCGGATTGAACGACGATCATCTTCGGCCTCTCGGAGCCAATCCAACCGAGGGCTTCCATCTCCTCGAAAGCCTTCCACATGCCGAGCAATCCAACGCCGCCACCAGTGGGATAAATGATGCCTTGTGGAAGACGCCAGCCGAGTTGTTCGGCGACCTCGTATCCCATGGTCTTCTTGCCTTCTACGCGGTATGGCTCCTTCGTAGTGGAGACATCGAACCAATTTTCCCGCTTCCACGCGTCGGATTGCTTCAGCTCCGCTACCTTCTTGGCGCAGTCGCTGATGAGCCCGTCTACGAGCGTCACGTGCGCGCCGTAGTAGTCGCATTCGATGCGGTTCGCCGCAGGAACGTCCCTGGGCATGAAGATGTGAGCTTCGAGTCCAGCAGCGGCGGAGTAGGCGGCAAGAGCTCCAGCAGCGTTGCCGGCAGACGGGATGGCGAGTCTCTTCGATCCGAAATGGCGCGCCATGGTCACGCAGGCAGAAAGTCCGCGAGCCTTGAAGGACCCGGTGGGATTGAGGCCTTCATCTTTTATGAAGACGTTGGAGTATTCGCGGCTGGGCAGCATCGGCGTGAAGCCTTCGCCAAGCGAGACGGGATCTGCGGCGGGAAGCACGGCGTCGTAGCGCCACATCGTGGGCGCGCGGCCCGCGAGACGTGCGGACGAAAACGACCTCCTGATTGCCGGCAAATCGTATCGGGCGTAAAGGACGCCAGCATCTTTTGGGCAGACAGACTGCGGGCGGTCAGCAGGGTAATGCTCGCCACAGCGGGTACATTCGAGATGGATCAGCATCGAATGCTGAGTGTAACAAAAGGAAGGG
>Ga0335076_10004550_pt1 | contig 14039 bp, 22 predicted proteins | sample Lox_Sample_25_FD_206717 | JGI IMG/M metagenome (GOLD analysis project Ga0335076, IMG submission 206717) | Soil microbial communities from Loxahatchee National Wildlife Refuge, Florida, United States - Lox_Sample_2.5 | ecosystem: Environmental > Terrestrial > Soil > Wetlands | place: USA... | reverse complement strand
CACTGCTTTTAAACAAACACGACCGTGCCCCAGAAAGGGGGCTCCCGAAGCTTCCAGTCAATTTAAAGGGGCACAGTTTAACCTTAGCAAAAAGTCAGGGGTTGCGGGATTGCCGATCTCCGACCGCTTGGGCGCCTCATGCGGACGCCGATCCAGCCCCTCAAAACGCTCCTAATTTGAAAACTAAATTTCCATTGCATAACGATGTTTGAAACCTACGAATTGATTGAAGTCTTACGCAGCCCAATCGAGACAACCCCCTACTGATCCAAGTTGCCGACGATTATCGCCTTGATATTTTGGTACTCAGCAATCCCATATTTGCTACCCTCACGACCCACTCCCGATTCTTTGACCCCTCCGAAGGGAGACTCTGGTGCTGAGATCCTTCCTGTGTTGACTCCCACCATGCCACACTCCAATGCAGCGGCAACCTTCCAGATTCTATTGAAATCCCTGCTGAAAAAGTACCCAGCAAGTCCATATTCCGTGTCGTTCGCCATCTCAATTACCTCAGCTTCGGAAGAAAATTTAAATAAGGGAGCCAAAGGTCCGAACGTCTCATCGTGGCTGACAACCATTTGCTTGGTGACCCCGGTGAGAATGGTGGGTTCGAAAAAATAACCCTTGAGATGTTCAGGAGCATTGCCGCCGATAATGACTTGAGCGCCTTTGCTCTTGGCATCGTTGACGTGTTCGAGGACCTTTTTAACAGCAGCCTCGTTGACGAGCGGCCCCTGGGTTGTGGAAGGATCAAGGCCAAATCCGAGTTTAAATTGAGCGATCCTCGTTTTTAGAAGTTCGGCAAACTCGTCGTATACTTTTTCGTGTACATAAAGTCGATTAGCACTATTATTAGAACAAGACTATACAAAACTTACCAAACACAAGTTTGGCCCGAGTTGCGGAACTTGCAGACAATGGCTCCCTCGACAGCTTTTTCAAGGTCGGCATCTTCGAATACTATGAAAGGTGCATTTCCTCCGAGCTCCATCGACACTTTCTTCATCGTACCAGCTGCGAGTTTCGTGAGCATTTTGCCAACGACCGTGCTGCCGGTGAAACTGATTTTCTTGACCAGCGGATTGGTGGCAAGCTCCGTGACAGCCTCTCGATCTTTTGTGGGGACAACATGAATGCAGTCGGCGGGGATGCCAGCCTCGACCGCCAATTTGGCAAACGCTGCACAGGAATACGGTGTTTCACTGGGTGGCTTAATGACGACCGCGCAGCCTGCGGCGAATGCAGGGGCAATTTTGCGCGTGATCATGGCAGCGGGGAAATTCCAGGGAGTAATGATCCCGCAGACACCAACGGGTTGCTTGAGAGTGAACACGGTAGTGCTGGGGAGGGATGAGGGAATGACGTCTCCATAAACGCGTGGAGCTTCTTCGCTAAACCACTGAATAAAGGACGCCGCATATACGACTTCACTCTTCGCCTCAGCCAGGGTTTTTCCGTTCTCAAGACTCAGAATCTTTGCCACTGCCAGTAAGCACTATTGCAAAGTACTTCATACAATCGTCAAGGTTCTCGTGAACCAAATCAAACCATTTGCGGAGTTGAATGCCTCTCTCGGCGAACGTCGTTGAGGTCGAATACTTTCGGAATCCCTTGTCGGCGATTTCGATGGCGCGGACAAAGTCCGCCCGAGACATGTCGGCTACATACCCCAAGACCTCCGTTGAGGAAGGTTCTTGGAAGTTAGCACTGATTATCGTGGTTTGGGTAAATACCGTACACCGGGAAAGTTTTTCCGTTTTTGGCATTGACCCATTCGCCACCAATGAAGGCGTCTTGAATGAACAACAATGGATCGTTCAACTGCAGAATCAGTCACTGGAGAGCGGAGCAGACACGCTCACCTTTGCATCTTGGAGAAACCTGCTCTGAGACTTAATCTCGCTATTCGCCATGGTTGCTTGAGAATCTGATCAATTTGGAAGTGGTGGTGGGCGGCAAGGGGATCTTTTGCCCTTTATACGGCTAAGTTATCGAACTCGGGATCGCGACCTCAATAATGCGGGCAGCGGCGGCCGCGCGGTTACCGCTTCCGAGCACGCCGATCCAGTCCCAAATATTCAAGCTGCGATTGATCGGAACCTGCCGTGATTACTTATGACAAATCGACCTCCAACTCTGCCCATCGCGGTGGACAAGGCTGCAAGAAAGCTACGACATGGTCTGCACCAACATCTCTATAAGAATTCAATCCGGAACAAGTAAGGAAAAGGTTGGGGGCGGTGAACAAGACCAGGCTTCGGGGATCATCTCCTGATCCGACATCACTGCATTTGGGGATAAAAATGGTCCATTGATACTATTCTACTTGCCAACAAACAACTCTCCTCTTTAACGCCGTTCAAAAGAAAAGAAACTCATCATCTCTGGAATAAACCAATGTTCTTCTTTAACCGCCGAGGTTCACTGTGTACCCTGATTGGTTGTCTGCGGGGACTGCTGCGTCGATTGAGTCCCTTGAGTCCCTTGAGGGCCTTGGGTCCCTTGAGTACCCTGGCCGGTTTGGTTGTATGAATAGGAGTAACCGCCGGCTTGGCCTTGATAATTTCCTTGATACTGGGCGGGATATGCTGTGGCGGTGGGAGGTTGTGGGTATGCGGGGTTTGCAGGGTAAGCGGGGTACGGTTCTAGCGTCAACTTTGCATGAGATGGGACTCTTACGTGAGGCGGCTGTTCCCCCTTGACCATAATAGCCCTGTTGGGCTCCGGTCGCCCCGGTGCTCTGTGCTGGGTAAGTTGCACCGGCTGGATACGTCGGAGTAGGTTGGCCTGCTCCTGTCTGCGTGGAGCCGTTGTTGTAATAGTAGTAGTTGTAACCGTTATTAGACATTTCCTTTCGCGTCTTTTTCCTCGCGGGTTGGGTTGGGTTGCGTTATTGTTTCAGGTTTGGGATGAGTTGGAGGCTGGGCTGCGACCGTTTATATAGACCGTCTGCAGATGCGCCGTAAGAGACGACGGTTTGTGCTCCCACTTGGGGCGCTATGCGGATAATAATGGCGATAAAAGTTAACTCTAAACACGCTTCTGGTCATTCCGTTCTTTGGCGAATGGAATGGCTGTGCGCCCTTGCGAGCAATTACACAACAACGGTCCGGCGCGAGAGCGCGACGTGAGCGCTAAAGGCGCCAGTGAGTCAGAGCTTTGACCACATCGATCGCTTGACTCTAGCTCTGTTATTCACGCGCGAAGTTATGCGGTCTTCTTGTACGACAGAACAAATATTGCGAGAAGCCTGTTGCCAAGATCTTGGTCCTAGCGGTGTAGAGATTGAAAATTATGGGCGTTTCGGGAGCGATCGTCGGCCTTACTGGAATAAGCGTAAAAAATTGCGAACTGCGAATAAGCGACACGCGCGATGTCCCGATTTGTGCGCCAAGGCTGCGCGATTACTTTGGCCCTTACCGCGCTCCGTTAAATTTTGGCCCTTGCCTTTTAAATCTCAAGACACGGTTCATAGGAAATTTGGAGCGTCGATCAGCTGCTCTCAGCGCCTGAAGCAGTCGGCTTTAAATATTGCGGTCACTCTGGCTTCGTTGCCCATGACGGAGGAGCAGGTTCATTCCCGCTCGTACGCGCTAAATCAGATCAGAGATCGGCAGAGGCATATACTGGCAGCTCTGGTAATTTTGGGTTCCTATAACCGCATTTCATATCCTTGTTTTGCGCAGGCCGATGTTTCGGCTCAGTTGAGTGTGGCAAGATAATTCACCAGCAACATCTGGTGTGCGCCTCTAAATCAGGTTCGTAGGATTGCTCAACCGATTGGAAGGACAAGGACCGGACTCGGGGCATTATCTTCATTGCCCGAACGTGCTGATAGGTGCGACTGAGGGACACGTGTAGATGTTTGTGGAAGCGATTGAGGCCAGGTGTAGAAGTTTGTGATTCCGAGGGAGGCACAAGTGTGGGTGGAGGCACGGGCATTTGAGCTTGGGACATTAGCGCCAGCCATGAGCCGAGACTTTTCTTTTGTCTTGTGGGTCGGGAAGGAGTCGGGCTTGGGTGATTGAGGGGCATTATCTAGTTGAGAGCTGCGGCCATTTCCGGGTGCTTCACCACATTAGGTTGCTTCAACGATTGCAACCTACCCATCCATTTAAGGATAAGCTGGTGCTTGCGGCCCCAGGGTTGGCTGAGGTTGGGGCGAAGAGGAATTTAGCACATAATGGCGGATACGAAAATGGAGAAAGAAGAGACAGGTTTCAGGGCAGGTGAGGCGGCCGGGTGCGCAGAGGTTACAGCGTCGCGAAAGGGGAAAGAAGCAACTGCGGCGAAGCGGGAGAGTGAGAAAAATCGATGGGGTAAACAGAATGGACACGCATTTGTGACTCGTTGATTGCTATGGCAACTGTGCATAATTCAGGAACTCTTAGAACCTCAACTATGCGCCAACATGAATTAAGAAGCCGCCACGGCAACCCGAGCGAACGCAGCACTCGACGCACTCCGAATGGGTGAAATACATAAGATTCCACAACAAAAATTTTAGTCCAACACATGTTGTTGTGGCCAAGACGGCGAACGCCTCAATATTCGCTCATTTCATTGCCAACGATTACAGAACCAAGACTTCGTGCTTCTCTTCTCCTATTTCCAAGTTTGCCTACCATGGCTCCTACAAAACAGGCCCACTTCTGATTTTGGTGACCAGAGACAGATCCGAGTGGGGTTTCGATCAAGATTGAATCGCTTCCGTTGAAAAGAGCAACGATGATCTCGAGACATTCCCAGCAGTGACAAACAAAATTCGAAAGCTTCTGACAAAAGATCCTGCATCTTTGGCCCCAATATTGAAATCGTATCATTGCATCGAAACCCCTACAAAGCGAAGTTTGCTGGATCGGGGCGGCGGAATTGAGGGCTCTGGGGATAGCTGCAGCGCAGGAAAAGGAGTGCATAATCCGTCTTTGCCCATGAACATTTCTAGTGAGATACGGGAGAAGTTTCGTAGGGTGTTGATGATTGAGAGCAGGGATGAAAACCATCGCTTAGGGACGTCGGAACTTTTACGAAGATTGCATCCGGACGAGACTTCGAAATGCGTAAGCGACGGTACATAAGTGAGAGAGGTTGTCCTGGGAGACGCCAGGAAAGGGGAACTGCGAACGTTGTTAGCTACGAAGGATGCTCTCTGACGAGCTGGAAATGATCGAAATTTTGACAAATGACAGACGACCCAGTTTTCGATGTCGACGCTCGGTGGAGATGCGCTTGTGAGGAACGATACAGATGATTTCGAAGGACGCAGTACAAAGATGCAGATTCTTCAATGGCAAGGTGTCTCCTCGGAAGTGACCACATTGTTCCTTTGATCCGACGTCCAATTTTAAAAGATTTCAACATGCTCCTTATCCGAAGCTTTGTTAAAATCCCCCAAACCCAAGCTCCTTCAAGTCACAATATTGCTCAATAAGTTTACCGCAGGAAGCCCAAACATCCGGGTTTGTAAGATTGACAACGAGGGTGGTCAATCGGGTCGTCCGAACCTCAAAAAGGGTGAAAATATGTCGTTTATTCCCACATCAATAAGTGGTGCGTGACCTCGGCCGCCAACTTAGCCGAGGACCATTTCGACTTGACGCGATGTAACATTCCCTGCGGCGACACAGATTCTCCGAAGGCTCGAACGGACAAGCGAAAGGGGGAATATGGCGATCTATTGCAATCTTCGAAAAACGCAAAGTTGACATTATCCGTCGGGTTGGGTTGGCCTAGCAGAAACCGGATGATGTGAAGGAGGACGTCTAGCGGAGGATTTAGCAGTTCCATAGCTGAAGAGGTCGCCGAAATAGTTGTGAAAGTTCCGTCGCAGCACCTAAAGTAGTTGCCGCCGCGTTTTCGTGATTTTGCCAGCCGAGTTGTTTGATCGCGGATGATCAATGGCACAAAGGATCCATACTCACATTCAGCTCCGAGGAGCCTGCATCCCAGAACGAAGCGATGGAGTGACGGGTCAGTGGACATGGGGCGAAAGCATCGTCGTCGAGGAGCACAGCAACCTCTGTTCGTCTCCAAGGCAAATTGGCAACAAGTGCTGGGTTTGCGGAGCTCATCGAATTCCCTTAGCGAGCGGGGTTGCAACGCCGGGTTATCGCTTCGTAACTTTCATCTCGGAGGATTGCATCATGTTCCAAATTCGTAAGTCCGGTTTCTTCATTGTCGATGCCAGGAAGTCGAGCGGATATCGTTGCATTATAAGTAAAGAGACTCGGCGCGTGGAACAAAAAGGCTGTCGAGGTTACACTTTCTACGGTGTCTCCTTGAGGGCTGTCTCCTATCAAGGCTGAAATGGGGCCAGTTAGCGTCGGGATCGATTTGCTATTCGACAAATCAGCGATTGTAACAAAAGCCGAATGTTTAAAGTTTCGAGACTAAGGACAAATTGTTGCGTTGAGGTTAATACATACCATCTCCTGACAGATAGAGGACGGATTCATCCATTGTCCAAAGGGTTGGAAGGAGTGTTTCCTATTGCTAAAGCGGCGACAAACTGGCCTTCGAGCACAGGTCTTAAAATTTGCATCCGAAAAGTTTCCTGCAATTAGCATGCGCTTGAAAATTCAGTAAGAAAGAAAGCTAAAGATTTAAATATTCAGACAGAAATCTCAAAATTCTGTTCCGCATGAGATTCTCAGAACAGGTCTGTAAAAGTTTCACATCATAAAAGAAGGGAGAAAGCGGTAACGTGGGCGAGCATACCTTTATTTCTTGTGCGGACTCTGACTAAAGAAGAGATCAATTGTCTTCTGGGATTCATCGAATTTGGAGCTGCCGACGCCGCCCTTTTGACGTTGGAGGTTCGTGAGGTGGCCAGATTCGTTGATGCGATCAAATACCAAGATCGGAGCTCTACCGGAGATAACACTGAGGCGAAGGTAAGAAGTGTTTCCCCAGGAAACATTCGCAGGTCGTGGGGTATCGTAATACAGGCAAATGCTGGTCAAAAGGGACGTCAGAAGTCGACCATGGGAGACGATTATGACGAACTGAGGTTCGCGTATCGAAGAGACTTGCCGCAAGACCAAATCCCAAGCAAGGGCAGCTCGTTCCGCCAAGGCGACGTTAGACTCACCGAAGGAGGCAATTGCACGGGCTCTCGAGGAGGAATCGGCAGTCCAGGTTTCACGCCAGCATTTGCCCTCTAGTCTGCCGAAATCTTGTTCGCGGAAGAGTTGGTCAGGAACGACAACGATTTGTGAGTGATGTTCGGCAATGGCAGTAGCAGTGCGAGACGCACGTTTCAAGTCTGAGCAAAAAATGTGGGAAACGGGCTCGTGCTTGAGAGAATCGGCAAGGGCCTTGGCCTGCGCCATGCCATGGACGGTGAGTCTTGTGCAAAGAGGGTCAGCTTTGGAACACAAAAGGGGCGGCAGCGTACTCGGAGTCTGTCGTGCCGGCGTAGATTTGCCTGATATTGTCGACTGTCTCGCCATGGCGAACAAGCAGAACAGTGAGGGTCATATTGACATCCAGGGCACAGTGCTTTGAGTGGGGGAAGAAGGAAGCGAGAAGAAAAAAAAGTTGGTCCTGTAAATAAATATTTAAGGGATTGTTTGCAATCTGTAAAACCGGTCGCCTTTGCAAATCCCCAGGAACTCCCACCGCTTGGTGCCGGCAGGCTCCATGGGATATTCGTTCCAACGCAAACGGCACAGCCAGTCGCCGCTTGCACTGTGGTATCAAGCAAAACTTAGGCGGAGCCCCTTCCTCTTCTTTGGCTTCCCGTTTCTCGCCATCATGGTCATCGGCTCGTTTGCGCTCTCAAGCTTTGCGTCCGTCCGTTACGAGCGGCACGACAGGAAAGTCAAGATCGCCACGGAGGAGGAACTGCTGGGTCTGCAAAAAGAACGGCGGAGACCCGATATCCGAGAGGAATACTACGTATGTAAACACCAAATGCGAAGCTGATGCCAGCGACTTTTGGAGAAAGATCTTGACAACTGGGAGCAGAAACGCGTTAAACGGCGCAGGGGTTGAAGAACGGCTTTCACCTGGCTAACGTTCTAGGGGAGCCCGAGAATGTCATGGAGCCGGATAAAGGGAGCAAATGATTGTCATGGCATGGGGATACCGGATCGCAAAATCAAAAGGATGCATTAGAATGAAACTGTGAACATATATTGAAACTCATTTAGACGAGAAGCAACTGTGTATACCAAAGAAGACATCACCGCCTGCGTCGCAAATCCAAGACATGCGACTCGACAACATCTGTCACACCCCAAACGTATTTTCTCCGGCATAGCTGCAAGGCGTTAGCAGAGGCGGATTTGAGGAGACATGCGTAATGTAGAGAAATCCGTCTTCATCCTTGTGTTCTTCATAGATGCTGCTCATAAGAGCAGCCGTCGGGGGCAAGACTTCGTTCACAAAGATGAAAATTGCCTTTTCAGGAGCAAGCTTGATGCGTTTGCGAATGACATAGCAGAACTGGCCGACCGTCAAGTCCGAAGGCACGAGATACTTCTTCTTGTCTATGGCCGGAATATCGGATTTTTCCACCTTTTCGCAGATCACCTGGCGAGTCAGCGCCTTCACGAGACCGGCCTGGATGGGGACATACCGGGATTCTGTCGGAGTACTTTTGCCTGATGCGTTCGGCTTCGGCCTTGCGCTTCTCAAACGTGTGTTCGTCTTTGAACTTGGAGCGCATGTTGGTTGAAGGGGTGAGTCAGGATCCGGGATGATCTGTCAAATCACGCCGCGTGTCATATTATTGCCTGTTGCGCACGTTACACTATTTCGCCTGCAACACGACGAACGGCCCAACCGGGTCCCAGATAAAGCTGACTCCCGCAACGGCTACCAAGACGCATGGCGTGTGAATGTTGATATCCCATCAACACAACCCAGCAGCTTACCGCCCCGCGCTCCGGCAGCGGTAAATCCACCGATTGGAAGACCAGAGATTACCAGGCAGCCGTTGACTGATTGGCTGGTTGCGATCTCGACGGTCTAGGGCTAGCCCTAGAGTGTGCTTACTTCAGTATCAACAGGCGAATTTCTCTTTGTGCCCCTCCGTTCTTACATACTCAAGACTGAGTAAGCAGGCAGCTCATTTACCCCACAGCCCATCCATCAAAAACTCGTCGGCCGGCCGATCAGCTGCCCAGGTACAGACACCCCAACACCAGTAACAACATCCCCCTGGCACAATGTAACGCCTGCTAATTGCCCACAGAAATACTCCCCGCGGGCTCCGCCAAGGCAACACCTCGTTATTTCCTTCTCAAAGTCGCGATTCTCTCGTCGCATTTCACGCACGCTTCACGTAAGCACGTTTCATCTCAGCCTCAGCGATCTCACCGGTCGTCCATTCACGAGCGGCTTTCAGTCACGCTGTCCTCTGCGCCAGCCCCTGCGTATTATCCCGCGAGAACGATGGAACGACACAAGCTGCACGACGCAGCCACAAATGCGGCCGGCCCACCCACCAGCTCGCATTCATATAGCGCCTGGCGCACCTCGCAGCAAACACAGCCTCGCATCTTCCAATACACTCCTCCCAACGCGCAACAGCCCGGCCAGTCTCAATCGCCGCAAACCCCACAGGCGTCCCTCTTGGCCCAGTCTGGATCGAACCCTTCGACCTCCGCAAATATCCCGCCTAACATTGACAAAAACATTGTCTTTGCCAATAACGATCGTCTTGCGCAACAGTACGGCTTACAGAATGCTGGAAATCAGAGCGAAGGAGCTTTCGCCTCGATGCAGGTAGATGCCTCTGGGTCTACCGAAAACACCGCCGAACCCAAAACCGGGCCAAATACGACCGACCAGCCCCTCGAAAACCCCACTGCCGGTATGGCTGCCCAATCAAATGCTCCAACCCGGGTACTGGCTCAAAGCAAGCGAGCCGCTCAAAACAGAGCTGCACAGAGAGCTTTTCGGCAAAGAAAAGAAAGATACATCAAAACTCTCGAACAAAAAGCCACTGAATTTGATCTCGCTCAAGGCATCATTCAGGATCTACGGAAAGAAAACGTCTATCTTCGAGATTATGTCGTCCGACTTCAAGCCGAAGTAGACGGTCTCAATGCCGAGCTGGGACGGGCCCCAATGTTTGGTTCAGGCCCTCTGCCATCGCAGAATCTCGCTCCTCCACCCCCCTTACAACGCCAACAGGGTGGTGCCAATCAGTCCGCTCCCATCCCCGTAGGCGTTGCTCAAGCCTACCCCCTTCAAATTGATCCACAAACTGCTGCTGCTGCTGCCGCTGCCAATGTACAACCTGCGACAGAAGGACAGAGCACTCTTGCCCGTATCGCCCCTGCCGAAGTGACTGTCATTAGCGATGCCCAGATGACAGATCCCCGTGCAGAAGAGGCCGCGACAACCACAATCAAAAAATCCTCGAGAGGTCGGAAGAGAAAGAATGAGCCAGCTGACGAAAGCCACTAAAATTTGGATTCATTGATAATGTTCGGGGTTTGTTCAAGTAACGGGCTATTGGCAGGCAGGGCGGGAGAGTGCAAGGGTGATTTATTTGGGCGTTCTTTTCTTTTACCCTTGATTCTCACTCGTTTCAAGGGGATTTCATGTCATTTCGGGGACGTCTTCGAATTGAGGAGTATATGCGTGAATGACCTCGGGAACTTCGAGGCGTCGTGCTGGGATTTCGTGCTGTATCTCAATATTGGTATTTGTATATCTTATTTCTTTCACTACCTTTTTGTTCATTTTCTTATTTAATCAGTTTGAACCCCGACATTGCGCACAGAAACCAAATCCACTATGAATTTTTTCCCGCCGTCCAAAAATGCGTGAGTCTTCAAAGGTGCTTCAAGAGACAAAAAATCCAATAAGAGAGGCTCCGATGGGGCCGGACCGGTTGTCGCTTTGCACACGGTTTTGGAAGCTCTGTCATGATAATTGTGTTTCGAATCGACTTCTTGATGCACGCCGCCCCGGAGGACATCGTCTTCAGCAATCTCGATTCCTCTTTGTTCGACATAAATACCCTTTACATCCCTGTGACACTTTTGGGAACCTTTGAGTGGGGTCTCGAAGCGATAGCGGAGGATCTGAGGATCAATAGAAACCATTTCCACAAGCCCTGATTGGAGTAATTGAACAACGGCACGTTCTTCGATTCTATAGGCTTTGTTCGGTGGGACTGTAGGGATAGGCAGCGAGATCGTCCAGCACTTTTCAAGATACTTTCGAACGATGTATTCATCCCTGAGATGAGAAGACGCCAAATGAACATGTATTACGTGGGAAGCATAGCACACCAAAACCGATCTGAAGAAATGTCCCAGAACCTCTTGCGCTCCATTTGGTTCGCCGGATAGGAGAAGGCCCAGAATCTATTTGTCAAGTACGTCTATAAATGCGATACCTTTGGCTCGTGTAATTCCCCCATCTCGCGCATCTGAGAATATCATCGTGGGTCCAGTAATGGGTATCCCAATTCACGCACAACACTAACGTCAGATTGATGGGCTGGAGGCCATCACCTCTTGACATGGTTGCTGGGAATTTAGTTTGATGAATTCTGGCGCAGCTTGTATCGATTAGCGCGACTTTTCTCAAGCTCATACCTGGAACAGAGAAAAACTCCAAGGGCGGTATTCGCCCACAAAACTTGACAGCCGATATCCTTCACATTTTTTTGAGGATTGTAATCGTACAACCAGCCAGCTCCACAATCGACGCAAATTCTGCGGGTCAGATCTGAATAAGAACGCCTCTGATATCACCGATTATGTGGAATTGAACGGAGAACCTGATTTTCAGCAAATTTAAAGGCGGACGTTACGTTCAACATGGTTCTCACATTCTTGCAATAATTGCGGACCTGCTCCACATCTTCGTTGACCGACGGACGTGAAGTAAGCCTCCACAGCCAGGGAACTTTGAGGAGTGATGGATGAAGGAAGGCTTTTGCTCCATCCATTGAGCGAAGGAGGGAACGTGGGACGCCATTAAGTGAAGGTTCATCTGACTCAAGGGAAGTTGGCCTCATGGTTGCCGGACGACCAATTGTGTGATGGTGGATAACTCCTTTATAAAGTGGGATCGGCGCGTGAGATGATTTTACGAACACAGCAGCAAGTTGTTTGACGGAAAGTGTCTATGAATATGTTATGAAGATATGCTAAAACTACTGAAACACAAAGCTCGGGAAGGCAAAAACTAGCAAATTTATCATGATCAACTCCTACGACTAATCCCACTCATCCCAAACGACCCCTGTGTGGTCAGATTGAACTGGAGACCATTTGCTGCTTGTGAGAGACTTCGCCGACATCATTTGCTGGTGACCCCAGGACAACTCCAATGTAACCTTATCACCTCCGTCGTTCCGCTTGGCGGGCTTTACGTTGTCAGATGAGACTGATTCCATGATTCTGAATGAGAATGCTGAACCACTTTGGTTCTTTGTTGTCTCAGCACCAGCTTTCTTGTCGGCCTGACGTTAGATACGAACGATCTAACGATGTACAAAATCCGCTGATTCTCCCAATGCCGCGGAGATTTCCTCATCTGAACTCCAATTTTCGTCCTTGTCATCTTGGACCGAGGGCACCCGCGGGGAGGCGCACAGCTCGGTGTCTGTTCCTTGCTTGAGACGCCTATAATGGTGTGCTCGTTCAACAGCTGGATCTACCGCAAACGGATTTCGGGGCTTATGGAGGAGCGGAGTCCCAAAAAGGAACGGAGTGACAGTCAGTTTCCTGTCGACAACATACGGGTCATTGATGAGCGCAGGTGGCGTGAACGATCGATTGAATTGCGATAAAAATGCTCTCGTCGGCGGTGGCATCTCTGCGGAAGGATTTGGACGACTGATAGGTTGGTCATCCCACATATTGAACGCTGTTGATGGAAGTTGAAAAAAGTTGAAGATGAGGTGGAATGGCGACGGCGGACCCAGGCGATCGACACGGAGTGCGCTCAGGCCCGGCTGCAGTGGGGTCAGATAAATTACGGCACTCCAGATTGAGACAACTATGGTAGCTTCGACACGAGATCATCCAAATCCTTATCATCGAAATAAAAGGCGTCTTCTACAGCTTTCTCCTTTCCGTTTACAACGTCAACATTTGGTGCAATCAAAGCGTCCCCATTCAATGGCTTCGACTCCTTCACCGTCGCGCTGGCGACCTCTGCAGACACCTTGCCCTCTTCACTTTTCGATGGAAGCCCCTTGCCCTGTTTTCCATCGGCCAGACAATCCCATTCAACTTCGCCTTCAACCCCATATCTATCTCTCAACCATTGATTCGCTTTGATGAAATGTTTGCAGTCAAAAAAGCCCCTCGCCGCACTCAAAGGACTAGGATGAACAGATCGTAGGATACAATGCTTGGATTTGTCCACTCCAATTGAATCGATTCGTTTTTGTGCGGGCGTCCCCCAGGCAAGGAAGACGATGCCCCTGCTCGAGCTTGACACAGCCCGAAGGACTTCCGACGTAAAGTGTTCCCATCCTTGATTTGCGTGCGAATTGGCGCTGTGAGCGCGTACAGTGAGGCATGCGTTGAGAAGGAGAACGCCGCGATCCGCCCACGGCGTCAGGAGACTGGGAAGTCAACGGTTGTAATGATGAAAGCAATACCCATTCTTTGGCTCGGTGAAATTAGGATAATCCTTTTTCAAACACAGAAATATGTTTTTCAAACTGGGCGGCGCGGGCGTTGGCGGACGAACAGAAAAAGCAAGGCCATGGGCCTGGTTGACGTTGTGATATGGATCTTGCCCAAGAATGACAACTTTGACCCGATCCAGAGGAGTATGTCGAGACCAAGAATAAATTTCCTTCTCTATTCGATTAGCCGAGAAAGCACATCGTTCGAGTTACCCGGCGGAAAGACCTTTTGAGTTTTCATTTCATTTCTCAGGAATTCTTTCAACTAATGTTAAGTCTAGTCAAGGACGGGCGTGAAATTACCTTCAAGAAGTACGGCTTCGTCAATTCGTCCTTTAGGACTGCCAGCCAGCTGTCATCCAAAGTCTCGATTTCCAGTCTTCCAATCAGCCCCGAGCCATATGGGCCATATATGACGGGGGGG
>Ga0335076_10004548_pt1 | contig 14043 bp, 9 predicted proteins | sample Lox_Sample_25_FD_206717 | JGI IMG/M metagenome (GOLD analysis project Ga0335076, IMG submission 206717) | Soil microbial communities from Loxahatchee National Wildlife Refuge, Florida, United States - Lox_Sample_2.5 | ecosystem: Environmental > Terrestrial > Soil > Wetlands | place: USA: Florida... | reverse complement strand
AGCGTAAGTTTCAACTCCTGTACAATTTTGTTGTGCACGTGCGCGTGAAACTTCGTTGGCTGATGTTTCTCGCCCTCTTCGTCAGCACCGCATTCGCGGAGCCGATTTCCCAGCTCAAACCCACAGGTTACGTGAATGACTTCGCTCGCGTTCTCGATGCGGGAACCGCGAGCCGGATTGGGGAGATGTGTCGGCAGGTTGATGAGAAGGCGCACGCCCAGATTGCGCTGGTCACGATCAACACACTCGACGGATCCGATATTGAGAGTTACGCGGTCGACCTGTTTCATCAATGGGGCATCGGGGCGAAGTCGACCAACCGCGGCGTGCTGATCCTGTATGTAATTCGTGACCACCGGGCGCGGATCGAAGTCGGGTACGGCCTGGAGCCGATTCTGCCGGATGGCAAGGTAGGAGGCTTTCAGCGCGAAGCGCTTCCGCTGATGCGCAGCGGAAATTACAGTCAGGGGCTGGAACTGGTAACGACCCGCGTGGCGGACGTGATTGCCGCCGACGCAGGGATTCAACTTGCACACTCCCCGGCGCCGGCGGAGCCGGTTCAGGAGCAAGACCGGGAGCGGCCGGGCGTCACGCTGTCTCTGGGCAAGATCATTCTGATTATCATCGTAATTCTGATCGTTTTACTCACTCCGCTGCGCAGCCTGCTGTTCTGGATGTTGTTTTCAAATATTTTCGATGGGCGGGGCGGTTGGGGCGGCGGAAGAGGCGGCGGGTTTGGCGGCTTTGGTGGCGGTGGAGGCGGAGGTGGGTTTGGAGGATTTGGCGGCGGGAGTTCGGGCGGTGGAGGGGCAAGCAGCAGTTGGTGACGGTCCAAGGATCCGACTATGCCAGAACAGAAGATCGATGATGCAAAGCTGACGGAATTTGTGAAGCGCGTCCGAGAAGCCGGCGGCTCCAATGTCGAAGCGATCATACTTTTTGGGTCAGCGGCGTCCGGAGATTTCCATCCCGGCCTCTCGGATTTCAATGTGTTTTGCGTTTTGCGAGATAGTTCGTTCGTGGCTTTACAGGCCCTCGCGCCGGCGGCGAAATGGTGGGACCGGCAAAAGCAGCCACCACCACTGTGTATGACGAGGCACGAATTAGAGCGCTCGACAGATGTATTTACGATCGAGTTGTTGGACATGGTCCAGCATCACCGCGTGTTGTTTGGACAAGATGCCCTCGAAGGCTTGACGATTCCCACCCACCTGCACCGGGTGCAGGTGGAATATGAGCTGCGGGAAAAGCTGGTGCTGCTACGGCAGCATATGCTGATGGCATCCGGCAAGGATTCGCGGTTGTGGGACGTGCTGCTGCACTCGGTCCCATCGTTCGCCACGCTGTTTCGACATGCGCTGATCGTATTAGAAGGACAGGCGCCTTCGGGGCGGCGGGAGGCCGTTGAGGCTTTGTCGAAGCGTGTTGGGTTCGATGGTTCAGCGATTCTGCAGGTGCTGGATGTTCGCGAGCGGAAAGCGAATCCGAGCGAAAGAAGCATCGGGGACCTCTGCGCTAGATATCTGACTGCCATTGAACAGGTGACGGCGGCCGTCGATAGAGAGTTGGATTCGTCGGGGCGGAAGTAAAACAACGAAAGTCTTAAAGGAGCAGATATGGGCAAAGCGCTCATTGCAGTAATTGTGTTGGTTTGCATCGTCGGGCTGATTGGGTTGATGTTCTTTGGGCAGTACGTGAGCACGCGCAATTCGCTGGTAAGCAAGAACGAAGCGGTGAAGGCAGCGTGGTCCCAGGTTGACATCGTGCTGCAGCGGCGCGCGGACTTGATCCCGAATCTGGTGGAGACCGTCAAGGGTTATGCGCAGCAGGAGCAGACCGTATTTGGGGATATCGCCAAAGCGCGCTCGGCGCTGCTGTCGGCTGGAACTCCCCAAGAGAAAATCGCAGCGAACGGCCAACTCGATGGCGCACTGGGCAGGCTTTTGCTGGTGGTGGAGAACTATCCGCAATTGAAGTCGAATGAGAATTTCCTGCGGTTGCAGGATGAGCTTGCCGGCACAGAGAACCGTATCGCGGTAGAACGTAAGCGATACAACGATACCCTGCAGGACTACAACACGTATGTGCAGCAATTTCCGCAGAGCCTCTTCGCCGGCTGGGCGGGGTTTAAGCCCAACGACGCGTACTTCACCGCCGCAGAAGGGGCGCGGCAGGTTCCGAAGGTGAACTTCTCGAGTCCGGCTGCTCCGCAGACGGCTCCTCAGCCTGCTCCGGCGAGGTGACAGAAACTTTTTGCGTGGGCGCGGGTTGGTGGGGAGAAGTTCGCGCTTCGCGCGAGGGCCGCGGAAAAGTGTGGCGCCTCGAGCACTTCCTGCTTGTGTGTGTGCAGATAGCGCAACTGAAATTGCAGACTCCCGCGAGTCGTGTTCTGAGGCAAAACCTTATTGACCCGGCCACGAAGCTGTGATTAGATGCCGAAACCATCCGCGGGCTTTGCGCCAGAGTCCGCTATAACTGGGGCGTGCGACCTGAGGTGAAGCCATGAAGTCTGATCCGGTCCGAGCGGCCCTAGCGGTAAGCGTGCTAGGTCTAGTTGTTCTGAATTTGAGCCTGGGCGCCAGCGCACGGGACGTAGTCCTGCCCGCGGGTACTCTTTTGCAATGCACCCTGAACGAGCCGAACTTTTCCTCAGCCAGCGTCGAGGTTGGCGATCCTGTTCTATGCCACTTGCGCGGGCAGACTTCATTTGGCCAGCAGGCCTTTCCGCGCGGAAGCTACCTGGTCGGTCATCTGGAAAGCGCGAAGGATCCCGGTCACTTTTTTGGCAAGGGATATATGCAGCTGCAATTCGACCGGATCGGATTGCCGACTGGCGATCTGCCGCTTGAAGCAAAGGTGATCTCGACGCGCGGCTACAAAGTAGACAAGCAGGGGAGGATCGACGGCAAGGGTCATGCGAAGCGGGATGTGGTCGAATGGATGCTGCCGCCGTTGTGGCCATGGAAAGTGCTTATGCTTCCGGCGCGAGGACCACGTCCTACGCTGAAGGGCGAGACGGCGTTGAGTCTCCGGTTGATGGACGACGTGGAGATCCCGCAGGTCGCTCAAACCTATGGACCGAACTGGCATTTCTTCACCCATGCACAACGGGAATCGTACGATGATGCGCAAGTGAACGTACCGCGGCCACAGCTGGCGGCTCGCCCGGCGGGTCCCGCGGCTGCCCCTGCCGCGCAAATTTCGTATGCGGCGTATACACAAACAGCTCAGGTTGTTCCCAGCGATATCGTAAGCCTGACGGGCATGCCCGTGTTCGTATTGACGACGGGCAGAGTGCTTTCGGTGAGTGCCTACGGATATCAGGACAACCGGATCACCTATACTTTAATCGGCGGTGGCAGCGGTGTGATCACCTCCGACGATGTTGATTGGACCACAACAACTAAAATCAACACGCAGAGAGGAATTCGCCTGGCCCTGCATACCGGGCACGTGAATCAGGACCCTGCGGGTTTTTGAAGCTTTTTTCTCGCTTAATTGAATCAGGCCGTCAGTTCCGCTGGCGGCCTTTGTTTTTGTCATGAATCCTGAAGCGAGAATCTCTTGCATGATTTCTTGCGACCTGGCTGCTCAGGATTTAATCAGTATTAGCGCCGACGCTCACGGAGGTGACATGCACACAGTCAACATTGCGCAAAAGTTTTCCAAGATTTCTGAGTACTGGAAGCCTTACATCGTGGCCGAACTGAATGGCCAACATGTGAAGCTGGACAAGTTGAAAGGCGAGTTCGTATTTCATCATCACGAGCACGAAGACGAGATGTTCCTGGTGGTGAAAGGGAGATTTCGCATGGAATTTCGCGACCGGCATGAATGGATTGAAGAAGGTGAATTCATCGTCGTGCCCAGAGGAGTCGAGCACAAGCCAGTGGCTGATGAAGAATGCTGGTTGTTGTTGTTTGAACCAGCGTCCACATTAAATACAGGTAATGTAGTGAACGAGCGAACGATCTCGGATTTGGAGCACGTGTAGGGATTACCGAACAGGATGTGGCAACTTGGTGGGCGGCGAGTAGAGACTTTCTTCTCTGGTCCGCGTTCACCGCGCACGCTTTATTCCGCTGTGCAGTTGTGTTGAGAACCTCTCGTACATCCCCTTCAGTACTGTGGTAAACCCGTGCCGGACACGCGAAGATTGGCTCCCATGGCCGAATCTTCGAGGAACGAGCCGCCGAATTCAAGCCAGGATTCAGAGGCGCCGGAATCAAACGCGGTTGTCGACAGTTGGCAGCAGATGATCCAGGGCGTGTTGGCCGTGATAATGCTTGGTGGGGCAGTAGCCATGCTTCACTATTACGGACCGCTGGCAGCGGAAGGAGTGCCGCCAAGCGATCTGCAGAAACAAGTGCACGAACTTACCGCGCAGGTGGAACAGCTCAAGCAAGACCAGGCGATGCCGGCGACGGTGCTGAGCCGCTACCGCAATTCGATTGGTTATGTTTACGGGGTCTACCAGGTAGGCTTTCCGAATCAGCGTCCAGCAATTCGAGCGAGGGTTTCAGGTACGGGATTTCTGGTTGGAGACGGACTGCTGGCGACCAATCGACACGTGGCGGAGCCTTGGTATGGCGACTCGGAGTCTGAAGCACTGTTAGAGCACGGCGCAGTGGCGACGCTCGAAAGTTTGGTAGTGTTTTTCCCGGGATCTCCGACTCCAGTGCGCCTTGCCCCGGCAAGTGTTTCCAAGACGTCGGATCTCGCCATTCTCCGCACACCAGAGAAAGATGCAGTACGCGGCCTGGCCGTTCTCCCACTTTCAAAGTCTCCAGGCTCACCCGGACAGCTCGTGACGGTGATCGGGTATCCGATGGGGATTGCCGGTATGGTGGCGAAATCTCCGAGCAGTATTTATGAACATCTCGCGAACCGGCACAACGACATAAATGCCGCGAGCGAGCTGGCGGCCCTGTCGCTGATCCGTCCGTCGGCCACATGGGGACACCTCGGAGATATTGTCGGTGACAAGTTGATCTACGACGCTCCGACGGCTCACGGCGGTAGCGGCGGCCCGGTCTTTAATTCCAGGGGCGAGGTCATCGGAGTGAACTCGGCCTACATGGATGGATTCTCCGGCGGCACTCTTGGAGTTTCTGTGGACTCCCTGCGGCTCGTACTGCAAGACGCGCAGAAGCAATAAGCGCCAGTCCCTCCCTCATCGATCTGATTCTCCACACACGAGACCTCGAACTTGCGGCGTCTTAGAAGGCCCACCGCAGCGAGAATTGAATCAGCCTCGGGGTTCCATTCGATTGGATAATCTTTCCGAAGGGACTGCTCATCGGATTCGCCAGGTACTGCTCCACATCGGTGACGGTCGGGTCGCCGAAGTTGGTGTGGTTCCAGAGATTGAAGAAGTCAGCCGCGAACCGCACTTCCTGGTGTTCTCCGATCTTGAAATGCTTCAAAAATGACACATCCCAGTTCTGCTGGAAGGGTCCGTGGTAAATGTTGCGCCCCAAATCACCGAATCCCGTGGTGCAGAAATTCGAATCAGAGGCGCAGTCAGTGGGGTCAACGAGCGCCGCAGGAACGAAGTTGGTCGGATTCAGATATCCGTTAAGCACACGCTGATGCAGGCCTCCGCTGGAAAGGCCGCTGGCTACAGTTGCCCCGGGTGCAAGGCTGGCGCCTAACAATGGCGTACTGCCTTGACCAAGGAATGCGGTTCCGGCGCTGGAATCGTAGATGGAGAAGGGCAGTCCGTTTTGAAAGATCGTCACTCCACTGACCTGCCAACCGCCGAACGCCGCGCGCCTGATTCCCGTGGCATGTGAGAAGAAAGGAAGATCGTAGGCGTAGCTGATCGAAAGCCGGTGCGGACGGTTGAAGTCCGATATGCCGCGTGAGGCATTGATATTGCTTTGATCATTGTAGGCGGTGTTGAAGGCTGTGTTTCCGGTGGAAGTAGCATCAATGTTCTTCGAGTAGGTGTAAGCGGCCTGGAAGTAGCTTTGGTTCCACCGGCGCGAGACGGTAGCCTGGAGTGAGTGATAGATCGAATAGGCATCGTTAGCAAAAATCTGGTATCCGCTGTAGCCATTGAGTCCAGGAGTCGGGGTTCGGGCAATCGCGTTGGCGAAGGTATCGGTGGTGATGGTGTAGGGATTTCCGCTGGTATCGGTGACGGTGAAAGGGTGCTTGATGGCGTCGACAGACTGAATCGCATCACGAGTTTCGCGCAGGTGGATGCCTCGGGCGCCGACGTATCCAACCTCGAGCACCCAGTTCTTTACCAGTTCGCGCTGGATGGTCAGGTTCCACTGCTGCGTGTTCGGAACGACAAAGTGGCGTGGAACTTCCAGCACGAATAAGTTTTGCGTGGTGTTCACGCCGGGGCCGGTGCAACCTCCGTAGGTTGCTGCTCCGTTGGTGTCGGGGAAACTCGTGAGCTGTGCAAGGCAGGGCAACCAGGCCGCTGAGAGTTGCCCCGCGGCTGGCACTGCGTTGGGATTGACAGCGGGCGTTCCCGTGAAGAAGTTCGACATGGTGAAGCCCGGGGTTTGGCCGAAGAACACGATGGGGATAAACGGGGACTGGAAACTCAACTGATCGACGGCTCCGACGTCCTCGCGAACGTAATAAATGCCGTAGCCGCCGCGAAGCGTAGTGCTGTGACTGCCGAACACATCCCATGAGAACCCTACGCGGGGTCCCCAACCGGTAGAGACGCTGTTTTTGAAAGTGGATCCGGCGGCATTACCCGTCAGTCCGCTTACGCCCAGCTTGCCGACGCACGTGGGATAGATGAACGGATAGGTGTTGGACTTCGTCAGGTCTGATTCGATGTTGCCGATGTGGCAATCACCGTCCGTCCACGCGCCCAGAAACTCGGTACGAAGTCCGAGGTTGACGGTGAGCCGCTGATTTACCTTCCAGTCATCCTGGGCAAACACAGCGGAATTGTTTTGGCGATAGGCGTGGTTATAAACGCCTCCGCCGCCGAAGCTGAACTCGGGAGTCCCACCCACGAAGTTTCCAAAGTCGGTGGTTGCGCCGACATTGGTGAAGAAGAGCTGGCCGTTGAATACCTGCGGAAAGCTCTTGTCGAGATCAACGCGGATGTACTGCCCGCCAAACGACAGCGTGTGAGCACCGCGCACCCAGCTCAGGTTTTCCACGAAATTGTAGTTGTTCTGAGTCTGTGCCTGGTTGGCTTGTGGCGTCGGCCCGAACTGAAAGCCAGACGTCAAGAAAGTGAACTTGTAGATGCTGCTGGTGAGATTGTCCGTCGGGCGATCGATACCGGCGTCCGATACCGTGACGGGATTGATGTTGATCGCAGTGTTATTGATGTGAACAACGCCGAAACGGAAATCGTTCACAAGCCTCGGGGAAAATACGTGGGTTTGGGAGATGACGAAGACGCGATCGTGTACCGGAAGCTGATAGGGGAAGTTCAAGTCTGCACTGCTCGCTGCTGCCCCGAGGGAAGCTTGAAGTCCGCCAGCGCCGAACGGGACATCCTGCTCAGAGTTGGAAAAGAAGAAGCGAGCCGCGACGGAATCTTTGGAATTGTGGAATTCATGATCCCAGTTCGCGGTGAGTTGGTCGTCAGTAAACTTTCCGGGACGGCTGACGGTAAATTGAACCAGGTCTCCGGCGTTGGCTCCCGGGGCATTGGGCAAGGGAAACAGGTAGCCATTCGCAGGCGCGCCGAACTGACTGCTCTGGAAGGCGAGCAGGTTCACGGCCACTGGATCCGCCGATGCAACTCCGAAGTCAGAAGCCAAATTCGTCTGTGCGGCAGGGCTGGTTCCTCGATCCGCCGCCGGCACATAGGGAACGAAGGTGCTGATTAGCGTTCCGGGAGAATCTCCACTGCGCTGGCGAGTACCCTGATAGTTCACAAAGAAGAAGCCGAGCTTGCCGCCGGGGATGACCGGGCCACCCAGGCTTCCGCCGAAAATGTTTTGTTGAATGACAGGGCGAGGTGAACCCGAGCCCTTAAGGAAGTACTCGTTTGCATCCAGGACGGTGTTGCGGAAGAACTCGTAGACGTCGCCGTGGAAGGTGTTGGTTCCGGACTTCAGAATGGCATTGATGTTCCCGCCGCCATTGCGTCCCTGGCTGGCATCGTACAGGGAGGTTTGAACCTTAAATTCCTGCACAACGTCGGGATTGGGTAAGGGAGTGTTGGTCAATTCTGCAACGTTGTAATCAGTCGCACTGATACCTTCGATGAGGTAGTTGTTGTTATCTTCCCGCTGGCCATTGACCTGGATGCGAACGTTTCCTCTCCCCAACTGTGATGCTGCGTTGAGATCGCCTTGAGCTCCAGTGGAGAGCGTCAGGAGTTGCTGGAAGTTCTGCGTTGCCAAGGGAAGAGCGCGAATGGTCGTGCTCTCAATCGCCTGCCCGGTGGTCGCGTCGCTAGTATCCACCTGCTGCACTTCCGCCTGCACCTCAATCTTCTGCTGCACCGATTGAGTGGTCAGCTTGGCCGTCATGTGGGTAGTCTCGGTGACGCGCACCACGATGTCGGAAAACTTTGCGTCACCAAATCCTGCTGCCTGAATGTTCACCACGTACGTTCCGACGGGCAGCAGGGGGGCTGTGAAGACGCCATCTGTTCCGGATTTCAGGCCGCGCTCCAGCACGCCAGTGTCCTGATTCACGATGCGAACGTCGGCATTTGCAATGAACGCTCCGCTCGGATCCTCAACTACCCCTGTAATCGCGCCGGTAGCACCGCCTTGCGCGAAGGCAAGTACCCCCAGAGCAAGCGCGATCACACCTACAGCAGCGACACTGACTAGAGTCTTCCCCATGGTTTTCTCCCCATCCGGAACCGAAGCTTTGTTTAGAGGTCGATGAATTGGATCTCAACCTCGATGAGTCCGCGTTGCTGGGATTACACCCCGCCTGACGTCTTTATTTCCATTCTTTCGATAGGAATGCTAAGTGGTTGCCTTTGCTTCTTGGGAAAGGCGCGCCAATAAGGAAATGAAGATTTTGGAAGAGCTTATCGGATGCGAGTGACAGTTTTCAAGAGCGGCGAAGCGGGGAGTGATCGAAATAGAACTGGGCAGAACCTACGGGGAATACTAGGTTTCTCCAAATTCGCGATAGCGTTCGAGAACATCACGCTGCGAGACAACGCCTTCCAGCTTGCGAAAATCGGCACGGTTCACAACCGGCACAAGGGGCCATCGATCGACGTATCTGAGAGCCGTTTCCAGGGGGTGATCAGGATGCAGGAATGGAACCACGCGACCATCGAGCAACGAGGCTAGAGAACCGGCACTCTTTTCCGGAGTTGCCATCTCGTGCAGCTTCTTTTTGGTGATCGTGGACCAACCGCTGGGGCTCATGCGAACGAGCAGGATCTCGGACGAAGACTTCTCCACCTGCTGCAGTGCCTGATCCACCGTCGCCTGCGAGTCGAGTACCATGCCGTCGCCGGACTGCATGGCGTCTTCGACGCGGAGAATGCCCTCCTCTCGCTGTTCCTCCATGGACGGCAAGTCGAGGCCATCCTGGCGGGTAAGGGCGTCAAAAATTGCGATGGGCTGAAGGCCGCGCGAAATCAGGTAGGCGAAGGTGTTGGCTACGATGACGGGGACGATGATGGAGTAGTTGCCGCTCACCTCCAGCACCATGAAGACGGAAGTCATGGGCGCCCGCAGAAATCCTGCGAAGAGGACGCCCATCCCCACCAGGGCGTAAGTGCCGGGCGATCCGGAAAGATGGGGCAAGAGTGCGTGTTGCGCTCCTCCGACAGCGGCGCCCAGCATAGCGCCGATAAAGAGCGTGGGTGCAAACATGCCTCCGGGAGTGCCGCTGACGAACGAGAGCAGGGTAGCGAGAATCTTCAGACCAGCAAGAATTGCCAGCATCTGCCAGGTGAAACGGCCGTGCATAGCTTCGTCAATGTATTCGTATCCTGCGCCCATGACCTGGGGCGCGCCCAACACCGCGATGATTCCGATCAACAAGCCGGCGAGAGCGGGCTGAAGATACTGGGTCCAACGTGGGAGCTTTTTGCAGACTGGACGCAGAGAACTGATGCCAGCGGAAAACAGCACCGACGCAAATCCTCCGATGATGCCGAGGGCGCAATAGGCAATGAGCTCAGAGGGCTTCTGCATCTGTACCGGAGGAATTCGAAACAGCGACTCAGATCCGAGGAACCAGCGCATCACCACTACGCTGGAAACAGCCGACAGAACAACTGAACCCAGGATTCCGGCGCTCCAGCGTCCGATGACCTCCTCGATGACAAACAGCACTGCAGAAATGGGTGCGTTAAAGGCGGCGGCAAGCCCGGCAGCGGCGCCGACGGGGGCAATCAGGCGCATGCGATCGCGCGAGAGATTTACGCGGCGCCCGAGTGCCGACGCGAGGCTGGCGCCGATTTGCAACGATGGATCTTCGGGTCCGAGAGAATGTCCTGAGCCGATGGCTAACGCGGCTGTGATGAATTTTCCAATTGCGGTGCGGATCGGAATGTAACCGTTGTAGATGTAGAGGGCGGCCTTGGTCTGATTCACGCCGCTCCCGCGTGCGAGAGGGAACACGTGGATCACAAGCGCGGCGATGAGAAGGCCGGCAAGAGTTGGGGCCAGCACGAGGCGGATCGGGGTGAGCTCAACTCCCGATCCCAGCAAATAGATGCGGCACCAATCGATCGCAAAACGGAAACAGACAACCGCGAGGCCGGAGAAGACCCCTATGAAAACGGAGAGGATCAGGAAAAAGCGATCCTCGCGGAAGACGGTTTGGAAGAATTGCCGAGGCGAATGCTCCAGGGAAAAGCCATGTCTAGCCTCAGCCGCATCGGGCGCTGCAACGCTTTCAGAAATAGACGATTCGTTCAATCTAGCGGCCCTCATGCAGCTTCGCGACCAGAAGCAACGCCTGATCCAGTTCGGAGGTATTGCCACAGGTCGCGGCAGTTTCACGCTCACTTTCGAATACGAGATCCATCGCTGATTCCACCAGGTCGGGATCCCGCTCCAGACCTCGCTCGTTAATCCGCGGTTTCAACTCGGCCCATGAGTCAGCCAGATTCGGTGGAGACGACAAGGCCGCCGGCGATCCCGTCGATTTCGCTCCGGAATTCGCGTTAGTGGTTGAAGGAGAAATACCGCAGGATTTCATCCGGTCACCAGCCGCCGCAAAAGCATCGACAACGATGCGGTTGCGGTGAGCTGCTGAAAGACCTCTCGAAAACGGATCCATCTGCAAGACCAGTTCGGTGGTCTTGAGCCGTTCTCTGCTTTGCGCGTCGCCGGGAGCGATGTCGATGGCCGATTGCAAGTAACGCTGTGCCACGGAGTATTGACCGGTCTCGAACGCAGCCCATCCCGCACCAGCCATCGCTGTTTCGTTGCGGTGATCCAATTTCAGGGCCGTGAGGTACGCGGCCAGGGCATGCTGGTAATCCTGGGCGCGCATGAAGAGATTTCCGACGCGAATCTGTTGCGCGGGATCATCTCCCAGATTGGCCGCCAAAGCGATCAGTTCGGATTGAGCCTGCTCGTCGGCTTTGATCTTCAAAAGATATTCAATCAGCTCAATGCGAGCCTCTCGCCGCTGGAGTTCCCGATCATTCGGCCATGTGGCATAGATGGCGTTGTGATAGTAGCGTTGGACTTGTTCCGTCGTACCATCGCGCGCCGCCAGCCTTGCTAACAGTAGATTCACCAAGCCATTCTCAGGTTCACGCTCCCACAGGTTAATCAGATAGGCGTAGGACTCTGAGGTATGGTTTAGTCCAAGCAGGGCCTGGGCGAGATGAAGCTGATAAGAATAGTTGTCGCGAGAATAACGAAGAGCGGTATGGAACTCGAGAACCGCAGGGTCAAAGTGTCCGGCATCGAGATCGGAGACCCCGCGCGTGAACCAACGACTGCCGAGAGACATCTGCTGGGCATGGTACAACCGTGACAATCCTGAAACTGCGACGAAGGCCACGATGGCCAGTAAAGTAAGCGCAGCGAGCAGCACCGGCTCGAGGGTGAGATAAGGTTGCAGCCGCAGGCGCCGTCTGGATGCCGCAGGATTGTCAGAGGTAACCATCGCCGGATCTTGAACGATCATATCCTCAGCTGAGTTGCTTTTCTAAACGCATGGGTTTGGTTTTCTGTGCCGGGGGCGGCGCATGCTGGCGATCAAGTTCAGGCACTGGATTCGTGAGCCGTGCTGCGGTTTCGGGGGAAGGACTTGACCCATCCAGGTTCCAGCACATGTTCGTCCTGGAACCGTCGCAAGCGCGTGGCAAGAATTGTTGAACGGTTGAGATAACCGACGACCTTTTTTCCATCAGCGCGATCGACGACAGGCATGCGACCGATGTTGAAATGCAGCAGTTTGGCGGCGGCCTCAGACACAAGTTCGTCGGGATAAGTCACGACCAGCTTGCTACAACCGGCCTCCAATACGCTCATGGTGCCGGTTGAGTCCTTGTCGAGCGCGCGCAAAACATCGCCGCGCGTGATGATGCCCGCCAGCTTGCCCGCGTCATCGAGGATGAGCAGCGCTTCATAGCGTGCGACGGCGGGATCATGGCGGGCGATGCGATCCGCCAGTTCTCCGACCCTGGTGCTCGCGGTGATGATGGGTGCATCTTTGTCCATGGTTTCGCCGACTGTTGCCTGCGTCAGGGCGTCCGCTTCATAGTCTTGATGTACGCGCAGACCACGCCTGGCAAGCTTTTCCGTCATGATGGAACTGGTGGGCATAAAGAGCATGGCAATTCCATCTGCAATGACCGCGACCAGCATGAGCGGCAACACAGAGTTGTAGTCACGCGTGATTTCAAAAGCGAAGATGATAAAGGAAAAAGTTGCGCGAGATGCTGCGCCAAAAACTGCGCCCATCGCTACCAGCGCGAAAGCGGCAGGAGAAAGATGCGCAGCAGGAAAAATTGTATTTGCGACGATCGCAAATACGCCACCCATGGCAGCACTCCACATGAAAGTTGGGGCGAGCAGCCCGCCGGAAGTGCCCGAGCCGAGCGAGATCACCAACGCCGCGAACTTCGCGAACATCACGACTAGCAGCAGCTTCCAGGCGAGCTGCCCGTTAAGGATGTCGCCGATCGTGTCGTACCCCACCCCGAAAACGCGCGGAACAAAGAAACCAATGACTCCCAAGGCGAGGGCCCCGATCGCCGGCCACCACAACTCGTCGACCGGAAGCTTCTCGAAGAGGTCCTCGACCCAATACAGAGTTTTGCTGAGCACAACGGCGGCAAGGCCGCAGAGGGGCCCCAACAGCAGGTAGAACGGGAGCGCATGTGGAATGCCGAAATCCACGGCGGAAACCGTAAACATCGGCCCCGGTCCCAGCAGTTGCATGTGTACGGCAGTGGCCAACGTGCTGGCAATTACCAGAGGAATGAAAGATCTCGATTTGAATTCGAATAACAACAGCTCAATAGCGAGAATGACCCCGGCGATGGGCGTGTTGAATGTTGCTGACATGCCCGCCGCCGCACCGCAAGCGAGCAATACCTTCCGTTCAACGGCTGTGGTGTGAAGCGCCTGCCCCACGAGCGACCCAATGGCTCCGCCGGTCTGAATGATTGGCCCTTCAGCGCCAAATGGTCCACCCGTTCCGATTGCAATTGCGGCCGAAATTGGCTTGAGAAGGGCGACTCGGGGAGCGATACGGCTGCGGTTTGTCAGGACCGCCTCCATGGCTTCCGGGATACCGTGCCCTTTGATCTTCGGGGTGCCGTACCGAGCCATGACTCCGACGATCAACCCGCCGATCACCGGCACGAAGATGACCCAGGCGCCGAGATGATGAGAGCCAACGCTGCGGAAGGTCGTCGACCAGGTATGAAAGAAAAAGAGATTGGTAAAGAGTCCAATGAGCTTATAAAGCGCAAAAGCCACAACTCCGGCCACCAGTCCGATCGCGGCGGCCAGGAATGAGACCAGTACGATTCGAAATCGTGCCGGCGCCAGCGTAGAGGGCAGGAGCAGCGCAGACGCCGCAACGGGGAGCTTCTGCATATCCTGCGAGATGTTGGTGGGGCTATCGTTCATCGTTTTCGCTTACTCTTTCGGCGGG
>Ga0335076_10004547_pt1 | contig 14044 bp, 12 predicted proteins | sample Lox_Sample_25_FD_206717 | JGI IMG/M metagenome (GOLD analysis project Ga0335076, IMG submission 206717) | Soil microbial communities from Loxahatchee National Wildlife Refuge, Florida, United States - Lox_Sample_2.5 | ecosystem: Environmental > Terrestrial > Soil > Wetlands | place: USA... | reverse complement strand
ACCAAAGAGCTGCGTGCGATAACCGGCTAACGAAAACTGCGTCTCGCAATGTATGACCTTCTTGATGCCGGCTGGCGCCTCGCCTTTCCAATCCGGACCTGCCACCATATAGCAGCCCGCGTCATTGCCCGTCGTTCGGCTGCCCAGGTATGCGTATGTGTTCGTATATAGGTCTATAAATTCCACGTCGTAATAGCGACTCTTCTCTATCTTTGGCACGCATAAGACAAGCGGTTCTGCGCGCAGGTCCATCCAGAGAAATGAGTAGGGCGTGTCGCTGTTCGGCGTCGGGATGGAAGTGTCTTTCGGCGTGAAAACCCGAGCCTCATTGTAAATCTGATTGAACGGAGCCTTGTACTGACCTGAATTTTTGTCGACGGCGTATTCGTACATCACAGCGTAGTTCATCAACATCGGGAAACCGTAAATGTATGCCTGCTTGTAATCGTCTTTATGCGAGACTGCTTGTTTGACAGGACCATTCTGGCAGCCGGCCAAAAGTAGCGCTGTCGCCAAGAGGGTCAACAGAAGGTCTCTGCGCGTGCCAAGGCTCATAGTTTTCCTCTGCATTTCGTGAAGTTCATTGAATTTATCGGGTGAGTCTGTATCCGCATCATACAGCAAACGACTAACCGTCCAAACCATTTTCGAGATCGTTTTTTGTTTGCGAAGCTCCGGTCGCCCGAACCTGCATAGCCTACGACGCCTTCGACCAACACATCCATCGCTCTCGGTCTGATGCCATTTGCGACTTCAACCATCACTGAAGGTAAAAATATATTTCATCGGAACTTGCCGGAGCCGAGACAAATCGAGGGGAACGAGCAAGTTCTGGCAAAACGGGGAAAACCCGATTAACCTTCTCTTTTCAGTTTTCGCTTTTATTTATTGGCATTCGTCACAATTCGTATGACACCCACATGACACCGCAGTCTGCACATCCTTCTGGGCAAGAAACTCACGCTCAGGCGGCGGTTTGCTAATTCTACCTGACCTGTTCGCACGGACCCATTTTCGTTTGTTTTGTTCGAGTTAAGCATGTCTCATTTGCTTCGGAATGCCCTCATTTGCAGCCCAAAGTTCAGCAAGAGCTCAGCAGAATTCTTCACACACGAAGTCGCCAGCCTTGATCGGGAAGGTCCTCGCAGTTTTCTGCAGTTACCGGATTAAGGTTATCGGATTGAAATCAACAGGCCACCGGTGATGCTGAGGGATTGTTCGCGGCCACGGCCGAAGTTGTACTCGTAAGCCGGCTCCAAATACCAACCGAACCTGTGTTTCGCTGAGGGCCAAAACATGAAGTCGCCAACGGCTTCGATGCTCGTTGAGTTCGTTGTGGTTCCGTACTGGTTGGAGTGAACCCATTCGGGACCGACGCCAAGCATGAACTCCACTTTCTTGGACAGGTCCCAAGGCTTTTTGAACAAGAGGTCAGTTCCCCATTCCGTGGAATGGTGTCTGAACAGAGCGGTCGTCCCAAACTCAAGTTCGAGCCAGTTCTTTATCGGTGTTACCTCAGCGGCAACGCTAGGGCCAAAACTTGATGTACCGTTAGTGACACTTCGGGAGGCACTTCCTCCTAACTCGATTACTGCGGCAGGCTCCGTTTCTTTGTCAACGGACTGTGCGGCGGTGATTCCAGAGCAGAAGAGTGAGAATGTAGCCAGAACGAGTATGCGATGGAGGAACACCGAGCCAGTTTACACGAAGCTCTTAGGTTCGGCCGATTCTGCTCCGTTTCTTCACTGCGAATGCGATAATGCGGAAATGGTTTCCGTGACGCTGAGCCCAGACAAAAACGCTCTCCGTCAAATTCGTCGAGTTCAAGCACTCACAATCGTCTGGATGAGTGTTGAAGCGGCCGTTTCACTTGTTGCCGCGTGGATGGCGCATAGGCTCGCAACGTGCATTAAGCTGATTACTGCAAGCCTCCGATACGAACGATTCTGCGACGGTCACCTTGGCGATGTCATCAAATCAGGACATATCGCTGCCATCCTCCGGAGACTCAAACAATTGGCAGATGCACACCTTGAAAAGATGAAGGTCGATTAATTCCATTTGGGCGATCAGGTACTAGCCGGGACTTTCCGATTATGGCGTCCGAGAGCCGTTAATCGAAGCATTCTCAGCTTCCCAGAACGCCGTTTGAACCAAGCCGCCCGGCGGCGGACGCTACGCGTGAGGTGAGTGGATCGGTGGTTGCCTGAGGGCTGAGATAAGTTTGGGTCACGAGGAGGTCCCTGTGACCCATCTAAGAAAAATGATGCTGGAGGAACTCCAGCGTCGTAATTACGCTGAGACTACCATAGATTGTTACATCCGCGTCGTCGAAGATTTCTCTCGACGATTCCATCTTCCGCCGGACCGCTTGGGCCCTCGGCACATTCGCGAATACCAAGCCGAACTTTTCCAAAAGCAGAAATTGGCAACATCCTCGGTTCGGCAACGCTTGGCAGCTCTCCGATTCTTCTACATCAAAACTCTCAAGAAGGCCTGGAACCTGGAAGAGACCCCCTACCCGAAAACGACGCGGCACCTACCGACGATCTTGAGTCAGGAAGAAGTGGCACGACTGATCGATTCGGCTCGCATTCCCTTGCATCGCACTTTGCTGATGACTCTCTATGCCACCGGACTCCGACGCGCCGAACTCGCGCGCTTAAAAGTGAGTGACATCGACAGTCAGCGCATGGTGATTCACGTCCGAGGCGGTAAAGGTCGCAGAGACCGGGACGTAATGCTCAGTCCGACGTTGCTCGATGAACTCCGTCAACACTGGCGCCGGTTGCGACGCAAGCCCAGCATATGGCTGTTCCCTAGCAGGTATGCTCACACCAGTGATCGGCCCATCACGCCCAAGGCGATCTACCATGCCTGCAAAGGTGCGGCTCAGAAGGCCGCCCTCCAGAAAGTCATCTACCCGCACACGCTGCGCCACTGTTTCGCCACGCATCTGCTGGAAGCGGGCGCGGATCTGCGCACCATTCAGATTCTGTTAGGCCACAGCGATCTGAAAGAGACCACCATCTACCTCCATCTTTCGCAGCGTCATCTGCACGCGACTGCCAGTCCTTTGGATTCGCTGAAGCTCAAAGACGAACAACGGAACGAATAGATGAGCCGGCCACCCCTGGAGGTGGCCGATCTCATCCGCATCGCGGGCGACACATTCATCGAACGAAACCGTCACTGGCTCGGTTGGAAGCACCTCAAAGTGCTGCTGGCCATTGCGCGGTGTCGCACCGCCGCACTCGGCGGCCATCTCGATGAATGCACTTGCTGCGGACATCGCGCTATCTCTTACAACTCCTGCCGCAACCGGCACTGCCCCAAGTGTCAGACGGGTGCCCGGGAACGATGGATTGCCGCGCGTCAAAGAGAACTTCTCCCGACGCGCTACGTCCATGTGGTCTTCACGCTACCTCGTGAGTTGGCGCCACTCGCGCTGCAGAACAAGAAGGCCGTCTACGATCTTTTGTTTCGTGCCAGTGCTGAAACCCTTCTTGAAGTTGCACGCGATCCGCGACACCTCGGCGCACAGATCGGCTTCTTCAGCGTACTGCACACTTGGAATCAAAAGCTCGAACTTCACCCGCATGTCCATTGCGTGATTCCCGCCGGCGGCCTGTCGCTCGATCAAATGCACTGGATGCGATCACCTTACCGGTTCTTTCTTCCCATCAAGGTGCTCAGCCGCGTCTTTCGCGGCAAGTTTGTCGCTGGTCTTAAGCAGGCATTCCAGGACGGCCGATTCCGCTTTCACGGAAATCTGGCGCTACTCGCCGAACCGAAAATCTTCGCCGCTTGGCTACGTCCACTGTTCCGCAAGGATTGGGTGGTCTACGCGAAACCACCGTTTGGCGGCCCAGAGCATGTGCTCCAGTATCTCGGCCGCTACACCCATCGCGTGGCTATTTCCAACCATCGCTTGGTGTCCTTTGCGGATGGCCAGGTTATCTTTCGCTGGCGCGATTCGGCCCACAACAACGAACAGAAGCTCCTGCCTCTATCTATCGATGAGTTCTTGCGCCGCTTCCTGTTGCATCTGCTTCCGCAAGGCTTCGTGCGCATCCGAAACTTTGGCTTCTTAGCTAACCGCCAACGCGCCACACGTCTGCCGCTTTGCTTTCACTTGCTCGGACCGCGACAAGATCCACCAGCCCAACAAGACGCCTCCTCCACTAATGACTCCACCGATCTTTGGCGCTGCCCCAAGTGTGATGGCTCAATGAAGGTCATCGAAAGGCTTACGGCTGCCGAAATGCGACTCCGTTCTCCGCCGCTGACCATTGCCGCCGCATGAAAACACTCTCGCCAACTCGAATCTTTCACGTGCTTCGACACGTTCAGCCCCTCTATGCTTGGCGGCACACGAAATACCTTATTCCAACTTCTCCACCCACGCTGTTGGCAACCGTTTTGCCCTTCTGCCAGCTCGCCGACCTCGGCGGTTGTCTTCCGCGCTTCGCCGCATCCCCCAACCGCAACTCAACACCGTTCTCTCATTCCATTCAATTTGCATAGGTCCCGCGTCCGCCGCACCCACGGGCGGCTTGGTTCAAACGGCTCTATCGAAAGCGCGGAGCAACTCGCCCAACTTGGCACTTTTGTGAAAACGCGCCTCCGATAGAGCACTAACGTTTCTGGCCAGTGGCTTCCAGATTAGAACTTCGATGGAAGGCCGCCGTGAGCAGAAAGTGCACCTATCAAGTCAGTAACGTTGAAGAGGGAACGTCATTGCTACACTCATACCCAAGTGGAGCGGCTTGATGCACGCACGGTGTCAGCAGTGTGGTCCCGTGCGAGCTTATTCTGGGGCACGGGATTGTTCTAACGTCAGCTTGTAAGCGACGTAATACTCGTAGATATTGCTCACGTACTGGACGGTTTCCTGCCCGATGTCCTTCGCTACGACAAGCTCGACACTCCCAAACCATTGATTGGGGTCGAGCCCTTCCATACTTGCCTGTTTCCGCAGGCGCGCAATTCGATTGGGCCCGGCGTTGTAAGAGGCGAAAACCATAAGCGTCTTGTTCAGCGCGTCTAGTTTGGGATCGTTAAAATACGTGTCCGCGATGTTGCGCAGCATCTTGGCCCCAGCCTCGATGTTGTATTGGGCGACATCGACGTTGGAAATGTTGATAGGCGGCGCTGCGGCATTCTTGGGAATCACTTGCATAATGCCCACCGCTCCACTAGGGTTCCGTCGACTCTGATCCAGCAACGATTCTTGATATCCCTGCGCGACCAACATCAGGTAGTCAAAATTGTATTCCGCCGCGTACTTCTGGAAGTAACGAACGTATGCCTGAAACTTCGCCATTTCTTCGGTGGACGTGGAATCTCTCACCCACTTGGTGCTTTGGGTATAACGGCGCGCCAACGTATTGCCAAACGACGTACCCACGGCGTGGCCCTTGATGAATTCGTTCAGGAGCTCTCTGAGTTGCGGACTGTCCTTGCGAGTTGCCCATGCCAACTGGCCTTCTTCTTTGACGACGATATCGTGATGGACAGTCAAATGAGGAAATATTTGAGCCCAGAAGTCCGCTCGAACATTGATCGTCACCGTTGCAGGAATCAGTCCGGCATTGACCATCTCCAGCATGTCTTCATCGTTCAGATTGGGATCGGCCGCTTTCACGAGAATGGGAGATTTCCCGGCCTTTTGGAGCGACTCGCTCAACCGTTGCAAGCTCTCGTAGTAGACGGTCAAAGGATTAACGTAGACCTCTTTACCACTCAAGTCTTCCAGCGTGGCGATCTGCGACGACTTAGGGCCGGTGACGATCACCTGCTTGACGTTGGGGTGAATGGGGGTAGTGAACAGGGCGACCTGCTCGCGTTCCGGCGTGACAATCACTGGGAACCCGATGACATCACCCACCCCCTGCAAAAGAGCTTGCTCCAATTGTTCAATTCTCACTGGAAGGTAGGTGACACTAATCTTCAAGTTGCCGGACCCGTACTTAGTATTCACGAAGCGCTGAAACTCATCGAACGCTTCGTAGTAGACCCCGTGTGGCTGGCCTTTATCGTAGAAGAAGCCTGAACGGCTTGGGATGACCAGAACACGAATCTGGTGTCTCTTCATCATGCCATCCAGATCGCCGACGTGCCGAACGAAAGTGATGGGCAATTCCAGAGTCGGCGTTGATTGCGAGGAATGTTGCTGCGACGGCGTCACGACAGCTTGCGGTTTTGTCTGGGAATGCAGAGTTGCCCTCGAGCCGCTAGCAACAGGATAGGCAGATAGCAGCGCTAGTGAAGTAAATAAGCACAACGCAATACGGCCAATACGCATTCTGCCCTCACGACCCACACGGCTTAGCAATTGACTGATCCCGCCGCAAACGACACCGGTCTGGTTCGGAACCGCTATGCTTGTCCACTATCCGGCAGGGGTCGTCCGTGGTCTACAGTGCGGTGCATATGATCGTTTTGACAATTACAACCGTGGAGCGTAGCGTATCATCGCGCACGTCCTGATCCCAGGAATTTCAGCGCAACTGCTAAATGCCCCAACAGACCTTTTCTTCATTTGAGGCCTTCTTTGACGCATTCCGGTTTGCGAATATGCGTCCATTGGTTCTCGGGCCCGCAGGCGAAAATTGGTTGCTTACCACGCTGGTTCTGAACAATTTAAGCATTCAATGGGGACAGGCAGAGGCCAAGGCCGTCGTCGAAGGATCGCCGCGGGCGGGCGGTGTCTCGATTTTCCTTCCGACGCGGGCGCCTGCGGCATGGTGGTGGAACGGAAACCAGTGTGACGAACTCTCGCTAATGGTTGATGCACCGGGCGCGGATTTCTGCCTGGCCACCGCGGCCATCCCCAGGAGTTGGTGTGGCCTCTTTATCCCGGATCAGGTGCTCGCAGGCGCAAACAGAGACACTGTCGGTTGGAAACGTGGTTTTTTTAAGGTGTCACGCCTGCGGATTACCAGGTTTCGATCGATCATCGGGCAACTCGAAGCGCTGGTCCAAGGAGCGCCTGGCGCGTTGGAATCAGCCTCGGGCCAGAAGGCCTCGGAGCAGAAACTGCTTCGCGAAGTCCGCAACTTGCTCGCTGCACCAGACGCGGTCGAAATCCCGCCTGTCCGCCACGTGGTGCCGCGAGGACAGATCATTCGCATGGCTATGGATTTCGTCGAACAGCATGACCGCGAGTGCCTTTCGGTGGAACAGCTTGCTGCCGCCGCAGGCGTGTCTGAGCGAACACTTCGTGACACTTTTGTCCGCTACTTCGGAGTGCCACCCGTCCAATATCTAAACCTGAGAACACTGCACCAGATCCGGCGTGAGCTGCAAAGCTGCGACCCTACTGCGACGACGGTCACTGAAATCGCCACGCGATGTGGTGTCTGGCAGTTTGGTCGCATGGCTCGGGATTACCGCATTTTGTTCGGGGAACTGCCTTCTGAGACGCTTCGCCGCCGCCGATAGGCCCTACCGCACCAATCTTCTCCATTTTGCCGAATTTGAATAGACGCCCACGGATTAACGGCCTACTCTTTCCCCGCTTGGATTATTCGCAGTTGATTCGCAGTTGAAACCATGGCGACTAATCCCACGGAGACAACCGGGCATGATTCGGCCACAGGACATCGGGTCGCTTACCCACTTTAGCCGCAACACCAAAGCTCACCTGAAGAGGCTCAAGCGGACAGGCCGCCCGGAACTCCTGACAGTCAATGGAAGAGCTGAAGTGGTTGTGCAAAGTGCAGCGGCCTATCAGCGACTGATCGCTTCACTGGAAAAGTTCAAACTGCGCGGCGCTCGAGAGAGAGTCCTGAAATGAAGATAGCAAAACAATTGCTTGTTCTCACGGCCTTAACAGCATTTGCGCTGGCATGGACGGCCCAAGCCGGGGAAAGCGACAAAGAAAAGCAACAGCAGGAAGTGCGCAGCATGGCCCAAGACACCTTGCAACGGCTTTACAAAGCCGAGCCAAAGACCAAAACAGCGATCAGCCACGCATATGGCTACGCCGTGTTCAGTAACCTGGGAGTGAAGATCCTCGTCGCTGGCTCGGGCAACGGAAAAGGCTTGGCGGTGAACAACAAGAGCAAGCGGGAGACATTCATGAAGATGCTCCAAGTGCAAGCGGGACTCGGAATGGGCGTAAAAAAGTTTCGAGTGGTGTTTGTGTTCGACAACGAAAAGACCTTCGACAGCTTCGTCAATTCAGGCTGGCAATTGGGCGGGCAATCCACGGCAGCGGCAAAGACGGGCAACAAGGGCGGATCGATGGCCGGGGCTGCTTCGGTTTCCGAGGGAGTGTGGATGTACCAGCTGACGGACAAAGGATTGGCCGCCGACATCAGCGCCACGGGCACCAAGTATTACAAGGACGAAGAGCTGAACTAAAGCGTTCGATTGATTAGCGAAGGAGAGGAGTGAGGAAATGAACGCTGCCAATTGGATTCGATGCAACAGCATGAGTTTGTTGGTTGTAGCACTCTTGAGTTTGTTTGTCGTGCCAAATGTGCGGGCGCAACAGGCCGAGGAGTTTGATAACTACAAACTTAAAGTTGATCTTGGTTGGTTTTACTCCTACCCGAGTGGGTCGATCCGGGCCCAGGGCGATACCGTCCCCGTCGATCTTACCAAGGACCTGGGCTTCAGTTCTTACTCGACGTTCGCGGGCAAAGTGGACTGGAAATTCACGCATAAGAACCACTTCTATGTAGTACTGCTCCCACTCTGGGCCTCGAAGACCAATACTCTCAGCCGGAGCATCGTGTGGGACGGTCAGCCGATTCAGTTGGGCGCGGTGGTGCAAAGTAGTCTCCACGTGTTCGAGGTCGCTCCCGGCTATCAGTACGACATCCTCCGGAGGAGACGCGGGCATCTGGGGATCGCCGTACAAATCGATCTGTTCAACAGTACCGGAAAAATCAGTGCCGCCGCGCAAGTTACCGGCGATGGCACGCACCAGGCGGCGGTCTCGGCGAGTAAATCGTTGCTCGCGCCTATTCCCGTGGCCGGTCCGGAATTCCGCTACTACCTAACCGACTCGCCACGCGTTTTCATCGAGGGGAATGTTTACGGGATGTATCTGTTCGGCTATGGAAACTTTGTCTCGACCGCGGGTGACATCGGTTTCACGCTGACCAAGCACATCACAGTGAATGCAGGATACCAGTTGGGAAGCCGCTTGAATGTGAACGGCACGTCTGACCGCATCGCGTTGGACCTGACGCAGAAGGGGCCGCTCGTCGGGCTGGAATTTTCCTTTTAGTCAGTTTCTTGGGAGACACGAGAAGGACAGCGTAAACAAAGGAGAACAGTAATGGGAAACGACCAGAACACAACGGACAAGCCGCAAGGTGATTTAAGCCGGCGCGAGATGCTTAAGGGCGCATTTGCGGGCGCGGCGGCGGTTGGACTTACCGCTGCTGACCCAACTGCGGCGGCAGCGCAGACCGATGCGTGCCAGCCGACACCATCAGTCCGCAGCCGCATGAACTATTTCCCCGGCAGCGAACCGCTCGGCAAAGACGAGATGCGGATCTCGTTCGTCGGTAGTTGTCCATTTCCGCCGCGCCGCGATCAAGCTGGCACTTGCATCATGGTGGAGTTGGGCAACGGTGACCGCTTCTTCTTTGACTTTGGCCCGGGCTGCGTCAAAAACATCCTGGCCATGGGCGTGCCCGTCGCGGCAATCAACGACATTTTCATCACCCACTTACACGTGGACCATTACCACGACCTGTCATATCTGTTGCCATTCTCGGCTTGGTCGGGGCGGTGGAGGATGCCCTTGCGAGTTACGGGTCCATCTGGGCGCACGCCGGAGCTTGGTACCAAGGGCATGGTCGCGGGCATGAAGCAGATGCTCAAGTGGCACTTGGAAGCGTTCGACGCTTGCCCGATCGGCGACGGCTATGAAATTGAGGTGAACGAGTTCGACTGGAAAGACGAGAACGGAATTTGCTACGAGAAGAACGGAGTGACGATTCGCCACTGGCGGCGTTCGCACGTAAAAGATGGTGCCTCGGCGTACCGTCTAGATTGGAACGGTCTTTCATTCGTGTGGACTGGAGATGGACGACCCGACGACCTGACCGCCAAGTACGCTAAGGGAGTGGATGTATTTGTTACCGAGTTGCAGCCGGATTTGTCGCGACTCAATATGCTCAAGTACGGTCTGCCCGAATTTCTCTACAACTACACGGTCGACATCCATCATACCGTGGCTTATGCCACGGGCTATCTCATCAACCAGGTGAATCCCCGGGTGGGTATGGCCACGCACCTGGCGTTCGACGATGACACGCTGAACGAACAGACTGCGGACATACGCGCACACTGGAAGGGGCTGTTCCTCTACGGCGCGCCAGACGTGGTGACCGTCAACGTGACCAAGGATGCGATCTGGCAGCGCGACGCGGTCCTGCCGGGATTCGCTGGGCAGCCTTTGCCGCCGCCGACACTACTGTTCGGCGACCCGCTGCCGCTCAACACGGGACAGGGTGTCGTTCCACAGCCAAGATTGCCGCGCGAGCAGCAGCAGGAGCAACTGACCCGCGACCTGGAAATCGACCCGCACAAGTACTATCCGCCAGATGTTTACCGCCAGCCGCTCACCAAGCTACCGGACCCGCAACTCGTCGATCTGATGGAAATGGCGAGAGTGATGGGAATCGACATCAGCAAGTTCAAGAAATAAGGGTGTGCTCCGACCGTCCCGCCGTACAGGTCGCGGCGGGACGGTGGCACTGAAGCGCGGGAAATTTCGCAAAGGAAACCTGTGGCTATGGAAATCATCAACGACAGCGGCAAGATCACTCCGATCACGATCCTCACTGGTTTTCTCGGCGCGGGAAAGACTACCCTGCTGAATCGTATCCTCACGGGGAATCACGGTCTGCGCGTAGGTGTGCTGGTCAACGACTTCGGCTCCATCAATATCGACGCCGAACTGGTCGTCGGCGTCGATAACAACATGATCAGCCTTGCAAATGGCTGCGTCTGTTGCCAGATTCGCGACGATCTCGTCGAATCCGTCGACACCTTGCTCGCACGGCCCGAAGGTATCGAATACATCCTGCTCGAAGCCAGCGGCGTCGCCGATCCCAGCGGTATTTTCGCCACTTTTACTGATGCCAATCTGCGCGACCGCATCCGGCTTGACAGCGTCATCTGCGTGGTGGATGCGGAACAGGTCTTTGCGCATCCGGAGTATCCACCCCTGATGCAGCTCAAACTGCACCAAGTGGGATTCGCGGATATGCTGATTCTGAACAAAGTGGAACTCGCTGGTTCCGAGCAAGTAGCCAAGGTTCGTGCCTGGCTCGACGAGCATTTCAACCGTCTGCGCATCGTGGAAACGAATTACTGCGAAGTGCCTTACGAGATTCTGCTGGGCGTGGGACGTTTCGATCCTGCGCGAGCGGCACTGAACTCGGAATGTGCTCAGCAAAGCTGTGGCGCCGCGAATTGCCATGACGCGAGCCACGGACACAGCCACAACGGACAGGATCACTCAAAGGTATTCTCCACGTGGAGCTACGAGACAGACCAACCGCTAGAGTTGGCAGCATTGCGGGAATCGCTCCGCAAATTGCCGGGCAGTGTGTATCGGGCAAAGGGGGTCATCTACAGCAGCGACGCACCGCGACAGCGTGCCGTGCTGCAAGTTGTCGGGAGGCGCGTGGACATTTCGATTCAAGAGGAATGGGGCGAGCGCGCACCACGCACACAAATTGTGGCGATCGGAGCAGCCGGAAGTATTGACACAAGCCTGCTAGAAACGGCTTTTGCCTCCTGCATTTCGGCCAGAGTGGGCGGAGCTACTTCCCGATAAGTCTTCGTTTCCTCGAAAGGCAATAGAGTCTGCACGTCGCCAACTGCAGAACGGAAAAACAAGAAACCAAAAATGTTCGTGATGAAAGGCGCTCTTGTCAGGAGGTGGTTGTGAACGCGGGTTTCCTCTACGCCACAAACGAGATCATCATCTTCGTTCTATTCTTCGCGTTGATGCTTGCGGCGACCGAGATTGGCTTCCGTCTTGGCCGAAAATCCCAAGTAAATACTTTCGACAAAACCAAGTCACTGGTCTCTACCCTCGAAGCCGCAATACTTGGTGTACTCGGCCTGCTGCTTGCCTTCACTATGTCCATGGCTGTATCCCGCTTAGAGATGCGCAAGCAACTGGTGCTCGATGAAGCCAATGCCATCGGTACTTCGCGCCTCCGTACAGAACTTCTTCCTCCGCCAGAAAACACCGAGATCGCCAATATCCTTAACCAGTACATTAATGTACGAGTGCAGTATGGGACTACCGGCAATGATCCCAAGCGACTCGAAAGTCTAAGCAAAGAAACCGCCTATTTGCAGAATGAGTTCTGGGCACGGGCCGTAGCTTACGGGCAGAAAGAACCCAACCCAGTTACCATCGGCTTACTCTTGCAATCTCTTAATCAGACCATCGATCTGGAGTCGGCGCGCCGGATGGCATTCCAAAATCATGTGCCTCCGAGTGTTATTTACGTGAATGCCATCGTGGGGATATTAGCAGCTCTGTTGGTGGGACACACATTTGGACTGAATGGGCGGCGGCAGATCTTTTCGATGTGCGTGCTGTCCATGGCCATCACCCTGGTTCTTGCCCTAATCATCGATCTCGACCGACCACGCAGGGGCTTCATACGTATAAGCCAGCAGCCAATGATTGACTTGCAGCACGGGCCTTAATATTTCGAATCCTGTACGAAGTCGTCAGAGAACACCGTTTTCCCGTAACTTGTTCGCGCTGGATAATCTCCCCGGCTAGCTCCCTTCCACCTGGTAATCGGCATAATCGATCACGTGGAAGCTTGCAGACTCCCCCGAAGTCCGGTTCTGGGAAATGGCGTAACTGATTTCACTTGGACGTATGGTTGCGTACTCGGACTGGTACCGCCCTATTGAAACAGGCCGTCGCTTCAAATGCGCAACAATTTTGACACGCAGCCCGTTTACTCGACATCGTCCTAGAGTGATTTGGCACGCGTCGTAAAGCCGCCAGAATTTGCCGAGGACAGTCTCGTGATAGGTCACCTCGAGTATCACCCGGCCGTATACGAGTTCATGCAGGCTTGCTATGACAACGCGTTTGTACAACGGACGTTTGATTGGCCAGCCTGGGCTGAGGAAGGAAGTCGATACTTGAATGACCCCACGCTTGTCGCTTCCGCCAGTCTAGCGACTTGCATTAAGTTGATTATGGCAAGTGTCCGATACGAACGATTCTGCGACGGTCACCTAGGTGAAGTCATTAAATCAGGACATGTCGCTGCCATCCTAAGAAGGCTAGAGCAATTGGCGGATGCACACCTGGAAACTACAACCATTCGCTAATCTAGTTGGGACGACCGAGTACTAGAAGGAACTTGTACGATTACCGCGTTTACCAGGAGCCAGGGTGACTTCGCGGAACCATGAGATATAGCGGAGCTAGATAATTAGACTCTGCCTATTTTCTCTTCTTATCTAGCGACCGTTCCCAAACTTCAGTCCAAGATGCAGTTGCTGGAGGGAAGTTCGAGCTGCATTGCGCAGTCATTGTGTTTCCGTCTGGCGAGAGTGTCACGGTCTGGCGAACCGTCCCCCCGTTCGGAGAAGTGGCCGTCCCTTCCAAGATGCCGTTATTCTCAACAAACGCTAACCGAGTGCCACGTTCGGCGCCCTTGTAGACGTATGATTTTCCGTCAATCGCTCCATCAAAGCCCATCACACTCCGGCCACCGTTCGAGAATGTCGTCTTTAATTCCCACTTAAAATGCACTGAAGTCGCCTGCGATATAACCAGCGTTGCCTGTTTGGGACGAGGGACCGCGCCCTCAGACTTCCATTTCGCGGTGTTCAATGTCCATTTACCGACCAGTTTGGATTGAGTGTCCGTCTGAGCGTTCAGCGGAAGAAGGAGTATGGCCGAACTCAGGACCCAAAAGCTGTATCTCGCTAATCTCTTCATCCGGCTCCGTCCATTAGTTACCGTTTGCTTAAGATTACTGCCGCGTTCTCCATTGCGCTGTGATTGCTGAACAACTCGTGG
>Ga0335076_10004544_pt1 | contig 14050 bp, 11 predicted proteins | sample Lox_Sample_25_FD_206717 | JGI IMG/M metagenome (GOLD analysis project Ga0335076, IMG submission 206717) | Soil microbial communities from Loxahatchee National Wildlife Refuge, Florida, United States - Lox_Sample_2.5 | ecosystem: Environmental > Terrestrial > Soil > Wetlands | place: USA... | reverse complement strand
ACCGCCACCGCCGCGCCCCCCGAGTCGCCATCATCGACCCGCCACTGGCACTGCACCCGGGCGCGACCTCGCTGCCGCACGTGTACTCCAGCGGCGACCTTTGCCTGTACCTACCCGGCCAGTGGAAGGAATCCATGCTCCTGGCCGACACGATCATGCCGTGGACCCAGATCTCCGGCGGTAGCGCGGCTTGCGATCTCGTGACGTGCAGGTTTGCCCGGTATTATCTGTGCGTAACAGTTAAATCTCTGGTAAGATAAGTGGCATGTCAGCGGCGGTTGCGGCGATCCTGGAGGGCATGCCAGAGCCCCGTGACCTTCACATGCACCAGGCGGGCGGCCGGTGCTTCATCATGGCCGGGGCGGTAGTGCTGTTCGAGTACGACGCCGCCGACACCGGGATGCGGAACATCGCGCTGGCGGCGCTGCGGCAGCTGGGCTTCCGCGGCCGGGCGGTGGCGGCGGTGCTGGGCCTGTCGGAGGCGTACGTCTCCACGCTGCACAGCGTGGCGCGGCGGGAGGGGTCGGCGGCGCTGCTGGCCGGGCAGCCGCGCCCGGGCCGGCCGGGCACGGTGACGCAGGAGCAGTGGGAGCAGGCGCGGGCGTGGCGGGCGCAGGATGTCAGCGACGCCGAGATTGGGCGGCGGCTGGGCGTGGCGCACACCACGGTCGGCCGCGCCCTGGGCCCGCGCGGGCAGGCGCCGGGCCGGGACGGCGGGGCAGCTCAGGCGGCGGAATCCCTGTTCACCAGCCCTGAGCCCGAGGCTGGGGCTGGCTCCGAGCCCGAGGCCGAGGCTGAGCCGGGGACCGGGCCCGGGCCGGAGGCTGAGGCTGAGCCCGGGCCGGGGGCTGAGCCCGGGCCGGGGGCTGAGCCCGGGCCGGGGGCTGAGCCCGGGCCGGGGGCAGGGGCCGCGGGCGGCGCGGGCCCGCCGCCCGGGCGGGGGCCGGGCTGGCCGCTGATCCCGGGCGGCGTGTTCGCGTCGAGGTATGCGGGGGCGATGCTGCTGCACGCCTTCGGCGGGCGCGGCGGGGCCGGGAAGATCCTGACCGCGGCGGCGGGCGGCGAGGCCGCCGATGTGGCGCTGCTGTCGGCGGTCAGCATGTGCTTCGGGCTGGGCGCCGCCACGACCGAGCAGTTCAAGCACCTGACGGCCGCCGACGCCGGGCCGCTGGCCGGACTGGGCGCGCTGCCGGGGCTGCGGGCGCTGCGCCCGCAGCTGGCCGCCATCGCCGACGGCACCGACCCGCTCGCGCTGCAGCGCATGTTCGCCGCCGCGATGCTCGACGCCGACCCGGTGGCCTCCGGCGTGTACTACGTCGATGACCACTTCGTCCCCTACACCGGCGCGAAACCGGTCGGCAAGGGCTGGAACAACAAGCGGGGCCGGGCCGAGAAGGGCCGCGCCGACACCCACGTCACCGCGCACGACGGGCGGGCGGTGTGCTTCGTGTCCGGCGAGCCGTCCGGGCTGAGCGTCACCCTTCCCAAGGCGCTGAAGGAGCTGAAGAAGGCCGCCGGGCCCGGCGCGAAGATCATGCTCGGCTTCGACCGGGGCGGCGCGTACCCGCAGGTCTTCAAGCACTGCCGCGGCCAGGGCGTGCACTGGGTCACCTACCGGCGCGCGCCGCTGGCCGTCCCGGCCATGCTGCCGGTCATCACCACCATCACCATCGCCGCCCGGCAGCGGGAGATCACCTGGGCCGAGGAGACCGTCCAGATCAAGGACTACGGCGAGGCCCGGCAGATCACGCTGTTCGAGCACGGCAAGGTCGTGCTGCAGGTCCTCACCTCCGACATCGAGTCCTGCCCGGCGGGGGTCCTGGACTGGCTGAAGTCAAGGTGGCGGGAGGAGAACTTCCTCAAGTACGCGTCCGAGAACTACGGCATCGACAGCATCTGCGACTACATCGCCAGCATCGAGACCAACACCAAGATCACCGGCAACCCGGCCCGCAAGAAGGCGAACGCGGCCGTCCGCGACGCGGAAAAGGCGCTGGCCGCCGCCGAGCGCGAGCTCGCCGCGTTGCTCGCCGACCCGGCCATCACCCCCGCCGCCAAGAACACCAAGCTGATCCCCGCCGCACAGAAAGAAATCGCCGCCGCCCGCAAGGCCCTGGACGCCGCTATCTCTGCCCGCGGCAAGATCCCCGCCAAGCTGCCCGCCTGCGACATCGACCCCGACGCCAGGGTCGCGCTGCTGCGCACCCGGCGCCGCGGCCTGCAGATGGTGCTGCGGCTGCTCGCGCACAACGCCGAGCACTGGCTCTCGAATCACCTCAACGCCTACCTGCGCGACGACGACGAATACCGGGCCATCACCCGCGAGACCATCATCCGCGGCCTGGCCGGCACCATCACCTACGCCCCCGCCACGATCACCGTCGAGCTCCAGAAGCCCGGCGCACCCCGCGTCGCCCGCGCGCTCGCCCTGCTCATCGACGAGATCAACCACACCCCGCCCGTCATGCCCGGAGACCGTCGCCCCATTACCTACCGCCTCGCTGCGAACCCCGTCCTTTAACCCGGAACGCACAGCTCTCGCCGGAGATCTGGGACCAGCCAATGGCTGCTCTACTACGAACTGTGGCTGATCACCGGGCACTGGATGGGAAACGGCCACGACCACCGGTCGCAGGTCCCGCCAGCAGGGTCTTGAGATCTGCAAATGGGGTGCAAGGGTGCTAAGGAGACACAACTGCGTTTATGGTGCTCCAAACGGCCCACTTAGACGCCCGGCTTGGCCCCGCCTACGAGCTGGGCTTGTACCTGTGGCGGACCCTATCTGCGGGGTACTCGCAGGTCAGCGGACAGATGTACCCAGGATGTACCTTCGGTGGACCTCGGATCGAAGTGGCTGCCGGCATGCCTGCTCACGGTTATCACGCTGGGTGGCCATCACCGGATCGATCTGAGCGGCTGGTCTAGACCAATCGATCCAAAATGGACGAGCGACCCCGGCCCCAACATCCGACCCACGAGCAAGCAGCGAGCGAGCACGCCCAGGAAACCGATACAAACCGGACACATAAAAAATGACCTGCAGCCGCAAAAACCCCAGGTCAGAACGGGTGCGCCGCCAGGGACTCGAACCCCGAACCCGCGGATTAAGAGTCCGCTGCTCAGTTCGATTCTTCTCCCTGAACTGGTGCCGAGCGATGACGAAACGTGCCGCTACCTGCCGTTCTGTGCGGGTGCTCGTATCCGCGGCGGGCTGCGGATACCGCGTGCTGCCGGGCTGTACCGGGACATCCGAGCGAACATGGAGCGAACATCGTTGCGGACAGGTCTAGACCACCATGGCCGAGGGCCTCTGGACCGCGGCCGGTAAAGGCATAGCTGCCCGGCACGCAGTACACGCTAGCCGCTCCCGGAGTCCGGCGAAAGCGGCCGACACGATTCGTGATCCCTGCTGGCAGCGCCCGGATTTGACCTGGGAGAACAGCCTCGGGTCGCCGGACGTGAGAGGGGGGATGTGCCTGACCGCACCTTCGGTATCCACGCGCCTGCAGGGTAAAACGGGGCGAAGCGACGGCGCATCGCTGGGGTGCTCCGAAGGCTCCTGGCAGAGGGGTTGGCGGTTGCGCGCCGCTTGGCAGGTCACGAGCCGACCTCATAAAAGCCCAGGCCAGCACTTAGCATGGTGAGTTATCATTAACTAGGTCACGGTAATCGCCGGTACTAAGCGGCAGCGTGGGCTCCAGTGGCGAAGGGAGATCAGTGATGGCGACGCTTCACCTGAGCGCCCAGATCTGGCGCGAGGAGGGTGCGTACGTCGCGCACTGCCCTGAGCTGCGGGTGACTAGCGAAGGCGACGCCTTTGAGCACGCGCAGCAGATGCTCCGCGAGGCGGTGGAGTTGATGCTCAGCGACATGACCCCGGAGGAAGTTGCCAGCCGCTGGCAGCCCACCGCGTGGACTGGCCCGCTGGAGGTCACTGTCCCTGAGCCTCTTGGGCAGTTCCACGCCGCGTGAGCCCGCGTGCCATTCCCCCGCTGCCGGCGCGACGCGTTGTTAAAGCGCTGCAGAAGCTGGGGTTCGAGGTCGTCGGCCAGCGAGGCAGTCATGTGAAACTGCGCCGCGGTGACGGCCGGATGGTGGTTGTTCCCGATCACGGGGGACGGGACCTTCAATTCGGCACCCTCATGAAGATCATCACGGAGATGCCGAACTGACTGTGGATGAGTTCAAAGATGCCCTGTAGTCAATGTCGAGGGCTCGACCATCGGGTTTTCGGACATGGGCGAGCGCGCTACCCGGCTCCGGTGGTGAAGATCCTGCCGCGGAGTCCGAGGGCGAACGCTCGGTGCGTACAGCCTGTGGGTGCCGAGAATGCTGTCATAGCCGCTGACCTGGCCTATCGGGCGAGTGAGTTCGCGGATCTGCTGCGCGAGCGTCTCACGGTCGGGCACTGTCAGGACTCATGTCTCTACGTTTCGCCTATGTGGCATGAAGTCATCGATGTACGGCTTGAGGACGTCCAGGACCCGTCCCGCCCCGCATCGACAGACACCGGCCCGCTGGGGCGCAGCGCCCGCAGCCTGGCCGTGATCTCGTCGGCAAGCTCCCGATCGTTTTCCACGACTAGCAGCGTGGAGGTGATCTCCTCCGCCTCAGCGGCCAGTTCAGGGTGCCGGAGGAGCAACTCGGACAGCAGGACGGACCGCTCGTCACCGGACAGCCGTCGCTTCCAGGGACGCACAACACCATCCTGCCGCCAGGCTGAGAGTACGGACGTTCCCGGCGCACCGTCACCCCACGCCGACGTCAGCCACGCCAGGCCGGTCACGGCCTTGTGCCGCGCGTCCTTCCCGCGCGTGAACAGCTCGCCGGTCTTGGTCAGCACGAGCGTGTACGGCCGCCCCTGCCGCCGGGTCCGGTGCTGCACCGGCAGCCCGGCCGAGTCGATCCGGGTGTGCACGTGCCGCCGCCCGTCCGCCGCCGGCTGCCACTCGAGGATCCGCCGTGACCGGGAACCCAGAAACGTCCCCAGCGTGCCGCGCAGGTCGCACCCGCACCCGGGCCATTCGATCGACCAGTCGTCTTCGTCGCGCAGCGCCGCCACGATCTGGTCCCGCAGCTCGTCGTCGGCCACCTCGCGGCGGGTGGCAGTTGCATATGATCGTGGCGCCTGAACAGGGCGAGTCGGTTCCAGAACGTCCCGGTTATCACTGGGGAGGTGCGTGCCATGGCGATCCCGTCGGATGGCGTCGCGGATAGCGTGCGGTCCAGGCTGCGTGCTGCGGCCGGGAAGGCGCGGCACCCGGACCTGGTCCCGTGGCGCTTCGTGGCTGACATGGATGTCCTGCCCGATGCTGATGAGATTTCTGAGGACGATGTGCCTGCCGGGGAGCGGGAGCCGGCGGAGCTGCGCAGGGCCGCGCTGCTTGTCGCTGCCGTGAACGTGATCGACCGGTGTATCGACGATCTTCAGCTGATCGAGTTCGGCGATGACCAGCTCCCGGACGCGGATGAGGCGGCGGACTCGTTCGTTTACGAGTGGTTTCCCGGGTGCCACCGCGACGCCTATGACGAGGACTTCTTCCGCAAGGTCATGGTCACGGCGGTCCAGGTCGCGGCCGATCTCGCCGAACCGCAGGGCGGCCCGGCTTCCTGCACCGCCGAGGAGATCGTCCGCCATGCTGTCGGCGTGATCGCCGGAGAACTGTGCGAGGCGGCCGGCCTTGGCCGGCCGTGGCTTGATCCCGATGAATACCTGCTGGAGGACACCGATTTCGAGTTCCTGTACGGCACGGACATGGACGGGCTGGAAAACGATCCGGGCCTGCAGGCCGCCCTCAACATCGACGTGCCGCCCGTACGGGACTGGTTCTCGCCGTTCAACAGCTCCCGGGTGGTCCACCCCTACACCGAGACTTCATCGAGCGCGCCGGTCCTGCATGAGTAGTATCCGCGGCTCGGGCCAGACGATGATCCTTCGGTTGTCCTGGCTCCCGGCATCGTGGACGCGGCGGCGCCGGTAGCCTCCTTCGCCGCGGGGAGCGAGATCGTCGCGCTGGCGCGGCAGGCCGCTGCTCCTGGGAACGGCCAGTGGGTCGCCGATGGGGCCGACCCGGAGCGTTCGTTCGCTGCGCTCATCACGGCTGCGGCCGCCGGTGAGGGCAGCGGCTGGCTTGAATGGGAGCCTCACGACGGCGCGGACTCCATCCGCACCGACCCGGTGATCGCATTCACCGCTCACGGCCATTTCCCCGTCGGAGACGACAAACTATGGGTTCACGCATCCGTCGGCGAAGGAGGGTTTCTTGCGATCCCGCTGAGGTTCGTCGTCTCCTACCGGCCAGATCCCCAAGTCCGCGGACGATGGGAGCAGATGTCCAGCGACTTGCTCCCGTAGCAGCGCTTCGCTGACTGGACCCGAAATGGAGCGGGCCGGCCGAAGGCGATCAGTGGGCAGGCGCGCCGGCAGATCCCGCGCGCCGGAGCCCGGCGGACGGCCCGCCTCAAGAGCCCGCCCGGCGAAGGCGCGATGACATCGATCGAGTTGCCGCTCGGCTCCCCAGGCTTAGGAGCGGTTATCCCGAACGGGCGGTAGCGCCTGTGACACCGTTACCGCCGCTCTTGAAAGAGGGCTGTGCGTCCGCGGCGGGGACCACGGGCCCGTTCGGAATGACCGGGTTGGATCGGGGGAGTCTCGCGGCGGGAGAAACTGTCCGCGGCCGATGAGGCGAACTGGCTGACATCTGCCGCATCGGCCCGCTGTGGCACGGGAGCTGGCTGCGGTCAGTCCCGCATGCCATGGTGCGGGTGGCGTGCCTTCGATTCGTGAGATCTCCGGGACGGTCGTTACGCTGCCGGGGTGAGCAGCATTGCGCCCTTGGACCTCGACGCCGCTCCGCTTCTCGACTGGGTCGGCCGGCGCGGCGGGCTCCTCGACCCGCGGGCGGCTGAAGCCGTTCTCGGCCTGCTGGCTCTTTCGGGGGCGCGCCGTCGTACCGGCTTGCCCGAACCAGCCCCGGAGCTGGTGGAGGAGCTGATGCTCACTCTCCTGCCGCTGTATGTGAGCGCCGGCCCGGCCGAGCTGTCCGGTTTCCCGGCCGTGCTGGTCGCGCTGATTGGCTACACCCACGAGGCGGGCAAGCTGAACGCCAGGCGGCGGGACCGCCTGGTCGCCGCGGTCGAAGCGCTGAAGCCGCAGTTTGCGGCGGCGATGCCTGGCCCGCACCGCGCCACGTGGGCCCGGCTGTACGGTCAGCTGCTGCGCGCGGAGGGCGCCGATGCCGCCGATCCGCAGGCGGTCGGCGCCTGGGTGGACGCCTTCGCGTGCCGTCCTTATCCGCAGCGGCGCTCGGCGCTCGGCCTGGAGGCTCTCGATGATTTCGCCGGGCCGGACAGCGGCGGGGCGGCCCCGCTCGCCTCGGCGGCGTTCTTCCGGGCGCTGATCGGCGAGCGCTCGCGGCAGGCCCGTAGGCTGCTGCGTCAGCGCTTGGAGTTCGTCGTGCTGAGCGAGGAGCTGCACAGGGATAACGATCCACCGCTGGTCACCGGGGCCCCGGAGGACGAGGAGGCCAAAGACGCCTGGTACGACGCCCAGGCAGGTCTTCTGGCGGACCGGTGGACAGGAGCCGGGCTGGATGCGCTGCTGCGCGGGCGTGCCGCTCAGCTCGCGCCCGGCCTGGACCGGTCGGCCCCACTGCTCGATGTGGTCGAGGTGCTTGCCGCTACGCACCTGGAGACGTTCGGGCCCGGGGTCTTCCCGTTGCCCCCTGTGCCGCTGCCCGCCAGTGCCCGAGAGCAGGCCGCCGCCGTGCGCGCGGCCCCGCTGGCCGCATCGCTGGCCGCGGCGGCGGCTGACCCGGATCACGCCGACGCGTCGCTGCTGGACCTGGCGCTAGCGAGCGGCTTCCTGCGGCGCGGCGCGGAAGGCTCGCTGCTGCCCGGGCCCGCCGACGAGATCTGGCAGGAAGGCACGCCTGCCGAGCTGGCCGGCCTCGCCCTGAACGTGCTGGGCGCGCTGCTCGCCCAGATGGCAGCGGACGAGGAGACCGCTGAGGTGTTCCCCGGCGAGCACCTCGGCAGGCTCTATTTCCTCTATCAGCATGCCGGGGTGCCGCAGTCCGTGGCCCGGCAGGCGGCAGAGGATGAGGGATGGATAGTTTCCCCGGCGGTCACGGCCGCGCCGGATGCTGTCGCCGCGCCCGATGGGCCGTATCAACTGCCCGCCATCCCGGTGCTGTCAGAGCTCACCGGTCTCCCGGCCTCACGGAGGAGGACCGTGCAGAGCTGCAGCCCGCGGCCTCCCGGCTGGCCGCCGTGATCGACCGGCTCGCCCCGCTCGGCATCACCACGCGCACCGGCGACGCGGCCGCCTTGACCCCGCTGGGCTCGGCGCTGCTGCGCGACGCGCTCATCCTGGGCGCCGCAGAAGCGGACTACGCGACCGCGGCGTCATTCCCGACCCAGGACGAGGTGCTGTCCTGGGATGCCCGGCAACTAGCCGATGTCGCTGGCAACTGGCCGCCGGCGGCGGCGCGGCGGGTGCTGTGCGACTGGCTGGCCGCCCGCGGCACGGGCGGCTGGGAAACGCTCCTGCCTGCGCTGAGCGCCCAGCCGTCCGATGACATTGCCCCAGCGCGCCGTCACCTGCTGCGCCTGCTAGACCTCGGCGACGCACCTGCCGGGGCGCTGCGCGCTGCCGTGTCCGACCGCGTCATTGGCGCCGTCGCCGAGCGGGCCCTGCGCATGCACGGACTCTCAGTTCAGTGGACGCCGCTGAAGTGCCTGCCTCCGCCCGGGCCGTGCTCCTCGCCGACGAGCTTGAGGCGGTCAGCCGGTCGGCGTTCCTCGCCCACCGGATGACCGCCGAGGATCCCGGCAGCGATCCCGGGCTGCCGCCGGAGCTGCGGGCCGCCGTTGACCAGGCCGGTGATGACTGGCCCGGCGGCGCCGAGGCCCTGGTCACGGCGATCGCGAACGCGGCTCCCGACACCTTCGCCCTTCTTGCCGGGCCCTTGTCTCAGCATCCGGACCCGGCCGTGGCGCTGGCGGCCCGGCGCGCCCGCCCCGCAGGCCGGGCAGTCGCCACCGCCCGGCACCGGAAGGGGAAGACCAGGTCCCGGTCCGCTCGTCGCCGCAAGGGCCGCAGGCGGGCGTTACGCGGAAGCGTCCAGCACCGAGAAGGCGCTCGTGCGGGCCAGATCCGCGAGCGCCGCGAGAATGGTCAGGCCGACGGGCAACGCATCCTCCGGGGCGATGACCTTGTCGCGCACGAGGTCACACAAGGGGTTGGATGTAGTACGCCCCGTCGCCCGCAGCCGCTCCAGGCACGCTTCGTCACCGGGCGCCCGGCACTCGAAGTGGTCGGGGAAGGCGCGGATCAGCGCGTCGCCCGCAGCCCTGCCGGTCAGGCTCGCCGGCCGGCCGGGCGTGTCGAAGGCGGTGTCCAGGCACCGCTCGAGCAGGGCCAGGACCGACGCCAGGGAGTCGTCTCCCACGATCGCCCAGGTCGCGTCCATGAGCACCTCGTCACCCAGCAGCCGCAGCGGGACATCTGATTCCGGGTACTGGTCCCAGGTCGCCTCGTCCGCGTAATACGCGAGTTCCCGCCTGACGACGGGCTCGAGCAGCGCGATGACCGCGCTGACTGCCGGATGGCAGACCGTCAGCCCGTCCAGCACGACGGCTCGGACCAGTGCGTTGGCGGCGACTACCCAGAGTTCTGAGGTGGCGGCCATCTCCCCGGGCGCGGGCAGGGTCGCGCCCACGATCGGAGGAGCCTCGGCAGCATCGGCGATGCCCTGGGTGTTGAAGAAACTATTGGTAACCCGCGATATCAGAACGTGCTGAATGCGCGGCGGGATACCTGTGCGGCGTAGGCAGCGTGCGAGCCTCCTGCCCGTTCGGCCCAGGTTCCGGCGGTGCTGATGTGGATCCCGAGCAGCCGGGAGAGCGCGACCGGGGGGAGCTTGACGGCCAGGTCCATCAGGGCGGTGTTGCGTCCTGACCGGCCGTGGATGCCGACGGCCGCGAGCCGTACTTTGAGCTGGGCGGTGGAGATCGGGTGCGCTGGTGCTCCTCCGGGCAACAGCCACGGATGGTCGCTGGTGCGGCCGACGGCGGCGCGTCCGTGGCGGCGGGTGAGAAGCCGGCGGACGAGGCTGTCCAGGGGACCGGGTATCTCGACTGGCATGGTGCCGAGCAGGAGCGTGACGCCGTCCGGTGAATCGGTGACCTGGTCGCGGGTGAGGCGGGCGATGCGGGCCAGCGGCTGTCCGTAGAGCAGCACGAGCAGCCCGGCCACGCGGTCCTCGATGGCACGGGCCTCGTCGTGGAGCAGGCTGCGGACCAGTTCCCACCGTTGGTCTTCTTCGAGCTGGGCGAGCTTCTCGCTGCGGGCAGGCCGGGGGATCTCGATGTCGCCGGCGTGGCCGCGGCTGCTTGCCCAGGTCACGAAGGTGCGAGCGTGGAAGCAGGTGCCGGGCCCGGCGGCGAGCCAGTCATCGATCTCGCGCTGGGTGCACGAGGCGAGGCCGGTGCCGTGATCCCGCAGCCAGGTGATCAGGATGACCGCTGCCCGGACCTCGTTGTGCACGTAGTCGGCCTGCTCGGCGGTGATGTGGTGCCGGGCCGACTCGCCGCGCAGCCGCCGCAGGTGATGCCAGGTCGCGAAGCTGCGCACAGCCCGGCGCTCAGCGGGATCCACGATCTGGCCGGACTTGTCCGTGACCCACTGCTCGAGCCCGGCGAGGCGCTCGTCGCGGACGGGCAGGATGCCGCCCGCGACGAGGATCTTGCGCAGGTGCCGGACGGCCTTGCCCGGCGGGAAGCGGTCAAGGTCAGCATGGCCGGGCGGCCGGGCGGCCATGCTGATAGCGGCGATCATCCTGGCGGCGGAGCTCGTGGTCAGCCACTGCATCAGCGGGGCCGGGTCGCTGGCGGCCAGCACGTGAAAGATCGCCTCGGCGTGCGGGTGCATGCCGCCCTGATCGTGGGACAGCAGGCCGAGCAGGTGCTCGCGGCAGGCGCAGCGGATGCACAATCCGTGATGGTAGAGATGCTCGGCGGCCCCGCAGGCGGTGCAGGGCCGGAACGAGGCCGGGTCCTTGCGGTAGCACGTGCTGCACAAGGGTCCCGCGGGAAGCCGGGCGGCGACGGTACGGGTCTTGCCGCACGTACTGCACGGCACCCGCTGCCGGCTGCAGGAACCGCATAGCGGCTGGCCGCCGGCGGAGCGCGTCCATACGGCCCGGCTGATGCCGCAACGTGCGCACGGGGCATGGCGCATCCGGCGCGAGCAGTGCTCGCAGCGCGGGGTGCCGGCGGCAACCAGGTAGCAGGGCTTATCCCGGCCGCAGACAGAGCAGGTAGCGGCCGGCACCCGGTAGCAGCGGCGGCACCAGGCGGTCCCGTCGTCGCGGCGGACGGTCAGGGCGGTCCGCCCGCAGTTGCTGCACTGCCCGTGGTTGGCCGGGTCACTGCGGAAGCACGCACTGCAGACCGGGTCGCCGGCAGCGGTGCGGCTGGCGACGTCGCCGGTCCGCCCGCAGCGGCTGCAGGTCTCGAGCCGGTCCCGGTCATAGCACCGGCGGCAGCAGCGCACTTCCCCGAGACGGAAGCGCAGCGGCACCGCCTGCCCGCACGACGGGCAGGCCGGGGCCACGATCCCGGGAACGCCGGCGTTCACGAGCGCCCGGATGAGCACGTTGACGCGCGGCGAGCCGTGCGCCCCCTCGCCGGCGAGCAGCGCCGGACGCGCGTCGAGTTCCCAGAGCACCTGGTGACGCTGGAACGGGCTGGGGATCGCGCTCGTGATCACGTCCCCCAGCCCGGCCCTGACGGGCCCGGGATCCCGGCGGCTGACATGAGCGGTGATCCCCGCGACGGGATCGGGACTGTCATAGGGCCGGCAGCGGGTGCAGCGCGGTCGCCCGTGCTGGTCGCGGGCGGCGACCTGCCGGGCGGACCCGCAAACCGAGCACGGCTCGGCGGCCCCGCGCCGGCGGCGGTCGCACGCGGAGCAGATCCGCAGCCTGCCATCGCACTGCACCAGCCGCCGGGGCTCGCCGCAATGAGCGCACCGGGGCAGCACCAGCTGCCGGGCCCCGGCCGGCTGCAGGTCCCTGATCAGCAGCTCGACCTGCGGCGGCCCCTCGGGCCGCCCGGATGTGAGCAGGCCCGGGTCCTCGCTCAGCGCCGCGGCCAGGCGCCGCTGCTGAGCACGGGACGGGGCGGCCCGCGTGATCGCCGCGGCGATCACGTCCCGGTCCAGGGACGGCTCGGCATCGTGAACGATGCCGGCGATCACCTCTCCGGGCGCGGTGATGAATCCGGTGTCCGCGGCCGGGCCGGTCACGAGGAAGAACCGGGCACGATACGCGCCCGCCTGGGCCGGAACCCGCCGACGCCGGGCCCGGGATCATCGCCCTCGCCGGCGGTCTTCTTCCTCGGCTTCGACGAGGGGACGGCGACCGGCTCGATGAGGTCGTCCATCCGGCAGCCGAGGATGTCCAGCAGTGCCATGAGAACCTTGAGATTGAGCCGTTCCGGCTTGTCGGTCACCAGCCGGTAGACCTGGCTGTCTGACAGGTGAATCCCGCGTTCGGCCAGCTTCGGCCGCAGGTGAGTGGTCTGGAACAGGCCGCGGGTGGCCATGACCTCCCGCAGTTTCCAGGCGTAGTCCAGCTTCGCTGTCATCGCAGGTCCTCCTCCTCGGCGGCGAATGCCCTGCTCAGGGCCTTGCGCATCATGGTGTTCATGAAGTCGCCGCTGACACCGCTGTAAATCGCCGTGGTCGACTGATACCGGTGGCCGACCTGCCGCTGCACGAACGCCGGATCGACCCCGTCCTCGATCTGGTGCGTCACGTGCGAGTGCCGCAGGCAATGGGGCACCAGCTCCGCCGGCAGTTTCAGCGCGTCCCGGTAGGCGGCGAACCGGTCCTCGATCTGGCGGGGCCGCAGCCGGCCGCCCCGCTCGGTCAGCCACAGCGCCGGGCGATCCGGGAAATCGTAGCGGGGCCGGACGTTGACCATATAGTCCTCGACCGCCTCTGTCGCCCACGGCATCACGGTCAGGACCGTGCGCCGCCGGGGCGGCGACCCCTTGGACGCCTTGCCCCAGCGGACTTCTAGCTTCCCGAACCTGCCCAGCTCAGGTGCTTCCGGACTGCGGTACCAGTCGGTGACGTCCAGCTTCGACGTCTCGGTGCACCGCAGCCCCCACGCATACATGACCTTGAACACGGTCGCGTCCCGGTAGGCCGCCAGCGCTCCCTTGCGGCCCGACCGGACCGCCGCGTCGACCCGGTCGTCGGCGTAATCGAAGAACCGCTGCAGTTCCCCGCGGGTCATCGGCCGCCGGTCCGGGTTCCCCTCGTAGTCCACCAGGTGCGCGGTGGTGTTGGACTCGAAGCAGATCCGGGCCGGGTGCGTGCCGAACCGGGCCTGGCACTCCTCAGCCCACCGGTACTGCGGCGCGATCAGGTAACTCTCGAACGACCGGATCGCGTCGTGGTAGTTCCTGATCGTGGACTTCGCCTTGCCCGCCACGCCGGCCAGGTCAGCCGACCAGTCATCCAGGTGCGCTGCGGTCCAGTTCCACGGATACTCGCCCGCGTGGTCAAGGAACTGCCGCACGACCGCCTGCCGCTGCCGGACGGTCTTGGGCGACAGGCCCCGCCCGCCGGCCTGCTGCTTGGCCCAGCCCTCCAGCATCGCCTCCAGGACCGCGTCTTCCTCGCGCAGCAGCGCGACCCCGCTGACCAGCTCCAATCTGGCCGAGCCCACAGGCTCACCAGCCCCACCCGCCACCCTGACCTCCTTGTCGGACAACGGCAGGATCTTGCACCAGATGACAGATCGAGTGCAAATCAGCCAGTCAGAGCCACATTCGCAGCACCCGCCCCAAGACGTCGTCCTCGCAGGTCCGCAGGTCACGGCACATCAGATCATGCATCTGACGAAATTCAGCGGGGTTATCAGCGCTCGGGGTGGTGATGGGCGATGTCGGCGCCGGGAAGACCGTCGCGCTGCGCGCCACCGTCGACGGCCTCGACCCGACCCGCCACCAGGTGATTTACATCGCGAACCCGGCG
>Ga0335076_10004543_pt1 | contig 14051 bp, 11 predicted proteins | sample Lox_Sample_25_FD_206717 | JGI IMG/M metagenome (GOLD analysis project Ga0335076, IMG submission 206717) | Soil microbial communities from Loxahatchee National Wildlife Refuge, Florida, United States - Lox_Sample_2.5 | ecosystem: Environmental > Terrestrial > Soil > Wetlands | place: USA... | reverse complement strand
CGTTTTTGAGAGTTTCGAGATGATCGGACCTCAGCCCGCGCATACCTTACTCGCCAGACTTGTGGTTGCGATTTCATGATCTGAAGGTTTGGCTTGGGATCTTCTAGTGGCTCGACGTTTGCCCGTTTATCTTTCTCGGAAGCCCATGCTTGGAATTGCTTAAACAATTCTTCTGTTGATTTCTGGTTGGTTTCGCCCTGATTTTGATCGGCAGCTTCAAAAGCTGCTGCGATTCCGTAACGCGCAGGTGCGTCAACTGCAGTCTGTAGCATGCTCTTAGAGGTAGAGGTCGATTGAATTGCTGACTTCCATTGGTCGAAAGCAATCCGTAACGTCGGTATGTCAAGCAGCGAGGTTTTGATTTGGCCAAAGATTGCGGCTGGATCCCCCACCGTTAGCATTCCGATCGCTGTTACCATGCCAATCAATGCACTCGTCACAACGACAGCTCGCAACAAGTTGACCGCACTGTCTCGAAGCGCAACGAAGGATGGTTGTTCAGGTTTGCCAGCGCGTTCGGAGAGAAAGCGCGGAGGATCGTCGGAACCAAAGCCGGTTTTTGTCGGCATCGTGATGCCTCCAAGAATAGCTTTGCACCGATACCCGTGTATCGAGGTCTAAAAACGACAATCACCGGCAGGATTTAGGAAAGTTGTTGATTTCATCGGGGCTACGGTGCATCGGATCGACAGGTTACCGACATAGCGATTGGTCGCGCGGAAGAGTGCACAGGGCGGCGTTGTTGGTGGTTATGCAGTCCACCACAATGAGTAGCGATCAAATTCAATATCTGGCTAGGACAGGAGCGCCAAACTTGTAGGCAATGCCAACCCGAACCGTGTCGAGGTTTCGATTGGAGGTATTGGCTACGAATGCGCACCCCCCGAGTGCGGCGGCGGCTGTGCAGGTATCCGCAATGATTGGCAAGGTACCTGACGCACCCTTGAAGCCGTAGTGCAGATACTCCAGACGGAACATCCAGCTGCTGGCGAACAGCCACTCACCGCCGAGTCCCGCTACCCAACCAACCTGATTTGCATTGAAGTTCACCTTCCCGCCGGGATATCCGACCAAATCAGAGGGCGCGGCTCCGGGTACGATAGAAAGACTGTAGTTTCCGCCATCGCTGAAGGCGACACCACCCGTCCCATAAATCAAAAAGCTTCCCCAAGCGTACCCGATTCTGCCTCTGAGGCTCCCGATCGAACGGCCATTTTCTGAGACCGTGATGAGTCCGAACGGGTTAGCTGCGCCGGTGAAGGTCGCAATGATCGGTTGGATGACTGACTTTGTCCCGCCAAGATAAGAGAAATCAGCCTCCGCGCCAAAGACCCAGTCCGCGAATTGCCAGTTGTACCCCGCGTATAGGCCGCCAATCACCCCGCTGGTTTTGAGATCGTGATTTGTTGGGAGGATGCCGAAACCGGCCAAACCAGCGCCGTCGACCGCCGGGGGCCCGAAACCCGAAGGGACGGCTGTAGTGGTTGCGGTTTGATTATCCCAATAACCGCCGACATGGCCGCCGATATAAAATCCGTTCCAGAGTAGCACGGGTTCGGGCGGTGGGGGCGCCTTCATCGGCAAGTCCGCGGCAGAAGCAATAGCCGAACTGAGCGCTAACGAGATCAGTGAGCCGACAAATGGTCTCATGGCAAGCCCCTCAAGTGTTTCGACTGATCCCCGGTTGGCCGAAATTCGGTCGCCCAGGCGAGATCACTAATCGATCTCATTTTCAAAACGTCGCCTTCACGCCGGCATAGAAACTTCGCGGCTGAGCAGGACTGAGTGAACGCGGATCGTTAAACGGGGCGCCGCCATTGGCAAAATTGGGAATGGCATCGGTCTCGAAAAACGTTCCATAGGTGGCGTAGCGGTTGTCAAAGACGTTGTTGATACGTCCATAGACCTGGATCGTCTTGTCGAGCTGATAAGAGGCGCGAAGGTTGAAAACCGTGTATCCCGGCAGTTTCGGGAACTGATTGGACTCGTCGCCAACGAAATATTGACTACTGTAATATTGCACGTCGCCGCCGACCTTGAACGCGTCGGTGACAAAATAGTCGATGCTGCCCTTGATGCGATTGCGGGGAATAGCGGGGATTTGATTGCCGGGCGTGATCTGGACATTGCCGTTAGCATCGGCAAATGGACTATTCGAACCAACTTGCAGCGAATTGAGAAAGCGCGCATCCACCAATGCATAGCTCGCGCTTAGCTGCAGAGCGGACGATTTGAGGCTGATTTCGGCCTCGGCGCCCTGGCGGCGGGTATCGCCGACGTTCTGGAAATAGCCGAACCCTTGCAACACGGGGCTTGGGATCGCGAGAATATCGTTGATGTTCCTGGTGCGGAAATAGCCGACCTTCCAGTTCACCGTGCCAATGTTGAGTTCGCTTGTACCGCGGAATCCCGCTTCGCCCGTGTGAGAGACCACCTGCTGCAGCGGCGGATCGGAAACAAGGAAGGCTGCGATGATACAGGGATGCGCCGGGTCCGCGCAGCCTAATTCCAGCGGCGTCGGTGTGCGGTTGGCTTCCGAGTAACCGGCATATGCCGTCAATTCCGGGGTGATCTTATAGGTGCCACCAATGATCGGGTTGAAGCGGTCGTAGGTTTCGTTGCCGTTGAGTTGAGTGCCGATCTGGTCCTGCAGCGCGATCCGCGCATCGTTGAAACGCCCGCCCCCCGTGATCGAGAACGCCTTGGTCACATCGAACGTGTCGAGCGCGTAGAGGCCAGTGTATTGATTTGTGGTGCGCAGCGCCACCGGGCCGATCGAGACCGGATTGCCGGATTGCCCCAAGAAAATCCCGCTGCCGCTGACTACAAAATTCGGGTTCAACGTGCCGAGCTCGGCGCTGGCATTGAATCGCGTCGTGCTGTAGTCAAAGGAAGCGCCGACGACAAAGCGATTGTTGTGCCCGAACAATTCGTCGGTGTTGGTTGCCTGCAGCGATTGGCCTGACGTGGTCGAACGCGTCATGGCGCGGTCAATCTCACCCAGCACGGCATCGGGCGGGAATGGATTGGAGAGCTGGACTCCGTTCAAGCCGTTTGCCGGTGTTGTGTCATCGCCGAAGCACAGCAGCGTCGGATCGGCGCCGCATGGCTGTGTACCCGTCGGATTTCCGTCCACGATGTTCTGCTGAAACACACGAACATGCGTAAGGCTCTCGACCGTCCAGGTCGGGGTCGCCTCAAACTTCTCGGAAATATTCAGGTAGGCAACGCGGTTATCGGTCGTTTGCGGCGTGGTGTAGGTCGCGCCCCAGAATTGATCCAGCAGCTCGACGGGGGCCGTCGCGCTTGCGCCGAAGAAATTGGAAGCAACGCCCATATTGACATGGAGCTCGCTGGTGTCGTTCCTGAAGCCGACATCGCCATAGAAGCGCCGGATATTCGACTCGGAAAAATTGCGGAAGCCGTCGTCATGTACGCCTTCGAGCGCGCCGTAGACCGCATACTGATCGACTTGTTTTCCCCACTGCGCCGAGGCCTGCATGCGGCTATAGGAGCCGCCCATCAGGTTCACTTCGGCTCCATGATAGAGGAATCCGTTCTTCATCTGGATATCGACCGCACCGCCAAGCGCGTTGAGGCCGAAGGCCGGATTGTTGGTGACCACAGTGACTGACTGGATCGCCGCAGTCGGAATCAAATCCCAATTGACGATGTCGCCAAAGGCTTCGTTGATGCGCACGCCGTTTTGATAGACGGCAAGGCCCTGCGGGGTCCCTGCTACTGGAGAGGCGACAAAACCACGAAACTCGAAAGTCGGGAGAAACGGGTTGCCCGTGACTTCGCTGATGTTGGCGCTGGGCACATACTGCCGCAATGCATCGGTGATCATTGGTGACTGCGTGGTCGCAATCTGGTTGGCATCGACGATGTTAAGACTCGCGGGCACCTTGTCGCCGGCAACACCCGAACTTGGCAAAGGCGTCGTCGGATAAACGTATTGCGCAGGCGGCGGCGTCGCAGCACCAGGCGACGGTTGCGTACGCCTAGGCTGCTGTTTCGGTGCTTGCACGCGCACGGTTGGCAGCACGGTCGCGCCCCCGGACTGCGTGCTCCCGCCCGTTTCCTTCTGTGTGCCGTTTCCTGATTCTTTCTCGTCTTGGGCGAAGCCAGTACCTGTGCTAAGACCAAGCAGCGCCGCAAGCGACGCCATCTGTAAAATCCGAGAGCCCATCCACGTCGTCCCCAAACCGTGCCGGCACTTTGTCCCCCAATTTGCCGATACGGATTCAACGAATATTAACAAGGGCGCCAGGGCTTACCAACGGGGAAGTATCCAACCCTTGCGTGAATTATTCCCGAGTGGATCGGGAAAAATTCCCGATTAAATCGGGAACACTTCCGGATGCGCTGTCACGTCGGCGCAACTCTTTTTCAGCGCGCGGTTTGCCTGATCAAGGGACACAAAAAAACAAGCAAACACTCGCGTCGAGCGGCGTCCGCTTGCGATAGAGCCTACTCTTGTAACGAAAAGAATCTGCGGGCGTGAGTCTCAATCATCGATCGATTCATCCGCAATTCGCTGCGAAACCTCCGCTCATCAGAAATTTTCACAGCGTTGTCCGAAGATCATCCTTACTCCGTCACTAGCAATTCACAACCATCTCGAACTTCCGACACAGAGATCGAGCAACATGCGATGTAGAATAACTGGAACGAAAGGCTTGTCATGCGTATTCGTCATCCAGCGCCGACGCTCATCATTGCTCACTTAAAAGCCGCTCGCCATCATCTGCTCCAGCTGGACGGCGCGAGAAGAAAGCTTGCCGAACCAAAAACGTGGCGAGTCCTCATTGACGCCGTCATGATTGCTGTTGCAGTTGGTGTCGGTTGTTATGGCCTATCACTTCCGACCGTGGCAGCCCGCGACGTTGACGGCCGCTACGCAAATTCGCCACTCAAGTCCTGGTTCGAAAGCCTGCATTCAAACAAAGGTCCGTGTTGCTCCGACGCAGACGGAACGGCGTTGTCAGACGTCGATTGGAAATCGGATGATGGGCACTATCTCGTGCGCGTCGAGGAGAGGTGGTGGAACGTCCCGGACGAGGCCGTGATCAAAGAAGCAAACCGCGCTGGACGGGCAATAGTCTGGCCCATTTACTATCGCGAGTCGAACACGCTGCTTCGCATAGACATCCGCTGCTTCATTCCGGGAAGCATGAGCTAGAGACCGTCGCAAAAAAGTGATTAGCTTGCAGATGCATGTCGTTTGCTACGAAGATCAAAAAGGGAAAAGGCGGCAGCCGACTCTTACGAGGAGTTGAACTTGCTAGGTTGCATGCTCCGCGGCGCTTTCGGACAGGGAGCGCTCCAACGAGTCTTGGCCTTATTGGCCTGTGCTGTCGTTCTGCTCGAACTATGTAACCTGAGGTATTTGCGGGCCGAGCCGCACATCGCCAAGATCATTGGGTTGGGCGCATCCACATGCTCGCAATTTAACGAAGATATTAAAGTGAATCCCTCTCTGCAAAAAGACTACTTTGCATGGAGCCAAGGCTATATGAGTGGGATCTTAATAACTAGGCAGCCTGGCGTCGACGAAGAACTCAATCTAAATCCCACCAGCTTTGACCTGACCATTCAATTACAATTCTTGCGAGACTATTGTGCAGCCAACACCTCTGCAAATTTTGCCGATGCTGTTTTAGAGCTTTATAAGCGGCTTCGACGGGAGGGCAAGACCTGACAGCGAAGCGAATTGAATTGATGTTACCTTTTGCGCGGTCGCCCAACCGCTGCAAACGCAGTCTCGCTTTCGCGCGGCGGTAGCGCCCCGTGCTGTTGACATCGTTGCTGATGCTTTCTCGCCGTATCTGATGTAGGTTTTGGCAAGAAAGCCAATACTGCACCTATCGTCTCATTTCGTGCAGTCGGTCAGATCACTATCCCGCACTACGAACTGAGCGCCTTCCTTGAGCTCGATGTTCTTAGCGAGGCAGACGCGGCCGTTCTTGTCAGCCAGACGGATGTCGTAGCGCCCTGACTTCACGCCCGCTAGCGTGATCCGCTCATTGTGGTCCACTTCACCCTCGTCGTCGTTCTTGCACTGATCAGGTCCCCATGCCTTTGAACCGACCGCTGCAAGCTGCATCTTGACGACCGTTTGCCCGGTGCGATTGAGGAACCGTGGCCCATCCTCGGCCCTCACAGCTGAGCCGGTGAGAATTAGAATGACGCTGAGAGCAAGGGTTCGGTGCATTTTGGGCTCTTGTGGTTTGAGACGAGTTGAAGAGAAAGGTCCTTTCAGAAGTCGCGGCCTATGCTGGCCTTAAGCGCGAGGCCGCGCGAGGCGTTGGTCAATCCGTAGCCAATGCCGAAACTGAATTCGAAGCCCCGGAATTTCGTGTCAGCGACGGCGTACAGTGTCTGCATCTGCTGGTTCCACGGCAGGATGTAGCCAAGCGGACCCAAATTAGCGAAATGCTCGATCCCGACTGTCCATTTGTCGTTGATGCGCTTGACGAAGCGGAAGGAAGGTTCGAATGCTGAACCTGCCCCATCGATACCGGCGGTCATGTTTGCATTAAAGATGAACTGGAAGTCGTTTGGCAGGTTCAGGCCGATGATCGGTGTGAACATTTGAGAGATAAGCGGGTTGGCTTCTTGGACGAAACGCGGCGCTGCGGGATTTCTCGCAGCGAACTTGTTGGCAACAAACAAATCCGGAGTAAGTCCCCCCTCCGGGGCAAAGATCGTGCGGGCAACCAGGCCGACGAACACGGTGCGCTCCAGCCGGTCGCCTTGTATGAACGTTTGGCGGATCGTAAAGCCACCGGACTGAAAGGAATAGCCGGGCACGCCGTTGTCCATCGGCCCCAATGTCAACGGCACATTGGTGCGCGCGAAAGCATAAGGTGATGTCAGAGCGATTTCATACCAGTCGGTCGGCGAGTAACCCACCTCAGTCTCCCCAGTCAGGGCACGCTGGGGCACACGCTGCGCTCCGATCTGCGGCGGCGGATTAAAGGTCGTAACATAGCCGAACCGCTGCTCAATCTGGAAATGCCCAGGCGAGGCAGGATCGGTGCCTTGGATTTCCTCCGCGTTCAATGTCAGCGGCCACAAGAGAATTGCGCCAGCGATCACGCGCTGTAAAAGTTGTAGCAATGAAGCAAGAAACTTCTTTGCTTTGATCAAATGGCTTTTCCTCCGGCTCCCTCGTGACCTTGATAGCGAGAGCGCGGGGCTAAATATTGCGTCTGCGTCGGCTGAAGCGTGGCGCAATTGGGAAAACTTAAATTAAGCGCGCCGCATTCGATCGTGTTTTGAATCGTGCCCTGCCGTGCCGGGACTTTTAACCGGGCAACGTGCCGTATCGGGGCCCGAAGGTCGTCGGCCGCGTGGCGCGAGATCAACACATTGCCGTCACAGATGGGTGCAAGTTTCGCTCGGGAAGGATGCACCAATGAGGAGCGCGGCGTGATCCGGGAAATTGCCTCCCTGCATTGCCGCCTGTTGCAGCCATTACCGCGAATGTCTGCAGCCGTTGCGATCTCCACACTTTTAGCGATAGCCAACGGCGGCGCATACGCAGGCGCACTCGACACGTCGCGGCCCGATCGACCGATCGCTGCCCGGCAGCATCACGCTCGTGTTGCCCGAGAAGGGTGCTCACAAAAATCTCGCACGGTATTGCATCAACGTCACGCGGCCTGCCGAAGGCTCTACGCAAGCCCCCCTTCGGCGTTACCATACGATCGGCCCGGCTCCTACGTGCTGCACGGGCCTCACTTCTAAGACCACAAACAAATCACAGCGGGATTTTTCTCGTGCAATCGGGCACGTTCGCTGATGACCCTGCTGGTCTAAGACTCTTCTAATAGAGGCTGCTTAGCTTGGATCGCATGAATGTGGTCGCACTTCAGTAAGCGAGCTAATCAGTGATGACTAACGGACCATCTTTGCTTGCCACCCAGGCTATCTAATCTAGTTTACGCCGAAGAGCTTTTTCCCGAAGGAGTGCGTCGTCGCAAACTTTTGCCAGGCTAACGCACCCGATCTGGTTGTCTAATAATCGCGAGCGCGGTCCATCCTCGAGCAGGCGGTCAAGTGTGCGTCGTTCTCCGGGAGAGAGCGCTGCATTCTTGGGAAAAGCCAGGTTCAGGGCGAGCTGCGGGTCAATATAGCGGTCTCCCAATAGAATTTGTTGCACGGCTTTCGCGAATTCGGCTGTTGGAGAGTCTTTGATCACGTAACCCGTCGCGCCGGCCTCAATCGCAGCAACAAAACTGCGGCGGTCGGATCGCATGCTGAACACAAGGATTTTAGCACTTGCATCGTGTTCGCGGATGCGCTCGATCAGGGCGATGCCGTTCAATTCCTTTCCGTGCAGCGATAGATCGATAACCGACAGATCCGGTTCATGTTTGATGAATGACTGATAGCCAGCTTCAGCGGTATGGGCGGAAATAATCTTTACGATGCCGATGGGTTCGAGCACCAAACCGCAGGCCCTTGCAATGACGGGGTGATCGTCAACCACGAGAATGCCACTCAAGGCGAGAATCCTTTTTTGGGGCGGCACTCGACGGGCCAAGACACATACGATCACGATCGAGGGGCCAACAAATATTAGAGTTGCGAACGTCGCACCCATAACACGCGTCCGCCGCTTGGGAAAAACTCCCGAATTGATCCGGGATGTATTCCCTATTTGCACATGGCTGTTCGCGGAAAAATTAAGAATTCAGGATCGCAAATTGCGATCAGCACGCGCTTTGCAACGCTGCATCAGCTAGTTGCAGAGACCGAAAGCCGGCTGAAAGACTTCGAGAAATGGCCGCAAAAGCGGCCTGTCCTCCATGCGTGGCATCGCCGTGCAGCGGTCCGGACAGCGTGGCAAAACCTGACAGCACGCAGGAACGCGCCGCTATCCGCTAGCCGCAAAGGCTCAGGCTGCGCGGGCGGACTGTTTGCCAAATTCCTGCTCCATCTCCCGCCGAACCTTGACGACCGGATCGGAGGCGTCGATGGCGACATCATCCCAGGTCACACAGGCGCCCACAGCGACCTCGCGCACGAGCTCGACGTGCTGGGCGAGTCCGAGCGGGAGGTAACCCTCCCGAAGCGAGACCTCGGCCGGCTGCTGCTTGCCCCACACGCAGAACCCCCCCTCCCCGTCTAGCACCTCGCCTGCCTTCAGCTTGCGCTTGGCGGTCGCGACCACGTCCGCATTGAAGCAGATCGGAGCGCCAGTCGCCTCATTGCGCAGCGCAACGGAGGCTACCGAGACGCCAAGCTCGAGGCCATTGAGATGGATCGGCCGATAGAGCGTGGAATAGCGCCCGGTGCTGTCTGGAAGTGCGTGATATTCTCGCAGGCATTCGCGAGCATAAGCATTGTCTTCTGGCGCTTCGAACACCACAAAGGTGCCGTGGCTGAGCTCGTGCGGGATGGGTGAGCCGTCGCGGCGCAGCGAGGAGACGCATTCCGTCACCCCGACCTTCTCCAGAGTTCCACCGTCAATTGCTGGGCGACACACGTTTGAGATCTCGAAGCGCGAGGCGGGCGGAAAGGCGAGCCCGTTCGACTGAGAATGCAGGCCGGTCGCGTTGCAGATAGCAGTCATCTCCACGCCCGACTTGGTCCCGTCCAGAAAACTATTGAAGATCTTCGGATTGATCGTAGAGCGATCGGAAACGTCGACGAATCCCTGGAGGATGTCGTAAATTGTTTCCGGAGTGGACTGATGATAATGGGGCAAATAGCGCGTGCCCTTGCCCGCAGCCACAACGCGGAAGCCGCAGGCGCGTGCCCAGTCCACGTGCTCGCAAATAATGGAAGGCTGATCGCCCCAGGCAAGTGAGTAGACGACGCCTGCCTGGCGAGCCTTGCGCGCAAGGAGCGGGCCGGCGAGGACGTCTGCTTCCACGTTCACCATCACGATATGTTTGCCGGCCTCGATCGCGGCAAGCGCGATCCTCACGCCGAACTTCGGCTCGCCGGTGCAATCGATCACGACCTCGACCTCAGGCGCGCGGACGAGCGCATCGGCATCATCCGTGAGGAACGTGGTGCGGTGTCGCCGGGCATCTGCAAAAGATGTTGCTGCGTATCTCTCCTGTGGCCAGCAGGACAGCGCGAGCTGCGACCGCGCGCGCGCGACGCTCAGGTCTGCGACCCCAACCACATGGATGCCGGGCGTTGCCCGAGCCTGCGTGAGGAACATGGTTCCGAACTTGCCAGCACCGATCAGGCCAACAGTGATTGGGCTCCCGGATTCCTCACGCTGGAGCAATTTGGCGTAAATGTTCATGCGTTTCAGTCCCTGTATGAGTAACGGAAGACAACGTCTTGATCGGCGCAGTCAGCGTTCAAGCTCGGGCGGAGGAATCGTGAGGTTCACGTTGACGCTCTTTGTTTCGGTGAAGCTGTCGATCATACCTTCAAGCGACATCTCGCGGCCGATGCCGCTTTCCTTGACGCCGCCGTAGGATTGACCGAGCGCCTGTCCGCCGCCCTGATTCACCTGCACCCAGCCCGCCTCGATTGCGTGCGCGGTACGCAGGGCGCGACCGATGTCGCGGGTCCAGACATAGGCGGCGAGGCCATAATGGCTGTCATTGGCCATGCGGATCGCTTCCGCCTCATCGGTCCAGGGAATGGCAACAAGCACCGGCCCGAAGATTTCCTCTCGCGCGAGTCGCCAGTCGTTCGAATCGGCGGCGAAAATTGTGGGCAAGGCGAAATAGCCTTTCGCGAGCGGGCCGCTGGCGGGCGGCAGGCCACCTGTGATAAGGCGCACTTCAGGCCTGGTGAGGCCCTCCTCGATATAGGCGCAGACCTTCTTGAACTGTCGTTCGTTGATGATAGCGCCAACGTCGGTCGTCTCGTCTAGCGGGTCGCCGATTTTGAGAGCGGACAGGCGGGCCACCAGTTTGTCGAGGAAGACGTCAAAGATTCTGGCATGAAGGAATAGACGCGAGCCGGCGGTACAGGACTGGCTTTGCCGGGTGAAGCGCATCGAGGCGATAATGCCGTCGACCACCCAGTCCTCATCGGCATCTTCGTAGACGATTGACGGGCTTTTCCCGCCGAGCTCCAGCGAGACTGGCGCAAGCCGCTCGGACGCAGCGCGCATGATGGCGCGTCCCACTGCGGTGGACCCAGTGAAGCTGACCTTGCGCACAAGCGGATGAGCGGTAGCGGCGCTCCGCTTTCCTCGCCATAGCCGGTCACAACGTTGACAACGCCCGGCGGGAGGTGATCCTGACAGATCTCGGCAATCATAAGGACAGCCAGCGGTGCATCCTCTGCCGCTTTGAGCACGATGGTGTTGCCGGCGCAAATCGCCGGCGCAATCTTGAGTGCGGCGAGCTGCGCTGGCGCATTCCACGGCACGATCGCGCCCACCACGCCGATCGGCTCACGGCGGGTATAGCTCAGCATGCCCTCACCGAGCGGCACGGTCAGCCCTTTCAATTCCCCCGCAAGTCCTCCGAAATAGCGAAACGCATCAGCCACCATGCGCGCCTCACCCCGCGCCTGCGTGCGCAAGGCATTACCGGTCTCGGATGCAATCGTGCGGGCGATTTCCTCCGACCGGACCTCAAGCGCTTCGCCTATGCGCATCAGCTGACGCCCCCGATCACGGGCGGGAATCTTCGCCCAGCCCGGGAAAGCGTCGGCTGCCGCCGCGACGGCCCGCTCCACGTCTTCAGTGCGTCCTCGCGGCACCTGGCCGATTGGCTTGCGCCGCGCGGGGTTCTCGACGGTGATGCTCGCTCCGGACACAGCAGGCACCCATTCGCCACCGATCAGCATGCCGCGAGCCTTGAAGGACACGGTGCTCCGATCCGCGTTGATGCTCAAAGAATTCATTGGGTCACCTCTTCTATTTCGCCCGCGCACCAGCCGCAGGCGACCTCGCTGGCTCTCCCTCGATCAGCCTGATAATGGCTGAGTAGTCGAGTTCGCCATTGCCGGCCTTGCAGAACATTCCATAGAGCGCCGCCGCGAGGCCGCCGAGCGGCAGGGGCGTGCCGGACAACTGCGCGGTCTCCTGTGCCAGTCTCAAATCTTTCAGCATCAACTGGGACGCGAAGCCGTTGTGATAGTTTCGGCTCGAGGGCACGTTAGGCAGAAGGCCGGGAACGGGCGGATAGTTTGTCAGCGAAAAGCATCCACCACTGGAGACGGCGGAGATCTCCTGCATCTTCCGCGCGTCGAGCCCGAGCTGTTTCGCCAGCGCGAACGCCTCTGACACGGCAATCATCGAGATTCCGGCAAGCAGGTTGTTGCAGAGCTTGGCGGCCTGCCCGACGCCAGCCTCTCCGGCGTGGAAAATGCGCTGGCCCATGCCTTCAAGGACGGCACGTGCGCGCTCCAGGTCCCCGGCGTTGCCGCCAACCATGAACGTCAGCGTACCTGCCTCGGCGCCCATCACGCCGCCAGAGACGGGAGCATCCAGGACTGCGATACCGCGCGACTGTCCTTCGAGATGCAGACGGCGCGCGTCGGCCGGAGCGATGGTGGAGCAGTCGATGGCGATGCTGCCTTTCGGCATGCGAGTGAATGCACCATCCGCGCCGGTCAAAATGTCGAGGACGTGCCCTCCCGTCGGCACCATCGAAATGACGAACTCTGCCCCCGTCACTGCCTCCCCGATCGAGGAAGCGGTGGACCAGCCGGCGTTCCTGGCCCGTTGACTTACTTGAGTGTCCGGGTCGTAGACGCGCACCGAATGGCCGGCACCGATGAGATTGGCGGCCATGGGAAACCCCATGCGGCCGAGCCCTAGGAAGCCGATGTTTGCCAGGTCCGGGGCGTGACGCTGTCCGGCATCGCGGCAGAAAATCTTGAAAGCGGATCGGGCATCGCGTCGCGCACCATCGCCAGCATGGAGCATGGCTGGGAACAAGGTCGCGACCTGCTCACATCGCGCGATGTCCTTGTCGTCGACGAGGCGGGCATGGTCGGCACGCGCCAGTTGGAGCGCGTGCTGTCCCATGCGGCAGAGGCCGGCGCAAAGGTGGTGTTAGTCGGCGATCCCAAGCAGTTGCAATCCATCGAAGCCGGCGCGGCGTTCCGCTCGATCCATGAGCGCCATGGTGGCGCCGAAATCGGCGAGGTTCGCCGCCAGCGGGAGGATTGGCAGCGCGACGTCACGCGCGATCTCGCCAATGGCAAAACTGGCAATGCGCTGGAAGCCTATCGCTCCCAGGGCATGGTGCATGAGGCGCAGACACGTGAGCAGGCGCGCGGCGATCTGATCGACCGCTGGGACCACGACCGGCAGGCTTCACCGGAGCGCAGCCGGATCATCCTCACCCACACCAATGTCGAGGTGCGAGCGCTCAACGAAGCAGCCCGCGAGCGGATGCGGACCGCCGGTGATCTGGGCGATGAGGTGCGTATAACGGTCGAGCGCGGCGAGCGAAGCTTCGCCAGCGGGGATCGCGTCACGTTCCTGCAGAACGAGCGCGGCCTTGGCGTGAAGAACGGCACGCTCGGCACCATCGAGCAGGTCAACGCACAGAGCATGACCGTGCAGACCGACGATGACCGATCCGTGCAGTTCGACCTGAAGGACTACAACAAGATCGACCACGGTTATGCCGCGACCATCCACAAGGCGCAGGGCATGACGGTAGACCGCGCCCATGTACTGGCAACGCCGGGAATGGATGCCCACAGCAGCTATGTCGCCCTTTCGCGGCACCGCGACGGTATAGAGCTGCATTATGGCCGCGACGACTTTGCAAGTCAGGACCGACTCGCCCGCACCTTGTCGCGCGACCGTGCCAAGGACATGGCCTCGGACTACGAGCGGGTCGATCCGGTACAAAGCTACGCCGAGCGACGCGGGATCACCTTCCGAGAGCGCGTCGCCGAGATCGTGCGCAAGGTCGTGCCGGAGAAGGTACGCGACATATTGGATGGCCTGCGCCCTCCTTCAGATGTGCCCGGCGGGGATGGCGGACGTAGGCCGGAGCGGGAAACGCCGGAAAGGGAAAGGAGCGGTACGCCAGCCGAGCGGCGCGAAACCGATGCGTCGGAAAGGAAGGTGGCGGCAGACCCGGAAGCGGAAGCAC
>Ga0335076_10004542_pt1 | contig 14051 bp, 12 predicted proteins | sample Lox_Sample_25_FD_206717 | JGI IMG/M metagenome (GOLD analysis project Ga0335076, IMG submission 206717) | Soil microbial communities from Loxahatchee National Wildlife Refuge, Florida, United States - Lox_Sample_2.5 | ecosystem: Environmental > Terrestrial > Soil > Wetlands | place: USA... | reverse complement strand
AGTTCCTCCCGGTACCGCGCCACGATCAGCAGCGCGTAATCGGTGCCGGCGCCGAACACCAGCACCTCCAAGATGCCGACGCTCAGCCCGGTGACCGTCAGGCCCGCGTGCGCCGCCAGCAGGTAGATCACCGCCTTGGCGGTGAAGAGCGCCACCCAGGACGAGATCAGCGGCAGCATCCACAGGAACGGGCTGCGGTAGGTGATCAGCAAGATCAGGATGACGACGGCCACGGCGGAATACAGCAGCGTGGTGTCGGTGCCGCCGAATACCTTGTTGGTGTCGACCGTAATCCCGAGCGGGCCGGTGATGTATGAGGTCAGCGGGCCGGTGAGGTGCGGGGTCAGGCCATTCGCCTTCGAGTTGACGATCGCGCGGATGGCATCAGCGGCCTTATTAGCGTCCGCGCCCTGCGGGCCCACGTTGACCCAGGCGACGGTCTGCAGGGCCTGGCCGTCCGCCGACGGGATGGGGCCTACTATATGGCCGGGCACCACGCCGGTAACCCCGGCGAACCTCCGGGCGTCCGCGGCGGCCTTGGCCCGGTCCGCGGCGGTCAGGCCCGAGGAGCGCTCATAGACGACGACCGCGGTCTCGATGTTGGCCGGCACGAAGCGCGACTGCAGGTCAACGACCTTGGTCGATTCCGCGTTGCCGGGCAGCCACTGCTTCGCGTCGTTTTTCTCCGCGCCGGTCAGCTTCGATTGCAGCGGGAGCAGGATGATCAGGAGGACCACCCAGAAGCCCACGACGATCCACTTGGTCCAGCTCCCGGCCGGGATCTCAGCGATCTTTCTTAGCGTGCTCATCGCTTCCTCCTCGGACCTCTGCCGGTCAGTACCGGTCACCGGGCCCATCTTTCTCAAGCCCAGGTGCCCGGTCCTGCCGGGCACCGAACTGAACACGGCGATAAGCGTGCCGACGGAGAACTGCGCGATGTCATGGATGCTGCGGGCCAGGCCTCCGCGGGTCGCGCATAGGCGATGGCAGTTCGGTTCGTTCCTTCACTGCCAGCGTCACGCCATCGGCTGCCCGGCCAAGGGCCGAAGGGCGGCAGCGGCGGGGCCGAAAGGCCCTGCCGGCGCCGCCGGGGCTGCCGCTGGTCGGCGGGCGAGGGCCAGCGCCGCTTCCACGGTGAATCCGAGCGCCGCGCCGCCCGCGACATCGAGCGGGAGATGGGCTCCGACATAGATCCGGGTCAGGCCTACGACGGGAGCAACGCCCAGGGTGATGGCGCGGCCGGTCTTGCCGAGATGGGGCAAGGCGGCGGCGCCTAGGGCGACGGCGACGCCGGCGTGCCCGGACAGGTACCCGAGGCCGGCGGCTTCGGGACCGCGGACGCGAGTCCCCGGGAGCAGGGCCGCCGGCCGGGGCCGGCGCACCACCTGCTTGAAGACCTTGGACAGTGCCCAGGTGCCGGCGCCGCCCGCCAGGAGCCGCCCGGCGAGCTCGCGGTCCCCGGCCAGCCACGCCGCGCCGGCCGCCGCGGGGGAGGCGCCGAGGGTGCCCAGTTGCATGACGGCCCAGGCGGGCGGGTATAGCCAGCCGGGCAGCCCGTTGACCGCCCGGAACGCCGCGGCCTCGCACCGGCCGACGCGGTCGCGGTGCACGGCGATGGCCGTGACCAGCAGGGCCCCGGTTCCGGCGCCGAGCCGGAACCGGGGATCGGCCAGCGCGTCGGCCAGGGAACGCTTCCGGCCCTTCGGCGGGGACCGGACGGCCGGGGTGCTGATGCCGGCCTGATCGGCGGCACCGCTGAGCGGGGTCATGGGCTGAGCTCTATGCCGAGTTTCTGTTTCAGGACGAGCCGCAGCTGCTGCCTGGGATACAGGCCGATGGCTTGCTCGAATTGTTCCACCAACGCGATCTGCGAACCGGGGGCGAAGTCGAACCCATAGCTTATGCAGCCGCCCGGGAACACGTCGTAGAGCGTGCCGGCAAAGCGGGGCGAGATCGAGTCGAGCCGGGTGTAGGTGAGCACGCCGGGAGCCCGTGAGGGGGACGGGCTGGCCCCGCTGACGTTGCACGTGACGGCGAGCCGGACCGTCACCGGCTGACCCGGGGACCGGTCGGAGTTGAGCAGGAAGCTGGTGCCGTCCTGGGTGGGGTCGAACCCGGAGGTGTTCCATCCCGGCGCCAGGTCGCTGATGCAAGGGACGTAGGAGGCGCTGGGTACGGACTGCGCGATGACCGCCAGCCGGAGCGGATCGCCGCAGCCGGGTACCGTGCCGCCGACAGCGGCGCAGCCGGTGAGCGCGACGCCCGCGGCGAGCATCACGGTCGCGACTAGGACGCCGAGCGGACCGCGCGGGGCTCGGCGCCGGGAGCTGCGGGCATCTCGTCGCGGCGTCATAGCAAGCCCGCCACGCTCAGGTAGATGGCGACCAGGGCCACCGCCGCCGCGAGGGCCGCGAGCAGGCCCGCGGTGATCGCAGCGCGCTTGATGCCCCAGAGCTGGACCGGGATAGGGCGCCGCGCGGGGGCGAGCTGGCGGAAGCGCCCGCCCAGATCGCGCCCGTCGGCCCGGATCAGGGATCGCAGCTGGCTGGGGATGGTGATGCTCCGGCACGCGGCGAAGGCCTCGGCCACGTCCTCGCCGGCGAAGACGCTCAGGGCCCGTTCGTAGACGTGCTCCGGGGTGCTGGCCAGGGCGAGGGTGAGCATCATGTCGGCCAGGTCGACCGCCTGGCGCCAGGGGGTCGGCCGTACCGTGGCGAACGCGACGTCGATGAGCAGGACGCGGCCGTCCCGGACCAGGATGTTGGAGGGCTTGATATCGCGGTGCGCTATCCCCGCGTCCCACATGCGCCGCACCACCCGCAGCGCGTCATCGGTGACCCGGTCATCTACCGGGGCGTTGCGGATCTCCTGGCCGCCTATGAAGAACTCCATCACGATCAGGTACTCGCGTTCCGGCGTGATCTCCGCGAAGCCGTAAGGCCGGGGCGTGGGCAGCCCGGCATCGCGCATCAGGCGCAGCAGGTGGTCTTCGTACTCGGCCAGCCTGCGGACCGTGGAGAACGGCTTTTCGTCTTCGAGCCGCCCGTAGATGACGGTCCTGGCCAGCTTGTACCAGCGGTCGGACCTGAGGTGGCTGAGCGTGTAGAGCTTGCCGAACAGCACGGTTTGGTTACTGGCGGGGCCGCGGACCTGAAGGCGCAGCGGGGTCGAGCCGGCCGACGCCTCCAGGCCGAACGGTTCCACGCCGGTGACGGCGAGACCGAGCTGGTGGTCCAGGGCGGTGACGATTGCCGCTCCGCGGCGCCCCCCCATGTCGAGGTGCGCCTTGCGGCCGCCCCGGTAGGAGACCGGGAAGGCGTCGTTGGGGACCGCCAGCCAGAACGCCACCACAGCGAGCGGCCACCCGATGATCAGCGCGGTCAGCTGGTCGGTGGGATGTTCGACGGCCAGGTACAGCCGGGCGGCGCACACGGCAGCCAGGATGATCCCGGCAGCCCACTTGCCCCGGTTCCGCCACCGGCCTGCGGGCATCAGCGTGTAAAGAACCCCGACCAGTGCCAGGGTGAGCGTGCCGACGGGCTTCGATGGCTGCGCGTAGCCCTGCCAGGGTCCCAGGATCTCGATGCCGGTCGGCCGCATCCGGCCGATCTCCAGCGTCATGGCCGAGAGCAGCAGCACGGCGGCGAGGAAGATGACGAGGTATGCCGCGAGGTGCTGGAAACGGCGGTACGCGACGAGCACCGCGATGGTGCCGAACGCGAGCAGTCGTACCGTCCATGGCGAGGTCAGGGCGTTGACGTCGAGCATCAGGCGGGTGAGCCAGGCAGTACGCGCCGCCGCGACCGCGCGAAGGACGGCGAGGTCGGCCCGGGTGATCAGGCCGAGGACCGCCGGGACCGACATGGCGGCCCACAGGGCGCCGGCGATCCCGGCGAGCGCCAGGTACCAGCGGATGCTGTGGTTGATGTGGCGGGGCAGCGGCGGCGGTTCCCCTGAGGGCCGGCGCCGCCGCCCTCCGGGCGATGCGGTGATGAGGGCAGGGACTTCGGACCCTTCATGGCCTGGCGGGGGTGTCGGTAGCGTGGTCATTGCCGCACCGCCGTCCTGACGGGTCCCGGCCCGCAGCCGCAGGCTGGTGCGGCGAAGAAGGTGGGACCATGTCCAGATGCGGACGTGCGGCCGCGCTGGCGGCCAGCTCCCTGGTGCTCACGCTGATCGCCTCGTGCCAGGTCGGCACGAACGGTACGACGCCTGCCGGGCACGGTGGCGGCGCACAGGGCGGCACGGTGGTGGTCGCCTCGTTCAACTTTCCGGAAAGCGAGCTGCTGGCGGCGATCTACGAGCTCGCCGTCCGGCACGCCGGGATCCCGGCGCAGCTCCAGCTCGACCTCGGTCCGCGCGAACTGGTTCAGCCGGCCCTGGAACAGGGCCTGGTGGACGTGGTTCCGGAATATCTCGGGACCGCGCTGACCAGCCTCGTGCCCTATCCGGGCGTGCCGATGTCGGATCCCGCGGCGGTCCGGGCCGCACTGGCCCGCGCGCTGGCCCGGTGGCATGTCCAGGTCATGACACCAGCCGCGGCCCAGGACCAGAACGGCGTGGTGGTCACCGCCGCCACCGCCCGTCGCCTGGGCCTGCACACGGTCAGCGACCTGCGGCGGGCCGCCGGCAGGCTGACTCTTGGCGGTGCTCCCGAATGCCCGGACCGGCCGTATTGCCTCCCCGGGCTGCGGCAGGTATACGGGCTCCGCTTCGCCAGCTTCCTGCCCTTCGACACCGAGCAGCAGCGCGTCACCGCGCTGGAGGAGGGCGTGGTCGACGTCGCGGTGCTGGATACCACCGACGGGAACCTGGCCACCGGCGACCTGGTCCTGCTCGCCGACGACCGCCACCTGCAGCCCGCGGAGAACGTCGTGCCAGTCGTCACCGGCGGCGCGCTGGCGCGTTACGGAAAGCGGCTGGCCGACGCGGTGAACGCGGTCTCGGCGCAGCTGACCACCAAGGCGCTGCTGTTCATGGACTGGCGCGTCGAGGTTGCCGGGAACGACGTCATGGCCGAAGCCCGCGCCTGGCTGGAACGCCACGGCATCGTGCCCCGGCCGGGCTGAGCGGATCATGCCGGTCATGGCGGATACGCCTTTCTCGCCGCCTGCTCCAGTTGCGCCGCGGTGGCATTGACGTCGCGGCTGACCAGGAACTGCTGCAGGATCTTCCGCATCCCCTGCCCCTCGGTTCCGCCGAAGCTGGCAGGCGTCAGGTCGGACAGGCTGAACCGAAAGTTGTCGCCCGCTTCCAGCAGGCTGGCCGCGATGGACCGGCTGATCGCGTCCGGGTAGACGGACAGGCCGAGGTTGATGTTCGGCGACACGAAGCCGCCCTCGGCCGCCCAGATGGCCGCCGCCTGAGGGCTGGCCAGATACCTGATCAGCGCCTCCCCCGCGGCGGAAGGGCGCATGAGCACCGCGGCGTCGCCGCCGGCCACCACCATCGGGCCGGGCTGCCCGGCCGCGGGGAACGGGAAGACATCGGCATCCACGCCGGGCACGGCCCGGGTCGCGCCGCTGATGATCCCGGCCACGAAGTCGCCTTCGAACACCATCGCGGCAGCAGGACGAGCGGCGAAGGTTTGCTGGACCGATTCGGAGTAGCTGGTCGCGAGTGCTTCCCGCGGGCCGCCGGCGATGACGCCGGGGTCCAGCACCCTGGCCAGGAGCCGGAGCGTCGCGATGACCGAGGGATCGGTCCACGGGATCTTGTGCGCCGCCAGGAGGTCATACCGCGCCGGACCGGCCAGCCGGAGGTAGAGGTTGGAGAACCAGTCGGCCAGCGTCCAGCCGGTCTGACCGCCGACCGAGAACGCGGGCATTCCCGACTTCGCAAGCCCGTGCGCCAGCGAGACGAGCCCGTCGATGCTGGTCGGCGGGGCCACGCCCGCCCGCTCGAAGACATCCTCGTTGTACCAGATAAGGGACTTCTCGGCCGCCTTGAACCAGACTCCGTACAGCGTGCCGCCGACCGACCCGAGCTGGCGCCAGGCCGGGCTGTAGTTGACGGCCACGACACTGCCCACGATGCCGTTGAGCGGAACGAGCCGATGCTCGGCGGCATAGCTGCGCAGCAGGCCCGGCTGCGGGAGGAACGCCACGTCCGGCGGGCGGCCTTCGGCCAGCCGGGCATCAAGGAAGGCCGGGACGCTGTAGCCGACCGATGTAAAGGTGACGGCCACGCCGGTCTGGCGGGTGAACGCGCGCAGCACGAACTCGAAACTCCGCTGCTCAACACCTGACCAGACCGCGGCGACCTCGAGCTTGTGCCCGCGCAGGCTCGGCCCGGGTGACGCGGGCGGGCCGGCTGAGCAGGAAACAACGGCTGAGCAGGCAGCAACAAGCACAATAGCGAGCGCCGCCGCCACTCGCGCCGGCCTGAGCCGGCCTCGTCCGTCCACGTCCGTCTTCGTTCCGCGGCTAGTCCTCCAGCGATCTGGCCCGGTATTCGCCGCGAGCCTGGATCGTTGTCCAAGCTGGGAGTACCGGGTAATCCCCGGACAGGGGCCTTCGCCTCCGCGCCGGGGGCCCTTCGGCACCTCGTTCCGCGGTCCCAGGGACGGGCGCTGCCACCACCCCGCCTACGCGGCAGGGCTGCCGTCGGCGGGCGGAGTGGTCGTCATGGCCCCGCCGGTCATACCGGACAGGCAGCGGTCCAGGGCCTCGGTGAACACGGGCAGGTCCGGGCAGTTGTCCCGGTCCGCGATCACGCTGATGTTGAGCTGCCCGGCGTATGAGACCACGCCGATACCCACGGTCACGTTGCCGGACAGGGGGACTACGGCGAATGCCTCGGTGAGGCGTGCGCCCGCGAGGTACAGCGGCGATGCGGGCCCTGGGACGTTGGCCACGTGCACGTGGATGAAGTGCTGACGGTCCGCGACCCGGATTGCCAGCCGCTGAACCAGCGGGGAGCCGGACAACCCGGTGCCCCATGCTCGCCGGGGTTGTTCCTTACGCCACGCGGTCTGTGCGGCGATCGACCGGAGCCGCTGCGCGGTGCCAGGCTCGCCGACGGGAAGCGAGACCACCATGACCCCGTACTGGTTTCCTTGTGCTGGCCCGAGTGAAGGATCATGCAAGGACACCGGCACCATGGCCCGCAGCACCAGGCCGGCCACGTTCTCCCCCCGAGACTGCAGAAGCTCCCGCAGACCGCCGGCGACGGCGGCGAGCACGGCGGCGAGCACGGCGTCGTTCACCGTGCCGCCGACCCCGTGGGCGGCGTCCTTCACCAGGTCAAGGCGGCTACGGACGACGGCGATGCGGCGGGCGTGCCCGATCGGCCGGTTCAGGCTGGTGCGGCGTGTCCGCTGCTCGGCAAGGGGTTCCCGGATCGCCGGCCAGGCCCGGCGAAGACGGGCAGCCACCGCAGCGTGGTGGGCAAGGTATGACCCGGCACCGGCCAGCGTGCTGGCATGCCATCGCAGGTTGTCTGATAGCAGGTCGCGTGCTGTCGGCGCGGGCCGGGGCCGCCATGGCGGCGCTATGGGCGACGCCGCGGCGGGGGCGTAGTCGAGCAGGGCGCCCAGCAGCGTCACCGCCGCGGGGCCATCGGCGATCGCATGGTGCGCCCGGAAGAACATGCCGGCCCGGCCGCCGGGAAGACCGGGCAGCAGCCACAATTGCCGCAGCGGGCGGGACCGGTCCAGCTGATGCTGACGCACTTCCTCGCATGCCCGCAGCAGGTCCGCGTAATCCGCGGTGGCTGGCAATCCGCGAACGTGGACGTGATCGGCGATGTCGAAGCGCCGGGCATCCACCCACAGCGGCCGGCCCAGACCCGGCGCCGGCCGGTAGACCACCTGGCGGAGCCGGGAAGCTCGGTGCAGCCGCCCGGCGATCGCATCCCGTATGTCGGTGATCCGCAGCCGCCCGTCACCGTCGAACAACCCGGCACCGTCGAGGATCGCGATCACGCCGATATCCGCCGGCCAGCCGCGTGCCTCCGGCACAAAGCAGCTCAGCTCCGGCCCGGTCAGCCGGTCCACGCCGGCCCTGGCGCGCGTCGCCCGCATCACCCCGGCCGTTCTGGACCGGGCGCCGTGGGTAGCGGGCGGTCAGCTGGCGATGGCCGACCTTCGGTGTCTCCGGCTGGGCTGGCCGGCGGTGCGACCCAGACGAACTGCCGGTAGGACCAGAACCTGAACAAGGTGGCAAGCATGATGCCGGAGTTCAGCGCGATGAAGCCTGCCAGTTTGTCGTTCCCGAGGCCGAGCAGGTAGGCGTTGAAGGCCACCGTCGCATCCTGGATCAGCAGTCCGATGCCGTTCAGCACGGCGAAGATGACGATCTCGCGCACAACACCAGTGCGCTGCCTGGTCCGGAAGGACCAGTAGCGGTTGCCCAGGTAGGTGCAGATCGCGGCGACGATGGTGGCGATCGTGGTAGAGGTGACGGGCCCATGCCGACGTGAAGGTGCAACACGTCGTAGACGGCGTTGGTGATGAACACACCGGTGACCCCGATCACGGCGAATTTGGCGAACTCGGAAAGAAGCTGCCGGAATCGCTCGCACTGCGCTCGGGCAAGGGCCACCGGCCGTTCACCCTCTTACCTTTCAGGCGGGATGCGCGCAGCGTCGGCGCGCATCCCGTCAGGGCTCACCGGCGCTGGCCGGCCTGACGTTCGATCTCCTGCTGGATATCGGTTTCCGAGATCGGCTTGCGCCCGTAAGCCCACCAGGCGTGCGTAGCAGTCAACAGCACCCAGGCAATGGCCGGGTAGATGATCCAGTAGTTCCACTCGTTCGGGATGCCCGAGCTCTGGCTGAATCCGCTGGTCGGCCAGCCGCCCGCGTTGTGGTACTCCGCAGTGGCCCAGATGACGACCAGCACGACCATGGCAAGGGTGCCCACGACGGTGCTGATCCAGAAACGCCGCCTGCGCTCGATCTGCGCAATCGCCTCTTGGCGGGCGAGTTGCCCGGTGGCGGGAGCGCCCGCTCCGCTGTCCCCGGGCTTGTCGTGGGAGATGTCGTGCAGCATCTCGACCCCCTCCTTCGGTTGGGAGCCGGCAATTCTTCCGGGAGCTCACCTTGCTCCCTAACGGGCAGGATGAGCGCCCCGATCCAGGCGGGAGCCAGAGGCGTTGTACCCGCCGTCACGGGACTTTAGTTGGTTACAAAGCAAATCACCTGCTGGTAACGGGCCAGTCGTCCGGCAGACCGGCTGAGGCGTGGGCGGCGAGCGGCATGTCGACCTCGAAGAGGCCCGAACCAGGTTTCCGCGGCTGCAGTCAACCCCGTTGATCGGGTCCGAACGGCCTGGTGCTTCCGGGACCAAAGGGCCCTTGCACGGGCTGGACGGCGGTCATAAGGAGGGGCGTAAATCGTGCGCGGGAAGGGGGCGGCGGCGATGGCGCGATGGTCTGTCCTGCGGCTAGGCCGATCCGCTGATCCTGGTGCCGGGTCGGGGACGGGCGCGGATGCCGCCGAACCGGTGGCCGGCCTGCGCCGTTCGACCGGCGGGTGGTCTGGGTCGGCGGCGTCGTGTCCGCCGTGCTCATGGTGGTGTCGCCGCGGTACGGGTTCCACCGCGACGAACTGTACTTCCTGGACGCCACCCGGCACCTGCAGGCCAGCTACGTCGATCAGCCGGTGCTGACACCGCTGCTGGCGTGGGTCTCGCTGAAGCTGTTCGGCGTATCGCTGCCCGGCCTGCGGCTGTGGCCGGCGCTGGCCGCCGGGGCCACCGTGGTGATCAGCGGCCTGACCGCGCGAGCTGGGCGGCGGCCGCCGCGCGCAACTGCTGGCCGCGGTCGGGACCGCCACCATGCCGGCCCTGCTGGCCGCCGGCCACCTGGCCGAGACGACCCCCTACGACGTGCTGGCCTGGGCCGCGCTGGCCCTGGTGGTCGTCCGGATCGGCCGGACCGGCGAGGCCCGCTGGTGGGCGGCCGCCGGGCTGATCGTCGGCCTGGGGCTGGCCAACAAGCACAGCGCGGGCCTGTTCGCCGTGGCCCTGGTGGCCGGCGTCCTGCTCAGCGGCGGCTGGAAGATGATGGCCAACCGGTGGTTCGCCGCCGGCGCGGCCATCGCCGTGGCCTTCACCGTGCCCGACCTTGTCTGGCAGGCGCAGCACCAGTGGGCCATGATCGCGATGACCCAGGAGCTCAACCGGGCCAACGGCGGTCTGGGCCACGTCGGGACCTGGGTGATCGGCCAGGTCATCATGGTCACCCTCGCCCTGGTGTGGGTCTGGCTGGCCGGGCTGCGGTTCCTGTGGCGGTCCGGGCGGCCGCTGTGGCGGGCGCTGGTCTGGGCCTACGGGCTGCTGTTCGTCCTGTTCGCCGTCACCACCGGCGCGAAGATCTACTACCTGGCCGGCGCCTACCCCTACCTGCTCGCGGCCGGCTTCGTGGCCGTCGACGGGTGGCTGGCGGCCCGGCCCGGCCGGGTCCGCAACCTGATGCTGGCCACCGCGCTGACGACCGCGGCGGCGCTGCCGATCGTGCTGCCCGTCCTGCCGGCCGCGGACGTCGGCTGGACCTACTCGGTGAACACGGACAGCGGCGAGTCCGTCGGCTGGCCCCAGCTGGTCCAGGCCGTGCACACGGTCTGGGTGTCACTGCCGCCCGCCCAGCGCGCGCACACGGTGATCTTCACCTCCAACTATGGCGAGGCAGGCGCGATCAACGAACTGGGCCGGGCGGACGGCCTGCCCACGGCCGTGAGCGGGCACAACAGCGAATGGTGGTGGGGACCGGGCGACCCGCGCGCCACCACCATAGTCGCAGTCGGCGGTGCCGACTACGAGGGCTACCTGGCCCAGTTCTTCAGCAGCGTGCAGCCGGTGGCCACGCTGTCGAACCCGGCCGGGATCCACAACCAGGAATGGGGCGGCCACGTCTACCTGTGCACCGGGCCCGTCTCCCCCTGGCCCCAGCTGTGGCCGCTGCTGCGCCACTACGACTGATACCTGGCCGCCCGGGGATGCTCGGGCTCAGAGAGCGGCCCTTCCCGCCACAGGACGTCGCTGCCGTCGAGCGAGTCCGAGCCGGGATTCTCGCGGAGATCCGGGCCGGCGCCACCCGCCCGCCAGGAGAGCTTGCCCGCTCGCAGCGCCCGGCCAGGTTCGTCGCCCGCCGCACCGCCTGGCACGCCCTCGACCATGCCTGGGAGATCCTGGACAAGCAGGAACCGTAGGAAGCGCGGTCAAGCGCCAGCCGGAGAGGAAAGGCACGCCACGCTCGTGGTGAGGCACTTCCGGGCGGCACGAGAGGTGAGGGTGAGGCGGGTGAGGCTGGCGACCGCGGCCACCGCGACGGGGAGCGCCGCGAGCCTGCCGGGTGTGCTGACGGCCTGGGTGGCGAGCAGGGCGAGCAGCGCGATGTCGATGGCGGCGGTGCCGCCGACGGCCACGGCGGCGATGGCGGCGGAGGCAGCGGAACCGGCGCCCAGCCAGCGAGGACGCGCAGGCAGCCAGCCGGGAACCCAGCGGGTGAGCCGCCCGGTAGTGGCCACGGTGACCAGAGCGCCACCGATGGCGATCACGAAGGCGATCCCGGCCAGGTGGGTGACGAGCCGGGCGCCGACGGGCATGTTGGCCCAGTGCCAGGGGGCGGCGAGCTGGGCGCCGATGCGGCTGGCCAGGGCGGCACCCAGCCAGAGGAGACCAACAAGCGGGCCGGTTCTCAGCAGGGCGAGCGCGGTGCGGCGGGCCTGGGCCGCGGTGAGTTCGGCCCGGAACCCGTCGGCGACCTGCTCCGGTCGGCCGAATTCGGCGATGGCGGCACGCACGGCTTGATCAGGATCCAGCCCGGCCGGGCGGTAGCCGTCGGTGGCGTCGGCGAGCCCGGCGCCCAGTTCGGCCAGGATGTCACGGCGCGCTCTGGCCGGGCCGATCAGCCGGTGGACCACCTCCGTCAGGTAAGACCCGATGACCTGTTCCGCAGCGGCCGGAAGACCGGCCGGCGCAGGCCCAGGACCCAACACCACGTACTTTAGGTGTTTCGGGTTTGTTGGGGTGTTGGCGTATTTGTGTTCCGTATGTGCACGGGAGTCTGTTTCTGAGTTGTGTGTGGGCATACCCAGGACCCGCGTGTCGCGGCGGGGGTGGCGCGCGGTTCCACGGTCCGCGGCCCGCGTGAGCGGGCTGTTTCCTCCTTCCTGACGGGTTCCGGTCCTGGCCGGGGCTAGTAGAAGCCGGGCGCGAATACGGTGACCTGGGGTTTCCCGGTGACGGTTGCCTTGGTGGCGGTGGCGTGCGGGAATTTCGGGCGGGCTTTCTGCGCGCGCCTGGAGTGCCGCTGCCGCCGGGGCAGGTTGAGGGTGTGCAGGGCGGCGCGGGCGGCGGCGTCGGCTGCCGCGGCGATCGCTTCCAGCGACGACGTGGCGGTGACCTGGGATGATGTCATGGACCGGATCATGTGACGGCGGACGGCGGTGAAGGATTCCTCGTCGGCGGTGACCAGGGCGCTGTCTTTCCTGCGCAGGGCGCGGGCTTCGGCGTGCTCGCTGCGGAGCGCGGCGGCGGCGCTGGCGCGGGTCAGCTGGGTGGCGGTGAGCCAGGCCCAGGCCTCCTGGATGACCAGGCGCGGGCACCCCGACCGCAGGACCGGGCCGGACGTGCGGTGGCCGGCACCGGCGATCGTGGTCTTGTCCTCCCCGAATGTGGTCTCCGACGCGCTCCACCTGGTCAGGTACGTGTCCCGGACGGCGTCCGCGGGCGCGGCCTCATGGTCCAGCAGGGTGGTGATGACGGTGCAGGTCTCGGAGACTTCTTCTTTCCCGTCGCCGGCGGGCAGCACGGCGTTGTGCTCGGTCACCCGGACGGGGAGCCGGTCCCCTTCCGTCCCGGGCGGGGCGTTGAGCCAGCTCATGCGGGATCCGTCGGGCAGCCAGCCGCGGTCCGCGCCGTTCTCGAAGTCCAGGCTGATGCCTTCCTTCATGCGGGCGACGACGTGCCCGCCCGCGTCCAGGATCGCGGTGATCAGGTCATAGCCGGGAAAGTTGCGATCGAAGCAGGTGACGCGGCCGGCGAACAGGTCCGGGCGGCGTTTCACCAGCCGTTTCAGCAGGGTCTGCTCCCCGGCCCTGGCCTGCCCGGTGATCGCGCCGAGCATGGCGCGCCCGGCGCGGGCGGTCAGCGCGACGATCTTCAGCTGCGGGAACGGGGCGGCGCCCTCGCCGTCTTCGGCCGCGGTGCCCGTGCAGCCGAAGAACGCCCGGTTCGCCGGCGTGTCCGCCAGGTTCACCAGCATCCCGTCGGCGGCGAGCACCATCATGCCCGCCAGCAGCACCGCCGAGGGCTCGCCGTCGCTGATCAGCGGCCCGGCCGCCTGCCAGAAGATGCTCTCCATGATGTCCGGGGGGACCGGCAGCCGCCAGTCCGTGACCACTTTCTCCGTCGGGACGTGCCATTCCCGGGTGAACGGGATGTCCGCGAGCAGCCCGGCGACCCTGCGCAGCGCCTCGCAATACGAGACGCCCCGCATCAGCGTCATCGCGATCATCAGCCGGATGACCAGCGGATACGACATCAGGCGGCGCCGCTGCCGCGGTTTCAGCCGCCCTTCCGCGAGCGCCGTGTCCACGGCCGCCTCGATCACCCCGCCGCCCAGGTGGCGCTCCAGCTCGCCCAGCCGGACCAGGTCCGGCAGCCACCCGTCCGCCAGCACCGTCCCATCCCGGCGCACCACAGCCGGGGCCGTCACCACCGGGCGGCAGAACACCGCCAGCTCGCCCGCCGGCGGCGCGCTGCCCGCAACCGTGACCGTCCCGCCGTGAAACCGCAGGCCAGAAGCCCGCACCACCACCGTCCCCGCCGGAATCCCGGCAACCGGGAACTCCACCGTCCGGCTTGCATCAACGACGGAACGCAGATAAGAACACACAAGGGGCTCCTGAGACGGCGCGGACTAGTCACCCAACGCCTACCAGGAGCCCCTCCCCGCCTCCAAACCATCACAAAAATCCCAGGTCACAAGCTCATCGAAACCTGCACGCCTTAAGTACGTGGTGTTGGGCCCCTGGACCCTGTTTACGCGGTGATTTTCATCGACGCGATCAACGTGAAGATCCGGGAGGGCCAGGTCGCCAACCGG
>Ga0335076_10004541_pt1 | contig 14054 bp, 14 predicted proteins | sample Lox_Sample_25_FD_206717 | JGI IMG/M metagenome (GOLD analysis project Ga0335076, IMG submission 206717) | Soil microbial communities from Loxahatchee National Wildlife Refuge, Florida, United States - Lox_Sample_2.5 | ecosystem: Environmental > Terrestrial > Soil > Wetlands | place: USA... | reverse complement strand
GAGGCGCAATATTGGCTCGGTGAGGCGTTGTTCCAGGAAAAGCATTATCGTGATGCCGCCGAGTCCTTCCTTGCGGTCTCGACCAAGTATGAGAATACGCCGCGCGCGCCGGAGGCGCTGATGCGGCTCGGCCAGGCGCTGGCCGCGCTCGGAGAGAAGGAAGCCGCCTGCGCGTCGCTTGGCGAGGTGCTGCGCAAATATCCGAAGGCTTCGGCGGCGGTGAAGCAGAACGTCGATCGGGAACAGAAGCGTGTCCACTGCTGAACAGGCCGTTCGCGATGATGAAGCGAACGTTTTGTTCAGAGGACTGGAGAGTGCGCGCGGGCTGATCCTGGCGGTTTCCGGCGGCCCCGATTCCACGGCCCTTATGGTGCTCGCAGCGCGCTGGGTGAGGCGGCTCAAGCGTGCGCCGAAACTTGTCGCGGTGACTGTCGATCATGGATTGCGTCCCGAAGCGGCGCGCGAGGCGGCGGCCGTCAAGCGGCTGGCAAAGAAACTCGGTATTGCGCACCGCACATTGGCGTGGCGCGGCCGCAAGCCGAAATCCGGCTTGCAGGAAGCGGCCCGTATCGCGCGCTACCGTCTCTTGGCCGATGCCGCGGCGCGCGCCGGTTATGCGCATATCCTGACCGCGCACACCCTCGATGATCAGGCCGAGACGATCTTGTTCCGGCTGGCGCGCGGCAGCGGGGTGTTGGGGCTTGCCGGTATGGCGCATGCATCGCCGCTTCCGCTCGACCGGCGGACGTCGCTGTTTCTGGTCCGCCCCTTGCTCGGTTTGCCGAAGGCGCGGCTCATCGCGACGCTGGCTGCGGAGCGTGTCGGCTATAATGAGGATCCGAGCAATGCCGACCCGCGCTTCACCCGCGTGCGGCTGCGGGGCCTGATGCCGGAACTCGTGCGCGAGGGACTTGATGCGCCGGGCCTTGCGCGGTTTGCGTTGCGCATGCGGCGCGCCGAGGCCGCGCTTGAATTCGCAGCCGGCGCGGCGCGTGCCGCCTTGGCGCCGGGGCCTTGGCCTGCGCGCGGCCCGATCACTTTTGCGACAGCGCAATTCGCCAATTTGCCTGCCGAGGTCGCCTTGCGGCTTCTTGGCCGCGCCGTCGCGCATGCCGGCGACGAGGGGCCGGTCGAGCTCGGCAAGCTCGAAGCCCTTTACGAGGCTCTGCGGCAGGCGCATTCCCGGCTACGCCGGACGCTGGCCGGGGCGCAAATCACCCTTGATCGGGATCAATTGACCGTCGAACGGGCGCCGGCGCGGCGCCACCGCGGGGCGATACCGGCCGGCAAGGGCCGCAAAGCCGCTGCCGGAGGCGGCGGCAAGGGGCGCTTTACGAAATAGCCATATATTGCGCCGGTTGCGGTCGGGGTTCCCTTGGCAGGGGGCGGCGCGGCGCCTACATTGCCATTAACTGGGACGTGAAGCGGCCACGATTCGCAGGCACGCATTTTATCCCGCCGGAATAGCTTAGACGGGGGATCAAGGACACGAAATGAACGCCAATCTGCGCAATTTCGCCCTGTGGGTCATCATTGTCCTGCTGCTTCTGGCGCTGTTCACTTTATTTCAGAATCCGGGTCAGCGCACGACGTCCCAGGACGTCTCGTTCTCGCAGCTTCTGCAGGAGGTCGATCAGGGCCATGTCCGCGATGTGCTGATCCAGGGGCCCGAGATCCACGGCACCTTCAAGGACGGGCGGACGTTCCAGACCTATGCGCCAAGCGACCCGTCGCTGGTGCAGCGCCTTTACAACAAAGACGTTAACATCACGGCGCGGCCGCAGAGCGACAACGTGCCATGGTTCGTCTCGCTGCTGGTCTCATGGCTGCCGTTCGTGGCGCTGATCGGCGTGTGGATTTTCCTGTCGCGGCAGATGCAGGGCGCCGGCGGCAAGGCGCTCGGCTTCGGCAAGTCGCGCGCCAAGCTCCTGACCGAGGCGCATGGCCGCGTCACGTTTGAAGACGTGGCCGGCGTCGACGAGGCCAAGCAGGACCTGCAAGAGATCGTCGAATTCCTGCGCGACCCGGCCAAGTTCCAGCGGCTCGGCGGACGTATTCCGCGCGGCGTGCTTCTCGTCGGCCCGCCGGGCACCGGCAAGACGCTGATCGCGCGCGCCGTCGCCGGCGAAGCCAATGTGCCGTTCTTTACCATTTCCGGTTCCGATTTCGTCGAAATGTTCGTCGGCGTCGGCGCGAGCCGTGTGCGCGACATGTTCGAGCAGGCCAAGAAGAACGCGCCCTGCATCATCTTCATCGATGAGATCGACGCGGTCGGCCGCCATCGCGGCGCCGGCCTCGGCGGCGGCAACGACGAGCGCGAACAGACGCTTAATCAATTGCTGGTCGAGATGGACGGCTTCGAAGCCAATGAAGGCATCATTCTCATTGCCGCGACCAACCGGCCAGACGTGCTCGATCCGGCGCTGCTGCGGCCCGGCCGTTTCGACCGCCAGGTCGTGGTGCCGAATCCCGATGTCGTCGGCCGCGAGCAGATCCTCAAAGTGCATGTGCGCAAGGTGCCGTTGGCGCCCGACGTCAATCTCAAGACCATCGCCCGCGGCACGCCGGGCTTCTCCGGCGCCGATCTGATGAACCTCGTCAACGAGGCGGCGCTGATGGCGGCGCGGCGCAACAAGCGCATGGTCACCCAGGTCGAGTTCGAGGACGCCAAGGACAAAGTGATGATGGGCGCCGAGCGCAAGTCGCTGGTGATGACGGAGGAGGAGAAGCTCCTCACCGCCTATCACGAAGGCGGCCACGCCATCGTCGCGCTCAACGTCAAGGCGACCGATCCGGTGCACAAGGCGACGATCATTCCGCGCGGTCGTGCGCTCGGCATGGTCATGCAATTGCCGGAGCGCGACAAGCTGTCGATGTCGCTCGAGCAGATGACGTCGCGGCTCGCCATCATGATGGGCGGCCGCGTCGCCGAAGAACTGGTGTTCGGGCGCGAACGCGTGACCTCGGGTGCCGCCTCTGATATCGAGCAGGCGACCAAGCTGGCACGCATGATGGTGACGCGCTGGGGACTGTCCGACACGCTCGGCACCGTTGCTTATGGCGAGAACCAGGAAGAAGTCTTCCTCGGCTATTCGGTGGCGCGCCAGCAGAACATTTCCGAAGAGACGGCGCGCAAGATCGACGCCGAGATCAGGCGGCTGGTGGAAGCCGGTTATAACGAGGCGCAGACGATCCTCACCGAGAAGCGCGCCGACCTCGAGACCTTGGCCAAAGGCCTCCTTGAATTCGAAACGCTGACCGGCGACGAGATCAAGGACCTGTTGATGGGCAAGAAGCCGAGCCGGGAGTCGGTGATCGAGCCGTCGACGCCGCGGGCCTCGACCGTGCCGACAGCCGGTGCCGGCCGCAATCGCCCGCCGCGTCCGGAAGGCCCGATGGAGCCGCAGCCGCAGGCGTGATTGTCCGACGCCGCGGGCCGAGCTTGCGGTGTCGCTATACCGGTTCGATCGCTCTCTCTCTACAGTTCTTCGATGCGCGGCAGCCCGCAATACCATCCGCGGATGGCGTCCGCCTGCACTCGAACCTGTTCCGTCGCGAAAGCGACAAAGAATTAAGCAGAATCTGTTCGGAAGCTGCTTCGGTATCTTTTATTCCGAGCGGGGGAGGGGCGGTCTGATGCGGACCATTTTCGTCGCGGGCGCCGTTTTCACAATCATGATGGGTCAGGGCTTGGCGCAAGTCGGCGGCCAGTCGCGTCCGCCGCAGGCTAGGCCCGGCAAGCCGCAAGTCGCCCCCGTCAAGCCCGGCGCCAAATCCGCCGCTCAGTCCGCCAGGCCGGCACCGGCCGTCGCCTCGACGCCGGAATCGCGGTCGGCTGCCGAACTCGCCTTAGGGACCGATCCGGTCTTTGACGACGGCACCTATCTGCGCATCAAACAGACCCTGCTCAGCTATTCGGACATCCAGGTGCGCGGCGGCTGGCCCGCGCTGCCGGCCGATGCCAAGCTGATGCCGGGCGCCAGCGGCCCGGACGTAGCCTTGCTGCGCAAGCACCTTGTCATCACCGACGATCTGCCGGTCAGCGCCGAAACCGGCGACAGCTACGACGGCATCGTCGTCGCCGGCGTAAAGAAATTCCAGCAGCGTCACGGTCTCGACCCCACCGGCGCGGTCAACGCGCCAACCTTGAAGGCGATGAACGTTCCGGTCGGGGACCGCATCAAACAGCTCGAAGCGTCGCTGGAGCGGCTTCTCGGCATGGATTTTCTGTTCGCCGATCGCTACGTCGTGGTGAACATTCCGGCGGCCTTCGTCGAGGCGGTCGCCAACGGCAAGGTCGAGCGCCGCTATCGCGTCATTGTCGGCAAGATCGACAAGCCGTCGCCGACGCTCTCCGTCTACATTACGGCGATCGATCTCAACCCGACCTGGACCGTACCGCTCTCGATCACCAAGACCGAAATCGCGCGGCACATGCGCACGGACCCGAGTTATCTGAGCCGTATGCATATGCGGCTTCTCGGCGCTCACGACGAAGAGATCAATCCGGCGAGCGTCGACTGGACGATGTCGCGCTCGCCGAATTTCACCGTGCGGCAGGACGCCGGCAACTGGAATGCGCTCGGCAATCTCAAGATCGACATGCCGAACCCGTATTCGGTCTATATGCACGATACCGATACGCGGAAACTCTTTTCCGATGACTACCGCTTCGATTCGCACGGCTGCTCGCGCGTGGACAATGTGCGTGACCTTGCTGCCTGGATTCTCAAGGACGGCCCTGCCGGCTGGGACCGCGCCGCGATTGATGCCGGCATCACCGCCGGGCAGACCAAGATCATCAACCTGCCGCACAAGATTCCGGTGGCCTGGGTCTATCTCACCGGCTGGGTGACGCGCGACGGCACCGTCGAATTCCGCAACGATGTCTATAAGCACGACGACGCGCTCGATCGTGATGCGCTTGCCGACGCGGCCGCCGGCGGCTTCGTTGCGCCGCTGCCGAAGAACGTGACGCAGGCGTCCAATCTCGACAGCCGCTGATCGCCGGCACATGCGTCGAGCTGGCCGATTTGCAGCGGTGGCCCCGTCAGCCTGACCGCGTCATAATGCGTCGATTGGTTCCTTGGCCGGGGGCTCGCCGATGCGTCAGATGATCATGGTCGGCTTTCTGCAGGCGCAGAATTGCACCAATCTTGCAAGCTCCTGGCGCCATCCGCAATCGCGCACCGACAGCTGGTCGCCGGATTTCTACCGGCATATCGGCCGCGTGCTTGAAGCCGGCAAGTTTCACTTGGGCTTCTTTGACGATCGGCTGTCGATGCCGGACATGTACGGACGCGATCACGGCCATACCGTCAAACACGGCATTCGCTGCGTGAAGCTCGACGCCGTCACGGTGCTCACGGTGATGGGCATGGCGACCGAGCGGCTCGGCCTCGGCGCGACCTATTCGACGAGCTACTACGAGCCGTTCCACGTCGCCCGCGTGTTTGCGACGCTCGATCTGATGACGCGAGGGCGGGCCGCCTGGAACGTCGTCACCTCGCTCAATGACGGCGAGGCGCAGAACATGGGCCGCGACGAAGTGCTCGGCCATGATCTGCGCTATGACCGCGCCGCCGAATTCATGGAGATCGTTCTCGGCCACTGGGATGCCTGGGAGGACGACGCCATCGTCCAGGACAAGGCGACCGGCCTGTTCGCGCGGCCCGACAAAGTGCATCGGCTCGACTATCAGGGCCGCTATTTGCGGTCGCGCGGGCCATTCACGGTGCCTCGCTCGGCGCAAGGGCATCCCGTCATCATCCAGGCCGGATCGAGCGGCCGCGGCAAGTCGTTCGGCGCGCGCTGGGGCGAGATCATTTTCGTCGTTTATCCGAATATCGACGTCGGCAAGCGTGACTATGCCGACTTCAAGGCCGAGGTGGCGAGCTTCGGCCGCGATCCGGACGATGTCAAAGTCACCCATCTCATCAATACTGTCGCGGCCGCGACCAAAACCGAGGCCGAGGACAAATGGGCGAAAATCGAAAAGCTGCCGCTTGAGATCGACGCGCTGTCGCTGCTTTCGGAGGCGCTCAATTTCGACTTCGCTAAAAAAGGCATGGATGAAGCCTTCACCGCCGGGGAACTGGCGAGCATGTCGGGCCTGCAAGGCATCCGCGACCGCGTCACCAGGGTGAAAGAGCACCCGACGGTGCGCGATTTCATCGAGATCAGCGGGCGCGGGCGGGTCCACAACGCCATTGTCGGCGGCCCGAAGGAAATCGCCGATCAGCTGGAGCAATGGTTCGCAATGCCCGCCTGCGACGGCTTTGTGCTGTCGGCGACGCATGTGCCGGGCGCTTACGAGGATTTTGTGGAGTTCGTGGTGCCCGAATTGCAGCGCCGCGGGCTGTTTCGAAAGGATTTCGCCGGCACGACATTGCGGGAGAATCTCAATCTCGCCGTACCGCCACGCGGAGCCTGGCGTGCCCCGGCCGAGGAGCCGCACTGACGGCCCGCACCGACGCCCGTGGCGCGCCGTCGCATGAGCGCGTCATCCCTGAGGTTAAAGCTTCGCGCCGAGGCCGGGCTCCGGGAGATTGAGCGTGATGCTGGAGGCGATGCAGCGGAGCGTGTTGCCCCAGCCGACCACGCTGCCGGTGGTCTCTTCGTTCATGCAGACGAAGGCGATGTCGACCGGCTTCTCCATGGCGCGGGCTTGCGCGTCGGTCACATGCAGCGCGCGTACCGGCACGGTGAATTCTGGCTCTTTCCTCGCGTGCGTCACGCACAAGCTGTGCGTCGGCGCGCCTCCTTGGACGGTTGTAAGAAATCTTCAGCCGCGCGCCGAATAGCCGCCGTCGACACTCAGCGTCGTGCCGGTGACGAAATCGGATGCGGAACTGCAGAGAAACACTGCGGCGCCCGCCATGTCGCCGGGCTCGCCCCAGCGGCCGGCCGGCGTGCGCGACAGGACAAAATCATGCAGCCCGTCGATCTGCTGGCGCGCCCGCCGCGTGAGATCGGTGTCGAGCCAGCCGGGCAGGATCGCATTCACCTGGATCTTATCAGGCGCCCAGGCGCAGGCCAGCGCGCGGGTGAGCTGGACCAAGCCGCCCTTGCTGGCGGCATAAGCCGCAACCATCGGCGCGCCGAACACCGAATACATCGAGCCGATATTGACGATCTTGCCGCGCCCGGCCGCCTTCATGTGCGGATAGACGGCTTGAGCGCAGAACAGTGCGCCACCGAGATTCGTGTCCAAGACTTCGCGCCATTCGTGCTCTGCAATCTGCTCGGGCGCCTTGCGGATGCTCATGCCCGCATTGTTGATGAGAATATCACAGCGGCCGAAGTCGCCGACGACGTGGTCCACCATGTCATGGCACGACGCGGCGGCGGCGGCTTGCAGCGGATAGAACCGGCAGCGCGAGGCGAGCGCGCTCAGTTCTTCGACTGCGGCGCGGCCTTTGGCCTCGTCGCGGGCGGCAATCGCGATCGCTGCGCCGGCGCGCGCCAAACCACGCGCCATGCCCAAGCCAAGCCCGCCATTGCCGCCAGTGACGATGGCGACACGCCCGGTCAGATCGAATTCGTGCAAAGGCGGCCCTCCGTTCACGAAAGTAAAGCGGCGGAAGGAGCCGTTGTCCACGGCAGGAATCGGGTGGACGGGCTCCACTGCCGCGTTGCCTCGTGGCCGTGCGGACTGGGCGGGAATGAATGGGGAATTCGATGCCGAATCGTGTCGCCAGCAGGACTTATGGCGCAGTCAGCGCCGAGCGGCAGAAGGAAATGAGCGGCCTGGAATTCGTTCAAGGGCTCGTCGACGGCACGTTGCCGCTCAATACCATGGCGCGGACGCTCGGATACGATGTGGTTGAGACGATCGAAGGCCGCGTGGTTGTCGCCGCCGAGCCGAGCGATGTGCACCTCAATCCAGCCGGGACCGTGCACGGCGGCTTTGCGGCAACCTTGCTCGATACCTGCATGGGACTTGCGGTGCAGACCACGTTGGAAAAAGGCGTTGCGCAGACGACCGTCGAGTTCAAGATCACGCTCGTGCGGCCGATCACGCCGGCAACGGGTCTGATCCGGGCAGAGGGCGTTGTCTTGAGCCGCGGCCGCCGCATCGGAACGGCCGAAGGGCGGATCACGGATCGGCAGGGGCGCTTGCTCGTTCATGGTACAACGACGTGTCTGATCTTTCAGGCTTGAGTTGAAAAACGAGATGCCGCTGCAAAACCGCGTCAATCCGCTCGGAGAATTGTTTTCTTCGCCGGCGCGTGGATTGTTTTTCGGCAATCGCGGCGGGCGCTTTCACGCCGATGCGAAGACGCTGACGGCACGGCGCTGGGCGTCGCGGCAATGGATCTGTTGCGTGCTGGACTTCAAGGGCCGCCGTCGCGACGTCTGGGGCCGTTTCTATACCGAATTGTTTTTTCTTGATGAACCGACCGCGTTAGCGGCGGGCCATAGGCCGTGCTTCGAATGCCGCCGCAAGGACGCCGAAGCCTTTGTCGAGGCGTGGCGCAAGGCCAAGCACCTGCCGGAGCGGCCATACGTGGACGCGATGGATATTATCTTGCACGGTGAACGCCTCGACGGGCGCCGCAAGCGACTGCACAGGCGTGACGTCAACACGCTCCCTGATGCGGCTTTTGTCCTGATCGAAGGTGAGGCCTTCGCGGTGCGCGGCGATACCCTGTTGCGCTGGACGCCGGACGGCTATGCCAGCCGCATGCCGCGCCCGCGCGGCGTGACCGTCGACGTGCTCACCCCGCCGGCGATCCTTGCCGTGCTGTCGAACCGCTACCGGCCGCACTGGCATCCGAGCGCCGAGGCTCCCGAGGGCGGCGCGACGTGCCACAAGTTGCCATCGCGCTTTGACGGCGTCAGCACGCAACGGAAGCGAGGTTGGCGTCGTCGGCTTGATATATGAGCGACTGCGACGGAGTTACCCGCGCGCGCCGACCTTGTCCTGCGTTCTGGTCTCGAAATCGCTGGCGTCATGTCGCTCGTGCAATTGTCCTTCAAGCGGCCCGCTGGTGCGATTGACCATCCGGCCGCGCTTGACGGCCGGGCGTTCGCCGATTTCTTTCGTCCAGCGCGTCAGGTTTTTATATTCGTGCGTCTGCAGGAACTGGCGCGGGTCGTTGTATGAGGCGCCGTTCAACATGCCGTTGCCGTACCATGGCCAGATAGCCATGTCGGCGATCGTATATTCGTCGCCGGCGATGAACTGATTGTCCGCAAGCCGCCGGTCGAGCACGTCGAGCTGGCGCTTCACCTCCATGGTAAAACGGTCGATGGCGTATTTGATCTTCACCGGAGCATAGGCATAGAAATGCCCGAAGCCGCCGCCGACATAGGGCGTTGAACCCATTTGCCAGAACAGCCAATTCAGCGCCTCGGTGCGCTTGCCGCCATCCTTGGGCAGAAAGGTGCCGAATTTATCCGCCAGGTAAAGCAGGATCGCGCCGGATTCGAACACGCGTCGCGGCGTCGGTTGGCTATAGTCCATGAGCGCCGGGATTTTTGAATTTGGATTCACCTCGACAAATCCGCTGCCGAACTGGTTACCCTCGCCGATCCGGATGAGCCAAGCGTCATATTCCGCTCCCGTCTGGCCGGCAGCCAGCAATTCCTCCAGCATGATTGTAACCTTGACGCCGTTGGGCGTCGCCAGTGAATAGAGCTGCAGCGGATGCTTTCCGCGCGCCAGCTTCTTCTCATGCGTTGCACCCGCGATGGGGCGATTGACATTGGCATAGCGCCAGTTGGGGCTGTCGTTCTTCTCCCAGACCCAAACGTCCGGCGGCGTGTACTCAGGTGTGTCAGTCATGTTGGGCTCGCGTTTGTCGCTCGACAGGTTGACCGAATGGATAGAGTGACGAGTGTGGGTTGTCCAATCATGGTTTAGGCGTTGTCATGTTATGATACCCGGGTCGGGTAGCCGCCTTGGGTCGTGATGTGCCGTTCGATCGAGCAATCCATCGGTTAGGGTGGTGGGCATGATGCGATTCGTTGTCCGCGTCCTTACGGTCCTCGCCATCGTCAACGCCCACACCGCGTCAGCGGCGAACATTCCTGCCAGTGGGCGCGGCGAAACAATACTGATTCCAACCCTGACCATATCGGACGAAAACTTTTTGAAAGGCGAGCCTTTTGGAGTGCCGACAATAATCTCCGGAACGTTGCGGGTCGCTCCAGGCACGGGACGTCGTCCGCTGGTGGTCCTCGTGCACGGCTCGGGCGGAATTGAGGAAAATATCACTCGATGGGAGAAAGTATTCAGGTCGCTGGGCATATCCACCTTTGCCATTAATTCTTTTACCGGGCGAGCGATCGCCAGCACTGTTGCTGATCAGTCCAAGCTCGGACGATTAAACATGGTCCTCGACTTATATCGCAGTCTTGCGGTGCTGGCCGCAGACCCGCGAATAGATCCGGGCCGGATTGCTGTCATGGGATTCTCACGCGGGGGGCAGGCGACTCTTTATGCAAGCCTCAAACGATTCCAAAAAATGTGGAACCCAAGCGGGATCGATCCTGCGGTCTATGTTGCGTTATATGCACCCTGCATCACGACTTACATCGACGATACCCAGGTGAGCGACCACCCAATCCGCATCTTTCACGGAAGGTCCGACGACTGGGTCGAAATCGCTCCTTGCCGAGCCTATTTTGAGCGCCTCAAACGGACAGCCAAGGATGTCCAAATGACCGAATTTCCCAATACGTGGCACGCCTACGATTACCCATCACTGCCGTCTCATCCCGTTGTCGTGCCATACGCGCAAACGACGCATTGCGTCCTGAAGGAAGAACCCGTCGGGACCATCATCAATTTGGCGACGCATAAGCCCTTTACGCCTGCGGACGCTTGCGTCGGGCGAGGCGCTCACGTGGCCTATTCCGCAAAAGCCACCCGCGCCACGGAAGATGCTGTGAGGATATTGTTGGAGAGAGACTTTAAATTGAACGATCATTAGACTTGGACAACTGCCGGCGGGATTTTCATGTCCGGCATATGCCGATAGCGGCCGTTCGGTGGCGATGGCTTGAATGCCGGCTTATGAGGCCAAGCGGACGCGCTCACCGCACCAATCAAAGGCAATTTTCCGGATAAAGACGTCGCTCTCGCCTGACGCGCCTTAAGCGGCCGCCCGTCGACGGGATGGACTATCGATGGGCGCTTCACCCCGTGTCGGTTCAAACTGGGCGCGAATCCAGCACCAAAGCGCCTCGATCTCATGTGCGGCGTGGCCGCCGCGCGCGTACTCGGTCACGCCGAGACCCGCTTCGATCGCATCCTGAAAATCCATGCGCGCGCATAGCGGCGGCTCTGCGACAATCCCGAGATGCGTTAAACCCTCCGCCGATTCGCTCGTTCGCGAGCTGCGGTAATTCGGCGGGCATTGGTTGAGGACGAACGCAGCTTTACGCTTGGCCAAATAGACCGCGCGAAAAGTCGCCGCGGTTGCGTCCACATCCAGGCACGTTGGACGCGTCGGCAGCAGGCAAAGGTCTGCGATTTCCGTCACGACATTGGCGGCGGCGCCGTCGGCAGCCGCGGTGTCGAAGATCGCCATCGTGAACCCTGCGCCGGCGAGCCCCTCGAGAATTGCGCGAAGCCGCGGCAGGCGGTCCCGTTCGAGCGGTTCGGTCATCACCTTGTTCGGGGCATTCGCGGCCTCTCGGCGCTTGCCCCACCGCAACAGCGAGGCCTGAGGATCGAGGTCGAGGGCGATCACCCTTTCACCCGCATGTGCCGCGGCCACGGAGAGGGACGCCGCGAGGGTGGTCCGTCCCGCTCCGCCTTTTTGTGTGAGCAATGCAATCGTGCGCATCGAACCTCCGATCCGTCCGTTCCCAGCACGCCGTCTCGAGGGTCGAACGTCAGCAGACCATACCGGGGATCGCGTCGGACACTCGGTCAAGATTTGGAATCTCGATGTCGACCGCGAGCGTTGATACGGATTTGCCGCGATCCATCTTGATCTGCACCTTGTCCGGTTCGAACGAGACGTGCCGGGCGATTACGGCGAGAATCTCTTCACGCAGAATGCCCAGCAAATCCTGATGACGGCATGCGATGCGCTCGTGCGCGAGGAGGATTTGCAGGCGTTCGCGCGCTATGGGCGCGGAGCCGCGCCGAAAGAAAGAGAGCAGGCTCATGCTGCCTTCCGTGCGAATAGTTTACCGAAAATGCTTCTGATTTCGGCGGGAACGAGCATGGGAACGTGCTCACCCTTGAGGCGGCGTGCGGCATCGAAGTAGGCGCGGGCCGGGGCGCTCAGTGGGTTGTTGAGCGTTACCGGCGAGCCGACATTGGAAGCGCGCAGCACCTCTTCGCTTTCGGGAATGATCCCCAACAACGGTGTCGACAGGATATCGAGCACGTCGTCGATCGACAGCGTCTCGCCACGGGCCGCGCGCGACGAATGGTAACGTGTGATCAGCACATGCTTGTCGATGCGCTCGCCGCGTTCCGCCTTGGCCGTCTTGGAATCGAGCAGGCCGATGATGCGGTCGGAATCGCGCACCGACGATACTTCCGGATTGGTCACGATGATTGCGGCATCAGCGTAACGCATCGCCAGCGTCGCACCGCGCTCGATCCCGGCTGGACTGTCGCAGATGATCCAGTCGAATGCAGCCCGCAGTTCCTCGATGACTTTTGCGACCCCGTCTTCGGTCAGCGCGTCCTTGTCGCGGGTCTGCGATGCTGGAAGCAGGTGCAGGTTCTCCAGGCGTTTGTCGCGAATGAGCGCCTGCGGAAGCTTCGCCACGCCATTGATGACATTGACCAGATCAAAGACCACGCGTCTTTCGGCCCCCAGCACCAGGTCGAGATTGCGCAGCCCAACATCGAAATCAATGACGACGACTTTTGCGCCGTCCCGGGCTAAAGCGGCACCCAGGGCGGCGGTTGACGTCGTCTTGCCAACTCCGCCTTTGCCCGATGTTACGACCAGAACATGCGCCATATTACTACCTTTCATTGTTCTAGTTCATCACCGAAACTTGCAATTTGCCGCCCTCAAGCCACGCTTGAGCGGGTCCACGGCGCAGGCGGTCCTCGATGTCGTCGGCCGTTTTGTACTGGGAGTCGATCGCAAGAAGTTCAGCCTCAACGCGGTGGCAAAATATGCGCGCGCGGGTATTGCCGGTGGCACCCGCCAGCGCCCGGCCGCGGAGCGTGCCGTAAACGTGGATCGAGCCGCCGGCGATGATTTCAGCGCCGGATCCAACCGAACCGAGGATGGTCACATCGCCTTCGTTGAAGATCACGGATTGCCCGGAGCGCACCGGCTCCTCGATCATCAGCGATGCTGGCTGCTGATGCTGTGGTGGAGCTACGGGGACGGCGGCGGGCGCGGCCGCAGGAGCGGGTGTGACGGGAGCGATGAGCCCCGGCGGCTCTGGGGTTCGCGCGCCGCGGCCGCCGCGCAGGACAGGGGGAAGCCCCACTTGCCATTTCGCCGGGTCAATCCCTTCGATACCGAGGATGCGGATGTTGCGCTCCTCGAGATTGGCGACGAGCTGGCCGATAGCGGTCGAGCTGAGATTGACGCCCGACAGATCGAGCGCCACATGCTGGCCGGCAAAAAAGCCCTCGGAGCGTTCCAAACTGATGTCGAGCTCGGAGAGCCAATCCATGATGGGCGGTTGCGGCGCGATGGCGAACGCCATGTAGGTGCGCGGCCGAAACATCAACGAGCGGCGTTGGCGAACGATGCTTGACACTTTACTACCCGAACTCGATGATTCTGAATTGGTTAACAACCTGACTACATTCGGTTAACGAATGGTTAATGGCTGCCGCCGAACGGCTCTCCCGGATCTCCGAGAGCTGCGCCAGGTTCGAGAAATTCAATGTGGAGAAGAGAAGACCTGGCCCGAAAGGCCAGTCCCGCCAGCCAATTGGCGCAGAAGCGACTTCCGAGTTTGGCCGGGAGATAAGTTCCCGGGTTGCCGTAAGATCGGCGCAATCAATCAACGGGCGCCAATGTATGCGCGATGCCTGTTGTTGTCGCGATTTCGGACCTTCCGATCCTTTATGTGTTCACGTCCTAGCCTTTGAACGCAGCCTTGATGGCTTC
>Ga0335076_10004540_pt1 | contig 14055 bp, 11 predicted proteins | sample Lox_Sample_25_FD_206717 | JGI IMG/M metagenome (GOLD analysis project Ga0335076, IMG submission 206717) | Soil microbial communities from Loxahatchee National Wildlife Refuge, Florida, United States - Lox_Sample_2.5 | ecosystem: Environmental > Terrestrial > Soil > Wetlands | place: USA... | reverse complement strand
GCGCACGCGCGCCGGAAGGGCTCGATGTCATCGACGCGCTGGGCATGACACTGATGCCGGGCCTGGTCGAAGGCCACGCGCACCTCTCGTTCTGCGGCGCCACCAAGAACACCGACCTCGGCGACATCCCGCCCGAGGAGCACGTGATCGAGACGCTGCACAACGCCAAGAAACTGCTCGACGCCGGTTTCACCAGCGCCTACAGCGCGGCCAGCGCCAAGCTGCGCCTCGACGTGGTGGTGCGCAACGAGGTCGCCTCCGGGCGCAGCCCGGGGCCGCGCATCCGCGCCGCCAGCCCCGAGATCACGGTCACCGGCGGCCTCGGTGACGAGAACCGCCAGCACCTGATGCGCGACAGCTTCGCCATCGTCGCCGACGGCGTCGACGACATCGTGCGCGTGGTGCGCACCTGCATCCGCGAGGGCGTCGACAACGTCAAGCTCAACATCTCGGGCGACGACTTCGTGCCCGCCAAGGGCGGCATGACGGTGATGCGCGAGGAAGAGGTGCGCGCCGCCTGCGAGGTGGCGCACAGCTACGGCCGCCGCGTGGCGTCGCACTCGCGCGCCGGCAACGCGGTCAAGCGTGCGGTGCAGTGCGGCGTCGACGTCATCTACCACTGCGAGATGGCCGACGACGAGGCGCTCGACCTGCTCGAGGCGGCGCGCGACCGCGTGTTCGTCGGCCCGGCGATCGGCCTCATCCACAACACGCTGTACGAGGCCGAGCCGTGGGGCATCACGCGCGCGGTGGCGATCGACCTCGGCATGCAGCGCTGCATCGAGAGCTCGCAGCGCACCTACGAGCAGATGCGCAAGCGCGGCATCCGCGTGGTGATCGGCGGCGACTACGGCTTCGCGTGGACGCCGCAGGGCACCAACGCGCGCGACATCGAGCACTTCGTCAAGCTGTTCGGCTACTCGCCGAGCGAGGCGCTGCAGTGCGCCACCCGCGTCGGCGGTGAGTTGATGGGGCTGCCGGTGGGCACCGTGAAAGAAGGCCAACTCGCCGACCTGCTGGTGGTCGACGGCAACCCGCTGCAGGATGTGCGCGTGCTGCAGGACGCGTCGCGCCTGAAGCTGATCCTGAAAGGCGGTGTCGCGCACAAGAACACGCTGGCCGAGGTCGCGCTCGCGCACGAGCGGCGCGCCGCGTGATGTCGTCGCCGGCGCTGCGCCACGGGATCGCGCGATGCACGACACCCGAGGGCGTCGCGCACCGCTGAGCCTTCACGCGAAGCGGAACGGCAGCTCGCGCTGCGCCTTGCCGGTGGCGCGCCGCAGCGCGTTGGCCAGTGCCGGCGCGAACGGCGGCAGGCCCGGCTCGCCCATGCCCTTGGGCGGGTCGCTGCTCGGCACGATGTGCACGTCGACCTTCGGCATGTCGGTGATGCGCGCCACCGTGTAGTCGCCGAAGTTGCTCTGCTCGACGACGCCGTCCTTGAGGGTGATCGCCGCACCGGGCAAGGTGGTCGACAGCGCCATCGTCGCGGCGCCGAACACCTGCGCCTCCACCGTTCGCGGGTTGACGCAGAAGTTGCAGTGCACGCCGGCATGGACCGCGCCGATCACCGGCTTGCCGTCCTTGATGCCGGCTTCGAGCACGTAAGCCACCACCGACTCGAAGCTCTCGTGCACCGCCACGCCCCAATGCATGCCGGTGGGCAACTGCTTGCGACCGTAACCGGCCTTGTCGGCGGCCAGCTGCAGCGCCGCGCGATGGCGCGCGTGTTTCGGTTCGTCGCCCATCAGCCTGAGGCGGTAGGCCAGCGGATCCTGCTTGGTGGCGTCGGCAATCTCGTCGATCAGCGTCTCCATCACGAACGCGGTGTGCGTGGAGCCCACCGAGCGCCACCACAGCACCGGCACGTTGACCTTGGGGTGATGCACCTGCAGACGCATCGGCACGTCGTAGGGCTCGCGCATGCCTTCGATCGCCGTGGCATCGACGCCCTCCTTGACCATGAAGGCCTCGAACGGCGTGCCGGTGAGGATGCTCTGGCTGACGATGCGGTGGTCCCAACCGAGCACGTGACCCTCCGCATCGAAGCCGATCTCGGCGCGGTGCACCGTGAACGGCCGGTAGTAGCCGGCGCGCAGGTCGTCCTCGCGGCTCCAGATCACCTTCACCGGCGCGCGTTGGCCGGCGGCGGCGAGCGCCTTGGCCACCGACACCGACTCGAGCAGGTAGTCCGACGTTGGTACCGCGCGGCGGCCATAACCACCGCCGCCCATCTGCACGTGGATCCGCACGAGTCCGATCGGCAGACCGACGGACTTGGCGATCGCCATCGCGTCGACGCCGGGCATCTGCGACGCGGTGTAGATGTCGCAGTGGTCGTCCTTCAGGTCCACCGTGCAGGCGAGCGGCTCCATCTGCGCGTGATTGAGGTACGGGAACACGAACTCGGCCTCGATCTTGTTGGGCGCGGTGGCGATGCGCGTGACGTCGGCGCGGTACTGCTCGCCCGGCGCCGGCGTGCCGATCGCACGCGCCAGCTCGCGGTACCGTGCGAGCAGCGTCGTGCTGTCGACCTTCTCGACGCCCTCGGTGTCCCACTCGGCCTTCAGCGCATCGCGGCCCGTCTTCGCGGGCCAGTAGCCGCTGGCCACCACGGCCACGCCGCGGCCGCCGCGATCGAGATCCACCGGCAGCACCGCCTTGACGCCACCGACCTTGCGCGCCGCGTCGGCGTCGAACGCCTTGACCCTGGCACCGAACACCGGCGGGTGCGCGATCACCGCCACCAGCAGGTTCGGCAGCGTGATGTCCATGCCATAGACCTGCTGTCCGCTGGACTTGGCGCGCGACACCTTCAGGCCGGTGGGCTTGCCGATCAGCCGGAAATCCTTCGGGTCCTTCAGCGTCACCTTCTCGGGGACGGGCTCCTTCATCGCGTCGGCGAACAGCCCGCCATAGGTCGCCGACTTGCCGCCGCCGCGGACGACGCCGTTGGCCGCCGCGAGCAACGACGGGCTCGTGTTCCAGCGCTTGGCGGCCGCGGCGAGCAGCATCGCGCGCATGCGCGCACCGAGCTCGCGGTATTGCGTGTAGCTGTTCTTCACCGAGTTGGAGCCGCCGGTCAGGTGCATGCCGAACGCGGGGTCGACGTAGTTCGGCGCGGCGGTGCCGAAGCCGGTCTTGACCTTGGCCCAGTCGGCGTCGAGCTCCTCGGCACACACCATGGCGAGCGCCGTCTCGATGCCCTGCCCCATGTCCATGCGGTTGCAGATGATCGTGGTGGTGCCGTCGGGCGCGATCGACACGAACGCGGCGGGTTGCTCGGTGGGTTTCTGTCCCGGCGGCACGTCGGCGGCCGGCTGTGCCGACGCCCACGGCAACAGCGCGAGGCCGACGCTGCCGCCGACGCTCATCGCGACGAAGCGGCGGCGCGTGACGGGAGCCGTGGTCCGTGCCTCGGCTTGACGCAGAAGTTGGTCGGTGATCATGGCGGCCTCCCTTCAAGCCACGGCCTTGGCCGCGTCGTGGATCGCCGCGCGGATGCGCTGATAGGTGCCGCAGCGGCAGATGTTGCCGGCCATCGCCGCATCGATCTGGGCGTCGCTGGGCCGCTTGTTCTGCTTCAGCAAAGCCACTGCGCTCATCACCTGACCGCTTTGACAGTAGCCGCATTGGGCGACGTCGTGCCGGACCCAGGCGTCGACCACCGCTCGCCCCACCGCATCGGCGGACTGGCCTTCAATGGTGCGAACGTCGGCGCCGGCCACCGCCGACAGCGGGGTGATGCACGAACGGATCGCAGCACCATTCATGTGCACCGTGCAGGCGCCGCACAACGCGGCACCGCAACCGAACTTGGTGCCCGTCATGCCGAGGTGGTCGCGCAGCGTCCACAGCAGCGGCGTCGCGCGGTCGGCGTCGACCGACACCGGTCTGCCGTTGAGCTTGAAGGTCGTGGCCATCGAGAACCATCCTGCAGTGAGAATCGGGCAGTGTGGTCGCGCACGCCCAGGCGCGCCGGCCGTCACCGAATCGGCGCGTCGTGATCAGGGCCTTGAGCCTCGACGATCGACTGCGCAGGCATCGATGATGCAGTGATCCGCCTCACGGAGAGACCATGACCGACGAAGCCCCGAGCGAACTGCTGTCGCGGCGCCACCAGATGTTCCCCCGCCTCACCGATGCCGAGGTGGCGCGCATGCAGCGCTTCGGCAGCGTGCGGCACTATCGCGCCGGCGAATGCCTGCAAGGGGTCGGCGATCCCGGTGCCGGCATGTTCGTGGTGCTCGAAGGCAGCGTCGCGATCACCCAGCGCGACGGCCTCGGCCACGTGGTGCCGATCAACCACCAGGGGCCAGGGCAGTTCGTCGCCGAGGTGGGCACGCTGTCGGGTGGCCCCGCACTGGTCGATGCCCAGGCCGCGAGCGACGTGGCGGCGTTGCTGATCGCGCCGGGACAGTTGCGCGCACTCATCATCGCCGAGGCCGATCTCGGCGAGCGCCTGGTGCGCGCGCTGATCCTGCGCCGCGTGGCATTGATCGAGGCGGGCCACAGCGGCCCGGTGATCATCGGCCGGCCGCAATCGGCCGACGTGCTGCGGCTGCAGAACTTTCTCGGCCGCAACGCACACCCGCATCACATGGTCAATGCCGACGACGACGCCGACGCCGGGGCGCTGATGGAGCAGTACGGCGCCGCCGGCAGCGAGGCGCTGGTGGTGTGTCCCGACGGCTCGGTGCTGGTCAATCCGAGCGCCGACGCGCTGGCGCGCTGCATCGGCATGGTCGACGGCGCCGCGCACGACGAGCTGTACGACGTCGCGATCGTCGGCGCCGGCCCGGCGGGGCTGGCCACCGCGGTGTACGCCGCCTCCGAGGGCCTGCGCGTGGTGGTGCTCGATTGCCGTTCGTTCGGTGGCCAGGCCGGAGCCAGCGCGCGCATCGAGAACTACCTGGGATTCCCCACCGGCATCTCGGGCCAGGCGCTGGCCGGGCGCGCCTTCGTGCAGGCGCAGAAGTTCGGTGCCGACATGCTGATCCCCGCGCAGGCGGCCTCGCTCGACTGCTCGCACCAGCGCAGCGACGGCGTGCTGTCGATCGGTCTCACCGACGGCCGCAGGTTGTCGGCGCGCTGCGTGGCGATTGCCAGCGGTGCGCGCTACCGCCGGCCCGACGTCGCCGGTCTGGCCGCGTTCGAGGGACGCGGCGTGTGGTACTGGGCCTCGGCGCTCGAGGCGCGCATGTGCGAACACGACGAGGTGGTGCTGGTCGGCGGCGGCAACTCCGCCGGGCAGGGCGCGGTGTTCCTGTCGCAGTTCGCCTCGCGCGTGCACGTGCTGGTGCGCGGCCCCGGGCTCGCGGCCAGCATGTCGCGCTACCTGATCGATCGCCTCGAAGCGACGCCGAACATCGAGTTGCGGCCGCACACCGAGCTGACGCACCTGCACGGTGACGACGCCGGCAGCCTCACCGCCGTGACCTGGCGCGACCGCCGCAGCGGCGAGGCGCAGCAACGCGCGGTGCGCAACGTGTTCCTGTTCGCCGGCGCCGAGCCCGAGACCACCTGGCTGCACGGTTGCGACGTGGCCACCGATGCGCACGGCTTCGTGCTCACCGGCGCCGCCGCGACGCACCCGGATGGCCCGCGCGCGCTCGCGCCGCTGGAGTCGAGCGTGCCCGGCGTGTTCGCGGTCGGCGACGTGCGCTCGGGCTCGGTCAAGCGCGTCGGCGGCGCCATCGGCGAAGGCGCCGCCGCGGTGGCGCAGATCCACGCGTTTCTCGCCGCGGCCACCGCGCAGCACTGAGTGCGCGGCGCGCGTGCACGCCGGCGCTGCCGCTACAGTGGCGCCACATGAGCATCGCCGGCCAGGCCGAGTGGGTTGCCTTCTGGTGCGTCATCACGCTCGCGTTCGTCGCCGATGCACTGGTGGCCCAGCGCGGTGGACGCGCATCCGGCCCGCGCAGCGCGGCGCTGTGGAGCGCACTGTGGATCGGGCTGGCGCTGCTGTTCGGCGCCGGCATCGCGTGGCGCTTCGGTGCCGATGTCGGCCTCACCTACCTGACCGCGTACGCGCTCGAGAAGTCGCTGTCGGTCGACAACCTGTTCCTGTTCATCCTGGTGTTCTCGCAGACCGGCATTCCGCCGGCGCTGCAGCACCGCGCGCTGTTCTGGGGCGTGTTCGGCGCGCTGCTGATGCGCGGCGTGCTGATCGGCGTCGGCGTGCTGCTGCTCGAGCGCTTCCACTGGCTGATCTTTCCGTTCGCCGCGCTGCTGGTGTTCGCCGCCGGACGCATGCTGTGGGGCGAGAACAAGGAGCGCCAGCTGGTCGAGTCGACCTGCGCGCTGTGCACCAGCTGGGTCGGCCGCTTCATCCCGATCACGCCGGTGCTGCACGGTTCGCGCTTCCTGGCGCGCGTGGACGGCCGGCGCATGGCCACGCCGCTGCTGGTGGCGCTGGTGGCCATCGAATCGGCCGACCTGGTGTTCGCGCTCGACTCGATCCCGGCGGTGTTCGCGGTGACGACCGACCCGTTCCTCGTGTACACCTCCAACGTCTTTGCGCTGTTCGGCCTGCGCTCGCTGTACTTCGTGCTTGCCGGTGCGGTGCGGAAGCTGCGCTTCCTTCGCCTGGGGCTGGCGGTGATGCTGCTGTTCGTCGCCGCCAAGATGGTGCTCGCGGGGGTGGTCGAGGTGCCGCCCGCACTCTCGCTGGCGGTGGTGGCTTGCATCTTCACGGTGGCCGTCGTAGCGTCCAAGCTGGTTCCCGAACGCAGCAGCGAGACCCCTGCCATGCCACGCCCTTCGTGCACGCACACCGACCAGATCCGCGACGTCGCGCCGTCGTCCACCGGCTGCGAGGAATGCCTGAAGCTCGGCGACTCCTGGGTTCACCTGCGCATGTGCCTCAGTTGCGGCCATGTCGGCTGCTGCGACAGCTCGAAGAACAAGCACGCGACGCGGCACTTCCGCGGCAGCGGCCATCCGCTGATGCAGTCGATCGAGCCCGGCGAGAGCTGGCGCTGGTGCTACGTCGACCAGGTGATGCTCGACCCGCCCGACGGCTGAGCGCGGCGACCCGCCGGCCGCGATCAGTGCGGCGGCGCCGTCAGCAGCGACGCCAGGCGGCGCACATCGTCGAGCGCCGCCAGGCCCTCGATCGCCGCGATCAGCCGGTCCACCTGCCGCGCCGGCAGCGGGTGCGGCGCATAGGCGGCACAGTCGTCGAAGCGCGCGCGGTGCTGCGCATCGCTCAAGCCGGCGCCGGGAAAGCCGGGCGCGATGTCGAGCGCGCGCGTCAGCGTGCGACCGTCGGCCGTGCGCACTTCGAGGTCGACCGCGGTGTGGCCGCGCGCGTCGAGCGTGGCGTCGGCGACCACGTCGATGCGCTCGATCAGGCGCTGCACCGCCGCGTCGGCCACCTGCGCCGGCGCGAAGTGCGCCAGCCGAGAGCCGCGACGCGCGACCGCGTTGGCGACGCAATACGCGGCGCTGAACTGTGCATCGACGCGCGGGTTCGCGCCGATGCGAAAGGCGTGGCCAACCAGCTTGTGCGCGTACGGCGGCAACCGCACCACGGCAGACGCCACCTGCTCGGCGCGCAACCCGTCTTCGGCCACCATCGCCAGGGCCAGCTCGGTGACCCCTTGCGTGACGCCGCAGCTCGGGTACTTCTTGAACACCACGCGCTGCAGGCGCCACTCGTGCCCGAGGTCACGCGCCAGCCCCGGGACTTCGAAGCGGCCGCGGCCGTAGAGGTGTGCGTAGCCGTAGTGGCCGCCGATGAAGTTGGATGGCCCGGTGACGCCGCGTTGCGCCAGCTGCGCGCAGTCGACGCCGGTCTCGGCGACCCAACCCTGCACCATGCGCACCGCCAGCGTGCCGTCGACGTTGCTCTGGAAGCTGCCGCCGCAGCGGTTGAACGCCAGCGCCAGTGCGTGCAGCGTCTGCGACGGCGTCAGCCGCAGGATGCGCGCGGCTGCGGCGGTGGCGGCGAACACCACCAGCACGCCGGTGGGGTCGAAGCCGTCGTACTGCGATTCGCTCAGGTTCAAGCGCGAGCTCAGCTCGGCGCCGGCGGCCAGCGCGGCGACGAACTCCTCGCCGCAACAACCGCCGGCCAGCTCGGCGGCCGCCAGCGCCGCCGGCAGCAGCGACGAGCCGATGTGCGGGCCGGGCGCCATCGCGTCGCAATAGTCGAGCGCGCGGCACAGCGTGCCGTTGAAGCGCGCGGCCGCAGCCGCGGGCAGGCGCTCGCCGAACACGAACGCCGTCGCTTGCGGCGCCCCGCCGCGCTCGCGCAGCAGGCTGCGCAGCGCGTCGATGCCGTCCTCGCCGGCGCCGGCCAGCGCGGTGCCGCACACGGCCAGCGTGATCTGCCGCAGCACGCGTTGCGCCGGCGCCGGCACGTCGCCCACGCGCAGCGTGCAGACGAACTCCGCGAGCTCGCTTTCGACTTTCAACGAAGGGGCTCCCTTCCCGCGGCTTGTGCGCGGCAGTGTACGCAGTCGGCCGCTGGCCGATACTGACATCCACGAGACCGGAGACGCTCATGATCATCGGCACCCCCGACGACGTGACCCGCGCGGTGCTGGCCGAGGCCGCGCGCACGCCCGACGCGCGCACGCGCGAGATCCTCGGCGCCGGCATCGCGCACCTGCACGCGTTCGTGCGCGACGCGCGGTTGACCGAGAACGAGTTCCGCCACCTCTGCAACGTGATCGCACGCCTCGGTCAGGCCACCACGGCATCGCACAACGAGGTGATGCTCGCCGCCGGATCGCTGGGCGTGTCGTCGCTCGTGTGCCTGCTCAACAACGACGCCGGTGCCAACGGCACCACGGCGAACCTGATGGGGCCGTTCTGGCGTGCCGGCGCGCCGCCGATGGCCGACGGTGACTCGATCGTGCGCAGCCCGACGCCGGGCGATCCGGTGTTCGTGACCGCGTGGGTGCGCGACACCGCAGGCCGCGCGGTGGCCGGCGCCGAGGTCGATGTCTGGCACGCCTCGCCCGAGGGCTACTACGAGAACCAGGATCCGCGCCAGGCCGACATGAACCTGCGCGGCCGCTTCGTCACCGACGACGACGGTCGCATCGCGTTTCGCACCGTCAAGCCCGCGGGCTATCCGGTGCCGGTGGACGGGCCCGTCGGCGACCTGCTGCGCGCGCAGGGGCGCCACAACATGCGGCCGGCTCACCTGCACTTCATGATCCACAAGCCCGGCTACAAGACCCAGTTCTCGCAGGTGTACTCGGGCGACGACCCCAACCTCGACAGCGATGCCCAGTTCGGCGTCACGCGCGCGCTGATCGCGCACTACCAACGCCACGACGATCCGCGCGCGACGCCGGCCGACGGCGTGCACGGCCCCTGGTACTCGTTGCAGCGCACCTTCGTGATCGAGCCCGGCGACGCGTCGCTGCCGAAGCCGCCGATCACCGGCAAGAGCGACAGCGGACAGCCACCTGCGCTGACTGTCTTACAGCGCCAACCCTGAGTCGTACGACAACTTGGGTGCAAACACGGTGGCCACTCCGCGGTCTGCCATGCATCATCGCTGCCCGGCGCCGCAGGCATACGTCCCTCGCGGCTGCCACGACAAGCAAGGAGACACCGATGCACCTCATTCTCAGGCGGCTGGCTGCTGTGCTGGCCGGGCTCGTGCTGTTGCCGGCCGCTGCGCTGGCCGCCTACCCCGAGCGGCCGATCACGCTGATCGTGCCGTGGGGCGCCGGCGGCGGCACCGATGCGGTAGCGCGCATCCTCGCCGCGCTGATGGAGAAGGACCTCGGCCAGCCCGTCAACGTGGTCAACCGCACCGGCGGCTCGGGCGTCGTCGGCCACCAGGCCATCTCCGCCGCGCCAGCCGACGGCTACACGATCGGCATGATCACGGTCGAGATCGGCATGATGCACCACCAGGGTCTCACCGACCTGAGCGGCGCGTCGTACACGCCGATCGCGCTGGTCAATGCCGACCCGGCGGGCGTGCAGGTGCGCGCCGACGCGCCGTACAAGAACATCGGCGACCTGGTCGCCGCCATCAAGGCAAACCCCGGCAAGTTCAAGGCCTCGGGCACCGGCCAGGGCGGCATCTGGCACCTGGCGATCGCCGGCTTCCTGCGCGACCAGAAGGTCGATCCCGCCGCGCTGCCGTGGGTGCCGAGCAACGGCGCCGCACCGGGCCTCAACGACCTGATGGCCGGCGGCGTCGAGGTCGTCCCGTGTTCGCTGCCCGAGGCGCGGGCGCTGATCGAGGCGGGCAAGGTGAAGAGTCTCGCGGTGATGGACCCGCAGCCGGCCGCGCTGTTTCCGAAGGTGCCGACGCTGAAGGCCGAGACCGGCAGCAGCTGGACGATGGCCGCGTGGCGCGGCATCGCGGCGCCGAAGGGGTTGCCGGCCGACATCCAGGCCAAGCTGCTGGCGTCGCTGCAGAAGGCGCACCAGTCCCAGGAGTTCAAGGACTTCATGACCAACCGCGGCTTCGGCGTGCTGTGGGCGCCACCGGCGGAGTTCGCCTCGTTCATGGCCAAGTCCGACGCCGACCTCGGCGCGACCATGAAGGCCGTGGGCATCGCGAAGTAGCCGTCGCATCTTGAAGCTCAATGACGCCGTCTTCGGGGCGCTCTTCCTCGCGCTGTCTCTGCTGGTGCTCTGGACGATCCAGGGCTACCCGAAGATCCCGGGGCAGAACGTCGGGCCGGCGGCCTTCCCCGGCATCGCGGCGTCGGTGCTGGCGCTGTGCTCGCTGCTGCTGATCGTGCAGGGCGTGCGTTCGCGCGCCGGTACGCCGTGGTTCCAGCGCGGCGAGTGGACCAGCCGGCCGCCGCAACTGATCGCGTTCGCGGTCACGTTGGGCGGCCTGCTGCTGTACGTGCTGGCCAGCGACCGCATCGGCTTCATCGCCACCGGCATCGTGATGCTCGGCTCGCTGATGTTGGCGCTACGGGTGCGTTGGCCGATGGCACTGATCGTGTCGGTGGTCAGCACGGTGGTGATCCACGTCGCGTTCTACAAAGGCCTGCGCGTGCCGCTGCCGTGGGGCGTGCTGCCGGTGCTGTATTGATGGCTTGCTCCTTGCCGGCACAGAGCGAGGCAAAGCCGGGGGCGGGTATGCGCCGGCACTCGACCATTTGGTCGCAAGGCAAGGGCGCAGCATGACTTGGAGCGTCATCAGCCAGGCCTTCGCGCTGGTGTTCGACCCCTACGTGCTGTGGATCATCCTGGCGTCGTCGCTGTTCGGCCTGTTCGTCGGCGCGGTGCCGGGGCTCACCGCCACGATGGCCACGGCGCTGCTGGTGCCGGTGACGTTCTTCATCCCGCCGGTGCCGGCGGTGGCGGCGATCGTTACCTGCACCGCGATGGCGATCTTTGCCGGCGACATCCCGGGCGCGCTGCTGCGCATCCCCGGCACGCCGGCGTCGGCCGCCTACACCGACGAGGCGTACGCGATGACCAAGAAGGGCCAGGCCGAGATCGCGCTCGGCGCCGGCCTCGTGTTCTCGGCCATCGGTGGGCTGTTCGGCACCGCGGTGCTGATCGCGTTCGCGCCCGTGCTGGCCGAGGTGGCGCTGAAGTTCTCGTCGTTCGAGTACTTCTGGCTCGTCGTGCTCGGGCTGTCCGGCGCGGTGTTCATCGGCGCCTCGAGCAGGCTGAAGGCGGTGACGTCGCTGATGCTCGGGCTGTTGATCTCGGCGGTGGGCCTCGACAACCCGGGCGCGCACCCGCGCTTCACGTTCGGCAACGCGGAGCTCACCGGCGGCGTGTCGATGATCCCGGTCATGGTGGGCATGTTCGCGGTGTCGGAGATCCTGCGCTACGTGACATCGATCCACCCACCGCCGAAGTTCGCGGCCGAGAAGATCGGCAACGTGTTCAAGGGCATGTGGGAGCTGACCAAGAAGTACAAGGTGCAGCTGATCCGCGGCAGCGCGATCGGCACCGCGATCGGCATCCAGCCCGGCGCCGGCGCCGACATCGCGTCGTGGATCACCTACGCGTCGAGCAAGCGCTTCTCGAAGGAGCCCGAGAAGTTCGGCACCGGGCATGTCGAGGGCATCGTCGAATCCGGCGCGGCCAACAACTCGGCGCTGGCCGGCGCCTGGGTGCCGGCGCTGGTGTTCGGCATCCCCGGCGACTCGATCACCGCGATCGCGATCGGCGTGCTCTACCTGAAGAACATGAATCCCGGGCCGACGCTGTTCATCAACAACCCGCAGCACATCTACGCGATCTTCCTGGTGTTCATCATCGCCAACATCATCATGATTCCGCTGGGCTGGGCGGCGATCAAGGTCGCCAAGAACGTGCTGCGCGCGCCGCAGAACCTGCTGATGCCGGTGATCCTGCTGTTCTGCGCCGTGGGATCGTTCGCGATCAACAACACGGTGTTCGGCGTGCTGCTGATCCTGGTGTTCGGCCTGTTCTCGTTCGTGCTCGAGGAGAACGGATTCCCGACAGCGCCGGCGATCCTGGGCGTGGTGCTCGGCGGCATGCTCGAAGAGAACTTCATCACCTCGATGATCAAGTCCGACGGCGACCCGCTGGCGTTCTTCACGCGGCCGATCGCCGGCTCGCTGGCGGCCGCGACGTTCGTGATCCTCGGCTGGCCGCTTCTCGCGCGGCTCTGGCGCACGCTACGTCATTGAGCCTGGCGGCTCGCGGCCGCCGGCTGCGCCAGCGCACGCACGCGGGCGTGACGCGCGGCGCGTCACGCGGTCGAACCAGAACAGCGGGGGTTAGAGCGACGGCTTGGCAGCCGCGACCGTGGCCGGCTTGTCGGCCACCTTGGTCGGCTGCGCCTTCTTGGAGGACACGACCGCCTTGGCCGGGGTCGCCGTGGCCTTCGCCTGAACCACCGGCTTGTCCTGCACATTGGCCTGGGCGTCCTTGACGTCATCGGCCGGGCAGGCAAACGCACCGGCACCCACCAACGCCAGCGCCATCGACAACAACCACTTCATGGCAACTCCCCTGCGAGGTCCTGCGGTGCCGCAGCCTAGGCCGGATCGCGCCGCGGATCAAGCCCCTGCGCCTTGCCCCTGCGCGCCGCCCGGCCGCCCTGGCCGCGCGCGGGGTCGAGGCGCAGCCCCGGCAGCTTGCGGCCCGAGGCCAGCACCTGATCGATGTCATCGCGCGCACTGTCGATCAGCTTCAGGCTGGCGCGCTCGGCCTGCCCGGGCTTGTGCGCGATCACCGCGTCGAGCACCGCGCGGTGCAGCGGCAGCGACGATGCCGGCCCGTCGAGCAGCGTGGTCGAGACCTCGAAACTGGTGCGCAGCAGCGCGCCGATCGCCTTGCTCATCTGCACCATCATGCGGTTGCCGCCGGCGCGCAGCAGGCCCTGGTGGAAGCGCAGGTCGCTGGCGACATAGTCGCCGCCGTGCTCGATGGCGTCCTTCATGCCGGCGTAGGCGGCCTCGATCTCGGCGATGTCGCGCACGGTGGCACGCTCGGCGGCCATGCGCACCGCCGCCGGCTCGACCACGCGGCGCAGCTCCTGCAGGTCGCGCAGGAAGTCGTGCGTCAGGCCGGCGTGGGTCTGCCACGCGACGACGTCGGGGTCGAACCAGTTCCAGTTGTCGGCCGGCAGCACGCGCGTGCCGACCTTGGGGCCGGCCACCAGCAGCCCTTTGGCGGCCAGCGACTTGACGGCTTCGCGCACCACGGTGCGGCTGACACCGAACGCCGCGCACAGCAGCGGCTCGGCGGGCAGTGTGGCGCCCACCGCATAACGGCCGGCGACGATCGCCTCGCCGATGCGATCGACGGTGTGGCCGTGCACGTTCTTGATCGTGCGCACCGCGGCGGCGCGGGGCACCACCCGCGGCGCCGACGGCGCGCGCGCGGCCACCGGCGTGGCCTCACGCCGCATGCGCGGGGCCTTGCAGCCAGGCGAGTGCGTCGTGCACCAGCGCCTCGGGCTCGCGCGCGACGTCGAGCGTCAACGCGCGCTCGCCGGGTTGCGGCGGCTCGAGCGTCGCCAGCTGGCTGGCCAGCAGCGATGGCGGCATGTAGTGGCCCCGCCGCCCCGCCATGCGCTGCTGCAGCACCTCGGGGGTGCCGGCCAGGTAGACCAGCGCCAGGTCCGGCGCG
>Ga0335076_10004538_pt1 | contig 14055 bp, 13 predicted proteins | sample Lox_Sample_25_FD_206717 | JGI IMG/M metagenome (GOLD analysis project Ga0335076, IMG submission 206717) | Soil microbial communities from Loxahatchee National Wildlife Refuge, Florida, United States - Lox_Sample_2.5 | ecosystem: Environmental > Terrestrial > Soil > Wetlands | place: USA... | reverse complement strand
TTCGAATTTTCCCGGGACCGCGCCCACCGGCGTGGAGCACACCGGAAACACAATCGGGAATTATGGAGAAGGCCAAAACACGATTGGCCCGAGGATAGGTTTTGCATGGCAGGTATTGCCAAGCGTGGACCGATTTTTGATAAGGGGAGGATACGGGATTTACTATTCCCTTCCGACGGGACAGGCGTTCTACCAGAATTTGCTCGGTGCTCCTTTTTCGGAATTTCGGATCAGGTCCGGACTTTCAAATGCAGACGCCTCATTTGCGACTCCGTTCCAGCAGCCATTTCCAACGCCGTCGTCGTTCCCGCAGTTCCCCGCGTACTCTCCGACAAGCTCGACGACGGTTTACAGCGTTGCGCCGGGCTTTCGGCCTTCCATGATTCAGCAGTTTTCGTTGAATATTCAGGCAGAAATCCGGAGGGGCTGGCTGCTCCAAGTCGGATACGCGGGTGCGCGTGGGACACATCTGATGCGGCAGCGGTCGCTGAATCAAGCTCTGTCTGCCTCGCCAGGCGCTCCGATCCGCGGCGTGACGGATAACACGGTGGCGAATATCGGGTTGAGGTCGCCGATTCTGGGAATTATTCCCGATTCCCTTCAGGAGATGGAGTCGGAAGGTGACTCCTGGTACAACGGTCTGGAGACAAGTTTGACGAAACACATGGGCCATGGGCTGCAGTTCATCGCTTCCTATACCTTTTCCAAGACGTTGGATACGGACGGCGCGGATGTGAATTCGACGTCCACGGGGAACGCCTTGACGCTTGGGGATCAAAACTCTGCGGCGCAACGATGGGGACGAGCGAGTTTCGACCGAACGCATCGGTTTGTGTTCAGCGAGACGTGGGCACTGCCGGGGCCATCAACTGGAACCCGTCACACGTTGCTGGCGGGATGGGGCCTGGCGGCGGTAGCGACGATACAGACAGGGACGGCTCTGACGATCGGATATACGAATGCGAACAACGTATTCGGGATCTCAGAGGATCGCGCGCAGCTGTCCGGCACATGCACCAAGAATCAGTTGGTCACAGCTGGCACGATGGGATCCAAGCTGAACAATTATTTCAATGTATCCTGTTTTACGAATCCATCGATTATCGGGGCCGATGGAATTGGAACGGGTTTCGGAGACAGCGGAACGGGGATCGTGAACGGGCCGGGACAGGCGAATCTGGACCTTGCTATTTCAAAAACTACGGCGGTGAGGTGGCCGGTGGAAGGAGCAGCGATTCAATTCCGAGCCGAGTTTTACAACGTGTTCAACCATCCGCAGTTTTCGAACCCGGATAGCACCTTCGGATCGCCTACTTTTGGAGTGATCGACAGCACGGCGGTAAATCCACGCGTGACGCAGCTGGCTTTAAAATTCATTTTCTGAAGGGTGCGGGGACAGCCAGGGCGCCGTCTTCCCAAACGAGGAAGATTCTAGTTGTCGACGGTAATCAGTCCGCGTTTCAAAGCGAACAAAACCACTTCGGCATTATTCTTGAGGTTGAAGGCCGTCATGATGTGGTGTTTGTGAAATTCCACGGTCTTTTCGCTCAGGTTCAAGCGCCAGGCAATTTCCTTCATGGGGCGGCCTTCGGCTAACATCTGAACCACGTCTCTCTGCCGTAGAGTCATGTCCTTGGAAAATTGCCGGGCTCTGGCCTTGCTCTCCACCCAATCCGTGGCCCGAAGTTTAGGTGTGAGATAAGGCTGTCCGTGCAGAACGTGATCGATGGCCTTGGCCAATTCAGAACCCGCCGAGTGCTTTAGCACAAATGCAACGGCACCAAGCTCAAGAGCGAAGGCGGCGAGATTCGGATCGTTCTGCATGGTCAGGAAAACAAACCTCGTATTCGGAAGTTTTTCCCGGATTTTCAGCGCCGCATCAATGCCGTTCATCATGGGCATGCCGATGTCCACAACGACCACGTCTGGCTTAAGACGGATCGCATCATCGACCATGGCGCGCCCGTCGTGGACAACACTCAAAACCGTATAGGATTTCTCCAAGTAGGTGCGCAGCATTTCCCCAAATATCTCATGGTCATCCGCGATCAAGAATCGGGCAGAGGGACCACCACCTGTCGGGGCCACGGAAGCTTGCATAGCTACCATCCTTTCCGGGCGGATAGTGGAGCTTGGAGTCTGCAAGCGGATTTTCGGAGCGAGCCACCTGACGTGGCTACAAGATGGCCAAGTTTACTGCGAATCGTGGAGCGGGTCACCTAGGAAAATACCTAGTTAACAAGATGGGCTTCCTGCCTCTAGATTGGCGGGGTCGGGTACTGATACCGCATCGTTCTTGCAGAGGGTGGTGCAGCGCATGGTATGGCTGGAAGCAATGTTTGTTAAGTACCCGGAAGTAAGCGTCTATCTGGCTATCGGCCTCGGCTATCTGATTGGAAAATTGAAGGTTCGGGGCGTTGGGCTGGGAGCAGTGACAGGATCTCTGGTAGCTGGCATTCTCATCGGGAACTTCTTTTATGTGCCGATTACGGACCAGGCCAAGTCCATGCTGTTTCTGCTGTTTCTCTTCGGGATCGGGTACAGCGTCGGGCCGGCCTTTTTTCGGAGCTTAAAGGGGGATGGCTGGAGGTGGGTGGCGCTTGGAGTGTTTGTGCCGGTAGTTGGCCTGCTTACCGCCTATGCGGTGGCGAGGTTTCTGAAACTCGACCCTGGTTACGCGGCCGGGCTGCTTTCAGGAGGGTTGACGGAGTCGCCTGCAATCGGTACGGCAAGTGAAGCCATCCGTGCTTTGTCCATCCCAACCGAACAAAAGGAAACATTCGTGAGCCACATCGCAGTGGCGGATGCAATTTGCTACCTCTTTGGAACCCTGGGAGTTATCTGGTGGTGCGCGGGGATCGCTCCAAAGGTGTTGGGAATTGAAGTGCGCGAGGAGTGCAAGAAATTGGAAGCGGAACTGGGAGTTCAGGGCGAAAAGCCTGGGGTGCAACCGGCGTGGCGTGGAATTGAACACCGGGCATACAGAGTGGTGGTCAATGGATTGCTTGCCGGCAAAACAGTAGCAGAAATACAAACGATGGCGCCAGCCGCCCGAATTTTCGTGGAGAGGGTGCGACGCGAGGGCAAGATCTTCGTGCCGGACCGGGCGACGGTGATCGGAGCAAACGACACGATGGCTATCATGGCCCGGACAGAAGTGCTGGTCCACGAATTGGGTCCAGCCGCCATGGAGGTGGCGGATCTAGAGCTGCTCCAGATACCCGTAGCGTCGTTCAACTTGTTCGTCACCGAAAAGAAGATCGCCGGAAGAACGCTCCAAGACATTGTTGACAATGTACCCGAAGCGCATGGTGTTTTTCTGCGATCCATGCGACGGGGAGAGGAATCCATCCCGATCGGAAACAATACGGTGATTGAACGCGGAGATATTTTGGAGGTGATGGGTTCTGAGCTAGCGATCCAAGAGTTGGCACCGAGGATTGGGACGCTTTTACGTCCTTTTGAGGAAAGCGACCTGTCGGTCTTGGGGCTGGCCGTCTTTGGAGGAGTGTTATTTGGGGCCGTCGCGAGTGTTCCTATCGGAAGTCTCAAGGTATCGCTGGGTGCGAGTGTAGGAACGCTCCTAGCAGGCGTGCTGGTGGGATGGGCGAGGTCGGTAAAGCCATGGTTTGGCAAAATCCCCGATGCGGCGATCCTATTCATGCGATCGATGGGCCTGGCAGCCTTTGTGGCGATGGTCGGGCTAAAGGCGGGACCATTGTTTCTACCAGCCGTGAGGGAACACGGACTGGCGTTATTCGCGGGCGGAGTGATGGTGACATTGGTGCCCATGATTCTTGGATTGTTCTTCGGGCGGCATGTCCTGAAGCTAAGTCCGGGCTTACTCCTGGGCGGGCTAACGGGAGCGCAAACCTCGACCGCAGCGGCGGCCGCATTGCAAGAGAAGACAGACAGCGGCATCCCCATGCTGGGGTACTCATGTACGGTGGCATTCGGGCACATTCTTCTGACGACGTGGGGAACGGTGATCGTAGCGTTGATGAGTTAAGTTGCCCGGATTGCCTTCGGATTGTCTTGGATTAGGGATTTCCCCAGTAGCCCTGCAAACATTAAGGCCCCAACCTAAAGTCCTTTCTTCCCAGGTGAATGTCTCAGGCTGGAATGTGGAGGTTCGATCGATGTCAAAGAACAAATTTTCTTTGGTACTGCGGCCCGTGTCATTGCTGTTTGTGGCGTTCTTCTGCACCGCAGCGATCCACGCCCAAACGACGAAAGTCGAAGGGATTATCAAAGCCAGAAATGGAGACACCATTGTCTTGCAGCTCTCGAATTCGAGAGAGGTGACTGTTCTGCTTAACGACAGCACGGACGTAAGCCAAAAACAGGGGCTGTTGCAGGTACGCAGGAAAGAGATGGCCATGGCGGCGTTGATTCCAGGCCTCCCGATTGATGTGGAAGGCACTAATAATGCGGAGAACCAGTTGGTGGCGAAGTCCATCAAGTTCAAGGGTAACGATCTAGAACAAGCTCAGGCTATTCAGGCCGGGATGCACGAAACCCAAACGCAAACGAATAAGAACGAAGCGGAACTGGAAAAGCAGAATGCCGAATTGAAGGCCCAGAATGAGCAACTGCAGGCTCACCAAGCCGAGTTGGCTTCGCAGAAAGCCGCGATCGATGCGGCGGTAGCACGGTTTGGGCAACTTGACGACTACTACATCCGCGATGAGGTTGTGGTGTACTTTGGCAATGGAAAGACGGATCTGGATCCGAAATACAACGAGCAACTTCTGAAATTGGCGGAAGGGGCAAAAAGCATCAATGGCTACATGATCGAAGTGAAGGGATATGCTTCGAGCTCTGGCAGCGTAGCGCTGAATCAGCGGTTGAGCGAGGACCGGGCAGACAGTGTGGCCAACCTTCTAGTGCAGACCGCGCACATTCCTTTAACGAGGATGCTGGCTCCGGGAGCAATGGGCGAGAGTCACCAGGTGGGCGACGAAAAGACAGCAGAAGGACAAGCGGAAAACCGCCGGGTAGTGGTCCGCGTATTGCAAAACAAAGCCGTCGCAGGAGTCTAGTTGCAACGGAAACGAGGACCGGTCTAGCGGGCGAGGCACCGGATTGCGTTGCCACGCGAGATGGATCCGCTAAATGGCAAAGCCGAAGTGCAACGTCAGGCTCGATCGACCCCGGCTTCCCTTCCCTAAAACGCCTCACCAATTCCCATGCTGAAGGTGTGACCGTCCCTACCCTGCGCAATATCGACGCGCAGGTTGACGTTGTATTTTTTGCTTAGCTTGAAGCGAATTCCGCCGCCGCCAGCCGGCAGGATGTTTCTGTAGCGGAAATTGGCGACGCTGGGGGCAACAGCACCCAAGCCACCAAAGAAGACAGCTCCAAAACGCCAAGGCAGTGTGAGGCGATATTCAGCCTGGGTAGCAACCATATAACGATCGATGTGCTGGCCCGCGACGTATCCGCGCAGTTGATTGTTTGTGCCGTAGATACATTCGGCATAAAACGGAGCGTCGCCGCCCGTAGCACAAACGAAGAGGTTGTAGGCAAGTACCTGGCTATCCCCAAAACTGCGATAGGCATTGAAGGTGGTACGGTAAGACTGAAAGGTGTACTTGCTGCCCAAAGATTCACCGAAGAACGTGGAGTTGAAATCAAAGAACGTGCCACGCGTGGGATAGAAGCGATTCGGACGGGTGTCGCGATTCAAGCGAAAGCCGATGCCGGTGAGGGCGGTGTTGAGGCTGATGTCCGGCGGCGGGGGAAGGCTCGATCCATCGTTTGGGCGGAGAGTGAGTGTCGAATTCCCCGTCAGAATTCGTGGACCGAAGAAGAACTTCCAACCGATGCGGTACAGGAACTCGCCGAAAAACACCTGGCCGGTTTGTTTTAGAGGAAGTCTTCCGCCGGAGTCGCCGCTGTCCACGCCGACACCGTAGAAATCATAGTTAAGATTTCCGCGAAAATAGATCGAAGTCATGTGTATGCGGTTTTGCTTCAGATAGAAGTCCCCGCCCAGAGCAAAACCGCGGCTGCCGTTGTTTGTTAAAAGTCCGGCGACGCCGATAACGGAAGGTGGGGATTCCTGGTCATTTTTGGAAAAGGGGAAAATGTAAGCGGCAACCGGCACAGCACCGGAGCCAATGGCGGGGCTCGAAATAGGAATCGGAGCCCCGACGATGGCTCCTTTGGAGCTCTCTGACTTTGCCGATGTCTCCTGGGTGGTTGAATCGGCTTGTGGCTGCTGATCCTGCGCCCACGAATTCTGGGAGCTGCAGTAAAGCATTCCAGACAACGCGGCGAGGCATAGAAATCTGACAAACCTGACACGGAGGAATCGCGGTACGAGGGGTTTGATCATGTCTCGCAGCAAACTGTGGACTACATAGGCTGCAGACACCGTGTTTCCCCTGGGTGGCGATGGGCGGCTTCCGAAGGCGCGTCACTTCTTGACGGGCGGATAGTTCTTCAGGAGTTTCTTCACTGCCTTGTCGATGTTCTTCTGCTGCTTTTCAGGCTTCGCTTTTGGATCGATCGTTTTGGTTGCGACGCCGCGCCAAACCAGAGATTTTTTTGCAGAGTCATACATGTCGAGAACCAGCGTACCCACGTAGATCGTGGAAGTCGAACCAGTGGTAGTGGTGGAGGCCATGCCGCCGTAACCGCCGTACCATCCCCCTCCCCATCCCGGACCATAGCCCCACCCTGTGTTGTATGAAGTGAACTGCTTCTCCGTGCCGATGGCTGTCTGTATACCAAGGTAAAGATCCGCCGTGTCCGCATCCGTTTTCTGCAAGCCTTTGGCCGCCAACTGGGAATCGAACGATTGCTTGATCTGTTTTTGTGTCAACTCGTTTGCATGGTCTGCGCCTTTTACATCGACCCACTTGTAGGTTTTGAACTTGCTGAAGTCTTCCGAGCTGTCAAAGTTGTACCGAACATCCTGGGCGAAGGCGGCCGTTGCAAGACTGAAGAGCAAAGCTGCCAGAAGCATAAGAGACCGTTTCATGTATTCCCTCTCTTTATTCTCTTTGCGACTTGCCCTGGACTTCTCCAATCACAACCTTCCGTTCAAGCGGACGTGGTCTCAGCCCTGACTCTTACGGTTGGAAGTGCAAGCACGCATGAATTCGTCGTCTCTTGTACGACTGTGCGGAACGTAGCACCGCGCCGGTGCTAAATACACCTAGGGAAACACCTAGCGAGGAGATAGCAAAAGGGAGCTCATTTCAGCGAGGCGAGAAGCCACTCGACGGGAGCGCGATCGTGTCCGGTCAACTGCGGCAGGCTGTTCTGCAGTGCGCTCAGAAGGGTAGCGTCAAAGAGCTGCGGATTTGGCTTTTCTCCCGAACGTGCGGAGAGCTCTTGATAGGCTCTCGCGAGAGCCACTGCTCCCAGGTTGGATGCGATCGCGCAGGCGCGGAAGGCCTCAAGTAAGTAACCGCCGCTTCGAACATCGTGGCCGGCAAATGAACCCAGTGCGGTCCAATAGCGTTGGGCGACTTCGACGCTTGTGGGATCTGCGTCAAGCGCAGTTTTAAGCTCAGCAAGGTGTTTCTGCAGAGGAAAATCTGGCATGGGGCGGCGCCGTCCCGCTTCCCAATTCTCTACGGTATTTCGTGGATTTGCAAACGACATGGGTCTAGAAAAACGGTGCTTTGGACTAACCGCTAGGGATTCGCCTAGTTGCTGGGAATCGCGCTTCCAGATTACAAGGGCCGAGCACTGACCATTAGCCCGGGAATGAACAAACGCGTTGATATGATCTCGAGAACTGCAGTCAGGGTGGGGTTGGCGTTTGCGTTCCTGGTCATCTGGGTATCCACCACTGGTGCGCAGGACGCCCAGACTCCGTCGCAAGTCGATTCTCCGTGGCTCATCGCCGATGGGAACTTCCTGGAGGTAGATTTATCCTGGTGGGTCGACCGTAAGCCGGTTCCAGACGACCCAAAACGATCTCTTTCCGGTGTCTTTGTCAAAGAAGAAAGCAGCACTTCGTCGGCGTCCCACGCCGAGTTCCTGTCGAAGAAAAGCGCCGACGCGACCCGAGCACAGGAAAGGCCGCGATTCGCTTGGTTTCCTGCGATTGGCGAGTCATTGTTGTACACCGGCATCATGCACAGCTTCAACCTTGGAACGCAGCCCGGTACGCGAGACACACTGAACGGACACTGGCTCGCACACTATTCCGAGTCCGTATCGGAATTACGTGGTTGGAGTGATAGCGACACGTTCATGGCGCCTTATGTGGGCCACCCCCTCGAGGGATCGATATTTGGATTTATCGAAAGACAGAACGATCCAAAGTACCGGAGCGTGCAGTGGGGCGACGGCCGAGAGTACTGGATCAGCATGTTGCGATCCATGGCGTATTCGGCGTTATGGCATACGCAATGGAAAATTGGACCGGCAAGCGAAGCCTCCCTAGGAAATGTGATGCTCCATGCCTCGCCCGGCTTCATCACGTTGGTGGACACGCCGACGCTCGGTTTTTGCACCATGCTGGCCGAAGATGCCGCGGACCGTTACGTGATCATTGGACTGGAAAACCGAACAACCAACCGAACGATCTTGATCTTGGCGCGGAGTTTCCTGAATCCCGGGCGCACTTTCGCAAACATGATGGCATTTCGGGCGCCATGGGCACGGGAGACGCGCCTAGGACTGTTCGGCAGCAATTACGAGATACGCAAGGAGTTGGTGGAAGACTATAAAGCAGGAACAGGGGAAAAACCATTTGAATTCGTAAAGGAGGCTTGGAAACCTGCAGGTGTTGATTTCAATCGGCCGCGCCCCAAGGAAGCGGACATTGAATTAACTGCGTTTCCCTATTACGAGACCTTTCTGGGAGGCGGATCCTGCATCGGCGGAGGGGGGACCGGAGCCGCCCGGGTGAACCCCCGGTTTCAGATCATCACGGAAGTGAGCGGGTGCCTGATGCTGCACCAGCCGCAATATGAAATGAGCGGGGATTCGCTTTTCTATGGAGGGGGCTTGCGCTGGACTCCGCGGGCGGCACACAAGTTTTCTCCCTTCGCACAATTCCTGTTTGGCGGCCGAAAAGTGACCTATGAAATCGACAACCTGCAGCTTCGTGAAAATCTGCTCAAGGAATGGAACGACGGGAGTGGGACTCTAGCCCACTATCCGATGAGGAGCGATTGGTCCGTCCAGACGTCACAGAACGGACCCAGCATCGCGGTGGGAGGTGGATTCGACTGGGTGGTCACGCGGCCATTCGCCTGGCGGATCCTGACCGTGGAATACACACACTCCTGGATGGATGACATTCAGAGAATCCGGCCTCAGCAAGGACTGAAGATATCCACGCAGGCGGTGGTAAGAATCGGAACCTGGTAACGCGCGATGGCAAGAAAGACTTTTAATGTGTGTTCGGCGAAGGCGCGCCATGGAGCAAAGGAAGCTGTGAGGCGAACTCCAAGTCAATCATCATGCTGATTCGTTCATCCAACTGGAAAAATGTGGCGGCTTTCTTGCCTGGAAGGACGTCCCTGACCAAGGGAAGATATTTTGAGCGCAATTGAACAACCTTTTCGTCGACTTCCAGCCAGCGGCGCATGAAGATCAATGCGTCGTCGTTGGACATTGACCGCCAGTCTCTCGAGTAGTTGTGGAGCATGCTGAAGCGTTCGTCGTTGATGTCTTTGAGTTCGGCGCTATATTTCTGGTAAACCGCCCAGAATTTCACGGCCTCAGATTCAGTCATCGGAAGATTTTGAGCGATGATCTTCTGTTTTTCCTGCCGAATGTCGTGGCGGAGAAGCTGTAACTCCTGTGGAGACAACCCTTGCAGAGTAATTCTCTGTGGAGGCGCGTCAACATCGTGGATCTGGCCGAACAGGCTCCAACCGGCAACCAAGCAAGCTCCGAAAATAACTATGACGACCGAACTGTTCATTTTCAACACGGGTTACTCCCTTTCCCTCGCTGAGGCACACTCAATGCAGCCGAGATCCGGCGGCACGATATTGGACCGGTTGCGGAAGAAAAACTAGGAGATCCCCTAGGACTTCCCAGTGGGTCTACGCCACCAGAGCACGGTTAGCTCGAAAAATGTGGCGCTAGGGATTTTCCCAGTAGCAGTCCGAAGAACTCGTTCAATAGAATTCGAATTTCGGGAGCTTACCTCGGTCGGCGGAGTTCAAACCTGGTGCGCCTTTGAAATGATCGGAGCGACGATTGAATCGCCCGCGTGTACTAATAGCGGATGACCATCCGCACTTTGCTGAGGCGGAGACAGCGTTCCTCGCGCCGATGTTTGACGTGTTAGGGACAGTTCACGACGGCGCAGTACTGGTCCTGGAGGCGCTCCGCCTTAACCCGGACGTGGTCATAACCGATATAAGTATGCCCAAACTGAGCGGAATCGAAGCCGCCCATCGGCTTCGAGAGCTGGGCTCCCGCGCGAAAATAGTTTTCCTGACAGTGCACTCCGATGGGGAGTTCGTCACGGCGTGCATGCAAGAAGGCGGGCTAGGATTCGTGCACAAATCCCTTATGAAGATGCATCTGATACCGGCCATTGAGGCCGCACTTGCCGGGCGGTCTTACCTTTCATTGCCTGAATCTCATTGATTCTGAAAGGATCAGCGGCGCCCGGCTCGGATGAGCCGCCAGGTGTTAGGGATTTCCCTAGTTGCCGCTTTCCGGTAGCCGCCTTACACCGTAACAGGCGTGGAAATTCCATCGAAATACGTCCAGGAGCTCCACGGCCTTAGGGCGATTGAGGCGCAGCACAAATGAGAATGTTGGGCCGGTTCGAGAGACTTCTCATCCTGACGGGGCTGTTCTTCTTGTCGGTTCTCGCCGCGACAGAGTTTCTGGTGTGGGTGTTCACGCATTTGAAGTCGCAAAGCTTTTAGCCAAGCAATTCGGCAGGGTGCTCGAGTCAGTGGGTTCAGCGGTCGGAGACTAAAGAAAGAGAAAGCCCCCTATGAACAAGAGATACGTCCTTAAGGCAATATCCCGTATGTGTAGAACCGGCACGGCAGTGCTGTGTGCGGCGACATTGGTCTTAGCTGATCCATGTTTCGCCGGACACGGGCAAGAGCAAAAATCGCAGGCGAACGCGACCCCACAAAGCGGGGCACCGGCGCAGGAGGATGCGAAGATTCCGGCCGATCAGCTTGACTCACTGGTGGCGCCCATTGCGCTCTATCCCGATCCGATGCTGGCGCAGGTTCTGGCGGCGTCGACGTATCCACTGGAATTGATCCAACTGCAACAGTGGTTGCAAAAGAACGAGGGTCTGAAAGACAAAGCGCTGGTAGATGCGGTTTCCAAGCAGCCATGGGATCCCAGCATTCAAGCGATGGCGGCGTTACCGGACGTGGTGAAGCGGCTGACGGATGATATTCAATGGACCGCGGATTTAGGCAATGCATTCCTTGCGCAGCAGGGCGATTTGATGGAAGCCGTGCAGCGCATGCGGAAGAAAGCGAAAGAACAGGGCAATCTTAAAACCACCGAGCAACAGAAGGTGGAGACAAAGGTTGTGGAAACGAAACAGGTGATTGTGATCGAGCAGTCGAACCCGGAAGTGGTTTATGTGCCTTCCTACAATCCGACGGTCGTTTATGGCCCACCTGTTTATCCCTATCCACCAATCACTTATCCGCCACCGGGATACTATGCGGCGGGAATGGCGATTTCATTTGGCATCGGAGTCGCGATGGGAGCGGCGTGGGGCGGTGGCTGGGGCTGGGGATGCGGATGGGGCGGAAACGATATTGACATCAATGTGAACAACAACTTCAACCGCAACACAAACGTCAATGGCGGAAATCGTGTGAATGGCGGAAACCGTGTGACGACAGGCGGAGGCAACCGCACTGGTGCAGGTGGAAGCGGGAAGTGGCAGCACAACGCCCAACATCGTGGAGGGACACCGTACGGAAACCGCGAAACGGCCCAGAAGTTTGGAGGCACCACGCGAGGAGCTTCCGCTTCCGATCGACAGGCAAGCGCACGCCAAAACGTGTCCCAAAGCAACCGAGCCCGCGGCCAGCAGGCGGGCGTAAGCGATCGAGCCGGGGGGGGAGGAAATCGTCAGGCAGGAGTGAGCGACCGAAGCGGAAACCGTCCTGCTGGTGCCGGCAGTGGAGGAGATCGCATCGGGAACCGAAGCGTCTCTCAAGGCGGAGGAAACTCTGGGTCAAGAAGCAATGCGATGAGCGGTGCATCGAACCGCTCGAGTGGCAGCTCGGCACGCGCCAGTAGTTCGCGCGGCAGTTCCAGCATGGGCGGTGGTAGCCGCGGTGGCGGCGGAAGGCGGAGGTAAACCTGCAATGGGTAGAGAGGCTCGCGTGAATTCGATGGGCAGACTACATTTGGGATTTTTTGCGTTTCTGCTTTTTGTTCCCTGCACGGGGGGAGCGTGGTTCTTGTCAGGCGTGGCGCACGCGCAGGAAAAACCGGCGGCCGCTCCGGCGCCATCCCAGAAAGTGTTCCCTAGCGCCGACGCCGCCGCCAATGCCTTCCTGCAAGCAGTGGACACCTACAACGTTTCCGAATTGACCGCGATTCTGGGACCGAGCGGAGAAGACCTGATTGCTTCCGAAGACCAGGTGCGAGACAAGAGTATTGCTCAGACTTTTTCAGCAAAAGCGAAAGAGAAGCACTCTCTGGTCCCCGATGCAACAAATCCAGGTCGCATGACGCTAGTTGTAGGCAATGACGACTGGCCACTGCCTATTCCGATCGTGAAGCAAAAGGGAAAGTGGTACTTCGACACAAAAGCCGGGCGAGAAGAGATGCTCTTTCGCCGCATCGGCGCAAACGAACTGGATGCCATCGAAATTTGCCGAGGGTATGTAGATGCTCAACACGAATACGCTCTGACGAAGCACGACGCATCGGAAGTAAACCAGTACGCGCAGAAGATCATCAGCACGCCGGGCCGGAGAGATGGGCTGGTTTGGAAGAATGCTGACGGTTCTCTCGATGGACCGATCGCAGACAGCATAGCGAAAGCGTTGGAGCAGGGTTACAGCGACAAAACCGAGCCGTATCACGGGTACTTCTTCAAGATTCTGAAGGGCCAAGGACCTCACGCTCCCCTGGGCCAGATGAATTTTATTGTGGAAGGCGCGATGATTGGCGGCTTCGCCCTAGCGGCTGCGCCGGCCGAATATCGCGTTACCGGTGTGAAGACTTTCATCGTTGGGTACGACGGAATCGTCTACCAGAAAGACCTGGGTCCCGACACGCTAACGCTTTTCCGAAAGATGGAATTGTACGATCCGGACTCCACCTGGAAACCCACAGAGGATGAGTGGCCCTGGGACGAGGAGGCTTCGTCGGCCACAACGACTCAGCGCCAATGAATCTGAGCCTGCCGTGGTAGCCGCGCGCAGCAAATACCTTCGCACCCATAACGATCGGTCTGGAGTTTATTAATGGCAAAAGATGACGAGAACGGGGATTCATTAAAGAAAAAGAAATATGAAAAGGAATTGCGGAGGCTGCAAGCAGAACTTTGCAAGTTGCAAGATTGGGTAAAGTACAAGGGGATCCGGGCCATTGTTGTTTTCGAAGGGCGTGACGCCGCCGGGAAAGGCGGCACGATTCGCGCACTGACGGAACGCGTAAGCCCTCGCGTATTTCGGTTAGTTGCATTGCCGGCGCCTTCCGATCGAGAGAAATCCCAGATGTATGTCCAGCGTTATCTGGCGCATTTTCCAGCCGCCGGCGAAATCGTGATTTTTGACAGGAGCTGGTACAACCGGGCGGGCGTTGAACACGTCATGGGCTTTTGCAGCAAAGAGCAGTATCGGCAGTTTTTAGAGATTTGCCCAGAATTCGAGAAGTACATTGTAGATGCGGGAATCATCTTGTTGAAATACTGGCTAGAGGTTGGTCAAAAGGAGCAGCAGCGACGGTTCGAAGCCAGATTGAAAGATCCCTTGCGGCAGTGGAAATTGAGTCCCATGGACCTAGAATCATATCGCCGGTGGTATGAGTACTCCCGTGCCCGTGATGCAATGCTGGAAGCTACCGACTCGAAGCATGCACCATGGCATCTGGTCCGATCAGACAATAAGCGGAAGGCACGGC
>Ga0335076_10004537_pt1 | contig 14057 bp, 11 predicted proteins | sample Lox_Sample_25_FD_206717 | JGI IMG/M metagenome (GOLD analysis project Ga0335076, IMG submission 206717) | Soil microbial communities from Loxahatchee National Wildlife Refuge, Florida, United States - Lox_Sample_2.5 | ecosystem: Environmental > Terrestrial > Soil > Wetlands | place: USA... | reverse complement strand
TCGAGGCCGGAGCGGGAGCGCGCGTCCTCGCCGTTCACGTAGACGTTCACGAAGCTCCGGAGCGAGCCGTCGTCGGCGAGGAGATGAGGCTTCAGCCCCGGCGCCTCGGCGAGGAGGGCGTCGATCACCGACCTCACCGTCTCCCCGGAGAGCGACACCGCTGGCTGGCCGCCGGCGTAGGGCCGCAGGGGAGTGGGGATCCGGACGCGAACGCTCATCGAGCCTCCTTCACGGGACCGATCTCGAGGACGAGGGGGCGGAACGCCGCCTCCGGCTGCGGCACGTCCCAGGCCGTGATGTCGCCGGGCGTCCCGCGGTCGACCGCGACCACGACGGTGAGAAGCCCCGGCCACGCGTACGCGCGGTCGGTGGCGGAGGGCCGGGCGGGGTGGTCCGGGTGGCTGTGCCAGAAGCCGAGCAGCCGGAGCCCGCGCGCGTCCGCGGTCTCCTCCGCCGCCAGGTAGTCGCGCGGCGACACGGTGAACCTCGTCCCGGGGCTCCCGATCTCGGTGTTCGCGAGGGGCATCGTCTCGTTCACCGCTCCCTCGGCGGGGCCGAGGAGCGCTCCGCAGCCCTCGTGGGGATAGGCGCGGGCCGCCTCGCGGCGGATGGCGTCCGCCGTCTCCCCTCGCAGGCGCACGACCGGAGGCCGGGCGCCGCTCACGCGGCCCCCCAGAAGCGGTCGGAGAGGTAACGGTCCCCGCCGTCGGGGAGGACCACGGCAACGGTCGCCGCCCCGCTCTCCCGAGCCGCCCGCAGCGCCGCCGCCACCGCCGCCCCGCTCGACGGCCCCACGAAGAGCCCTTCCTCGCGGCAGAGGCGCCGCGTCATCTCGTGCGCCTCCTCGGTGCGCACGGCGACCCGCGCATCGGCGAGCGTCGGGTCGTAGATCGCGGGCACGATCGCCGTCGCCATGTGCTTCAGGCCCTCCAGGCCGTGGAACGGCGCGTCGGGCTCGACGGAGACGAGGCGGGTGGCGGGGCTCGCCCGCCGGAGGAAGCGGGAGACGCCGACGAAGGTGCCGCTCGTGCCGAGGCCGGCCGCGAACAGGTCGAGCGGCAAGCGGTCGAGCTGGTCGAGGATCTCGGGCCCGGTCGTCCGCTCGTGAGCGGCCGGGTTCTCGGGGTTGGAGTACTGGTCGGCGTAGTGGTATCGGCCGGGGCGCTCGGCGAGGAGCGCCCGGGCCCGGAGGATCGCGCCGTCCGACCCCTCCAGGGGATCGGTCTCGACCACGTCGGCGCCGTAGGCCCGCAGGATGCGGAGCCGCTCCGGGCTCGCCGAGGCCGGCACGCACAGCGTGACGCCGAAGTCGAGGGCGGCGCCGAGCATCGCGTAGGCGATCCCGGTGTTGCCGCTCGTCGAGTCGAGCAGTCGCTTGCCGGGAAGGGCACCCGTCCGGAAGGCCGCGGTCACGATCGCCCGCGCCGCGCGGTCCTTGACGCTTCCGCCGGGGTTGGCGCTCTCGACCTTGGCGAAGACGCGCGGGCCGCCGCGGCCGGGAATCCGGCACAGCTCGACGAGCGGCGTCCAGCCGATCCTCTCGAGCAGGGGATGGCGGGTCCACGACGCGTCCGTCCACGCCTCACCCGTTTCGACCCGCAGGTGCAAGTTCGCGACTCCTCAAAACGCGAAGGGCCCACCACCTCGGTGATGGGCCCTCCCTGTCGACGTGCCGGGGACCGTCTACCCGGCGCCCGCGCAGGCGGGGCCACCGGACCGACAACAGCACGCGCCGGCTCTCCGCCTCGTCATACCCAACAAAATAGTCAAGATAAACGGCCTTGTCAAACGGCAGGAGCGACGCCCCTCGAGGCTCGTTCCGTGGGAGGATTCCGGGGTCATGGGCGACGGCACCCTCGGCCTGCACGTCCGCGCCCGGAGCGGGCCGGGCGTCCTGCACCAGCTCTCGGGCGTGATCGCCCGCCACCAGGGCGACATCACCTCGGTCGAGATCGTCGAGCGCTCCCCCGAAGAGAGCCGGGTGTACTTCGAGGTCGAGCTCGCCTCTCCGGCCGACGCGCTCGTGGCCGACCTTCGGGCGCTCCCGGCCGTCTTCGCGCTCGACGTCGTCCTGACGTTCCAGCGCGTCTACGGCAAGCGGGTCATCATCATGGGTGGGGGAGCCCAGGTCGGGCAGGTGGCGATCGGGGCCATCTCGGAGGCCGACCGCCACAACATCCGCGGCGAGCACATCTCGGTCGACACCATCCCCCTGGTGGGCGAGAAGGCGCTGGCCGAGGCGGTGCGGGCGGTCGTCCGGCTCCCGCGGGCGCGGGCGCTCGTGCTGGCCGGGTCGCTCATGGGCGGAGAGATCGAGGAGGCGGTGCGCGAGGTGCGCGCGCGGGGCCTGCTGGTGATCAGCCTCAACATGGCGGGCAGCGTCCCCGACGCGGCCGACCTCGTCGTGACCGACCCCGTGCAGGCGGGCGTGATGGCCGTCATGGCCGTCGCGGACACGGCGAAGTTCACCGTGGAAAGGCTGAAGCGGCGGGCCTTCTGAGCGAGTTCCGAGCGGGACTCCGCCGAGGTCGAGCCGACCGCCTCCCGCTGACCTGGCCCGCGCGGCGGCGCGACCACGCTCCGGCGGGCGCGCCCCGGCTCAGGCCCGCCGGCCGCGGAAGCGGACGACGCTGAAGCTCTCCGGGATGTGCGAGTCGTAGACGCCGTGGGGGTTGAGGCTCCAGCCGGGGTTCTCGGGCAGAGCCTTGCCGTGGACGCGGACGGCCTCGAAGCGGGAGAAGTCGCAGCGGAGCGTGTCGCCCTCCTTCGGCGGGAGGGCACGGCCGTCGAAGAGGAACGACAGGCTCTTCCAGGGGAGCGCCATCTCGACCGTCCAGCCGCGGTCCTTCGTCTCCGGGTCGTTGATGCGGCCGTCCACCCGCACCGCGGTCTCGAGGCCCTCGAGGTCGAAGTCGAGGAAGGCGAAGCGCCGCCCGCGCGGGTGCTTTCCCCAGCGGCTCGCGTCCTGGAAGCCTCCGAGGACGTCGACGTTCGGCGACCGGAGGTCCAGCTCGGGCCGGTCGAACCGGCTCCCCCGGCGGAGCGCGTCCTGCCAGACGAAGAACGCCTCGTACACCGTGCCGAAGGCGTTGATCTCGAGCTCGTAGTAGCAGTCGTCGCCCCCCACGAAGAGCTCGACGTCGTTGTCGTTCCAGACGAAGCTGTCACGCTCGGTGAGGGTGGCCCGGACCTGCGGCTCCTCCACCCAGTAGGCGACGTAGAAGCGCTCGTCGTCCCACTGGCTCGCGACGCGCGTCTCGTAGAGGGCGGGCTCGCCGCTCACCATGTCCACGAAGCGCGGCGAGCGAGGGGCGTCCCGCCAGGCGGCCTTGCCGAGATCGCCGTCGACCCGAATCGGCCTCTCCGCACGGTGGCTGGCGATCTCGACCAGCCGGTCCTCGCTCGCCCCGTAGCGGGCGCTCATCCTCGCCTCCGCGGCGATCATACGCGATCGGCGACGCCCGTCAGCCCCAGTGCCGGCTCCTCCGCCAGATCTCGGCGAGCGGCAGCCGCGGCCGGCGGCAGACGAGCACCGGCCGGTTCTCCCAGACCGCGGTCCACGGGTGCGAGAGGACGGCCGCGACCTCCACGTCCTCGCACCACTTGCGGAGGCCCTCCGGCCGGTCCCCGAGGACGATGAAGACGTCCTTCGTCGTGTCGCCCGGCCCCCAGAGCCAGTAGGACTGGTGGGTGCCGAGGGCCTTGAGCGGCAGGTCGTACCGCGGGCCGAGGAGGTCGATCGCGCCGGAGTCGCCGTAGTTGTTGCCGATGATCGCGACCCGGGCCTGCTCCTCGGGCGGCAACGCGTGGTACGTCGCGGCCACCGTCGCCACCAGCTCGTCCCAGCCGAACTGCCAGGCGAAGTGGTGGGGCAGCGCAGCGCGCGCGTGCGCCTTCTCGGTGGCGGGCAACGTGATCCCGAGCCGCTGCTGGTAGGCGATGAGGACGTGCGGGGGAAGGATGGGCAGGCCGAAAGGCAGGAAGGGAAGGGACAGGCCGAAGAGGAGGACGAACGCGGGCCGGAGCCGCGCGCGCCACCCCTCGGCGGTGAAGGCCTCGAGGGCGACGGCGCCCGCCGCGAAGAGGGTCGCGAAGGCGGGGGTCACGTAGTAGTCCTTGCCCTTCGTCAGGATGAAGAAAGCGAGGGTCACGAGGAAGGCCGTCCCCAGCGGGCGGAAGGCGCGGCCCCGCTTCGAGACGAGCAGCCAGCCGAGGCCGGCCAGCCAGACGGGGAGGCTCGCCGGATTGGCGTTGAACACCTGGTGGGCGACGTAGTCGGCGGGGGCGAGGACGACGTCTCTCCCGCTCTCGCGGACGTGCCTCAGGAACTCGAGGAACGGCCAGCCGTGACGGACGTTCCAGACGACGTTGGGCAGGAAGACGAGCGCGGCGAGCGCGCCGCCGATCCAGATCCACTTCTGCCGGAAGACCCGCCGCTCCGGGCTCAGCAGGAGGCCCACGACGAGGCCGAGGCCGTAGACGGCCATCGAGTACTTGTTCTGCAAGCCGACCCCGGCGAGGAGGCCGAACCAGAGCCAAAGCTTCTGGTCGCCGGTCCTCGCGATCCGGACGACGAGGAAGGCGCACCCCGTCCAGAAGAGGGGCTCGAGCGCGTTCATCGTGAAGAGGTAGTGCATCACGACGTAGACGAAGGCGAGGCCGCTCGAGAGGGCGGAGAGGCCCATGGCGAACCGCCCGCCGCCCAGCTCGCGGGCCAGGAGGCCGGTCAGCAGGACGAGCGCGGCCCCCGCGAGGCCCGACACCGACCGGATCGCGAGGAGCGAGGTGCCGAGCGTGTGCCGGACGAGCCAGGCCACGAGGCCGACGAGAGGCGGCTGGTCCACGTAGCCCCAGTCGAGGTGCTCGCCGCAGGCCAGGAAGTAGAGCTCGTCGCCGAAGTAGCCGTAGCGGGACGCGGTGGCGAGGTGGAGCAGCAGCTTCGCGGCCGCGATCGAAAGCACGAGGCCGATTCCCGTCGCGAGCCAGCGGCGGCGCACCATCGCCGTCTTATACGCCAGAACGGGCGCGCCGAGCACGGTCCGGTTTCGGCGTAGACTCGACCCACGAGTTTCCCGCGGAGTACGAGGAGGTGGTCATGACGCGCATCGTGGCGCTGTCGGCGCTGTCGCTGCTCCTGGCGGGCGCGAAGGGAGGTCCCGCCCAGGGGGCCCTCCTCGTCCTGGAGAAGGGCACGAGGTCCCTGGCCATTGTCGATCCCGGCCGGCTCGAGATCCTCGCCCGCGTCGACGCCGGGGACGACCCGCACGAGGTCGTCGCATCGGAGGACGGCCGGTTCGCCTACGTCTCCAACTACGGTGCCTTCGGAACGCCGGGCCACACCCTCAGCGTCGTCGACCTCGCGGCGCGGAAGGCGCTCCCCGCCGTGGACCTCGGCGCGCTGCGCGCCCCCCACGGCCTCGAGCTCGCGGGAGGCAAGGTCTACTTCACGGCGGAGGGCAGCAAGATGATCGGCCGCTACGACCCGGCGACGCGCCAGGTCGACTGGGCGCTGGGCGTCGGCCAGAACCGCACCCACATGCTGCTCGTCGCCCCGGACCTCTCCCGGATCTTCACCTCGAACGTCAACTCCGACACGGTGACGCTCCTCGAGAACGCGAGCGGCGGCGACGTGTCCGGGTGGACGGCGACGCACGTCCCCGTCGGCAAGGGGCCCGAGGGCTTCGACGTCTCGCCGGACGGCCGGGAGCTCTGGGCGGCGAACTCCGGCGACGGCACGGTCTCGGTCGTCGACCTCTCGGCGAGGAAGGTGGTGCAGACCCTTCCCGTGAACACGAAGCGCGCCAACCGCCTCAAGTTCACGCCGGACGGGAAGAGGGTTCTGATCTCCGACCTCGGGAGCGGAGACCTGCTGGTGCTCGACGCCGCGTCCCGCCGGGAGCTGAAGCGCCTCAACCTGGGACACGGTGTCGCCGGCATTCTCGTCGCCGGCGACGGCTCGCGCGCCTACGTCGCGGTCAGCCCCGACGACCAGGTCGCGGTCGTGGACCTCGAGACCCTGTCCGTGACCGGTCGCCTCGCCACCGCAAAGGGCCCCGACGGCATGGCCTGGGCGGCACGTGTCCGATGAGGACGGCGCGGGCCTCCCTCCCGCGGCCATGCGATCGTCGGCTCGGAGTGGCCCCATGCACGACCGAACGATGATTCATTAGGGACGATCCTGAGCCCTCTGATCCTGAATCACTCCCGTACATAGGGACCTGTCGCCCCCGCGACGGGAAGCCTACGATCGTAGGCGATCGCCGCTCGTCCGGTGGAGCCGTCCGACCTCACTCCCGGGCCCGCCGACCGCGGCGCGCTCGGAGGCCTCGATGACCACCACCCTGGGAACGGCGCTGCCGCGCGTGGAGGACCAGGACCTCCTCGATCGCGTCATCGCGGAGCAGGGGGGCCGCCCCGGCTCCCTCCTCAGCATCCTCGAGAAGGTGCAGGAGCAGCACCGCAGCAAGTACCTGCCCCTCGAGACGCTCGAGTACGTGGCCGTGCGCACCGGCGTGCCGCAGGCCCGCGTGTACAGCGTCGCCACGTTCTACGCCCTCTTCAACCTCGAGCCCCAGGGGACGCACACGGTCAGCATCTGCCGGGGCACGGCCTGCCACACCCGCGGCTCGCGGGCGCTCCTCGAGCGGCTCAAGCTGCAGCTCGGCCTCGCCGGCGTACCCGAGGAGGCCGGCAGCGCCGACAAGCTCACCTTCACCACCGCCGACCGGCGATTCACGATCCGCACCGTGGCCTGCTTCGGCCAGTGCGCGCTCGCCCCCGTGGTCGAGGTGAACCACGCCATCCGCGGCCACGTGAAGGAGCAGGCCCTCATGCGCGAGGTGGAGAAGCTCAAGAAGGAGAGCGGCCGATGACGCGCATCCAGGACATCGCCGCGTTCAACGAGGTCCGGGAGGCCGGCCTCGCCAAGCTCCTGCCGAGCAAGCCCCGCATCGGGGTGGGCATGGGGACCTGCGGCTCCGGGAACGGCGCCGAGGCCGTCTTCCAGGCCTTCGCCTCCGAGATCGACGCCCGCGGCCTCGCCGTCCAGCTCGCCCCCGTGGGCTGCTTCGGCTTCTGCGCCGAGGAGCCCCTCGTCAACGTGTGGGTGCCGGGCCGTCCCCTCCTCATCCTCCACCGCGTCCAGACGAACCACGTCGACGCGATCCTGGGCGGCCTCGGCCAGGGGAAGATCCCGCCCCCCGAGCTCGTCCTCTGCAAGGTCGAGGAGTGGGACCACCTCACGGGGCACGTGAAGTACGGCTACGGCTACCCGGAGCTGCCGCACTGGCACGAGGTCCCCTTCTTCAAGGGCCAGGTCAAGATCGTCCTTCGCAACTGCGGCCTCATCAACCCCGACGACATCGAGGAGTACATCGCGATCGGCGGCTACCAGGCCCTCTACAAGGTCCTGATCGACGCGAACCCGGCCGCCGTCATCGAGCAGATCAAGGCGGCCAAGCTCCGCGGGCGGGGCGGGGCCGGCTACCTCACCGGAAACAAGTGGGAGTTCCTGCGCGCCGCGGCGGGGGCCGAGAAGTACCTCGTCTGCAACGCCGACGAGGGCGACCCCGGCGCCTACATGAACCGCAACGAGATCGAGAGCGACCCCCACTCGCTCGTCGAGGGGATGGCGATCGCCGGCTACGTGACCGGCACCCCGAAGGGCATCCTCTACGTCCGCGCCGAGTACCCGCTGGCCGTGCTCCGGCTCGAGCGGGCGATCGAGCAGGCCCGGGCCTACGGCGCCCTCGGCGACAACGTCCTCGGCCGGGGCTTCAAGTTCGACCTCGAGCTCGTGGAGGGCGCGGGCGCCTTCGTGTGCGGCGAGGAGACGGCGCTCATCGCGTCCCTCGAGGGCCAGTCCGGACGCCCCCGGCCGCGGCCGCCCTTCCCGGCGCAGAAGGGCCTGTGGGGCAAGCCCACCAACATCAACAACGTCGAGACCTGGTACAACGTCGCCCCCATCGTCTCGAAGGGGCCGGCCTGGTTCACCGAAACCGGCAGCCCCAAGAGCGCGGGCACGAAGGTCTTCTCGCTCGTCGGGAAGGTGCGCAGCACCGGCCTCGTCGAGATGCCCCTCGGCACGCCCATCGCGAAGTTCATCTACGACATCGGCGAGGGCGGCACGAACGGCCGCGACATCAAGGCCATCCAGACCGGCGGGCCCTCCGGGGGCTGCATCCCGGCCGACATGTTCGACACCGTGGTCGACTACGAGAGCCTCGCCCAGCTCGGCTCGATCATGGGCTCGGGCGGCATGGTCGTGATGGACGAAGACAACTGCATGGTGGACGTGGCCCGCTACTTCATCGAGTTCACCCACTCGGAGAGCTGCGGGAAGTGCGTCCCCTGCCGGGTCGGCCTCGACAAGGCGCTGCGGATCCTGAACCGCCTCACCGAGGGCACGGCCACCCTGGCCGACCTCGACTCGCTGGACGAGCTCTGCCGCATGGTGCGCGACACGTCGCTCTGCGGCCTCGGCCAGAGCGCGCCGAACCCGGTGCTCACGACCCTCCGGCACTTCCGGCACGAGTTCGAGGACCATATCCGGGCCAAGCGCTGCCGGGCCGGCGTGTGCGAGGACCTCGCCCTCTCCCCCTGCGAGAACTCCTGCCCGCTCCACATGAACATCCCGCGCTTCCTCGAGCTCTACCGGGAGGGGCGGATCGAGGACGCGTTTCTCTCCGTCATCCTCGACAACCCCCTCCCCGCCTCCACGGGCCGCGTCTGCCAGCACCCCTGCGACGACCGGTGCCGGCGGGCGGCGGTCGACGAGGCGGTCAACATGCGGGACGTGCACCGGCTGATCGCCGACTCCATCCTCCTCTCCGACAGGTTCGACACCATGGTGGAGAAGGTCGTGGCACGGAAGAAGGAGCCCACCGGGCGCGAGGTCGCGATCGTGGGCGCCGGCCCCACCGGCCTCACCTGCGCGTACTACCTCGCCCTCCTCGGCCACTCGGTGACGGTCTTCGAGTCGCGGCCCGAGGCGGGGGGGATGCTCCGCTACGCCCTCCCCGAGTACCGGCTGCCCAAAGCCGTCCTTGCCAAGGAGATCCAGCTCATCGAGCGGCTGGGCGTGAAGTTCCTGCTCAGCTCACCGGTCGGCGAAGGCACCTCCCTCAACGACCTCGCCCACCAGTACGACGCCGTCTTCCTCGCCATCGGCACCTGGAAGGAGGCGTGGGTCTACCTGCCGGGCACCGAGCTCACCGGCGTCCTTCCCGCCCTCCCCTTCCTCGAGGGCGTGGCCCGCGACGAGAAGCTTCCGGTCGGCCGGCGCGTGGTCGTGATCGGGGGCGGCAACGCGGCGATCGACTCCGCCCGCACCGCGCGCCGGACGGGCGCGGACGTCACGGTCATCTACCGCCGGGAGCGGAAGGACATGCCGGCCATCCCGGAGGAGACCGAGGCCGCCGAGCACGAGGGCGTGCACTTCCTCTTCCTCGCCACCCCGCACCGCATCGTGGGCGACAAGCAGGGCGCGGTGAAGGCGATCGAGGTCGTGAAGACGAAGCTCGGCGAGTTCGACACCTCGGGCCGCCGCCGGCCCGTCCCCACCGACGAGGTCGTCCGCGTCGACTGCGACACCGTGATCCTCGCCGTGGGGGAGAAGGTGGACCCCGACTTCGCCAAGGCCTCCGGCCTCAAGGTGAAGGAGGCGGGCACCCTCGAGGTGGACCGCTACTCCCTGGAGACGAGCCGCGAGCGGTTCTTCGCCGGGGGCGACCTCACGACCGGCGCCTCGAACGTCTCGAACGCGATGGGCTTCGGCAAGAAGGCGGCCCGCAACATCGACAAGCGGCTCATGGGCGTGAAGCGCTTCACGTCGCTCTGGCCGGAGTTCGAGTACGGGATGGAGCCGCCCGAGAAGCAGAGCGAGTCCCGCCGGCACGTGCCGGGCGAGGTCCAGGCGGCGACGCGGGTGCAGTCGAGCGTCGAGGTCTCGCTCGGCCTCACCCCGGTGGCGGCGGCGGAAGAGACGGCGCGTTGCCTGCGGTGCGACATCCGCGGCGAGAACGGCTAAAGGAGGCCACCGCGTGACCCAGAAGCTGAAGGTCCGCATCGACGGCGAGTTCGTCGCCGCGAGCCCCGGCCAGAGCGTCCTCCAGGTGGCGCGGGCCGCGAACAAGTACATCCCCGCCCTCTGCTACATGGACGGCCTCACCGCGGTCGGCTCGTGCCGGCTCTGCATGGTCGAGGTCCAGGGGGTCAGCCGCCTGCTGCCCGCCTGTACGACGCCCGTGCAGGACGGCATGGCGGTCACCACCACGTCCGCGCAGCTCGTCTCCTACCGCCGGATCGCCCTCGAGCTCCTCTTCTCGGAGCGGAACCACGTGTGCGCGGTCTGCGTGTCGAGCGGGCACTGCGAGCTGCAGGCCCTGGCCCAGGAGCACGGGGTGACGCACGTGCGCTACCCCTACAACTACCCGCGCCTGCCCGTCGACACCTCTCACCCGCGGTTCGTCCTCGACCACAACCGGTGCGTGCTCTGCTCGCGCTGCGTGCGGGCGTGCGCCGAGATCGAGGGCGCCCACGTGTGGGACGTCGCCGCCCGCGGCATCCAGTCGCGCCTCGTGAGCGAGCTCAAGCGGCCGTGGGGCGAGGCCCGGACGTGCACCGGCTGCGGCAAGTGCGTCCAGGCCTGCCCGACCGGGGCGATGGCCGAGAAGGGATGGGCGGTCGAGGAGATGACGAAGCACGGCCAGGTGGTGAGCCGCCTGACCGCCATGCGGGGAGCGCGCTGATGGACAAGGTGCGGATCGGGACGTGCTGGCTCGACGGCTGCTCCGGCTGCCACATGTCGCTCCTCGACGTGGACGAGGGCCTGGTGGCCGTGCTCAAGAAGGCGGACATCGTGTTCGGCCCGCTCGTCGACGCCCAGGAGTGGCCGGAGGGTGTCGACGTGGCGGTCGTCGAGGGGGCGGTGAGCAGCCAGGACGACCTCAAGCTCGCCCAGCAGGCGCGGGCGCGGAGCAAGGTCGTGGTGGCCCTCGGCGACTGCGCGGTCACCAGCAACGTGCCCTCGATGCGGAACGGGATCCCCACCCGCAAGCTCCTCGAGCGCGTCTACGTGGAGGGGGCGACGGAGAAGCCGGGCGTCCCCACCGATGGCGTGCCGCCGCTCCTCAAGCAGGCGGTGCCGCTGCACGAGGTGATCAAGGTGGACGTGCACGTTCCCGGCTGCCCCCCGAAGCCGAACGCGATCCTCTTCGCGCTCAGCGAACTGCTCGAGGGCCGCAAGCCCGACCTCGGCTCGAAGCTGCGGTTCGGGTAGAGCCATGGCCGCGCGGGGCACGAGCACGAAGCGCACCGGGAAGGCCCGGGCGGGCGGGGCCGGGGCCGCCGCTCCGGCCGCGGAAGAGCGGCCCACGGAGGCCGGGAGACCAGCGATGAAGAAGATCACGATCCACCCCGTCTCGCGGATCGAGGGCCACGCCAAGATCACGATCCGCCTCGACGACGAGGGGCAGGTCACGGGGACCCAGTTCCACGTCACCCAGATCCGGGGCTTCGAGAAGTTCACCGAAGGGCGGCCGTACTACGAGATGCCTTCCATCACCGCCCGCATCTGCGGCATCTGCCCGGTCAGCCACCTCCTGGCCTCCGTCAAGGCCTGCGACGCCATCATGGCGGTGCGGATCCCGGAGGCGGCGGCGAAGCTGCGCGAGCTCCTCCACTGCGCGCAGTTCGTCCAGTCGCACGCGCTCTCCTTCTTCCACCTCTCCGCCCCGGACCTCCTCCTCGGGATGGACTGCGATCCCGCGAAGCGCAACGTGGCCGGCCTCCTCGAGGAGTACCCGGACGCGCTCCGGGACGGGATCGCCCTCCGCAAGTTCGGCCAGCAGACGATCGAGCGCCTGGCCAAGGAGCGGGTCCACCCTTCGTGGACGGTCCCTGGCGGCGTGAATGCCCCCCTCGACCCCCACGCCCACGAGAGGACGCTCGCCGAGCTGCCCGCCGCGCAGGCGATCGTCCGCCGCACGATCGAGCTCTGGAAGAAGACCCTCGACCAGTTCCCCGACGAGATCGCGACCTTCAGCAACTTCCCGACGATGTACGCCGGCCTCGTGGGCCCCGACGGCTCCCTGCGTCTCTACGACGGCAACCTCCGCTTCGTGGGCCCCGAGGGACGGATGGTGGCCGACCAGGTACGGCCGGAGGACTACGCGGCCCACATCGGCGAGGCGGCGATGGCCGACTCGTACCTGAAGGCCCCGTACTACAAGCCCCTCGGCTACCCCCAGGGCATCTACCGCGTCGGCCCCCTCGCCCGCCTGAACGCCGCCGACCGCTGCGGGACGCCGGAGGCCGACCGGGAGCTCGAGGAGTACCGCCAGCGTCTCGGCCGCATCGTCCAGAGCGGCTTCCACTACCACTACGCGCGCCTCATCGAGGCCACCTACGCCCTCGAGCGGATGAAGGAGCTCCTCGACGACCCGGCGATCCTCTCCCAGAAGGTCCGCGCCAAGGCCGGGGTGAACAGCCCCGAGGGCACAGGCATCATCGAGGCCCCTCGCGGCGTCCTCATCCACCACTACAAGGTGAACGACGACGGCGCCATGGTGTGGGCGAACCTCATCGTGGCCACCGGCCACAACAACCTGGCGATCGGCAAGGGCGTCGAGCAGGTGGCGAAGAAGTTCGTCGACGGCCGCAAGCTCCAGGAGGGCGCGCTCAACCGGGTCTCGGCCCTCGTCCGGGCCTACGACCCCTGCCTGAGCTGCTCCACCCACGCCCTCGGCATGGTGCCGGTGAAGCTGAGCCTCGTCGGTCCGGACGGCGAGCTGCTCGACGAGAGGGCGACGGAGTAGCTCTCGAGGAGCCGGCCGGCCAGGGGCGGCGTTCGACGCCTCCCGGGGCCGGTCCGTTCTTTACTCCGCCCCGGCCGTGGCCTACCCTTTCGGGATCATGACTCACCGGGGATGCGCCCCTGTGCGCCGGAAGGGGAGGATCGCCTGACGGCGGACACGACGGCCGCGACCGAGGCCGGGGCTCCCTCCCGTACCACCCGGGTGGTCGTCGCCACCTCGGTGATGCTGAGCTTCATCTCGTTCTGGCGCGCGGCAGCCATCGTCCTCGCCGATCTGGGGTCCTCCGCCTTCTACGTCGGAGGCATCGCCGAGCAGGCCGTGGGCCGGGCCGCGCCCTGGTTCATCCTCGGCGTGATGCTCTTCTCCTACGCGGTGCGCGCCGTCTACATCGAGAGCTGCGCGATGTTCACCCGCGGGGGCGTCTACCGCGTGGTGAAGGAGGCCATGGGGGGCACGCTGGCCAAGCTCTCGGTGTCGGCCCTGATGTTCGACTACATCCTCACCGGGCCGATCTCGTCGGTGTCGGCCGGGCAGTACATCGTCGGGCTCGTCGCGCAGACGGTCACCTACTTCGGCCACCCGTGGTCGCCCTCGAAAGAATCGGTCAACCATGTCGCGGCGGCGATCGCCGTGGCGATCACTCTCTACTTCTGGCGACGGAACATCCAGGGCATCCACGAGTCTTCGGACGACGCCCTCCGAATCATGTGGGTGGCCACGCCGATGGTGGTCCTGATGATCCTGTGGGGCGGGGCGACGATCCTCTCGCACCCCGAGAACCAGCGCCTGCCCCCGGCCCCGAACGGGCAGAACCTCTCGTTCAACGACGACGCCGTCGGCTGGATGCCGAAGCTGCTGCCCCGCTCGTTCGTGCCCCAGGAGAGCGACGTGCCCGCGCCGGCCGGCGAGCCCGCCGGCCGCACCGGCCAGACGCACTGGGGACTCGCCCCGGGGGCGGGCCGGCTGCTGGGCCTCATCGGCATCCTGATCGCGTTCGGCCACTCCATCCTCGCCATGTCCGGCGAGGAGACCCTCGCCCAGGTCAACCGCGAGCTCGAGTACCCGAAGCACCGGAACCTGATGCGGGCGGGAGCCGTGATCTTCGTCTATTCCCTGACCTTCACCTCCTTCGTCTCGTTCCTCGCCTACGCCCTCATCCCCGATTCGAGTCGGCCCCGCTTCTTCGACAACCTGATCTCCGGCATCGCCATGAACCTGGCCGGGCCCGTGGCCCTCCGGCTG